>Ga0256405_10000671_pt1 | contig 108601 bp, 109 predicted proteins | sample RumenRJG_02DNA_FD_189096 | JGI IMG/M metagenome (GOLD analysis project Ga0256405, IMG submission 189096) | Bovine rumen microbial communities from Lethbridge, Alberta, Canada - RJG_02 | ecosystem: Host-associated > Mammals > Digestive system > Stomach > Rumen | place: Canada: Alberta...
TCCACCCGACGCTCGCCGGTCGCCACGGCCCCATTGTACAGGGGCCGCGCGCTAGCATGCCCAGTTTTCGACATCGCTGACACGTCTGTCACCGCTGACGACATCCAGTGAAGAAATAGGTTGACACAAATTGATAGCTGAACAGGGCCATTGACCCTTGGCCAGGTGGAGTCCACCAAGTGCCAGTCGCACGTGAAAGCGGAGCCATCTCAGACGCATTGCCTTCGTGCCGGTCAACGTCCGCGCGGTTCGCCCCGTGCGGCGCTCAGTTCGCAGGGTGACGCAGTCCACCAACACGCCCGTCATGCGGACTGCCGCCCGCCGATTCCGCGGGGTGCCGCCACGAACTTGGTGGACTGTTTGGGTGGACTGTTGGTGGACTATGAATTCGAACCCTCAAGCGGCGGCCTGTCTACCTGCGCAAACGTCGGAATGAAGCCTCAATGTCATGTGTCTGCAGACACACCTACAACCTGTCCATGCGCTTCAACTACATCAACAGCATGATGCAGCGCATGAACCGCGCCGTGGGCGACGCGGCCGAGATGACCAAGGTCCTGGAGGACGGTGCCATCGTGGAGGACGGCACCCACGCCGAGCTCTCCCAGGCGGGCGGCACCTACGAGTCCCTCTGGGACCGCCAGACCGGCGCCTTCCTCGAGGCGGAGTAGCCGTCCCTAAGCTGTCAATCCTAGCCCAGCTCCTCCCCGTTGCTGGCGATGCAGCGCTGGTACCAGAAGAAGCTGTCCTTGCGATAGCGGTCGAAGCTGCCCTCGCCGTGGTCGCCAGCATCCACGTACACCACGCCGTAGCGCTTGATCATCTCGCCCGTGCTGGCTGCCACCAGGTCGGTGATGCCCCAGGGCGTGTAGCCGATGAGCTCCACTCCGTCGTCGAGGGCCTCGGCCATCTGCTCCACGTGCGCCCGCAGGTAGGCGATGCGGTACGGGTCGTGCACGGAGCCGTCGGCCTCCAGCGTATCGTTCTGGCCAAGGCCGTTCTCCACCACCATGATGGGTACCTGGTAGCGGTCGTAGATCTCGTTCAGGTAGAAACGCAGGCCCGCCGGATCGATCTGCCAGCCCCAGTCGCTCGTCTCGAGGTAGGGGTTGGCCGCTCCGAAGATGAGGTTGCCCGCGGTCTCCTCGGCGCCTTCGTGCGTGGTCACGCAGCCGGTGGAGTAGTAGCTGAAGGTGAAGAAGTCCACCGTGCCGGCAGCCAGCGTCTCGGCATCGCCCTCAGCCCAGTCAAGCTGAATACCCTCCTCGCGCCAGAAGCGCCTGGCACTTGCAGGGTACGCCCCACGCACCTGCACGTCGCCCGCATACCAGAACACGCGCTGGCGCGCCCGCTGCGCGAGCACCTGGTCGGCGGGGTCGCAGGTGAGCGGGTATTGGCAGATGCCCGCGATCATGCAGCCCAGCTGGTAGTTAGGGTCAATCTTGCGTGCGATTGCCACGGCCTTGGCGCTCGCCACCAGCATATGGTGCAGGGCGCTGAACTGCCTTGACCTTGCCTCGGCCGTCCAGGCGGGACGCTCGGCGCTGCCGTCCGTCACGCCCGCATCCATGGTAGTGCCGCACGACTGGATGCCACCCGCCAGGTAGCCCGAGCCCTCGAGCGAGACGGACTGGATCTCGTTGAAGGTCAGCCAGTAGCGCACGAGTCCCTTATACTCGCGGAACAAAGTCTCGGCATAGCGCACGTACAGGCCGATCAGCTCGCGGCTCGCCCAGCCGTCGTAGCGCTCGGAGAGCGAATACGGCAGCTCGTAGTGGCTGATGGTCACGAGCGGCTCGATGCCATGGGCCTTGAGCTCCTCGAACACGCCGCGGTAGAACTCCAGTCCCTCGCGGTTGGGCTCGGCGTCGTCGCCGTGGGGGAAGATTCGGCTCCAGGCAATGGACATGCGGAACATCCTCATGCCCATCTCGGCGTACAGGGCAATGTCCTCGCGCCAGCGGTGGTAGAAGTCGGTCGCCTTGTGCGAGGGGTAGAACTCCCCCTCCTCGATGGCGGGCGTGAAGCGCCGCGCCTTGCTGCGCGAGCCCAACGTCAGGTGGTCGGCGGTGGACTCGCCTTTGCCGCCCTCGTCCCAGCCGCCCTCGAACTGATTGGCGCACGACGCGCCACCCCAGAAGAAGTCCTTCGGAAATGCCATGGTCGTCTCCCCTCTTTCGCACTCGCTGCACCCATAGTAACGAATGTGCGCTTGGCGATTCCAAGACCCCTAAGTCGTGACTCTCCTCGATTAATAACGTATGTTATAGTATGGCCCAACCTACAGGGAGACGAAATGTCAAGAAGACCATCGACAACCAAAGAGGCCATGGTTGAGGCGGCCTTTGAACTGGTGCGCAGAAGCGGCTTTGACGCCCTAACAGCGCGCGGCCTTGCCGCGGAGCTTGGCTGCTCGACCCAGCCCATAATGTACCGATTCCCCGACCTCGCGGAGCTCAAGGAACTGGTCTATCAGAAGGCCGACGAGCATCACACCGCGTATCTCTTCTCAGCGGAAGATCTTCTGGGCATCGGCCTGCGCTACGTGCAGTTTGCGGCCGAAGAGACAAACCTCTTCCGCTTGCTCTTCCAGTCTGGGCACTTTAATGGCACGAGCCTGTCTGAGTTGCTGGCAGCCCCCGAGGCCGGGGAGCTCATACGCGCAACGTCCTTTGAGTTAGGCCTCTCCAAAGAGGACGCGCTGTTTGCATTTGAGGCCCTGTTCGTTGCGGTGCACGGATACGCGTCGCTCATTGCGAACAACACCATGGACTACGACCCTGACACCGTCAAAAAGACCCTCACGACCATTGCCGAGGGGTTGCTGAGAGAGAAGAGCGAGTAATGATGAAGCTGTACCAAAAGAGCGAGCTCACCTTTGCCATCGCGTGCATTGTGGGATACGTGCTCATCGCCGGTAACTTGCGCACGCTCGGAGACGACAGCCCCGCAATGGCCATCGGCCTGTTTGCGGTCGCGCTTGTTCTGTTCCTGTTTGTGCAAAAGAATGGCCTATTGGAGAAGTACGGATTAGACCGATGGGCGACGAACTCCCGGCAGATGCTGTACTTCGTCCCGCTGTGGATCGTCTCGTCCGGAAACCTGTGGGGAGGAATCTCGCCGTACTATCAGGGCCTCGGCCTCGTATGCGCAATGGTCTCGTTCGCACTGGTTGGCTTTGTCGAGGAACTCATCTTCCGAGGGTTCCTCTTCAGGGCGATGCTGAAGGATTGCAACGTGAAGATGGCCATCGTCATCTCGTCGGTCACCTTTGGTATGGGCCACATCGTCAACCTGCTCACCGGCCACGCACTTGCCGAGACGCTCGTCCAGATAGTCTTTGCGGTCGCCATTGGCTTCATCTTCACGATGGTGTACTACAAGTGCGGCAGCCTGCTCCCGCTCATACTGGCCCACAGCATCATCGACGTGTTCTCCGTCTTTGCCGTGGACAACGCGGCAATCCACTCGGCTTACATCATGGTGACCTTGTTGACGGCGGTACTATACGGCTGGCACCTCTCTCGTCTTGAGACACCGGAAAACATGAGGTCGTAGGGGCACCGAGCGAGGGTGGCCAGGGATCATTGGCGCGGTGCTCATGCGGTCCTCGTACCTACGCAGAATGACCCACATTTCATGGGTCGATCCGCACGAATCAGCGATAAAAAGGCCTCTGGAGGACGGAACGACCCATGAATCATGGGTCATCCCGTAAAGCAAGTTTCCCCGCACATACCAAAGGCCGTCACGCGGCGGACTTGCCAGCTAGTCATGGGTCGTTATGCGTTACGCTAGAAACGCATCATGCAGGCACAACTGGTTGGAGGCGACCATGGCGCACAACATCAAGGCAATCCTTCTTGACATCGACGGCACGCTCACCAACGACGAGAAGAACATCACCCCGCGCACGCGCGAGGCGCTGCTCAAGTGCCAGGAGAAGGGCGTCATCCTGGTCCTCGCCTCCGGCCGCACCGCCAACGGGCTCTCCCGCTACGCAGCCGACCTCGACCTCGCCCATCACAACGGCGTCCTCGTGTGCTACAACGGCGCAAAGTCGCTCAACTGCGAGACGGGCCAGGTCTACTTCGAGCAGTCCATGACCGTCGAGCAGGGCGCACGCGTGCTCGAGCACATGAAGAACTTCAACGTGGCGCCCGTCATCGACCACGGCGCGTACATGTACGTCAACAACTGCTTCTTTACCATCGAGCGCGATGGCAAGCCCTGGTACATCCTCGAGTACGAGGCCCATTCCAACAACTACAAGCTCTGTGAGAAGCACGACTTGGCAGCGTTTGTTGACTTCCGCATCAACAAAATCCTGAACGCCGGCCAGCCTGAGTACCTGCAACAGGTCGCCCAGGAGATGGCCGCGCCCTTTGAGGGCGAGCTATCGGCCATGTTCACGGCACCCTACTACTTCGAGTTCACGCCGCTGGGCGTGGACAAGGTCCGCGCCCTCAAGGACACCTTTGAGGCTCTCGGCATCGATCAGTCAGAGGTCATGAGCTTCGGAGACGCCCAGAACGACCTCACGATGATCAAGTGGGCAGAGGTGGGCGTGGCCATGGGCAACGCCGTCGACGCCGTCAAGGCCGAAGCCGACTACGTCACCAGCTCAAACAACGAGGACGGCATCGCCGACGCGTTAGAGGCACTCGTCCCGGAGCTGCTGGCCTAGGCAACCTTAGCTGTGATACGAAAGGGTGGGACCCCTACGTACCGATGATACGTAGGGGTCCCACCCTTTCGTATCAGTTCAGGGCCTCTTCCAAAAGTGCGTCGACGTCGGCCTGGGGGCCATCAAGCCCCCAGGCCGCCACACGGCATATCTCGGGAACGTGCCAGAAGCGCTGGGCCAACGTGCGCACATAGCCAAAGGCATGGTCGTCTAGCGGCTCGACCTCCCCGCCGCCGGCCGTCATCACATAGGTCAGCCGCCGTATGTGGCAGAGGCTCACGTAGGCACCCGCCTCGTCGATATCGAACGTCACCCCCTGGCTGCAGACCAGCTCGAGATAGGCATGCAGCTTGGCGGGAACCCCGTAATTCCAGAACGGGGCGGCGATCAGCACCTCGTCAGCCTCAGAGAACTCCTTGGCGTACCGAAACATCGGATGCGCGTAGTCCGCCGCAGCCACAGCCTTCGAATAGTCGCCGATGGTGTTGGGTCCAGCGGAATCGAGGGGTTCCACATCCAGATCGGCCAGCACGAACTCCTTGACCGTTTCCCCGTGGGCATGACGGTCGAGCCACATCCGGGCAAGGCGTTCCGTCCGGGAACCCTCTCGCGGGCAGGCGTTCACAAATAGAAGCGACAAGGCGACTCCTCCCATCCCCAAGCTGAGCAAGCTCTCGCGAGCCCACTGCATTAAGCGGGCCCGGCTGCGATCTTCCTGTTACAGTATTCTAGGTGGAAAAAGCACAGCATTTCTCAGGATGACAAGCGAGGGGCAACGAGTGAGGGATCTCTTGGCGTTTTTACGGGACTACCGCAAGGAAAGCATCCTTGCCCCCCTCCTCAAGCTTGCGGAATCCCTCATGGACCTGCTCGTCCCGCTCGTCGTTGCCGCCATCATCAACCAAGGAATCGCGGAGAGCGACGAAGGGGCCATCTTCCGCTTCTTTCTGCTGCTGATCGTCCTTGCCATCCTCGGCATGGCCTTCTCCTTCTCCGCTCAGTGGATGGCTGCCAAGGCGAGCGTCGGCTTTTCGACCAAGCTCCGGCAGGCCCTCTTCGACCACATCCAGAGCCTCTCGTATCGCGAGCTGGATACCTTGGGGACCGACACCCTCATAACCCGCATGACGAGCGACATCAACCAGATCCAGAACGGCCTCAACCTCGGCCTACGGCTGCTCCTGCGCAGCCCCTTCATCGTCTTTGGTGCCATGATCATGGCATTCACCATCGACGTGCCCTCCGCGCTCATCTTTGCCGTCGCGATACCGGCGCTCAGCCTCGTGGTCTTTGGGATCATGCTGCTCTCCATCCCGCTCTTTGCCAAGGTCCAGGGTGCCCTCGACCGGCTGCTGGGTATGACGCGAGAGAACCTGACCGGCGTGCGCGTCATTCGCGCCTTCTGCAAGGAGCAGCAGGAGATCGAGGAATTCGATCGTCGCAACGACCTCCTGACCAGCATGAACGAGCATGTCGGGAGACTCAGCGCCCTCATGAATCCGGCGACGTACCTCATCATCAACGTCGCGACCATCTTCCTCATCAACCAGGGCGCCCTGCGCGTCGAGCTCGGCGCGCTGCAGCAAGGCGACGTCGTCGCGCTCTACAACTACATGGCGCAGATCGTGGTCGAGCTCGTCAAGCTGGCCTCCCTCATCATCACCCTCAACAAGTCGCTCGCGTGCGCTCGTCGCGTGCAGGAGATGCTGGACGTGAAGCCCTCGATGGAGTACCCCACATCGCTTCCGGCCGAGCTTCCGCAGACGGACGAGGCGGTTCGCTTCGATCACGTGACGTTTTCCTACGCATCCTCCGGCGACGCCGTCCTGTCCGACATAGACTTCTTGGCCCAGAAGGGGCAGACCGTAGGGATCATCGGTGGAACCGGCAGCGGCAAGACCTCCGTGGTGAATCTCATCCCGCGCTTCTACGACACGACCACCGGCACCGTGACGGTCAACGGGATGGACGTAAGAAACTACCCGGCAGGCGAACTCATCAGCCGAATCGGCATCGTACCCCAGAAGGCGGTGCTCTTTGAGGGCAGCATCCGCGACAACCTGAGGTGGGGAAACGAGGACGCCTCGGATGACGAGCTGTGGGCAGCGCTCGAGACCGCGCAGGCAGCCGAGGTGGCACGTGGCAAGGACGGCCAGCTTGACGCCATGATCGAGCAGGGAGGAAGGAACCTCTCCGGAGGTCAGCGCCAACGCCTCACCATCGCACGGGCCCTTGTCAAGCGTCCGGAGATACTCATCCTGGATGACTCGGCAAGCGCCCTGGACTTTGCTACCGACCTCGCCCTGCGGCGCGCAATCGCCAACCTCCCCGGTACCATGACCGTATTCATCGTCTCGCAGCGCACCTCAAGCGTGCGGGAGGCAGACCAGATCCTGGTGCTGGACGACGGCGAGCTTGCCGGAATCGGAACTCACGACGAGCTCATGGAGAGGTGCCCCGTCTACCAGGAGATCTATTACTCGCAGTTCCCCGACGAGCGTCCGTCCGCAGCTCGCGGGCACGCAAGCGAGGAGGTGGCACGATGAGCGACTCCTCCCGGCCCCCCGTCGACAGCATGCAGACGCTGCGCAAGGTCCTCGGCGTAGTGGGCAGCTATACTCACCTCCTGGTCGTGAGCATCCTGCTCGCGGGCCTCTCCGTCGTGCTCCAGCTGTACGTCCCCATCCTCTTTGGCGACGCCATCGACCAGATCGTCGCGCCTGGTGCCGTAAGCTTCGACGCACTCAGGTCCATCCTCAAGAAGATTGCCGTCCTTGTCGTCGTCTCTTCCGCCGCCACCTGGGTCATGAACATCATCAACAACCGCCTGGCTTTCCAGACCGTCAAGGACATACGCTCACGTGCCATCAGGCAGCTGCAGAAGCTGCCCCTCTCCTACCTTGATGCGCACAGCTCAGGCGACATCGTCCAGCGCATCATTGCCGATACCGACCAGCTCTCGGACGGACTGCTCCTCGGCTTTACCCAGCTCTTCTCGGGCATCATCACCATCGTGATCACCTTGGCGTTCATGCTCTCCAAAAACGTCGGCATCACCCTCATGGTGCTTGTGCTCACGCCCGTGAGCTTCTTGGTCGCACGGTTCATTGCCACGCGCTCCTATGACATGTTTGGCAAGCAGACCGAGACGCGCGGGCGTCAGACCGCCCTGGTCAACGAGCTGATCGGCAACCAGAAGGTCGTAAAGGCATTTGGGCGCGAGACCGCGGCATCCCGGCAGTTTGCCGCGATCAACGAGGAGCTGCAGGACTACTCGCAAAGCGCCGTCTTCTTCAGCTCGCTCACCAACCCCTCAACGCGCGCCGTGAACAATGTCATCTACGCGCTCGTTGCCCTTGTCGGAGCTCGGCTCATCTTGGGCGGGTCCCTCACGGTGGGCGGCCTCACGGTGCTCCTCTCGTATGCAAACCAGTACATGAAGCCCTTCAACGACATCTCCTCGGTCGTCACGGAGCTGCAGAACGCCCTGGCATGCGCCGCCCGCGTCTTTGAGCTCATCGAGGCCGAGCCCGAGGTCCCCGAGGCGCAAGACGAGCTGTTCAGTCGGGGCGGATGGATTGACATCGAGGATGTCTCCTTCTCCTACGACAAGGAGAAGCCGCTCATCCAGGGCTTCAGCTTCCACGCCAAGCCGGGCATGAAGACCGCCATCGTTGGACCGACGGGCTGCGGAAAGACCACCTTCATCAACCTGCTCATGCGCTTTTACGACGTAGACACAGGCAGCATCAGCGTCGACCAGCAAGACGTCCGCGACGTGACGCGCCACTCCCTGCGCAAGGCGTACGGCATGGTGCTGCAAGAGACGTGGCTCAAGAACGCGACCGTCCGCGAGAACATCGCCTTCGGCCGGCCCGATGCCACCGACGAGATGATCATTCAGGCAGCACGCGAGGCGCACAGCTGGGAGTTCATCCGCCGCATGCCTCAGGGCCTGGACACCGTCATCACCGACGAGAGCCTAAGCCAGGGACAGAAGCAGCTCCTGTGCATAACCCGCGTCATGCTGTGCCTGCCGCCCATGCTCATCCTGGATGAGGCCACCTCGAGCATCGACACGCGCACGGAGCTGCAGATCCAGGAAGCCTTTGACAAGCTCATGCAGGGGCGCACGTGCTTTGTCGTGGCCCATCGCCTCTCCACCATTCGGGAGGCAGACCAGATCCTTGTCATGCGAGACGGTCGCATCGTCGAGCAGGGAACCCACGATTCGCTCCTTGAGCAGGGCGGCTTCTACGCCGAGCTCTACCGTTCCCAGTTTGCCGGGACCGAGACAGACTAGCGCGCTGAGACGACGGCCTCTTCGGTGGGAAGCGGGATCTTCTCGCTTGTGAAGCCATTGCCCCGGACCTCGTTGATCTGCGCAATGGTAATGAACGCCTCTGGATCGATGGAGCAGATGAGCTCAGTGACGTCATACACCTCTCGGCGATGCACGACGCAGAGCACGCCAAAGGCCTCGTTGCCCTTGAATCCCGTCTCCATCTTGATCATGGTGACGCCCACTTTGGCCTGCAGGATGAGCGCACGGCGAATCTCCTCGTATTTGCCAGACACCACGAAGAGCTGCACCTGGGCCTTTCCGACCAGCATGGCCTTGTCGAGCAGGATGGTTTCGAGCACCAGCACCAGAAGGCCCAGGAGCACCTGCTCGGAATTGCTCAGGAAGGCCTGGGAACCCATGACGACAAAATCGGTGACGTACACCAACGTGGCCAGGGGAAGGTGGGTCCACCGATGGAGCACGAGGGCGACCACGTCCATGCCGCCTGTAGATGAGCCCACGCGCATGACCAGGCCCAATGCGATGCCCATGAGGCACCCCGCAAAAATGGCCGCAAGGACGGGGTCATCTGTCAGGCAGTCAATACCGGGGATGCGCTCGATGACGCCAAGCGCCACGGGGTACATGAGCGAGCTGGTCACCGTCGTGAGGAAGAACTTCTTGCCCAGGACGGCAAGCCCGACCAGGAGGAGGACCATGTTGAGCGCCAACACCACCAGAGCGACGTCAAGGCTGGGAAAGAGGTTGCCCAGCACGATGCCGATGCCCGTCGTCCCGCCCATGACGATGCCAAAGGGCATGATGAAGGCAGCCACAAGAAAGGCAAGAAGCAGATTGCCCACAATCAGGCAGACAAAGGTCATGAACCCTTTCTCATATCGCGAAAGGCGCCACATCGTATCCTCCATGCATCAATTATTTGATATCGGGTGAGCTATCATAGGACGTCGGCCAGATTGCGGGCAAGATGTCAGCCGCACTTCACGCAAAGAATGTGGTGACGGAATGCGCCGGCCCTGGCCCTTTCGGACAAGAGAAGGGAACGCCATGGTGTTTGCCGCCATTGCAGAGCAGAACCTCCCGCCCATTCTGTGTGCGGTGTTTTACGGGGTCCTCTGTATCTTCAGCATCGTGACGGGCGTCATCTACATCACGGGGCGCCGCGCGCTCAACCCGCTCGAGCTGTCGGACAAGACCATGGAGCGCCTACAAGATCCCGAGGAGCGCAAGGCATTTGCCAAGAAGATGGGCCTGGTCACCTTTGTGGTGGGAATCGTCCAGGGCATGACGTCCTACGCAATCCTCAAGGGAGGGAGCCCCGCGCTCTATGGGCTTGCCGTTGGCTTCACGCTCTTCTCGATTGCGTCGGTGCTCTTCAAGCTCAAGGGAAAGATCAACGCGTTTCCCCTTATGAAGCTCGTCTTTTACGTGGCAATCCTTGTCGTGCTGTGTCTGGGAGGGACGAGGGCGCTGTTCTTTTAGGAACTTGGAAGGCTGGCCTCCTCCTGGACTGAGCTGTATTACCATTTTGGAAGTACCTTTTATTACGTCTTTGGGGGAGGACCGTATGAACACCGTCACGCTTGGCTCGACCGGCATCACCGTTGCCCAAAACGCCTTTGGGGCGCTGCCCATCCAGCGCACCCCCATGGACGAGGCGGTACGCATCCTGCGACGCGCCTACGAGGGCGGCATGCGCTACTTTGACACGGCCCGCGCCTATTCCGACAGCGAGGAGAAGCTGGGCCATGCCTTTGGCGATGGCTGGGTCGACCGCAAGGACATCTACATCGCCACCAAGACGCAGGCAAAGACCCCCGAGAAGTTCTGGGAGGACCTCGAGACCTCCCTTGCCAAGCTCAAGACCGACTACATCGACATATACCAGTTCCACATGGCCGCACAGGTATGGCGCCCCGGCGATGGCTCGGGAATGTACGAGGCCATGCTCGAGGCCAAGGAACAGGGAAAGATTCGCCACATCAGCATCACGGCCCACAAGATCGGCGTGGCCGAGGAGGCAGCGGAAAGCGGTCTTTACGAGACCCTGCAGTTCCCCTTCTCCTATCTTGCGGGCGAGCGTGACACACGGCTTGTCGAGCTCTGCAAGAAGAACAACGTCGGCTTCATCTGCATGAAGGGGCTGGCAGGCGGCCTCATCACCAACTCGCGCGCAGCCATGGCGTTCCTCACCACGCAACCGTGGACGCTGCCCATCTGGGGCATCCAGCGCATGGAGGAGCTCGAGGAGTGGCTGTCCTACATGGACGACACGCCCACCTACACTGACGACATTGCGGCATTTGTCGAGGGCGAGCGCGCCGAGCTCATGGGAGAGTTCTGCCGCGGCTGCGGGTACTGCATGCCGTGCCCCGTGGGAATCCAGATCAACAACTGCGCGCGCATGTCGCTCATGCTGCGACGCGCCCCCTCGGCCAGCTGGCTCAACGAGCATTGGCAGGCAGAGATGGCCAAGATTCCCAACTGCCTGCACTGCAACTCGTGCCACAACAAGTGCCCCTACGAGCTCGACACGCCTGCGCTGCTGGAGAAGAACTACGAAGATTACCAGCGCGTGCTTGCGGGCGAGGTGACGGTGTAGCGTGAGCCAGCCATCCCTCGCAGCCGCAGCCAACACCGTTGCTGGATGGTGCGGGCTGCGCGACGTCAGCAGCCTCGACCGCCAGGCGCTCAGCATGGAGGCGGGCATACCAGGTGGCGTCGCCGACCTCTTCGTGCTGTTTGGTGGAGGCGTGATTGGTACCGTGGAGACGCTTGCCCTTGCCATGGCCCAAGGGGTCGCTCGCACATATGCCATCGTGGGAGGACGAGGGCGCGCCACCTACTGGCTCGACCAGGCAATGGAGCAAGAGGTCGCCACCTGGGCCACAGGCGAGACCGCCGCAATGCCACGCCCTGGCATTGACAGCGAGGCCAACATGCTCGATGCGCTTCTGCGGCATCGCCATGCGCGCTCCGCAGACCTCCTCGAAAGGCGTTCCACCAACTGCGGCAACAACATCACCTACCTGCTTGACCTGCTTGAGGAGTCAAACGAGGTTCCCACAAGCGTCATCATCTCGCAGGATGCCATCATGCAGCGGCGCATGGATGCCACCTGGAGGCGTCAGGTGGCGGACCGCCCGCCCTTCCAGGACACCAAGGTCGTCAATTGGTCCGCATACCAGGCAGTGCTCACCGCGCACAACGGCAGGCTTGCATGGGAGCACGCCCCCGAGGGCATGTGGCCCATCGACACCTACCTCGGCATGCTCTCTGGAGAGGTGACGCGCCTCACCGACAACGAACAGGGCTACGGACCACGTGGACAGGACTTCCTGATCCACGTTGACGTTTCCCAAGAGGTCTCGCATGCCGCGGCAACCCTTATCGGGCATTCCGCCCACGGGCACATTTCCTGAAACCTTATTCCAAATACCGTTCCCACGGTAAGAAGAAAGAGGCGGATGCGCTACCTTCTTGTCAATCGCACATCAAGGGGAAGGAAGACCATGGTACGGTTTGGCATTCTTGGCGCAGGAAATATAGCCCATCGCTTCTCGGCCAGTCTCGCTCACGTGCAGGGAGCCGAACTGGTTGCCGCCAGCAGACGCACGGCCGAAAAGGCGCAAGCCTTCTTGGATGAGGTCCCCCATGCAACGGGAGCGCGTGCCTACGGCACCCACGACGAGCTCCTCGCGGACCCTGACGTCGATGCCATCTACCTAGCCCTCCCCCACGCGTTCCACCATGAGTGGGCCATCAAGGCGCTGCGCGCCCACAAGGCGGTGCTCTGCGAGAAGCCCGCCATGCTCAATGCCCGCCAGATGGAAGAGGTCGCCCGCGTCGCACGCGAGGAGGGCGTCCTCTTCATGGAGGCAATGAAGCCGCGCTTTGTACGCCTCTATGCGCAGGTTGTCGACGCCGTCAGACAAATGGGCCCCATCACCCGCATCGAGGCCACGCTCTGCAACGACATGCTGGGCTTCGTTGAGGGGACCAGCAGCTACCACATGGCTCCCGGCCCTGGGGCGGGCGTGCTCCTTGACTGCGGAACCTATTGCGCAAGCTGGCTGGAGGACTTCTGCTCTGGCGCCCCCACGCTGACCTCCATCGCCGGCGCCAGCAAGGACGGAATCGACACCTACGTCGACGCCCACCTTTCCCTTGGCAACGTAAGCGCGCGTCTTAAGTGCGCCTTTGACCGCGCAAAGCCTCGCACGGCCACCATCTGGTGCGAAGGCGGCCGTGTCGTGGTTGAGGACCTGCACAGGCCCACCAGGGCAACGGTCTACCAACATGGCCTGGAACCCCAGGTTCTCGAGGTGCCCTACGAGGTTGACGACTTCTATGGGGAGGTCAGCCACTTTGCGAAGCTCGTCGAAGAGGGCGCGCTCGAGTCCCCGCTCATGACGCTCGATGACTCGGTGCGCTGCGCAGCCATCCTTGACGCGATCCGACCGGCATTCACGCTCACGCCCGAGGCGCTCGATGTGCTGAGCGAGCAGGAGCGCATCCTTCGCTGGCCCGAGGGCACAACGTTTGGGGCGCGCGAGGCGCTCGAGCTTGGCAATGCCGTCGCAGGACTCGCCGATGACTACGACCTTGGCTATGTTGTGCGCATCACGCGCGAGGCCGACGGATACGAGCTCTTTGGGTGGGGAGCGGACGGCAAAAAGCCCGCAAACTACGACTATGCAGATGGAAAGCGTCGTGCGGCGCTGCGGCTCGGGCACTGCAGCCTCTGGGGCTGGACCGAGGCAACGCTTGCGGGAGTCGACGGAAGTCAGCTCTTCTCCCATGCAGACATGCCCGTCGCGGGGGCCTTCCCCATCCGGGTGGGCAACGACTGGGTGGCCACGCTCGCCGTCTCGGGGCTTCACGAGGGACTTGACCACGAGCTCCTCGTCCGAGGGCTTGAACAGGTGCTAAAGGTTAAGGTACCTGCATTTTCTTTCATTACAATTTAGGACGTGTCGCTCTCTGTTGCTAAACCGCGACAAGATCTCAAGCGCTAGAATAGGCAGGATTGAGCGTCTAGAAAGGCTTGTCGCCCATGGCTGAAAGCGCCCCCAGAATCGAGCACAAAAGGAGCCTCCTCACGGGCGCCCCAAGCATCCGCGTGCTTAATGCGCTCGTCATCATGGTCGCGGCGGTTCTTTCGTTTGTGCTGTTGCGGACCACCGACCATGCAACCACAACCAACAACGCCCTCCACACTGCAACCGCCCAATACGTCGAATGCAGTGAGGCTGCCTATAGCTTCAAGGCGGCGTCCGACTTTCTCACGAGTAAGGCCCGCCTCTTCTCGGTCACGTCTGACATCAATGCGGTTCAAGACTTCTATGGCGAGGTGAATGTCACGCGGCGCCGAGACGCTGCCATCGTGGTGCTCGAGCGCAACATTGAGGAAGGCGAGGCCAATCGCTTCCTGAACATTGCGCTCGAGGAATCAAACGCCCTTGCAGAGCGCGAGGGACACGCAATGCGGCTGGTGGCGGAAGCCAACGGCTATGAGATCAGCGGTGCCCTTGAACCGCTTGCCACCTACGTTCTGTCGGATGAGGAGCTGGCCCTTTCGTCACAAGAGCAGCTGTCCCTTGCCCAGGAGCTGGTCTTTGGCAAGGAATACCAAGCCATGAAGGGCAGCATCGACTCCAACGTCGAGCTCTGCACGTCGCAGCTCATCGAAAGGACCCACAGCGCGCAGGAGCAAAACGCGGAGCTGCTCAGATCGCTGCTCTTCCGCCAACGCATCCTGATCCTGCTGCTCCTGACCATGGTGGTGCTGACCATCATCTTGGTCAACGTATTCATCCTCTGGCCGCTGTCTGCCTATTCGACATCCATAGCCGAGGGACAACCGCTGGTAGAGTCCGGCTCAAAGGAGCTCCGCCTCCTTGCCCAGGAATACAACAAGTTGCACGAAGAGACCAGGCAGTACCATGACCACCTTCGCCATAAGGCAGACCATGACCCACTCACCGGTCTCTTCAACCGCGGAGCCTATGACGACCTCTGCCAGTCTTACACCAAAAACGTTGCGCTCATGCTCGTTGATGTGGATTACTTCAAGAGCGTGAACGACACGTATGGCCACGAGACGGGGGACGAGATCCTCAAGAAGGTCTCAAACGTCCTCAGCCATGCCTTCCGTACCACAGACTTCCCCTGCCGCATAGGCGGCGATGAGTTCGCCGTCATCATCACCGACATATCACCACAGCTCAAAGGTGTCATAGAAGACAAGATCAACCAGATAGTCAGCAGACTCCACGACACGTCTGACGGGCTTCCCAAGACGACGCTCTCCATTGGCGTGGCCTTCAGCGACTCGCTCGAGCCTGGTGACACCATCTTCAAGGCTGCCGATCGCGCGCTCTATCTTGTTAAGGAGCGAGGCAGGGACGGCTACGCCTTTGCCGGAGAATGCGATTAGGGTGTTGGCCGGAAAGGCATATCTCCTTTCCGGCCAACACCCCATCTAAGCAACTGTTGCCCTTAGGCTCTACCTCTTGGGAATCCACATGTACTGGCCATGCGGAGTCACGCGGAACATCATGATGTTGCCGAGTTCAGACCTCTTGATGAAGCTCTTGAGGAAGGGGACCACCTTGTCGGGATCCTCCTCGGAGCACTCAAAGACTACTGACTGGGGAGACGTGCCCTTCTCGGACGAGAGCTTGAACGTCATGGGGTCGGTAATGCCCTCAACAAGCGCGATGACCTTGTCCCTGAACGCAGGATTGACGCCGTCGACATCAACAAGCATGGTGAAACCTCCTCAACACTAAAACGTCCCGACATATCGCAATTATATGCCAGGGGGCCACAGAGCACCTTTGCCTGCCGCCCAGCGGCAAAGCGCGACTGTACCGGCGAAAGAACGCGCAGGGTGAATCTCTAGAAGATGCGCAGGAACACCCAGGCAAGCATGTAGCCAAGAAGCCCGCAGCCAGGGAAGGTCATCACCCACGTCATCACGATGTCGCCCGCAATACCCCAGTTGACCGACCTCACGCTTTTTGCGGCACCCGTTCCCATGATGGCCGAGGACTTGGTATGAGTCGTCGAGACGGGCATGCCAAAGAGCGTCGAGGCCAGCAGGCTAAAGCCATCGCTCATGGAGGCGGCCGCCCCCTGGTACTTTTCCATGGGGACCATCTGGGTGCCCACCGTCTTGACGATCTTCTTGCCGCCAACGGCGGTGCCGATGGCCATGAGGCCGGCGCAGGCCACCATGAGCCACATGGGATAGCCCTCAACCTGGCCCACCTGCTCGCCGTTGGCGAGCATCACGGCAAGCGTCGCCGTCGACATGAACTTCTGCCCGTCCTGTGCGCCATGCATAAGCGCGCCAAAACCAGCACCGACCACCTGGACATGGCCAAAGACCCTGTTGGTGCTTTTCCTGTCGGAGAAGGCAAACACCTCACGGATGACCTTTGTGGACACAAAGCCGAGGGCAAAGCCAAGGCAGGTCGAAAACACCAGGCCATAGAGAACCTTGCTCCATTCGGCCATGTTCACGCCGGAAAGGCCTCCAGAAACGGCAATGGCGGCGCCCGTCAACCCGGCAATGAGCGCATGGCTTTCGCTGGTGGGGATGCCAAACATCCACGCCACGCCCGCCCACACGACGATGGCGACCATCGCGGCGGCAAGCGAGACGAGGGCTGCGTGGTTGTCCCCGCCAAAGTCCACCATGTGGCCAATGGTGTCGGCAACGGCAGTCGAGACGAGCGTCGCACCCACCAGACCTACGAAGTTGGCGACGACGGCCAAGATCACGGCGTTGCGGAAACTGATCGAGCGGGTACCCACGGCGTCGGCAATTGAGTTGGCAGCGTCTGTGGAACCATTGACAAAGATCGTCGCGGCAACGAGTGCCATGGTGAGCGCCAGCAGCGGATTCGAGACAAGCATGGCGCAAAAGTCAGAAAGAGACGGCATCGCTCCTCCTTTTTCCAGCAAGGGCAAAAGCCCCACCTTACAAACCGAGGATAGGCGCCGCCGCCACGCAATTGGTTGAGCGAGCGTGAACCATTGTGACATGAGCGTAAACTCGCCGCCAGCGACCAACCGCAAAGCCCTTCCGGCGTGACCGTTACGGCCAAATGCGAGAAGATGGTCATGGACAGAAAGGCCCGTGCCCTTGGAGGATCGAATGCCACGCATCTTGCTCGTAGAAGATGACAAATCCATACGTATGGCGCTCGAATATGCCCTGACACGCGCAGGATACGAGGTGACGCCGGCCTCTGATGGAGCGGTGGCCCTCGAGCGTGCGCGCTCGGTCGACCCCGACCTCGTGCTCCTCGACATCCTGCTTCCCAAGCTGTCGGGCATCGAGGTGGCAAAGGCCCTGCGCGCCTCTGGCAGCGACATCCCCATCATCATGCTCACCGCCCTCGACCAGGATGCTGACAAGATCGCAGGCCTTGATGCCGGAGCGGATGACTACGTGACCAAGCCCTTCTCCACACCGGAGCTCCTGGCGCGCATCCGGGCAAACCTCAGGCGCTCGCACTCCTCTGGAAGCTCACGGAAGGGCGCGATCGAGGTCGGGCCTCTCGCGATCGACCTTGACGCCACGCGCGTCACCATCAACGGAAGCCCCGTGAAGCTCCGCACGAAGGAGTACGAGCTTCTTGTCGCCCTTGCCTCAAGACGCGGCGCCCTCTGCACGCGGCAGTGGCTGTCGCAGGAGGTGTGGGAGGAGCAGTTCCTTCCCACCTCGCGCACCATCGACACGCACATCCGCAGGCTTCGCAAGGCGCTCCGCACCGATGGTTGGACCTACATCCAGACCGAACATGGCATGGGCTATCGCTTTGAGGCACGTCAGGAGCAGGAATGAGTGGAGTTTCTGGTTCCGTTGACGGCTGGCGCGGCAGGGTCGTGGCAGGCTATGCCGCCGTGGCTTTGATTCTCTCTACCGTGTGGCTCTTTTCGCTCTTTGGTCCCGTGAGCCAAGCCCTCGAGGACCGACAGCGGGAGGGGCTCGTGTCTGTCGCAAACGCCACGGAAGTCGCCCTTACCTCAAGCGAGCTGCCCGTTTCTGAAGTCTTGGGACAGATCGCAACGAGCGACCGACTTCGCCTGACGCTGATTTCCTCCACGGGCGAGGTCATAGCCGACAGCGTCAACGGCAGCACCAGCGGGCTGCCCAGCCATGCAGATCGACCAGAAGTCTCCACCGCCCTCCAGGGGTCAATGGGCTACGACAGGAGGGTCTCCGAGACCGACGGCATCGAATACCTCTATGTGGCAATTCCCAGTTCCGCACGCGTCGAGGGAGCGGTGCTGCGCGTCTCGATGCCCGTCGCACAGGCACATGCGGCCATCACGCAGTTCCGTTGGACCTCGCTTGCCCTGTTTGGCACGTCCTTTGTACTTGCCGGCAGCATGGCGCTCTTCTGGTCCCGGCGTGCCGCCGTGCCTGTGCGGAACCTCGAGCGCGTGCGCACGGACTTCGTGGCCAATGCAAGCCATGAGCTCAAGACGCCCGTTGCGGGCATCCGCCTCCTTTCGGAGTCAATCTGCCAGGCCAGCGAGGAGGGAGACAACGCCACCGTCGCCGAGTTTGCAACGCGCCTCTCGCATGAGTCAGAGCGCCTGCAGAGCCTGGTCACCGACCTTATGGACCTTTCTCGCCTGGAGGACGAGATGCGCCCGACCCTCACGGGCGAGACCTGCGACCTTGCCAGCGTGGTGGCAACCTCATATGGGACGCATCTCAGGCGTGCCCAGGATGCCGGACTCAGCTTCAAGTACGTCAGCGAGCTCGAGCCCAACGAGACCTGCCGGGTTCGCCTTTCGATTGCCAACGCGACCCTGCTCGTCGACAATCTCATCGACAACGCCATCGCCTACACGGAGCAGGGCTCCGTCATCGTCCGCCTTTCGGTCGATGGCGACAACGCCCTCTTTGAGGTGAGCGACACGGGTATAGGCATCCCCCCTGCCGAGCAGGACCGCATCTTCGAACGCTTCTACCGCGTGGATACCGCCCGCTCGCGCGAGACGGGCGGCACCGGGCTGGGGCTCTCGCTCGTCAGGCATGCCGTCCAGCGTGGCGACGGGTCCATAAAGCTTACGAGCGTTGTGGGCGAGGGCTCGACCTTCCGCGTCTCGCTACCGCTCGCGGTATAGAAATTAGCTTTCTCTAACTTTTTCTCATAAGGGGTTGCAAAGTCAGACGGAATAAGTAAACTAAGGTTAACTTCGAGCGAGAAACCCTCTCCTTCTCGCAGAGAACGGGCACTGCCCAGCTAGAGGACGCGCATCCCCCCATTCGGCGCGTCCTCTTTTGCTGTCTTTCCTACGTGCGGAAACGGCCAAAAACCTACTATCATGAGCTTTGGTATCGTTCTCTCCGCAATCGAAGGAGGCAGCATGTCCGCCATTTCAGACCTGATCCGAGCCCAGTTCAAGGAGGGCGACGACATTCGCGACGCCGGCCTGACCGCGCCCGCGGGAATCGAGCGCTTTGACGACATCGCGTACGGACCTGACAAGGAGCGGAACGTCCTCGATGTCTATCGGCCCAAAGGCGTCGATGGCCCCCTCCCCGTCATCGTGAGCATCCACGGCGGCGGCTGGGTATATGGAGACAAGGAACGCTATCAGTGGTACTGCATGGACCTCGCGTTGCGCGGCTTTGCCGTCGTCAACTTCACGTATCGCCTGGCTCCCGAATTCAAGTTTCCCGCCAGCATGGAGGATACCTGCGCCGTCTTTGCCTGGACGCTTTCCCATGCAGGGGAATATGGGTTTGACACAGAGCACGTCTTTGCCGTGGGCGACTCGGCAGGTGCCCACATGCTCGGCATGTTCTGCAACATGTGCACCAACCCAAAGTACGCGGCACGCTTTGACTTTAGCGCCCCCTCGGGCTTTGCGCCCAAGGCCGTAGCGCTCAACTGCGGCGCGTTTCAGGTAAAGCTGAGCGACGACCCCAACGACCTTACGAGCGCCCTCATAGGTGACTACCTTCCCGAAGGCGGCAGCGCGCGCGAGCTCGACACGGTGAGCGTGGTTGGGCATGTCACGGCCGACTTCCCGCCCGCCTTTATCATGACCTGTGACGGAGACTTCCTCCACGACGACGCCGAACCCCTCGCAAAGCTCCTCCGTGAGCTCAAGGTCGTTCACGAGCTGCATGTCTATGGCGGCATCACCGAGCAACTCCCCCACGTCTTCCACTGCAACATGAAAAGCGATGACGCACGTCGTTGCAACGACGACGAATGCCGCTTCTTCAAGCGATTCGTCTAGGTCCGCAAGAGACCTGTTCGGCGCCGCCCATGCCCCAAAGCGGTCCCGGGGCATGGGCGGCGCTTGTCTTGCGACCCAAAAGTCGCGTACCATAGAACGTCACGATTTTCCGATGGCCTTAGGGAGAGCCCATGGACGAGACGTTTCAGGAAGAGCAGCGCCATCTGAGCGAGACATACGCCACGCTGCTTGCCATGCGCGATAGCCTGAGCGAAGAGCTCGAAACCAAGCACAAGGGCATCGCGCAGGACCTCATCGACATGAGCGAGGAGATCACGCTCGACTTTGTCGGTGCGGACGAGACCATGGAGACCCTTGCCGCCATCGAGACCCTCAACAGCGTCATCGACACCTACAACCAGTACCACGACTACACCGTGGACAAGGTCCGCCGTATCCTGCTTCTGCTCATGCAGCCCTACTTTGCCAAGGTACGCCTGCAGATGCGTCCCGGTCGTCCCGCACGCGACGTCTACATTGGGGCGGCGGGCGTCACCGACGACCACAAGCGGCCTCTCATCGTCGACTGGCGCAGCCCCGTCGCGGAGACCTACTACAACCAGCAGATGGGAGAGACCTCCTACCTGGTGGATGGGAAGGTCCGCACCGTCAACCTCGAGCTGCGCCGTCAGTTTGACATCACCCGCGACGTGCTCAACATGTACTTCGACACGACCGTCGCCATCCAGGACTCGCTTCTGCTCGGTGCGCTCAAACGCCACCATACCGAGAAGCTCCAGGCGATCACGGCCACCATACAGCGCGAGCAGAACGCCATCGTCCGCCACGAGGACGTCCCCGCACTGCTCGTCAACGGCATAGCGGGCAGCGGCAAGACGTCCGTCATGCTGCAGCGCATTGCCTTTTTGCTCTATCGCCAACGCGAGACGCTCAACCCCAACCAGGTCTACCTGTTCACACCCAACTCCGTCTTTGAGAGCTACATAGACACGGTCCTCCCGTCGTTGGGAGAGTCAAACCCCCAGACCTTCACCTGGTCAAGCTTCATGGAGTCGCAGGGGCTCTCGGAGCGCGCTGACGGCGCCTCGGTCAGCCCCGACGAGCTGCGCCACCTTGAGGAGCTCGTGGGCGGCATCACGCTCGAGGAGGACGACCTCAGGGGCATATCGGTAGAGGGGGTCTCGCTCCTCAGGCCGACCCAGGTCAAGGCGTCGGTCAACAAGTTCAGCAAGTTTCCCGTGGGGCCGCGGCTTGCCGCGCTCGTAAAGGACGACCTGCACGACAAGCTGGAACGCCGCTTTGCCCAGCTCGCAAAGGACGACGAGCTGCAGGAGGAGCTTCTCGGGCTGGACATGGACGACCAGATAGAGATCTTTGGCCGCACCATCGACGCCCCAGACGAGGATGAGCTCGAGCGCTACACCGAACAGTACGCGCGTCACCTCTATGGAGGCGCCCACGACCAGGTCGAGCGCGGCACATGGCTGCGCATCGACCGCATCGGCATGAGGATGCTTGGCGTCAAGGCGCTCAGCGCGGCCGAATGGCTCTACCTCAAGCTCCTCATCTGCGGTCCTTCGGAGCGCGACGCCCGCTACGTGATGATCGACGAAGTGCAGGACTACACCCTCACCCAGCTCATGGTGCTCGTGCGCTACTTCCCACGCGCGCACTTTCTCCTGCTCGGCGATCAGCACCAGGCGATTGGCGAAAACACGGCTACCTTCGAACAGATGAAGGAGCTCTTCGCCGAGTCACACGGCGACATCGAGGAATGCCTCCTTCGCACGAGCTACCGCTCCTCGCCCGAGATCACCGAACTCTTTGCGTCGCTTCTTGACGAACAGGACCGCATCAACCTCAGCTCCGTCAGAAGGCCCGGCATCGAGCCGCGCATCGTCTCGTTCGACGACAGGGAGGCCTATCTCGCCGCCCTGCGTGATGCCGTCAGCGCCGCACACGACGATGACGGCCTCACTGCCATCATCACCGCTGACAAGCCGCGTCGCAGCTGGCTGCATCGCCAGCTCGGGGACTCCGTCAGGTCAATCCACAAGGGAGACGCGCTGCCCAAGGACGGAGTGGTCGTCATGGACCTTGCCCTGGCAAAGGGGCTGGAGTTTGACCACGTCATCATCCCTGATGCCCAAGAGGAGGTCTACCCCAGCACGGACCTTTCGCGCAGGCGCCTCTACACGGCCATCAGTCGCGCCATGCACCGCGTGACCATCTTCTCGCAGGGTACGCTCACGCCGCTTCTCGCACGCTAGGGTCGCAGCGCCCCTTAGGCATCGAACGCACCCGAGAAGGCGTCGCGGATGCGTTGGTAGTCGCTCCGGGCATCCAGCTCTTCCTGAACCTTCTCTGCCAAGCTTATCTCGTCGGTGATGACGACGTCGACTCCACTGTCAAGGAACGTGCGAAGCCCGCTTTCGGTGTTGACCGTCCACACGCCCGCCTTCTTTCCCGCAGAGTGAAGGCTTGAGATGCGATTGGACGTGGCGGATTCCTCCTCCATCAAGACATAGTCGCATTTCATCTCCGTGATGTCGCCAAAGCCCACAAAGATGAGGACGCCCGTCTCGAACTCCGGATACGTCTCTTCAGCATATTTAATAACGTCATAGTTGAGAGAGATGAGCACGACATCATCCACGCAGCCACGCTTGCGGCACAGCGCCACCACGTCGTCCACCATCTGCCTGTCGGCCGTCGGCCCCTTGAGCTCTATGAAGAGGAGCTCCTTGCCCACCGTGACATCCAGCATCTCGTCGAGGGTGGGAACCTGCAAGGTCTTGCCGGAGCCCGTGGTGTCCTTGAGCGCGATGCTGCGCACTTCCTCGAGCGTCATGTCCCTTGGCTCGCGATCCACGCCCGCCAGACGCCTGAAAGTGTTGTCATGGTTGATGATGTAGTGACCGTCCTTGGTGCGGTGTATGTCTGTCTCGCTGCCGGCACAGCCGTGGTCGATGGCAACCTGAAGCCCTTCGAGCGAGTTTTCCGGGGCGAGGATGCCTCCCGCCCTGTGCGCAACTACGCCAGGTGGGGCTGTCATGAACAAGCGGTCGAAAATCGACGCCATCCCAAAGGCCAGCACGACGAAGAAAATGGCCATGCCAAACATGCACACGATTTTGAGAACATACCAATGGTGCTTCTCGCGAGCCGGCCATAGCTCCCTCTCGTCGCGCGTGTAGTCCAGGTAGCACCTCGTAAAGCGCAGCAGTATGAACGAACTGCTCAAAAGCGCCACGAATGAGACGATGTACCCGCCAAAGAGAACCGCAAATGCGCTCGAAAAGCGGTATGTGAAGAGCTCAAGCTGCGGTCCGCCCGTCTCGAGAATCTCGTCGAGACTCAAGCCGGCGCTAGGTACGTCCTTGAGGTCAGCCCACATGCTTTCGAAGAGGAGGCCGGGCGTTACATCAAAAAGGGCAACGACCAAGATGAGCATGAGTGCCCAGGCGGCAAAGACGCCCAGCATGGTCCTTGCGATCCTAAAACCATGCTTCCTGATGAGCGACATCGACTGCCGGCACGCCTCTGCGGGCGTTAAGTCATCGATGAGTACGCCATGAAGGGCAAAGACGTTAAAGAGCCCCACAATGGCAAGCACGCCAAGCACGAGATAGTACGCCACCATATACCCCGTGTTTGAAAAAATGACCTCGCTCACAAAGTGAGGCACATAGAGATCGGCAGTCGCACTGACCGAAAAGCCCACACCACAGAGCGGGGCAGCGAGGAGCACGTAGGCAAGCATGAGAGCGCCCGTAGGGGTACAGAAGCGCCTGAGCGACTTGAATCCGCGCCGAATGGTGCCGAACACCCGCGCCTTGCGCCCATTGAGGATGTCGTCGCACAGCAGGATCTGCGAGAAAAGCTCCATGACCACAACGAGCAAGAGCGACCAGGAGCCCAGCACGATGACGAGAGGACCTCGCCAGCTCAAGAGGAAGCTCCCGGCGTTGGCGGAGGTGAGCGTCGCATCCGCCGTCGATGCGATGCTTTTAAAGAGCAATCCCAGCAAGGAGAGCGGAATGGCCGCGAGGAGCGAGGCGGCGAGCTGGAAGTTCCACAACTCGGGCAATGCCTGGAAGGCAAGACGGGAGAACTTCACCTGTTTGCGTTGCTCTTCCTTGAAATGCCTTCCCTGATTAGCTAAATCATGCTTCATTACACACAGCCCTAAAGCATCATGCGCATGGCGACATGCGTGGTACTGTCATCAGAGAAACCCAGCGAGCGATAGAGCGGGTAGCCATCTTCGGTGGCATGCAGCTCAAGCACATCGAGCTGAAGCCGGTAGGAATGCTCAATAAGCGTTCCCATGACACGCCGCGCCAGTCCCTGGCGCCGCCACGCAGGGTCGGTGTACACGTTAAAGAGCACCCCGGTCTTTCCGTTGGGAAACCGCGGGCTGGGCGGCTTGTCCACCAGAAGCAGCCAGGCGCAGCTCACAATGGCCCCCTCGTCATTGCGGGCGACAAAGGCCACCAGGTCACGACCGAGGTGGGCAGAGAGGTACTTTGGCAGCTCCTCGCGCAGCTGCAGCACTTGGCCATCCTCAAGCGAACCAAAGTCATCGGAAAGATAGGCAAGGCGAAGACGGATAAGCTGGTCCATATCGTCCAGCATCGCCTGCTCAAAGCGCATGCCCATGGCTCGTCCTCCCCGCCCGCACATCGTGATGCCGCCCATCCATACCTGTTAAGAAAGCATACCACGCAACCGTCTGGGGGAAAGGAGTCGCAAAGCGCCCGTGAGGCGCTAGGCGTTATCAAGAACGTCGTTGCGATTGATCTGGAGCAGTATCTGGTCGAGGTCAAAGGTGCCCATGAGAATGGCCTTTGGCTCTCCATCAACAATGACCATGATGCACCTGCGGCTGGGCGGAATGATGGAGCTGGACCATTTGAGACGCTCGATCTCGTCATAGCGAATCGAGCGTTTTGCGCCAATGAACGGCGTAACCTCGAGATGGTCATCATAGGTTGCGACCCTATAGCGCCTCAGTGTCGCCCACATGACAAACATCACCAAGACGAAGGCAAAGAAGAACCCTTCCATGGTCAGTGCGCTCGCCTTGAAAACGCCCACATGGCAGAGCCAGCTCAAGATCAGGCCGAGCACGCCCATAAACAGCATCGCAAGCGCAATGGCGCCCGTCAGAGCTGACGAGATGACATAGGTGTCATGTCGGCTATGATGGCGCTCGGACAGGCGTGTACCGACGACCCACTCCATAACCATGGCAAACACAGGCAGGATGGCAGAGGTCGCAGCAAAGACCCAAAAGGTCATGCGGCAACCACCCCCTTAGCGGGTACGGGCCACCTTCCTTGGTTTGCTGCTCTGCACATATGGCTATTGAGACCCCTGTGACGACATGTATCCAATACCTACAATACCTGCCACCTGCTTGCTTTCTGGGAAAAGGGCCGCGTGCGGACAAATAGCGTCCGCACGCGGTCATATAAACAAGTCAAACGGCTGGTAAATGCCTGTGGACGGCATCATTTCTTTAGTCAGAAGACTGCCTATCTCACTGTGCGAACTTTGCCACCAGGCGTTCGAGCAAATCAACCGTCAGCTCGAGGCTGCGCACCGGGATGAACTCCCGTATGGAGTGGGCATTGTATCCACCTGTGGCAATGTTGGGACAGGGAAGCCCACGGAAGGTGAGCTGTGCCCCGTCGGTGCCCCCGCGCACCGCCACGATGCTCGGCTCGAGGCCGACCTCGCGGTTTGCCTCGAGCGCATAGTCGATGAGCTGCGGGCAGTCGGCAAACTGCTCGGCCATGTTGCGATACTGTTGGCGGATGTCGACCACGACCGTGCCCTCGCCATAGCGCCCGTTCATGAAGGTGGCGATGTCGCGAAGCGTCTGCTGGCGCCGCTCGAAGCGCTTGGCGTCAAAGTCACGGATGATGTACGAGAGCGACACCTCGCTCGCGCTGCCCGAGATCGAGATGGGATGATAGAAGCCCTCCCTCCCCTCGGTGTGCTCAGGACGCTCATGGGCAGGCACCAACGCATCAAACTCGCCCGCAAGCGTAATGGCGTTGACCATCACGTCCTTGGCCGAGCCTGGATGCACCATGACGCCGGTAATCCGCACGTTTGCCTGGCATGCGCTGAAGCACTCGTAGTTGAACTCCCCCAATGCCTCGCCGTCCACGGTGTAGCACCACTTGGCACCAAAGCGCTCGATGTCGAGCAGCTCGGCGCCGTGGCCAATCTCCTCGTCAGGGACGAAGGCGATCTTGAGGGTCGGGTGGGGAAGCGTGGGATCGTCCTTGATGCGCGCCAAAAGTGAACAGATCTCGGCCACGCCCGCCTTGTCGTCAGCCGAAAGGAGCGTGGTGCCGTCGGTGCAGATGATGTCCTGGCCCACGAACTTCTCAAGGTCGGGAACTTGCGCGACCGTGGTCGAAACGGGCTTCCCGTCGACGATGCCGGCAACCAGGTCGCCCCCTTCGTAGTGGACGATATGCGGCTTGACGTGAGAGGCCGGGGCGTCGGGAGCCGTGTCGATGTGCGCGCACAGGCCAAGCGCAGGGAGGCTCTCCGCCCCTGCGGAAGCCGGAACGGACGCCGTCACATAGGCATGCTCGTCCACGACGACGTCCTCGGCGCCCAGGGCCCGAAGCTCCTCGCCCAGAAGGCGCGCCATGTCGTGCTGCGTAGGTGTCGAGGGGGTCTGCTCCTCGTTGTCTGGATTCGATTGCGAGTCAACCTGAACATAGCGCATGAAGCGCTCGACGACGTCTGACATGTGTTTCCTTTCTAAGCTCTCGAGGCGTCCGTGATGTGAGCACGCGGGCAGCCTTACAAATCAAATTCAAAGAATCGCTGGTAGAGTGCCAGCTCCTCATCCGTATCCTTGCTCGAGGCAAAGCGTACGCACCCGGTAGCGTCAGGATCCGCCAGAAGTCCCCGTGCCTCCAGCACCGTACGCAGCTGCCGTGCCGTGCCCGCACCACCGTCAAAGAAGGGCACATCGCCAACGACGTCACGTATCGCGTCGCGCACGAACGGATAGTGGGTGCAGCCCAACACGACGGCATCCACCTTGTCCCTATAGCAGCCCACGAGCTCCTCGAGCAGGTCGTGAATCTCGGGAGAAGAGAGGTCTCCCCGCTCGATGAGCTCAACAAGCCCCACGCAGGCAACCGGGATTACCTCCGCCTGGCGCGCCCACTGCTCCTCAAGGCGATGGAACTTCTCGAGGGTGAGGGTGGCAGCCGTGGCCATGACTAGGATTCTTCCACGCGGAAACGCAAGCACGGCAGGCTTCAGCGCAGGCTCCACGCCCACGATGGGGACATCGGGGTATTCGTCTCGCAGCGTTGCCGCGGCTGCCGAGGTCGCCGTGTTGCAGGCAATGACGATGGCCTTGGCCCCCTTGCCCAGCAGCGTGTCCACAATGCGGCGGGAGAAAAAGAGGATGCTTGTGGGATCCTTGTCCCCATAGGGTGCGTTTGCCGAATCGCCAAAGAACAGGAACTGCTCTTGTGGCAGCTCGGACACGAGGTTCTTGAGCACGCTGATGCCGCCCGCACCTGAGTCAAACACCCCTATGAAGCCATCCGACACCCGCAGCACCTCCCTGCCGCCCCAAAAGCCAGCATCAAACATCATACTCTCTTTGGGCCTCTCCCACGACCGACCTTGGTGAGGCGGGCAAGGTGCCCGCCTTTGCGCGGATTACCCCAGCACCTCGCCAGCGATACGCGCGCTTTCCGCTGCGTCCTTGGCATAGTAGTCCGCACCGACCATCTCTGCGTATTCCGGGTTGAGCACCGCCCCTCCCACAATGACCTTGCACCAGGGCGCCTGCACATGCAGGAGCTGTATCGTCTCTGCCATGGCGGGAACCGTCGTAGTCATGAGGGCGGAAAGGCCAGCGAGCTTGACGTGGTGCTCCACGACCATATCCGCAAATGCCTGCGGATCGACATCCCTGCCGAGGTCGATGACGTCATATCCGTAGTTCTCAAGCAGCATGCGCACGATGTTCTTGCCGATGTCGTGGATGTCTCCCTTGACCGTTGCGAGCGCGATCTTTCCCTTGGAGGGCACGTCGGAAGAAGAGGCCTCCTCGCGCAGGACCGTAAAGCCCGCCTTGGCGGCCTCGGCAGACGCCATCAGCTGAGGCAGGAAGAACGAGCCCCTCTCAAAGCGCTCGCCCACCTCGTCAAGGGCAGGGATCAGCACGTCATTGATGACGTACATCACGTCATGGCTGGCGTCACCATCAGACAGGATCGCTCGCACCTGGTCGGGCACGGCCTCCTTGCGCCCAGACAGCACCAGGCTACGGATGCGGCCCTCGACGGTTGTGGGCTCATCGTCTGTGGCGCCCTGCGCTACCGCTTGGCTGGCAGCCACGGTACCCGGCTTGGGTCCCCCATCCTTCATGCCCGCGTAGTTTGCTATGTAGTCCTGCGCGCTTTCGTCCTCTCCGGAAAGGGCACGCCAAGACGCGTAGGCATCGCGATAGCGCTGGGCGAGGGGGTTCACGATGGCAAGGTCCAGCCCCGCACCAAAGCAGGCGGTCAGGAAGGTCGCGTTGACCAGCTCGCGATACGGGAGGCCAAAGCTCACGTTCGAGACGCCCAGCACCGTACGAACACCAGGGAGTTCCTGCTTGACCAGGTGGATGGCGCGCACGATCTGTCGTGGCTGCGTTTGGTCCGTGGATGCCGCCATGGTCAGGCAATCCACAACCACGTCTGCACGCGGGATGCCCAACGCATCGGTCTCGGCCACGATCTTCTTTGCCACCGCAAGACGTCCTTCAGCGGTCGCGGGGATGCCCTCCTCGTCAAGCGTAAGCGCCACCAGGGCACACCCGTAGTGCTTGGCAATCGGAAGGACGGCCTCCATGACCTCGCGCTTTCCGTTGCAGGAGTTGATGAGCGCCTTGCCAGGGTAGGAACGCACGGCCGCCTCGATGGCCTCGGGGTCTGCCGAGTCGATCTGCAGGGGAAGCGTCGTCACGCCCGAGAGCTCGGCCACAAGCCGCACGAGCGTCGCCTTCTCGTCAATCTCGGGAAGGCCTGCATTCACGTCAAGGATCTGAGCCCCCGCGTTTGTCTGGTTGATTGCCTCGCTCATCACGTAATCGTGGTTTCCGGAACGCAGCGCCTCCTTGAGGCGCTTCTTGCCCGTTGGGTTGATGCGCTCCCCAATGACGCCTACCTCACCAGGAGCCAGTGCCACGAGCTGCTGTGCGCTCGTCACGCAGAAGCTGTCAGAGAACGTGCGCGGCGCGGGAAGGCGCCCCTCAAGCAGCGCGCGCTCTCCCGCAATGAACGCAGGGGACGTCCCGCAGCAACCTCCGATGACCGTGACGCCGGCATCGAGCATCGAAACCACGGCCTCGCAGTAGTCCTCGGGAGTGATGGTATAGACCGTCTTTCCGTCGTGCACGTGGGGCAGTCCCGCGTTGGCCTGGGCCATAACCGGGCAATGGGCCCAGGGAAGCATGCGCGAGATGAGCGGCGCCACATCTGCCGGCCCCAGACTGCAGTTGATGCCCACCACGTCAGCGCCAAGCGCGGAAAGGGTTGCCGCTGCCACCTCGGGCGTCGTTCCCAAAAAGGTGCGCCCGTCCTCGTCAAAGGTCATCGTCACAAAGGCGGGCAGGTCAGAGTGCTCCTTGACGGCAAGAAGGGCTGCCTTGGCCTCCGCAAGGTCGGCCATGGTCTCGATGATGAAGAGGTCTGCCCCAGAGGCATCCGCCGCCTCGACCTGCTCGGCAAAGAGCGCATAGGCATCCTCAAAGGAGAGGGTTCCCATGGGCTGCAGCAACGCACCTGTCGGACCGATGTCCGCCGCAACATAGCGTGCGCCCGAGGCGCGGGCGCACCCGATTGCGGCCGAGAAGATCTCTTGTACCGTTACCGCATCACCAAGCTTGGAAGCATTGGCGCCAAACGTGTTGGTGGTGACCACCTCTGAGCCCGCGGCAACGTAGGCAGCGTGTATCTCGGTAATCTCCGCTGGGTTGGTCAGACAAAGCAGCTCGGGAATATCGCCCGCGGCAAGCCCGCGCTCCTGGAGCTGCGTGCCCATCGCGCCATCAAAGAGGAGGAACTCCTCGCCAGCGAGCACGCGTGCCAGATGGTCATCCTTGACACGCAGGCTGCGCACGGCAGCGTGCCCCTGGGGCGTGGTAAGGGTCGTAAGGTCAAGGGACATGTCGTTCCTCCTCTGTCTTGCCCTGCGCGCGCAAAGGCACTCACCTCAAGATAGCGCTTAGAGGCTCTGGCACGTCGTGCCAGAGGCGCGAATGCTGCAATAGTCACGCAGGTTGCATTCCTTGCACCCTGGTCGGATGCCAGGGTGCGGCTCGGAAAAGTACCCCAACACGGCCGTCACGCTCTTTGTGGGCACCATAAGAAGGCTCGGGGTGAGCGTGATGCCCAGACGGCGCGTCGCATCAAGTGCGGCGAGCAGCGTGGGCTGGCAGGCAAGGGGAAGGTCACCATAGCCAGGCGAGAAGCGCCAGTTGGTGTAAAGTCCCCGGGCCGCGGCGTCGGCAACGAGCAGCGCCTCGGCGGCGTCCGCAGCTCGCTCGATTGCCGCAGTTGCCGCAGCATCAAGCAGTATCTGGCCCAACGGGTCGGTCAGAGAAAGACGCCTCAGCTCCCTTTCGACGCCAGCTCCTATGGTGACGGCCATAACGCCAACCTCGACAGCGCCTTCCAAGTGCTCGGCAATGCTCTTTCCCTCGAGCACGAGCGCGCATCCCAGAAGGGAGAGCTCGGGCGTTCCGTCATCGCGAGACGTCCAGGCTCCACACGCAAACGACCTCAGGCAGGCGCGAGGACGGGCAAGCGAGAGACACGACGCCATGGCATCGCCCAGACGCGCCTCGATCTCGGGGGTCACCTCCTGGCCATGGTAGCCCAGATAGCGCAGCACCTCCGAGCGATCCAGCGTCGTGACCTCAAGGGACTCAACCATCCTCGTCACAGGTCAGTCCTTCCAGTACCCGCAACCCACCAGCGCGTCATGCGTGGCCATGCCGACGTCCACGCGGTTCATGCTGTACACGTGCAGACCGTCAACGCCGTTTCCCGCAAGGTCCACGAGCTGTTCGCACGCATACTCGACGCCCGCCTTCCGCTGCTCGGCTTCATCTTGGCCAACGGCGGCAAGGCGCTTGATGACACGCGCGGGGATGGTCGCACCGCAGGTGAACGCCATGCGCTGGATTTGGCGCGTGCTGGTGAACGGCATGATGCCGCACACGATGGGGATCTTTATGCGTGCACGGCTGCACGCCTCCCTAAAGCGGTAGAAATACTCGTTCTCAAAGAAGAGCTGCGTCACTAGGAAGTCGGCGCCTGCATCCTGCTTCATCTTGAGATGCTCGATGGACCGGTCAAAGTCCTCGCACTCGACATGCCCTTCGGGGTAGCATGCGGCACCTATGCAGAGGTCGGGCGCCACGTCCTTCAGAAAGGCGATGAGGTCGGCAGCGTAGGCAAAGTCCACGGTATCGCGCCCTGGCATATGGTCGCCACGCAGTGCCAGCACGTTCTGGATCCCGTTGGCGTGAAGCGCGTCGACATGCGAGCGCATGTCCTCCACGGTAGCACCCATGCAGGTGAGGTGGGCAAGGGCATTCACGCCAAGGTCTTCCTGCATGGCGTGAGCAATCTTGAACGTGTTCTCCGAGTTGCCCGTCCCGCCCGCAGAGAAGGTCACGCTTATCCAGTCAGGATGGGCCTGAGCCAGCCCCTCCGCCACTCCCGCCGCCTCAAAGAGAGGCATCTCGCCCTTGGGGGGAAAGATCTCGTACGAGAGGGTCTGCTTGGTGCCGAGTATGTCCACTATTTTCATAGCATTTCCCTTCGGATTCGCCGTGCATGACATGCTACCCGAAGGCTGTTACGCGCGCATGACATGGTGCGTTTTTTTGAGCACCTCGCCACGTGCCCACCACCTTTTTCAGTAGAGGGGCAGCTCTCCCGTCAGGGGGTCAATCTGCTCGGGATAGAGCGGCTCAAAGGCAAGGCAGGTGTACGTTGGCTCCCCATGGAACTCGGTGTGGCCGGCATCGCGCACAAGTGCCACGGCAAAGCCCTGCTCACGCCCACGCTCGGCAAGCTCCAGCAGCTCCTCCTCGGAGTCGACGTACACGCAGACCTTTGCCACCCCAGCATCAAACCAGTCGGAGAGGGCCGTCCGGTTGGGAGAGGAGCCAAACAACCCCCTGTGCTCCTCGAGATACACCCAGCTCTCGTCAGGGCGCACCCTCACGTCGCCAAGGCGCTTTTCGCGGGCGAGCGCCATCAGCACCGCCTCCACGCAGGCATGCCCTGCCTGCGCGGCAATCTTGCCCTTGCGCATCTTGAGGTCGCGCCTCATGACGATCATCTGCTTTGCCTTGTACGAGCCAGACATACAAGCTCCTTTCGTGCCTTTTGCTCCTCCTACTCTAACGGTTTGCCGAGTCGTGCGTGGTACCATCGGGGCACAGCATGTCCACATTCGGAGGTCACCGTGAAAAAATCGCAGCTCGTCAGCTTTCTCATTGCGCTCGTGTTCGTGTTTTTCATGGGTCGACTGAGCGCCATCTCTGACAATGCGGGCATCGTCAGCCAAGGCGCGGGCGGCGGAGACGTCACCCTGACGCAAAGCGAAGGCGACGAAAAGGACGACGGAAACACCAACAACGTCCCTCCCGACAACACCACGCCAGAGACGACCTCCCCCGAGAGCACCACCCACCAGACGAACGCGCCCCCTGAGGACCTCGGCCCTGACATCGAGCTGGGAGAGGGCATCACCGACGCACGGGCGCAGCAGGCAGCGGCTGCCGCGAACATCAAGATCAAGGAGGGCGAGTCATACACGAGCAAGGTGGAGGTCGCCCTCTACATCCACACCTATGGACGTGTCCCCAACAACTACATCTCCAAGACGAAGGCGCGCGATGCCGGGTGGGTCAGCGACAAGGGCAACCTCTGGGACGTCCTTCCCGGAAAGAGCATCGGTGGCGGTGGATACTTCAACGAGCAATGGTACGACGAACCGCTCCTGCCCGAAACTCCCGAAGGCCGCGACTGGAGGGAGTGTGACATCAACTACCAGGGAGGATACCGCGGTGCGGAGCGCTTGGTGTACTCAGAGGACGGACTCATCTTCTATACCGGCGACCACTACAAATCCTTTGAGAGACTCTACTAGGGGGCATCCATGCGCGAGATGACGATTGACGAGCGAGACTGGTCAAGCCCCCAGGAGCTCATGGCATGGCTCAAGGAGGAGCTGGACTTTCCCGACTTCTTTGGCGGCAACCTACCGGCCCTCTATGACTGCCTTGGCGACATCTGCGAGCCTACGCAGGTGACCATCGTGCGGCGCGACCCCACGCCCGACACATGGTTTGACAAGGCAACGATCGCCTTCGTACGCATCGCCATGGAAAACGAGAACCTCAGGGTGAGGGTGCGCTGACCCTCATCGTTCGGTGGCACCTAGAGGCCGACGTCGGCCTTCGTACCTTCCCATCCGCAGACATTGCAGCGGATCTTGTTGCCACCGAGGGACGTGAATGTCGTGCCGCCACATCCCGGGCACATCCCGGGCTTTCCGCCCTTGCCACCGCCCGCGATGCCGTCTACCGCCTCTTCGCGCAGTTCGTGCACCTCAACGACCTGATCCTTCTCGTCGTTGGCCATGTTTGGCTCCTTCCCTCTAAGCTGTCGCATGCGTTTTCCCATTTAAATCTTATTACGTATTTCCATCAAACCGCGTCTCAATGAGCGTCCACCCTACACTATGATGAAGAGGTTAACTACATCTCACGTCCCTCCCGAGATTGGAACCCCATGGAGCAGTACAAGCGAGACTTCATCGACTTTATGGTTGAGAGCAACGTGCTCAAGTTTGGCGACTTCACGCTCAAAAGCGGACGGAAGTCGCCCTTTTTCATGAATGCCGGCGCCTATGTGACGGGTGACCAGCTGCACCGTCTGGGCCTCGCCTATGCCCAGGCCATCCACGATGCCTTCGGACTTGACTTTGACGTGGTCTTCGGCCCTGCATACAAGGGCATTCCCCTGTCGGTCATTACCTGCATGGCCCTCCACGAGCTCTATGGCAAAGAGGCGCGCTACTGCTCTGACCGCAAGGAGGCAAAGGACCACGGTGCCGACAAGGGCCAGCTTCTGGGCGCCGAGCTCCACGATGGCGACCGCGTGGTCATCGTGGAAGACGTCACCACGTCCGGAAAGTCCATCGACGAGACCTATCCCAAGCTCATGGCGGCTGCGAACGTCGAGGTCGTGGGCCTTATGGTCTCGCTCAACCGCATGGAGGTCGGCAAGGGCGGCGTCAAGACCGCCCAGGCAGAGATCCAGGACAAGTACGGCTTCCCCGTTGCCTCCATCGTGAGCATGGCAGAGGTCGTCGAGGCACTTGAGGGCACGGTCATCACGCCCGAGCTCAAGGCTGCCATCGATGCGTACTACGAGCAGTACGGGGTGAGGTAACCCATGCAGATTGGCTTTGACAACGCCAAGTACATCGAGATGCAGGCCTCCCGCATCCGCGAGCGCATAGACCAGTTTGGCGGCAAGCTCTATCTTGAGTTTGGCGGCAAGCTCTTTGATGACTACCACGCCAGCCGCGTGCTTCCAGGCTTTGAGCCTGACTCCAAGGTGCGCATGCTCGCCCAGCTTGCCGATGACGCCGAGGTGATCATCGCCATCAATGCCGAGGACATCGAGCACTCCAAGCGCCGGAGCGACATCGGCATCACCTATGACGAGGATACCCTGCGCCTCATGGACATCTACCGCGGCATGGGACTCTTGGCCAACAGCGTCGTGATCACGCACTTCACGGGCCAGCCGCATGCCGAGGCATGGCAGCGTCACCTCGAGAGCATGGGCATCCGCTGCTATCGTCACTATCTCATTGACGGCTACCCCACCAGCGTCGACCGCATCGTGAGCGACGAGGGCTTTGGCAAGAACGACTTTGTCGAGACAAGCCGCTCGCTCGTGGTCGTGACCGCCCCTGGCCCCGGATCGGGCAAGCTCGCCACCTGCCTCTCGCAGATCTATGGCGAGTACGAGCGCGGCGTCAAGGCGGGCTATGCCAAGTTCGAGACCTTCCCCGTGTGGAACCTGCCCCTCAAGCATCCCGTCAACATTGCCTACGAGGCAGCAACGGCAGACTTGGACGACCGCAACATCATCGACCCCTTCCACCTGGAAGCCTACGACGTGGTGACGGTCAACTACAACCGCGACGTCGAGACCTTCCCCGTGGTAAAGGCCATGATGGAGCGCATCATGGGCGAAAGCCCCTACCAGAGCCCCACCGACATGGGCGTCAACATGGTAGGCAAGTGCATCAGCGACGACGAGGTCTGCCGTGAGGCGGGACGCAACGAAATCGTACGCCGCTACTTCAGAACGGCAGAGGAGCTTGCGCGCACTGGCGCAGGCGAGGACGCGCTGTCCAAGATCGAGCTGCTCATGAAGCAGGCTGACGTCACCGTCGACTACTCCCCCGCCCACCAAGCCGCGCTCACCCGCGCCGAGGAGACGGGCATGCCCGCCGGTGCCATGGTCATGCCCGATGGCACCGTCATGACCGGCAAGACCAACGAGATACTTGGAGCGGCATCGTCGCTTCTACTCAACGCCCTGAAGTACGTGGCAGGCATCCCCGACGAAGAGTACGTTGTGTCCGACGAGGCGCTCGAGCCCATCAGCCGCCTCAAGACCGAGCATCTGCACAGCTCCAACCCGCGCCTGCACTCCGACGAGACGCTCATCGCGCTCTCCATCAGCTCCGCGACCAATCCGCGCGCCGCAAAGGTCATCGAGGCCGCCAAGGAGCTCAAGGGCTGCGATGCCTACTTCTCGGTAATCATCTCGCCCACCGACGAGAAGCTCTATCGAGACCTGGGCATCAACGTCTGCTGCGAACCGCAGTTTGAGCGGCACGGCTACTACCACCGGTAGCACTCCAGCAGCATGAAGCATAAAGGCGCCCTCCCGCCGATACGGTGGAAGGGCGCCTCTCCTTTGATTTGCTTCTGGAAGCGTTACGCCTCGTCGAGACAGTGCGTGGTTGCCACATGGCGCAGCCACTCGGCAGATGCCTTGAGACGGCGCTCGTAGTTGTGGCTCAGGTCGACCTCGATGAAGCCGTAGCGGTTCTTGTAGGCGTTGTTCCAGCTCCAACAGTCTATGACGCCCCAGTAGTGATAACCGCGGCAACGAGCCCCCTCGTCGATGGCCTTTGCTATCCACTGCAGGTGGTCGCGCACAAACGGGATGCGGTACGCCGTGTCGTCAATGCGACCATCTTCGGTACGTACGGCCTTGTCCTCCATGATGCCGATGCCGTTCTCCGAGACAAACCAGTCAAGATCGGGATAGTCGCGCGTCATGGTCATGGCAAAGTCGTAGATGCCCTTGGGGTAGATCTCCCAGCCACGGCTCTTGTTCATGACGGCGTCAGGCCACACGTAGCGCTCGGAAAAGACGGGATTGCCCCACTCGTCCACGTCATGTGAGGGAGCCTGCACGCGAGCCGGTTGGTAGTAGTTGAAGCCCAGCCAGTCAACGATGCCCTGGGCAAGGATGGCGTCGTCGCCCGCACGCACCGGGAGCGTGACGCCCCGCTCTGCCATGGTGTCGAGCACGTCTTGCGGCAGGCTGCCCCTGGTCACCAGGTCGAGCCACCAGCGGTTGCCCAGGCCGTCGGTCATGCGCACGGCCTCGAGGTCAGCGGGCGTGGGGTCCTCGCGCGTGTAGGGAGGAGTGAAGCAGTTGATGAGACCAATCTGGGCGTCAGCGCGCACCACGCCCTTGGCCTGCAGCTCACGGAAGGCGCCCACGGCAAGGGAATGCGCGAGGCTGATGCCATACTGCACGCGTCTTGCCTGGGCAAAGTCGTGTAAGAACGGATACCAGTTGCCATGCTCGTAGCGCTGCTCTGGTTCCACGATCGGCTCGTTGAACGTAAACCAGTGCTCGATCTCCTGTCCAAACTCTGCAAAGGCGGTACGTGCGTAGTTTGCATATGCCTCCACGACCTCGCGGTTCTCCCATCCGCCGCGACGGAAGAGATACACAGGCATGTCAAAGTGGTAGAGGTTGACAAAGACCTCGATGCCGGCTTCGCGCGCAGCGGCAAAGTAGTCGTGGTAGAAGGCCGCGCCCTCGACGTTGAGCTTGCCATCGACATCCAAGAGGCGGCTCCACTGGATGGAGGTCCTGAACGAACTCAGGCCCAAGTCGCGCAGCAGGGCAAAGTCTTCGGCATAGCGCGCGCCCATATCGTTGCCCGCATAGGAGCCCACACGGTTATAAAACGCACGGATGTCGAGGTCAGACCATGTGTCCCACAGGTTCTCGAGCTTTCCGTGCGCCTTGTACATACCCTCGGTCTGCGGGCCGCTCATGGCAGCGCCAAAGAAGAAGTCGTTGGGAAGCGTTAGGTTAGCCGAGCTCATTTCGTCATCCTTCCGATGTGCGCAAATCTATACGTAACTGCAAATAAGAGTCATGTCCCCTTCGAGGCGCAGATCGCCACAGCCAAAGGGTGCCACCAGATGAGAGCCCTTCCTCACTTGCCAGGTACCCGCTGCCGTGGTGATGGTGCCGCCCTCGCCTTCCACCACCGAAAGGCACATGAATGGGTGATCCTGCGCCAGGATGCGCGGATCGTCCTTGTCCACTCTCACGCGGAGCACGTCAAAGTACTTGCAGCTCATGAGCTTGGTCACGCCATCGACTTCGGGAGCCGTGACCTTGCCCGAAGTCGGAGCCTGCGCATCGTAATCAATGACATCCATGGCCTTCTCGAGATGGAGCTCTCGCAGCGTCCCGTCCGCCTGCTTGCGGTCATAGTCATATACGCGATAGGTCACATCGGATGACTGCTGCGTCTCCAAGATGAGCGTGGCTCCCAAGATGGCATGCACCGTGCCCGGCTTGATGTCAAAGAAGTCGCCCTTTTGGATGGGAACGAAGTTCTCCATGTCGTACCAGCGGTTTTCCTTGACCATCTGGGCAAATTCCTCACGGCTATGGGCGTGCTGGCCCACGATGATGTGTCCCTGCTCGTGACAGTCAAGCACATACCAGCACTCGTGCTTGCCAAGGCTGCCATTCTCGTGCTCGCATGCGTACGCATCATCGGGGTGCACCTGGATGGAGAGGTCATCGTAGGCGTCCAGGATCTTGATGAGCAGCGGGAAGCGGTCGCCCGTTGCCCCCTCAAAGAGCTCGTGGTGCTCGTCCCACAGCTGCGAGAGCGTCATGCCGTCAAACGGTCCGCCCACAACCTCGCAGTCACCATGCGGATGGGCTGATATGCCCCAGCACTCGCCCACCGGGCCGTCGGGAATCTCGTAGCCAAACTGCTCGAGCCTGCGACCGCCCCAGATGTTGTTGTGAAACACCGGCTTGAGGACGATAAGCCCTGGCGTCTCGTTCATGTACGCATCCTTTCCTGGCTGTTGGTGAGCCTATGATATCGCCAAAGCATGAGTAGGGATGCGGCGGTCCAGCAAGGGGCCGGACCGCCGCTGGGGAAGGGAAGGCTACTCGGCAAGCTCCTCTGCGGCCTGCTTTGCCATGACGCGCTCGTGAACCTTCATGAAGGGCAGATAGATGAGCACGCCAAGCACCACGAGGATGACCTGCAGGATGACGGCACGGAAGTCACCACCCGTTGCCAGGAATCCCGACAGGAAGACCGGGGTCGTCCAGGGCACCATGACCACGCAGGGGTTGATGAGGCCTGCGACCGTCGCAAAGTAGGTGATGATCATGAACAGGTCGGGCACGAGGACGAAGGGGATCATGAGCGGCAGGTTGTAGACGATGGGATAGCCATAGATGACCGGCTCGTTGATGTTGAAGATGCCGGGACCAAGGGCGAGCGCACCCACAGACTTGCTGGTCTTGTTCTTGGAGAAGAGGAAGGTTGCGATGAGCAGGCAGAGCGTGCAGCCGGAGCCGCCGATGAGGCCGAAGGTATTGACGATCTGCATGTTCATGTAGTGGTCGGGCTGGATGGCCGCAAAGCCGCCCTCTGCATATGCTGCCATGTTTTCGGTGATGAGGATGGTGAGCATGGGCTCGGCAAGCACGCCCGAGATGGCGCTCTGGTGGATGCCCAGGCAAAAGAGCAGGTTGGCAGCGGTATAGATGATCACGACGCCCCAGATGTTGGAGTTGAGGCTCTGCAGCGGCGCCTGGACAAACATCTTGACGAGCGTCGAGACGTCAGTGTTAAAGCCTACATGCAGGATGGTTGCCACGAGGCCAAAGATGGAAAGCGTGAGCAGCATGGGGATCATGATGTTGAACGAGCCGGCAACCATGGGAGGAACGCCCTCGCCCAGGTTGATCTTGAGCTTCTCGATACCTGCAAGCCTGATGAAGAGCGCCGTGGCGACGAGGCCAATGATGATGGCGCTGAAAAGGCCACTCGTACCCGTATTGCCGCTTGCAAAGAGGCCTCCCACCTGCTCGCCATTGACATCGACCGCCTGAGGCATGGTCACGAAGAGCGACGCGATGGCCACGACCACGCAGGCAATGTCACGCTGGAAGCTCATGTTGTGTGCGTGGCAGTAGCCCACGACGCCACAGAGCAGAATGGCCGAGATGTTGAGCGTGCCCTGCGTGAGCGAGTTTCCCCAATACTGGGCGTTGGCCAGCGCGTCCCCGCTCAAAAACAGCGGGAACACCACGTTATTGATGAGAACCGCAATGCCCGCAAGAATGTAGAGCGGCATGATCGTCGCAAACGCGTCACGCAGCGACCTCAGATGCACCTCCGAGCCAATTCTTCCCGAAATCTCGGCAAACTTGTCGAGAAATGCCTGGCCCTTTCCTTCTGCCATGACAGATCCTTCCTTTCGAACCTTCCTGATTCCTTATGTCTCTTCCTTGCTCGAGCCGTTTGCTAAGGCTCAAGTTCTTAGTTGATAAATTACACGCTTCTAATTTTGTTTGCAAGAACTTTTTCTGAAAAATCTGAGCGTTATACTTCACGCGCCAAACGGTCATAATAGAGAGAAAGACAAAGCGTCCAAGGAGTCCCCATGCTCAAGTACCAAGAACTGGTCAACACCCTTCTGGACGAGCTTGCCCATGGCGTCTACCAGAAGGGAGACCGCCTGCCCACCACGCCCGAGCTCTGCGAGCGGTACGGTGTGAGCAATACGACGGTCAAACGTGCCATGGATGAGCTCGAGCTTCAGGGCGTCGTCGCTCGACGCCGGGGGTCTGGGGTCTACATCAAGGAGACGACCATTGCCAAGGGCATAACGGCTCGTCAGGGAAGCATCTCCCAGCAGATGACCGGTATGTCAACCGAGCTTGAGGGAACCGCGCAGGTGCTTACAAGCGAGGTGCACGACTTTTCGGTCGTGCGGCCTGACGACGAGATCGCGGACAAGCTGGGCATAACGACGGACGAGTTTGTCTATCACATCGTCCGCGTACGACTGGTTGACGACCTTCCCAAAGTGGTCGAGTACACCTACATGCCCATCGCCCTGATCCCCAACCTGCACGAGAGCACGTTGTTTGCATCCATCTACCGTTACATCGAACGTGACCTGGGGCTCAAGATCGACAGCGCGCATCGCACCATCAAGGCGGTCATGCCTAGCGACGAGGAACGCGCCTGGCTTCACATTGGCCAGGGCGAGCCGCTGCTTGAGGTGCGGCAGGTGGCCTATCTTGCCGACGGCAGACCTTTTGAGTACTCCATCTCACGCCACACGAGCGACTACGAGTTCTACAGCATCAGCACGAGGTAGCACAACAGGCGCGCGGGCCGCATGATTGCGCGCTTGCCAGGATCTTCCCTGTTCCCAGCCCTTGCGTGCAGAATCTCCCTACCCTTGGCCTATATCTGAACTATACTTAGCTAACCAGACCAGACTAAGGGGACCAAGATGGTGCAAGTAAACATGCTCGAAGCAAAAAGCAATCTGTCCGCTCTCGTCAAGCAGCTCGAAGATGGGGTTGAGGACAGCGTAGTGATAGCCCGAAACAACAAGCCCGTCGCAGTCATCGTCAGCTATGACTCGAATCAGGCCCAGCAGCGCATCGGCATCGCAAAGGGGCTTCAGCTGGTGGCAGACGGGTGGGATCTCAATGAGGGTGACGACGAGGTCGCAAGTTTGTTTGGGGTGATGTGATGCGCCTTCTGCTCGACACGCACATTCTGATTTGGGCCATCTCCGACGATCCAAGGCTATCCCCTGCCGCCCGGTCGCTCATCGAGGATCGTTCAAATCTAGTTCTATACAGCTCGGCTGCGCTGTGGGAGATTGAAATCAAACATAACGCGCATCCCGACAGAATGCTCTGCGACGCGGCACAGATATCCCACTTTGCACGTGAGTCAGGTTTCCAGTGCCTGCAGATCGCAGAGCGGCATGTCCTCGTGCTTCCCTCCTTATCCTATAAGGAGGGCGCAAGGCCCCACAACGACCCGTTCGACCGCATCATGATCTGCCAGGCAAAGGTGGACGGACTCGTCCTTCTCACCCATGATGCGCTCATCCCTAACTATGGCGAGCCTTGCGTGCAGTTTGTCTAGGAGACTGCCCTATGGCGCGTCACGGACCACATGGAAAAGGGGCCCTTGGGGCCCCTTTCCTCGTAAGCGTATGCGACTAGCTCTAGCTGGCCATAGAGGCGAACTCGGATTGCTCCTGCGCCGCAATCCTTACCGCACGTTCATGCGCGGCCTCTCCAGCAATGACTCCTTGGCCGCCGTCGGGATGCAGCTCGTCCCAAAGCCGCTCTGCCTCCGCCTCCCAACCTCGCGCGTAAGGCGTCGTGCGCTCACAGAGGCTCTCGGCGCTCTCGGGAGCCACATAATCCGTCCCATGCGCACCGGACTCACTCACCATCTGTGGAAGCACTTCGGGGTTTTCGAGCATCGGACACGGCCGCAGGTGGTTCTCATTCCACGGGTAGCGATCGTGGTAGGCCTGGAAGAGCGGCTGACGCAGGCAGTCAAGCAGACTCTGCTCCTTGATGTTGGCCCCTGAATAATGGACGAACACGCACGGCTCAACATCGCCACGCGCGTTGATGTGGCAGTACTCACGTCCTCCAGCAATGCAACCACCCACAAACTCGCCATCATTTTGGAAGTCCATGGCAAAGATGGGCTTTCCGCCCTCAAAGCCACGCACCTCACGAAGCCTGTGAAGCATGTACTCGCGCTGCTCGTACGTGGGCATGAGATCGGCGCTCGCCCCATCCCCCACGGGCATGTAATGGAAGAACCATGCCCAGCGGCAACCCTTCTCGACCAAGAGGTCAAAGAATTCGTCGGAGGAAACGAGATCGATGTTGTTGCGCGTGTAGCACGTAGAGGTTCCGAAGAGAAGACCGTAGGAACGCATGAGGTCGAAAGCGCACATGACCTCATAGAAGGACCCATCACCACGGCGTCCGTCATTCACAGCAGGCTCATAGCTTTCGAGAGATACAGAGAAGACGATGTTGCCCAAGCGTGCGACCTCTTGGCAGAACTCCTCGTCAATGAGGCTCGCGTTTGTGAAGATGTTGAACTCGCAGTCCTGATGTGCCTCGGCAAGGCGCAGCACGTCATGCTTGCGTACCAGCGGCTCGCCTCCCGTCAGCATGTAGAAGTGACAACCGAGCTCTGTACCCTGGTTAACCAGGCGGTCCATGTCCTCGTATGTCAGATTGAGCGAGTTGCCGTAGTCCGCAGCCCAACAACCGACGCAATGCTTGTTGCAGGCACTCGTCGGGTCAAACAGGATGATCCAGGGAACGTTGCAGTTATAGCGGTCTGCGTTCACCGTCGTCGTGCGCAGGCCCCTGAAAGCAGACTCGTAGCCTGCGTTCAGCAAAAACGTACGCATCACGTTGGGATCAGTCTTATCAATAACATCAAACAGCCACTTCTGCCACTTTGATCCCGGATGCAAGGCATGTCGCACCCCATCAATAGAGTAGGGAGCGGTGTCTTCCATCAACGGTTCCACAAGGTCAATGAGTCGCTCGATAGCCCTGTCTCGATTTGACCCAGAGATACTTCTCAAAACTTGGTTGATGGCTATCTCAAACGTCTTGCGTTCGGCAGCGTGGGCAATAGACGATTGCATGTGATTCTCCTCTCGCGTCGTGCCATATGGCACTCTAAGAGGTTATTGCCGATCCCTATTGGGACATACTGTCCAGCGACCCTATAGTGTCTGCTTTTTGGACACTTTGGCACGCTTGTATAACACCGTCGGGAAACGTCTTAAGGGATTAGGGTATGCCTCTAACAAGGAGGTTCCGCCATGTCCAAAGCCGACCTGACAAAACGCGCCCTATCCGAAGCGTTCTCCGAACTGCTGAAAGAAAAGCCTTTCGAACAGATCACCGTGACCGATATCACACGCAAGGCTGGCGTGAACCGCCAAACGTTCTACTACCACTTTCGAGACCTGTACGACCTTATCGCGTTCTCCGTCAAGCAGCGCTTTCACGCCATCCTGCCAGACATGGATAGCACGACGGACTGGGAGATCGACCTGATAACCCTCCTCCACGCCCTCCGCGAGGAACGTGATTCCGTCTACAAACTCGGGCATTCCATCGACCCGGGCTATGCAAAGCGTTTCATGAGGGAGCATGTCAGCGGCCTTGTGAGCTCTTTCATCACGAAGATGCAGCCAGAAGCGCACCTCACCCAAGAGGATCGCCAGCTCGTCGCCCAGTTCTTTGGCGCTGGCCTCATCGACATCCTGGACAGCTGGGTGGACGAGGGCATGCTCGAGCCGCCAGAGCACCTCGTACGACGCCTTTCGCTGTTCCTGACAAGCAGCATCGAAACTGCGGTGCAACGCATCGCAGAGGCCCGCCCCGCGCCCCTTAGCTGATCGAGAGGGTGAGAGCCCTACAGCTCCTCGGCGAGGTAGCGTCCCGTCACGCTCTCGGGACACGCCGCCACGTCATCAGGCGTTCCGGCGCACACGATGCGGCCGCCAGCCTCTCCCCCACCGGGACCCATGTCGATGACCCAGTCCGCGTTGGCAATCATGTCGAGGTCGTGCTCGATGACGACGACCGTGGCGCCGTTTTCCACCAAGCCCTGCAACACCCCAAGCAGCACCTCCACGTCGAGCGGATGCAGGCCGATGGTGGGCTCGTCAAACACGAAGAGGGCGTCGTCCTGGCGCCGTCCAATCTCACTCGCGAGCTTGAGCCGCTGCGCCTCGCCGCCCGAAAGCGCCGGCGTTGCCTCCCCCAGCGTAAGGTAGCCAAGACCGAGATCGTGCAGGATCCGCAGCTTGGCGGCCACCTTCTTCAGCCGTCCCAGGCGCAGCAGCGCCTGGTCCACGGTCATGGCCATGAGCTCGGGCAGGCTCACGTAGTCGCCCTTCTCGCCCGTCTTGGTGCGCAGGGTGTGGCGCTTGACGTCCCATGCCATGGGCGCATAGCGCGAACCGCCGCAGTCGGGGCAGGGAATGTCCACGTCGGGCAGGAACTGCACGTCGAGCGAGATCTGCCCCGTTCCGTCGCAGGTAGGGCAACGCAGCGACCCCGTGTTGTACGAGAAGTCGCCCGCCTTGAAGCCACGCTCCTTGGCATCGGTCGTCTGCGCAAAGATACGACGCAGGTCGTCGAGCACGCCAGAGTAGGTCGCCACCGTGGAGCGCACGTTGGCACCGATGGGCGTGGCGTCGATGAGGTTGGCACGCCGGATGCCCTCGGCATCAAGGGCACGCACGTGGCGAGGCATGCGCTCGCCCGCAAGCGAAGCCTGCAAGGCGGGAATCAGGCTCTCGAGCACAAGCGTGGTCTTGCCCGATCCCGACACGCCCGTCACGGCAGTCAGCCGCCCGCGCGGAATCTGCACCTCGAGCGGCCGCACCGTATGGATGGCGTCGGTCTCGAGGTAGATTGTCCCCAGGTCAAACATCTCCTGCTCAAGCGCACGGCCCCGCACGCGAATCTGGCGCTTGCCAGAAAGGAAGGGCGCGATGCGCGAAGTCGGATCGGCACCGACCTCCTCGACCGTACCCTGAGCAATGATGGTGCCACCTTCGGCGCCCGACGCTGGGCCCACCTCCACGATGTGGTCGGCCGTACGCAACACGCGCACGTCGTGATCCACGACCACGACCGAGTTTCCGTCCGCCACAAGGTCATCCATGACCCCCAGCAGGCCCTCCACGTTGTCGGGATGCAGGCCGATGGAAGGCTCATCAAGCACGTAGAGCACGCCCGTGGTGCGGTTGCGCACCGCTCGCGCCAGCTGCACACGCTGACGCTCACCCGTAGAGAGCGTGCCGCTGGCACGGTCAAGCGAGAGATACCCAAGTCCCAGCTGCCGCAGTCTTTGCGCCGGCTCGACCGTCTCGTCCACGATGTTTCTTGCCATCGTCCGAAGCTCCGCAGGCACCGAATCTGGCACGCCCGCAAGCCAATCCACAAGCTCGTCCAGCGTCATGGCCGTTGCCTGCGCAAGGTTGATGCCCCGCACGAGCGGTGCGCGCGCCGCATCCGAAAGACGCGTGCCCCCACAGTCGGGACAGGGCGCCTCCGTGAGGTAGCGCGCCACGCGCTTGAGGCCCTTCTCGTCCTTGACCTTGGCCAGCGCGTTTTCTACCGAGGCGCGGGCGGAATAGTAGGTAAAGTCCATCTCGCCCGCCGTACCGGTCTTCTCGTTGTGGTAGAGGAGGTGGTATTTGTCGGGCGCTCCATGCAGCACGAACTCCTTCTCCTCAGGAGTGAGGTCGCGGTAGGGCACGTCTGTCCGGATGCCTGCCTGACGAGCGATATCCTTCATGAGGGACCACATGAGGTGCCCCCAAGGGGCGACGGCGCCCTCGTCGATGGTCTTTGACTCGTCGGGCACCAGCGTCGACTCGTCGATGTCGCGCACGGTTCCGGTGCCCGCGCAAGCAGGACACGCACCATCGGAGTTGAAGGCCAGCATCTCGGCCCCTGGCCCCATGAAGCGCTCGCCGCAGACAGGGCACGTGATTTCCTGCTCGAGTGCCACCGCCATGCTCGGCGGCGCATAGTGGCCATTAGGACAGCGATGGCTGCCCAGGCGGCTGAACAGCAGGCGCAGATGGTTGAGGAGCTCGGTCGAGGTACCAAAGGTCGAGCGCACGCCCGGCACGCTCGGACGTTGACGCAGCGCGATGGCCGCGGGCACGTGCAGCACCTCGTCGACCTGCGCACGGCCCGCCTGGCTGATGCGCCGGCGCGTGTAGGTGGAGAGGCTCTCCATATAGCGGCGGCTTCCCTCGGCGTAGAGCACGCCCAAGGCCAGGCTGGACTTGCCCGAGCCCGACACGCCCGCGATGCCCACCACCTGGTTGAGGGGTATGGACACGTCCACGTCCTTCAGGTTATGGACTCGCGCCCCGTGCACCTCGATGTGTGTGGGCTGGGAATGGCGGACGTGACTCATATGCGCTCCTTCGAATCAATGATCTCACCATTGTACCAGCGGCCAGCATCATCAAAGAAGGGTGCCCTTCCCCTCCTTGGTGGGGCCGAAGACGATGCGTGCCCGGCTGTCCCCCTTGACCACGTCCTCGTACGCGATGCCCGCCTCATCAGCAATGATGCGCATGACGGCAGGCAGGCAGAACGCGCCCTGACAGCGTCCCATGCCTGGACGACAACGACGTTTGACAGCGTCGACCGTATACACCGGCAACGGAGAGCGCAGGACATCGAGGATCTCGCCCTTGCTGATCTCTTCGCAGCGGCAGACGATCTCCCCGTAGTCGGGATTCTCGTGGACGAGTCGATCGCGCTCTTCAAGGGAGAGCCCTGCGAGAACGGGGGAGGCTTGCCGCACGGGGTTGAAGCTCTTGTTGCTCAGCACATCCATTGCGTCTGAGAGGTAGTCGCACACCCAGCTCGCGATGTCAACCGCAATGGCAGGCGCCGCGGTGAGGCCGGGCGACTGGATGCCGGCCGCCTCAAAGACGTTGCGCGTCCTGATGCCCGGCCGCACCACGAAGTCCTCCTCATAGGTGGGGCTACGCACCCCCGTGAAGTAGGCGATAATGTCGGAGGCGCTCACGGCGCCCTGAACCTCCTGTTGGCTCCGGAGGATCTTCTCCACCACCTCTCGGCTCGTCGAGGTGTCCTCCCGGTCCGGGACCTCGTCGGCGTTGGGGCCAACCAGCACGTTGCCGTCAACCGTATGGATGAGCGCGATGCCCTTGGTGTGCGAGGAGGCGCTCGCCGCCATCGCCTTTGCCCGCGAAAAGAGATCTGCCGGAACGTCCTCGAGCTGTTTTGGCGTGAGCGTGAAGGGCGTCTTTCCCATGCTCGTGTTGACCATCCACCCAGCCTTCTTGTCCATGACGATGTTGGTCCCCACGCGCGGATGGATGGTGAAGGTCCTGTCGTCCGCCATCTGGGCGATGACGTCGGCATAGACGCCCGCTGCGTTGACGACTGCCTTGGGGCGTATCGTGCCCCGATTGGTGGACACCTCCACGATGAGGCCGTCTTTCACCTTCATGTCAAGCACGGCGGTATTCAAGGCCACCGTCGCGCCGTTCTCCACCGCATTTTCTGCCAAGGCTATCGTCATCAGATAGGGCGAGGTGATGCCGCCCGTCCCCATGAAGAGGCCGCCGACGCTCCACTCGGGTACGGAGGGCTCAACCTTTCGCAGCTCGTCGAGATCCATGACCTTTGTGCCGACGACACCTTTATCCAGGGCAGTCCTGTGCACGTATTCCAGGGCGAGCATCTCCAACTTGGTTCGGGCAAAGGTCACCTGGCCCTTGTTCTCGTAGGGAACATGCAGGTCGTGGGCCAGCTTGCGGTACATGGCGTTGCCGCGCACGCAATAGCGCAGCTTCTGGGAGCCCTTAGAGAAGTTGACGCCCACATGCACGACGCCGCCATTCCTGCTTGACTGCCCCGAGGCGACGTCGGGGCCCTTTTCGACCAGCAACACGCTCAGCTGATGACGCCTGAGCTCGCGAGCGACTGCGCACCCCGTGATGCCACCGCCGATAACGAGCACGTCGCATTCCACGCCGTCCAGCGAGTGGTCGCTCTCCGCGGGAAGGGACACCTTCTGCTCGAATCCCCGAACCTTTATGTCGTTGAGCACCCCAAGATAGCGGTCCTTGTCGACGGCGAGCTTGCCAGCAGCAAACGCCGTCGCGTAGTCATCGACCTCACCCTCGAGCAGCACGCAGCCGTCGCGCTCGGACGCCACGATGCCCGCGTCGAGCTTGCGCAGCTCTCTCTGTAACCGCTTGAGGTTCATGAGCAGTACTCCATGATGAGGGCCCGGATGGTCCTGGTCAGGTAAGGCCGCTCAAACTCGATGCCCCAGCTGCGCCTCACCAGCAAGGCAAGCAGCCGGTATTTGTCGACTTCGGAAGCGGCAATCGGGGTCATGCGCTGGTATTCCTTGAAGAACTGGTCACCAATGAAGCCGCGCACCGCCGAGAAGAGCATGCGCTGGAATTTGCTTGCCTCCGGAAAGAGCTCGGCCTCGGAGAAGAGGAACTCCATCATGGCGACCTCGACCGCGCGGTTGCCGCGAGCGGCCGTCATCCAGTCGATGACCGTGCAGGTGCCGTTCTTGTCCACAAGCACGTTTCCCGTATGGAAGTCGAGGTGAAGGACACCGTCCTCGTCTGGAAGCGATAGGAGAAACGCCCTTGCGCGACTCTTCTCGTCCTCGCTCAGAAACGCCATCGTCTCGTCCTCGAGCAGGTCAACGCAATGCGTTCGGATGTCTTCGAGCTCATGGGAGCTCTTTGACTGGACGATGACGTGGCAATGCGCGAGGTCCTTCCCTCCCTTGAGGAGGTAGAGCGGGTTCTTGCCAGGCATGTCGTTTTGCGAGACGCCGTCAATGTAGTCCATCACAAACCCGCAACGTCCATCCTGCTCGACCATGCCATACACCTTCATGGGCGTGCACCCCAGGTCCGAGGCAATCTTTGTGTTCTTGAACTCGGCTTCGGCATACTCGCGCGGGTAGTCGGCAAAGAAGAGCTTCATGACCTTGCCGTCTTCCATGCGGAACACCTCGGCCGACCTTCCCCTAGCAAAGCGATCAGACATAACGCTTCCCTTCCAAACGTGTGATGGTTACACGCACCTTTCCCTTAGATGAGCATGGCAAGAATGTCGCCGTCAAGCTCCGTCAGATCCGCTTCTATGCGAATGGTTTCTGCCTGGTGGACGGGCTTGAGACGCTTGTAGGCAAGTTCCTTGGAGCCCGAGCGCATGATGACCCTGCCCTCGGGATAGTCTCCGTCGCTGCGAAGGTAGAACACCACGCGCGAAAGATCTCCGTTGAGGTCGACGAGTTGCGGAACACACGACGACAGGCGTTCGCCGACATCGACGCGGATGAGGTTCTTTGCCCTCTGGTGGGTGCTGAGCGCATGAGCGGCCGCAGCGTGGCCAGCCCGCGCTCCCCCTTCGCTCACATAGTCCACCAAATCGTTGACGGAAAGACAGTTTCCTGCGCTAAAGATCCCCTTGGCAAGCGTCTGGAATCCCTGGTCGACAAGAGGGCCCTTCGTCTGCTGGCACATTTCTATCCCAAGGCTTGCGGCAAGCTCGTTTTCTGGAATCAGCCCCACAGAAACGATGAGCGTATCGCATTTGATGAGCTCTTCGGTTCCCGCAATGGGTCGTAACGTATCGTCTACCTGGCAGACCTCGACCGCCTCGAGGCGCTCGCGACCAAACGCCCTGGTCACCGTCGTGGAAAGATGCAGGGGAATGCCATAGTCATCGAGGCACTGAACGACGTTGCGCACGAGCCCGCTGACCTTTTTCTTTGCCTCATACACACCGACGACCTCAGCGCCCTCCAGCGTAAGCCTGCGCGCCATGATGAGGCCTATGTCGCCGCTTCCGAGAATCACCACGCGTTTGCCCGGAAGCATGCCCTGGAGGTTCACCAGGTTCTGGGCGCATCCCGCCGTCATGATTCCCGAGGGGCGATCTCCGTGGATCTGAATCTGACGTGCCGTCCGCTCGCGACACCCCGTCGCAAGCACCAAAGCGGCGGCTTTCACGTGATGGATGCCATCCCTGTTGCTGAGTGTAAGCTCGACGCCGCAATCAACTCTGCGCGCTTCGAGGACGAAGGTGCTGAGCGCCTCCTCTACTCCCAAAACTCGCACCTCGTCGATATCGCGCTCAGCATATTCTGGCCCTGTCAGAGCCTCGCCATAGCGCGTCAATCCAAAGCCGTCATGAACGCACTGCTTCAGGATGCCGCCCAGCTGCGTCTCACGCTCGACAACGAGCACCTGGGCACCATCTTGAGCGGCGGCGATGGCCGACGAGAGCCCTGCAGGTCCCCCACCGATTACTACGACGTCGTATTCGCTCTTCATGCGCCCAACAGCTCCCCTGCAACGCGCTCCGCCTCAAGGGCCTGGGCAAATGCCTGCTCCAGCGTCTGTGCGCCCGTCACGAAGCCATGGTTTGCCATGATGCAGCCATCGTGTGCGAGGAGCATCTGGCCGACCTTCTTGGCGAGCTCCCTTGACCCGCTCACGGCATATCCGGCACAGGGATAGTTGACCTCGTCGGTGACGAGACCTTCGTGACAGGAAGCGAAGACCGCACAGTTAGCCGAATGCGTATGGATGATTGCCTTGATGTCGGGGCGGTTCTGATAGATCACCTGGTGCATCCTTCGCTCACTCGATGGATGCAGGCCCCTCTCGTAGCGACCGTCTGCCGTCGAGACGAGCACGACCTCCTCTGGCCTCACGCGATAGTAGTCGACGCCAGACGGACTGATGAGGAAGGAGTCTCCCAGGCGAACCGACACGTTTCCCCAGGTAGCCTGGATAAGGTGATGTTCAACCAGCAACTGACCATATCGGATGACGTCCTGTCGCAGCTCTTCCTCAGTCATCGTTTGCCTCCCTCTCGCGCTTGGAATAGGACGCGAGGTAGACGGCATGCTCCGCCATGCAAAGCGCAGGGTTCAGGTAATGGACCTGGCCAACCTTTGGAGCCAGCAGCTCGGAGCGGCAAGCCTTCTCGATCAAAACCGCCGCGGCGACAAGCTCCTCCTCGTAACGACCCGTCACCAGAAAGCCTCGATCCTTCAACAGGAATGCGGGGGCATGACCCCATGGTCGCTCACCACACGGGACCCGAGGCCCAAACATCTGGGCCATGTCGTCAGTTGACGCCTTGAGGGCCTTCCCTCTCTTTGCATACTCGAGCGCATACGTACCCACATCAAAGAGCGCCAAAGGGGCATCAACGCTGTCGAAAAGCGGAGAGCCGACGATGGTTCCCGCCGCATCGATGATGATGCGGTTACCGCCACCTGAAACAAACAGGAGCGCATCATCAGAAAACAGGCCGATCGGCCCAAGCTTCTCCTTGACCGAGCTCAGCGTATCGGCAGGCGCTTTTGGTGGCGCAGCGCTCCGCACGTCTTCACGTTTTTGGGCAGCCAACCTCGTACGAAAGCCTCGCATGGCCTGCAGAGCGGATGGAACCCTCTCCTGTATGCCACCCATGGCACCACCTGGCCTCTCCACCGGAGCAGGATCGTTCTTTGCTCAATTATGGGGTGCCATTCATTTCAAGCCAACATCACCCTTGCCGAACGGCAAGAGCGCGGTGTGGAGACATGGGCGTGTGACAGACGGGGTTACCACTGAAACACGGCAATACGGTTGTTGGTCTTCCTGCCGAGCGTTGCAGCAAAGAGCTTGCCGCGCAGCGTGTGCTTGCGCATCTCCTCGTTGTAGCTGTGCTCGGAGAGCAGCGTCAGACGCGGTTCGAGCGCCACGAACTCCGCGCCGCTCTCGGTCCCCCATTTGAAGGTGGCATTGGTGTTCTTGATAGCGTCATGCTGCTTGGAGTGTTTGACAATGAACATGCTGTTCATCTCGGCAATCAGGTAGCCGTGCTCAAAGCTGTCGCAGAGCATATGCAGGCAGGTCGCCGTCTGCTCCTTGGTAAAGTACTCGAGCACGCCCTCCATCACAACGATAGTGGCAGATCGGTCTTGTGGAAGCTGCTTTGTCCACGTGCCATCGAGGGCATCGCCTTCCAGCATCGTGCAGCGTGGGCGGTCCTCGTAGACCTTTCGCCGCACGGCGATCTGGTCGGGCAGGTCAACGTCGAACCACTCGATCCGGCCGTTGTCCACCTGAGAGAACTTGTCGTCAAAGCCACAGCCAAGATTGATGCAGAGGGCGTCAGGGTAGCGCGCGATGAGTTCGCTCAGCGCGTCCGCGAACATGATGGTGCGCGCGACCACACCCTCGTGCGAGAGGAACGGATCGTACTTGCTCACGTCCACGCCAAGCGTGTCGATGATCTCCTTGGCCTTCTCGTCGCGGATGCGAGGGTTGGGCCGCGCCGTCTCGCTCGCACGGATGGCCAGCGTAACAAGGGCCGTTTCCTGGATGTCGCCAAACTGAAGGTCCATGCTGTCCCCTTCTTTCAGACGTCCGATGGAGACAGTATAAACCTATAAGTTAACTAATACTAACTACTACCGTTGCGGACCGGCATAGCTACACGCGGCAGATGGCAACGCAGAGCGGCTGCCTGGCCGCAAAGCCACGATGACCCACCACATGCATACCCTCCTGCGAAAGGAAGGCGAGAAAGCTTGTCTCATCCCATTCGTGCTCGGAAGAGAATCCCGCGGCCTCGATGAGACTCAGGAAGCGCCGATCCTCCGTCTCGGCATTCACGTAATTGGGAATGGCAACAATGCCTCCTGGTCGCACCACGCGACGCAGCTCAGATAGGGCCAGCTGCGGGTCGCTCAACAGGTGTAAGACGTTTCCTGCCACCGCGACGTCAAAAACGTCGTCTGCAAAGTCGAGGGCGAGGAGGTCTCCCTCACCAAAGGCAACGTTGTCTAAACCAAGCCTTGCTGCCTTGCGGGTTGCCTGCCGAACCATATTCTGTGCAATGTCACAGCCGGCGACAAAACCCGCATGCGGTGCCAGACGACATGCAAAGGCACCAGTGCCGCAGGCAGCATCCAACACCACATCATGCTTGTCCAAAAAGGACGCCACGTACTCAGCCGCCTGCGCAAGGCCTGCGTCGCCAGAGCGCGTGACGAGGTCATACACATTCGCAAAGCGATTCCAAAAGCCCGCATCATTTACTGTGTACTGAAGCTCTGAAGCCGATCGAGCCATACGCAACCCACTTCCCTCTACCAAACCTGCCTCAAAGTAAGGTAATTCTAACTTTGTTTACTGGGAGCGTAGGGGACACAATAGACCGAAGGCGGCGCGGGCGCTTGGCTGAACGCGAGTTCAGCACGGTGCGATTCGCCGGCGCCGCAACGCGGCGTCGCAGCGAATCGCCCGGCTGGATGTTTGAGCGGGCAGCCAAGCGCCCGCGCCGCCTTCGGGCTATTGCAGCTTCAGAAGCATTCCCGCATTGGACGGCAGGTTCAGCGTCAGCACGCCATCCTTCACCTTCAGTGGCTTCACCTGGTCATCAGGTGTCTGGCCACCATAGCACCACCAGTCGGTGTCGATGAGCACCTCTGCCTGTGTGGCTTCGGGCACCTTGATGGCGTAGTCCTCATGCGCCTGCCACGACAGGTTGAGCACGCAGAGCACCCGCTCGCCCTCCTTGGAGATACGCTCGAACGCATACACCACGTCCTGCTCGGCATCGACCACACGCCACTGGAAGCCGGTCTCCTGGTAGTCCTGTTCCCACAGTGCCGGCTCGTCCTTGTAGATTGCACCCAGCTCGCGGTTGAAGCGCCAAAAGGCGTCGTGGTTGGGATACTGCAGCATGAACCAGTCCTGCTCGCGGTCCTCGTCCCACTCGCGCAGCTGTGCAAACTCGTAGCCCATGAAGTTGAGCTTCTTGCCCGGATGCGCAAACATGTACAGATACAGGCATCTTGCCTGGGCAAACTTGCCTTCGTAATCACCGCTCATCTTCTGGGCGATGGTGGCCTTGCCATGCACGTTCTCGTCGTGCGAGAGTGGCATCAGGTAATGCTCGTTGCCGAAGTACATCATCGAGAAGGTCAGCTTGTGGTAGCTGCCGGAACGCATGCCAGGCTCAAGCTGGAACATCTCGAGCGTGTCGTGCATCCAGCCCATGTCCCACTTGTAGTCAAAGCCCAGGCCGCCCTCGGGCACCGGCCTTGTGGTGCCAGGCACGTCCGTGGAGTCCTCGGCAACCAGGAAGACGCCGGGATTCAGCGACTTGAGACCTGCGTTCATGGTCTTGACGAAGTCCATGGCCATGTTGTTGATGCCACGGTTCTCGTCCCCCTGCCAGTAGATGATGCGGCTGATGGCATCCATGCGCAGCGCGTCAATGTGGTACGCACCCAGCCAGAAGTTGTAGGCTGACTGCATGAAGCTGCAGGTCTCGCCACGGGAGTACATGAAGTTGTGGCTGCCCCATTCGCTCACGCCCACGGCGTCGTTGGGATACTCAAAGAGCGGGGTGCCATCGTAGTCGGCCAAGCCATAGGCGTCGTTGGCAAAGTGCACGGGCACGACGTCCATGATCACACCGATCCCCGCCTGGTGCAGCTGGTCGATGAGGTACATGAGCTGCTGCGGCGTGCCGTAGCGGCTGGTTGCCGCAAAGAAGCCCGTGGGCTGATAGCCCCAAGAGCCGTCAAAGGGAAACTCGCTCAACGGCATGAACTCCACGTGCGTATAGCCGCCCTCGGTAAGGTGCTTGACCAGAGGCTCGGCAATCTCCTCGTAGCTGTACCAATCGGCTGGGTCGTCGCTCTTCTGGTCTCCCGAGCGCTTGTGCCACGAACCCAGGTTCATCTCGTACACGCTCATGGGCTTGTCAAGGCAATTGGTGCGCGAGGACATCCAGTTCTCGTCGTGCCACTCGTAAAGCAGGTCGGTGACGATGGAGCGATGCGCCGGGCGCAGCTCCATGCGAAAGCCGTAGGGGTCGCAGTGGTCAACGTAGTTGCCACCATGCCAGATGCGGTACTCATAGGGAGTTCCCGACGCCACCTCGGGAAGGTACAGCTCCCAAAAGTTGCCATCCCAGCACTTGTTCATGTCTATGAACTGGCCATCGAGCACCAGCTGGATACGCTCTGCGGCAGGAGCAAACGTCCTGAACGTCGCACCGTGTGCCCCGCGTAGGCACCCCAGCATCAGGTGCGCATAGAACTCTTCGCCCGCATAGAAATTACGAGTGTCCATGGATGGCCTTTCGAAGTTGTTTTATATGTCATCCCATCATACCCAATGGGTTTCCATGCGCCCTGAACACGCACGCGGAATGCGCATCTTATCCCAAACCGAGCAGCGTTCCCACAAGCTGCACGGCAAAGGCCGCCATCCAGGCAACGGCACATTGGAACACCACGATGCCCAGGGCCCAACGCGTGCCCAGCTCGCGCTTGACTGCCGCAATGGCAGCCACGCACGGCGTATAGAGCAGGCAGAACACAAGCAGTGCCGCGCAGGAAAGCGGGGTGATGGCAGCGAGCAGGGCGTCGACGCCACCAAAGAGCGTGGCGCTGATGGAGGCGACCACCTCCTTGGCCATGAAGCCCGCGACAAGCGCCGTGGAGATGCGCCAGTCCCCAAACCCGAGCGGCGCAAAGAGCGGAGCCACCGCGCTTCCCACGATGGCGAGCATCGACTGCGCCGTGTCGTCGACCAGCTGGAGGTTGGGGCTGAAGCTCTGCAAGAACCACACCACGATGCTTGCGATGAAGATGACCGTGAAGGCACGGGTGAGGAAGTCCTTCGACTTGTCCCACACAAGGCGGCCGACGCTCTTGAGCCCCGGCATGCGGTAGTTGGGAAGCTCCATGACGAAGGGCACCGCCTCACCCTTGAACATCACCGCATGGCTCACCTTTGCCGCGACGATGGCCATCGCGACGCCCAGCACGTAGAGCAAGATGGTCACGAGCGCCGCCTGCCTGGGGAAGAACACCGCGGCAAAGAATCCGTACACCGTGAGCTTAGTCGAGCAGCTCATGAACGGAACCAGAAGGATGGTCATCTTGCGGTCGCGCTCGGAGGGCAGCGTGCGCGTGGCCATAATGGCGGGCACCGTGCAGCCAAAGCCCATGAGCATGGGCACGATAGAGCGACCCGAAAGGCCAAGCCGTCGCAGTGCGCGGTCAAGCACGAATGCGACGCGCGCCATGTAGCCCGTGTCCTCCAAGAGCGAGAGGAAGAAGAACATGGTCACGATGATGGGCATGAAGATGACGACGCTGCCGATTCCGTCTAGGATTCCCGACGTGAGCGACTGCACTACGGGACCAGCTCCGGCTGCCTGCACTGCCGAGAGTATGGCTCCAAACAGCCAGTCGATGCCCTGCTGCATGAGGTCCTGAAGCGCGAGGCCGATGACGTTATACGAGAGCCAAAAGCCACCGACCAAGATCAGGAGCAGCATGGGGATGGCGGTCCATCGTCCCGTGAGCAGCTGGTCGATACGCCTGCTGCGCTCGCGCTCACGGCTCTCATGCGGTTTGGTCACACAGGCGCCGACCACACGCCGTATGAACGAGAAGCGCATGTCGGCAATGGCCGCAGCGCGGTCGAGGCCGCGCTCGCGCTCCATCTGCGTCACGATGTGCTCGACCGTATCAAGCTCGTTCTGGTCGAGGGAGAGAGCGTCACGCACGAGCGTGTCGCCCTCGATGAGCTTGGTGGCCGCAAAGCGCACCGGAATCTGGGCGCGTTCGGCATGGTCCTCGATGAGGTGCATGATCGCGTGAATGCAGCGATGCACCGCCCCGCCATGGTCTGAGGCATCACAGAAGTCCTGCCTGCCTGGCCGCTCTTGGTACTTGGCCACATGCAGCGCGTGGGAGATCAGCTCGTCCACCCCCTCGTTGCGTACGGCCGAGATAGGCACCACGGGGATGCCGAGCATGCCCTCCATCTCGTTCACGTGGATAGAGCCACCGTTGCCCTGCAGCTCGTCCATCATGTTGAGAGCCAACACCATGGGCACGTCCAGCTCCATGAGCTGCATCGTGAGGTAGAGGTTGCGCTCGATGTTGGTGGCATCCACGATGTTGATGATGCCGTGGGGGTGCTCGTCGAGGATGAACTGGCGGCTCACAATCTCCTCTGGGCTATATGGACTCATGGAGTAGATGCCCGGGAGGTCGGTGACGTCAGTATCTGCATGGCCCACAATCGCACCGCTCTTGCGGTCGACGGTGACGCCTGGAAAGTTGCCCACGTGCTGATTGGAACCCGTAAGCTGGTTGAACAGCGTGGTCTTGCCACAGTTCTGGTTACCCGCGAGCGCAAAGGTGAGGGTGGTTCCGTCGGGCAGGGGATGCTCGGTCGCCTTCACGTGAAAGCGTCCGCCTTCGCCAAGGCCCGGGTGTTCGGCCGGACGCCTCTTGGCCCCATTCGCTTCCTGCTCGTGTCGCTGGGCGGAGGGCTCGACGGTTATCTGCGCAGCATCGTCTTTCCTGAGTGTCAGCTCATACCCATGGATGAGGAACTCCATGGGGTCCCCAAGCGGGGCAAACTTTACGAGCGTCATCTGTGCGCCAGGGATGACCCCCATGTCAAGAAAGTGTTGGCGAAGCGCACCCTCTCCCCCAACGCTTCTGACGGTTGCGGTATCGCCGATCTCGAGCTGGGCAAGACTCTTGCCAGCCATGTCTGAAGATGCCACTACGGCGTCCTTTCTAATGGTTAACCTTAGTTAACATAAATGCAGGTAGACGCCTAAAAATGGTAGCGCAACGGGCGGGCGTGTGAGGTCCTCACACGCCCGCCCGTTGCGCTCACAATTGATTGCGCTTGCCTCTTCTGTCAGCCAGCGCCTAAGCCTTGTTGCCCTCGGCAAGCTGCTGGGCAAGCTCGAAGGCCGCCTTGCCGTTCACCATGCCGTACACCTGCATGGGGATGACCTCCATGGGAATGCCGTACTTGTCGGTCACCTTTTTGACCATGTTCTTCTGGTAACCGACCTGCGGGCCGATGAGAACCACGTCGACCGTCTCGTCAATGCGACGCTCGATGCTCCCCACGCCATGCGCCTCGATGTCGGCCTCGACGCCGGCTTCCTTGGCGGCCTCCTCCATCTTGCGGACAAGCAGGCTCGTGGACATGCCACCGGCACAGAACAAACGGATCTTGAGCATGGAAGTCTCCTCTCGCAAAGGCTTATGCTGCATTGAGCATGACATACGAACGCCTGGGGCCAAGGGACGTTTCGGTGACGGGCGCTTCCGCTACGAGAGCCCCTCCTTCCAGAGATCGCAGGCAAAGTAGGTCATTGCCGCCCAGGCGACCATGGGATAGAAGTGGCCCTTCGGGTCGCGTCCCGTCTTGAGAATGTGCCTCACTTCGTCCTTTGAGAGCAGCTCGAAGGCACCAAAGCGCTCGCTCCCCTCCGCACCTGCATGAGAGAGCGACGAAAGGTCATCGAGCCTCGCCACGGCACACAGCAGCGCCGTGCTCTCGTCGGTGAGGCCGGGCGTGTTGAAGAGCATCTGGTTGATCACCCAAATGCGGTCATCCTCGCGCAGGTGCACACCCGTCTCCTCGGCTATCTCGCGCGTCATGGAGTTCACAAGCGGATCGTCGGTGTCGACGTCGCGTGCGTCAATGAGCCCCGATGGAATGCCCAACACGTATTGGCCGGTCGGATAGCGGTATTCGTAGTTGAGAACCATGCGGGGCTCGTCATCTGGCGTTATCACCACAAGGCAGGCACTCACGGCGTCAGGCAGCTCACAGACCAGCTCGTGCTCGTCCTTGGTAGCCAGCAGGTCGCGCGCCTCGCGCCGTGACGCCTCAAAGTAATGCGAGCCGTCATCGTAGGCGAGGTCGTAAAGCTTTACGAAGCGCGTGCCATACAACTCATTGACCTGCGGTCTGTTTGGCTGTGAAGCCATATCTGCTCCTTTTTTTACAGCGTCGTGGGCACACCGGGCCTGACAAGCAGGGCATTTGGCGCCGAGGCGGCAAAGCGTCTGGCGTAGTCCTCGCCATAGGGCTCAACAGGCTTCATGTGGACAGGAACGTTATGCTTTGCACAGATGATGCCCGCGCACTCTGCCGCCTCTTCGGGCGTCATGGTATAGATGCCATCGCACGGCAGGAAGGCATAGTCAATGCCATACCCTGCAAGCTGCTTCATTTGTTCGGTCTTGCCCGTGTCTCCCGCAAAATAGAGCACCAGACCGTCAACGCGCACCACATAGCCCACGCACTCGTCTTTGCGATGGTGATGGTTATACGCCTCGACGGCTTCGACCTCGACCTCCCCGTCAAGGAAGGTACGGGTCACGTATGCGTCGGCGCTGGGGTGCGCATCTCCGTTCTGCCATACTTCGCACCCCGCAGCATGAGGCATCTTGTCTATGGCCGTGTGGTCATAGTGCTGGTGCGTCACGAGCACAAGGTCCGCCGGCACATCGTACCCCTCGCTCGAGCCTTGACCCTGGGGACTCATGAAGGGATCGACATAGATGGTTTTTCCCGCTCCGGTCGCCAGCCTGAGCGAGCCGTGTCCCAAATAGAGCAGCGTGGTCATCGTGGCCTCCTTCGCATCCTTTCGCAGCGTGTGCCTTGATTATCTCACCGTCACGATGACCCGTCGATACGCCTTCATGGGCAGCGGCGCGTCATCGGTGGCCTCGGCGATGATGTGGAACGTGTCTCCCGGACGGGCGTCGGACGGAACCACAAAGCTCACCGCCCTCTGATCTGCGCCCGTGAGCTGCAAGACCCACGGCTCCTTCCCTTTTGCAGGCGAGGCCGTGCGATCGAGCACCATGTCCGCGACCATCACATCCTCAAGCTCATGGGGCATCCATCGGCTGGCATAGGTTCCCACCTCTGCGTAGTGCCACCACCCAACAGACACGCCGTCTCCGTCTGGATCACGGGCCTCGCAAGTGAGGCACACGCGCTCTCCAGGCTGGGCGAGCATGTCATATCCCTCAATGACGCGTAGCTCAGGAGCGTGGTTTGCCTCCTCGTACCGAGACGCCGTGCACCATTGCAAACGCGCGGCAAAGTCGCCCTGCAGATCGTCAAGCCACCGTGTGAGCGTGTGGCTCGCCTCAAAGCGTCCCGACCACGGATCGTAGTCAGCCACCATGTTGCGTCCATCAGCAGAGAAGCGCCCACCCCATCCGCCAAATGTGGGGTCTTCGAGCGAGCGCAGGCCCTTGTCCACGAGATAAAGAAAGCTCGGGCTGTCTCCCTCCGAAATGAAGTCGTAGCGCTCCCATTCGGGGTGCGCCGCAAGGTAGCCATCGCTTCCTCGCTGCTCTTCGGGAAGCTCGCCGTCCAGCCACTTGCCATCGCCCATGAGCGCATACCTTTCGGCCAGAGCACCCTTGGCGAAAGCGATGTGTTCGCGCTCCCATGCCGCATGCAGCGTCGTGTTGAGCTCGTCAGGGTGCAGCTGCCACGCATAGGCAAAATGCCAGAAGTTGCTCGTATCGTTGAGCACCTGGATATCTGGCCAGTGTGGGGCAATGTAGTCCGCATAGCTTTCGTCCTGGTCAAGAATGAGGTAGATGACCAGCTTCTGGGAAAGGCGCCTCTGGAGCGCAGGCCATTCAGGCGAGCCTGCATAGCGCTCCTCGATGGTCTTTAGCGCTCGGGCCGTCGTGTTTGTCCCTCCCCATGTCTGCACGTAGAGCGTGCGGGGGTCATCGTCGAGGAAGAGCCTGACGAGAAACTCGGAACCCTCCGTGACCTCGTCCATCTCACCTTTGTAGGAGAAGTTTCCAATCTTGGTGCGTTCTCTCAGGTAAGACGGCTCGGGATAGCGGGCATCGTGAACACAAAGGCACCCATAGCAGGCTTCGTAACGGTCGATCATCTCAAAGGGCCACGATGACCCCGTCCAGCGGAAAGGCTCGATGCCACGCGCGGGGTCGCCCGCGTAATGGAAGACCGAGCTCGTGAGCACGATGCCCGCAATGTCCATGTCGTTGGCGTAGAGCAGCGCTCGAATGAGAGAATTCTGGTCGTCCACCTCACCGTCTGTGGTGATGACGGTACGAGGACGGGCATAGGGCCAGAGGTCTTGTTCCAGAACCACGAGGTCAGTGAGCTGTTTGCCCGCCTCGAAGATGGGGTGGTCGTAGGTACGCAGGAAATAGCCTTCGTCACGCCGGACAACGGCAAGGCCGCAGCTCTCATAAAAGGGAACGGTAAGGGGGCTGTCACCCGTACAGATACGCAGACGAGAGAAACGGCCCGCATAGGTGCTCTGCACATGCGCCACGAGCATCCTTCCATATCCACGGCGCTGCCACGAGGGTGCGACCGCCAGGTTCTTGACTTCACAAAGGCCATCGCCCTCTTCGGTCACCACGCACTCGGCACGGACCTCGCCTTCTTCCACGAGAGCCCACATATCGCCACGCTCAAGATAACGTTCCACGAGGTCCCACTGTTCGTCGGCCAGAAGCAACAGATCGCGGTGGTCAAGCTTCTGCTCGTTGGGTATACGCTCGACGTGCATCTTTCCTCCCCGCTTGGTATGCTCTCATCGTGCTCCACCGTACCAAGGAGTTGCCGCGCCATGCAAGGGCGCAACCAATTCGTACCGAGAGCGAGAAGACACATGAACCACGCCGGAACGCAGGCCATATCTGCCAGCCGTCTCATCCTGAGGCCTTTTGTACCCCAAGACGCAGCCCCAGCTTTTCGTAACTGGTGCAACGACGAGATGGTCACCCGCTTTCTTACCTGGCAGCCACACTCCAACGAGGACGAAACCCGCTCCGTCATCCAGAGCTGGATAGAAAGCTATCGTGACCCCGCATCATATCAGTGGGCCATTGAGCTTCGCAGCATATGCGAGCCCATCGGCTCGATTAGCGTCGTTTCGATTGACGAGCAGGTCAAGGCGATGGAGATTGGCTATTGCCTAGGCAGGGCATGGTGGCACGGAGGACTCATGACCGAGGCGCTCACCGCGGTTGTGGGATTCCTCTTTTCTCACACCGACGTCAATCGCATCTGCGCAAAGCACGATACGGGCAATCCGCGCTCCGGCCATGTCATGAAGGCGTGCGGCCTCGCCTACGAGGGAACGCTCCGACAGGCAGCCCTGTGCAACACCGGCCTCTCCGATGTTTCGGTATACAGCATCTTGCGAAAAGAGTGGGAAGCAGGCATGTCGGACTGAGGGCGGCGGCCAAGGGCCGTTCCTTGGTCGCCGCCTCGTCATGGGGCTACATAGCTACGAGATGTCAAATTCCATCAGTAGCTGGGTTTTCTTTTCGGGGGAGCGAAGAGCGTCTGCGAGTTCGTCAAGCCTTCCCGCAGCGGAAAGCGCATCGACAAGCTCAGCGTCAATTCGGTCGGCCTCTTTGCGGCCCTCGGCAAGACCGGCCTCCCGTCCCTCGGCAAGACCGGCCTCCCGGCCCTCGGCTAACCCGGCCTCCCGGCCCTCGGCTAACCCGGCCTCCCGGCCCTCGGCTAACCCGGCCTCCCGGCCCTCGGCTAACCCGGCCTCCCGACCTTCGGCAACGCCCATCGCATGGCCTTCCTTCTGCGCAAGATGGCGAGCATGTTCAAACTCAAGTTGAAGCCCAAGCACCGTCTGCCTCCATCCGACGTCTGCGTTCAAAGCCCTGACCTGCTTGTCTAAGTCCTCGACCCACTCATCACCCATCGTATCACCTCCATCGACGTATGAGAGGAACGAGGCGATGCGAGGCTTGTCTGCGAGGCCGGGCGCCACGCTCTCACCAGAGGCTCCCTTCGCATTCAAAAAGATGCGCGTGGTCCCGTCGTCAAACACGTGCCAATGGTCGACCACCGCGGGCTTGATCACATACATGCGGTCCCCAAGACCAATAGGGTCAAAGTCGCACACGAAGATGACGATGCTGTGGCCTAAATCGATGTAGTCCTCTCCCCTCATGATGCGGTCCCTGTCAAAGGATGAGAGCAGGTAGCGCGAGCGCAACTCGAGGTTTCCCTCATTGGCGTTCTGCATCTCCACGTCGTAGACGGTTCCCGCCTGGTCCTCCACAAACACGTCCATGCGCACGCCCCTGCCGCGCAGCGACGGCTCTACCGAGTGTTCTGGCTCCACCATGCGAATCATGCCTATTGGCACGCCGAGTACCCCTTCGAGCAGGGGCCGTACGTTGTCTGGATTGCTAAAGACCTTTGCGAACGTATACCTATTTGTGATGGGGTATTCCATACGAAGCGCGTTCATGGTTGCACCTTTCGATCCGTTGGCAAAACAGGACTGGTTGACCGTGAACGCGGTGGGCTGCGGCTTCTGCGGTATGTGGGCACACAAGGTGCCGAGGGGAAAAGAGACATGAGGAGCTCCTGGCGATGGGAAGGTGATATGTACCAGTCTCATTGCGAGAGCGCCCGTGACCCATTTGCCAACGCCGGCGACTCTCTCTCATGTCTCTAGCCTTGCAACTCCTAAAGGCTGGGCCTCAATGGCTTGGTTCCATCTTAGCCGATTGACGTGATTGTGTCAAGAACATTTGTACCTATTACTAACATACGTTCTTTGCTCGTTGCCCTTGTCAAAACCCATGTGCAGTAGAATGGGATAGACAAACATGCACGTCGAAAGGACCCCTCCATGCGCTTTGACTTCACCACCATCCCCGACCGCCATGGCCACGATGCCATCGCCATCGATGGCCTGGGGGATGGGTCGGGCTTTGCCCCTGCCGCCCCCAAGGAGGGCTTCACCAGCATCCCCTTGTGGGTCGCCGACATGAGCTTTGCCACCGCGCCATCGGTCACGCGCGCCATCCACGAGCGTGTCGACCACCCCTTCTTTGGCTACTGCCAGGAAACCGATGCCTATTATCAGGCCATCATCGACTGGCATCGCACGCGCAAGGGGGTGGACGATCTTTCGCAAGAGCACATCGGCTACGAGAACGGCGTCCTGGGCGGCGTTGTGAGCGCCCTCAACGTCCTGTGTTCCAAAGGCGACAACGTGCTCGTGCACTCCCCCACCTATGTGGGCTTTACTGGCTGCTGCACCAACAACGGCTACCACCTGGTCCACAGTCCGCTGCAACTGGACGAGGCTGGTGTCTGGCGCATGGACTTTGAGGACATGGAGCGCAAGATCGTCGAAAACAAGATCCATGCAGCCATCTTCTGCTCGCCCCACAACCCCTGCGGCCGCGTCTGGGAGCGTTGGGAGCTCGAGCAGGCAATGGCACTCTTCGAGAAGCATGGCGTCTACGTCGTGTCGGACGAGATCTGGTCGGACATCCTTCTGGCGGGCAACGCGCACATTCCCACGCAATCGGTGAGTGACTGGGCACACGACCACACCGTTGCGCTCTACGCGCCCTCAAAGACCTTTAACCTTGCCGGCCTCATTGGCTCCTACCATGTCATCTACAACCCGTGGCTTCGCGACCGCGTCAACAAGGAGCAGTCCCTCTCCCACTACAACAGCCAGAACGTCCTGAGCATGCATGGCCTTATAGGAGCATATTCAGAGGAGGGCGCCGCGTGGACCGACGAGCTCTGCCAAGTGCTCACCGACAACGTCGACTATGCCCACACCAAGCTTGCCTCCTACGCGGGGGTGACATGCGCCAAGCCCGAGGGAACCTACGTGATGCTCGCCGACTGTCGAGCTTGGTGCGACGAGCATGGCATGAGCTACGCGGACTTCCCACGCCTTGGTTGGGACGTGGGGGTGACATGGCACGACGGGCGTCTCTTTGAGTGCCCCGGCTTCGTCCGGATCGCCGTGAGCGTCCCGCTTACCCAGGTCATCGAGGCGTTCGACCGCCTTGACCGCTACGTATTTGGCCAATAGGAAACAAGACGCGCAGCCATCCCGAAGGGGGCTCCGAAAGCCATGTATGCCTATCTCTGCAAAGCCCTGATACTCGCAGGCAGCATCCTCATGGCCTACAACATCTATCGCTATGTGCGGTATGCCCAGACCCTTCTCCACCGCGACGGCTGGGAGCACGAGCGCCGCACGCTGCTCTTCCCCATCTTGCTGCTTGTCTGCTTCCTCATGGGCTATCTCTTTGTGGGCACGCTGGGCGACCCTGGGCCTGTGGTGGCAGGCATCCTTTTAGGTGGCAGCATCTTCGTGTATTGCATGATCTCCTTCCTCATGCACATCACCGGCCGCATCGAGGAGAACGAGCACCTCGCGGCTCAGCTCGCCGCAGCAGAAGAGGCAAGCCGCGCAAAGTCGAGCTTTCTCTCCACCATGAGCCATGAGATCCGTACGCCCCTGAACGCCATCATCGGCCTCAATGCGATTTCACTTCAGGAAGAAGGCCTGGCGCCTACGCTGCGCGATCGCCTCGAAAAGGTGGATGGAAGCGCTCGGCATCTGCTTGCACTCATAAACAACATCCTCGACATGAGTCGTATTGAGGCGGGGCAGATGGTGCTTGCGGCAGAGCCGTTCTCGTTGCGCGACCTGCAGTCTCATGTCTGCACCGTCATCGATAGCCAATGCACGGCAAAGGGCCTTACCTATCGCTGCGAAATCGTTGGCTCTCCAGACACTCGCTATAGGGGCGACATCACAAAGCTCAGCCAGGTACTCATCAACATCTTGGGCAATTCGGTAAAGTTCACCGAGGCGCCTGGTATCGTCAGTTTGCACGTCGAGCAGGTTCCCTCCTCGGACACCGGCATGAACACCTTGCGCTTCACCCTCTCCGACACGGGTGTCGGCATGGACGAAGAGTTCATTCCCAAGCTCTTCGGCACCTTTACGCAGGAGCACTCATCCACAACAAGCAGCTATGGCGGCAGTGGCCTGGGCATGGCCATCACCAAGCGCATTGTCGAGCTGATGGACGGCACCATAGACGTGCAGAGCCAAAAGGGCGTCGGCACCACCGTCGTGGTCACCGTCAAGCTACCCCTATGCGAAGAGCAGGCAGAAGAGGATGCCTCTGCCTCCTCAGGCCACGACACCAACGCCCCGGATGCGGACATATCGCTCGCCGGCCGGCACGTCCTTATTGCCGAGGACATGGACATCAACGCAGAAATCCTTGGCGCCGTCCTGGAGATGCGTGGCATCAGCCACGAGCGGGCATACAACGGACGCCAGGCGGTCGACCTCTTTGACGAAAGCGCTGAGGGCCACTTTGACGCGGTGCTCATGGACGTGCGTATGCCCGTCATGGACGGCCTTTCCGCCGCGCGCGCGATTCGCTCACTTGAGCGTCGCGATTCCTCGCGTGTCCCCATCGTGGCGCTCACGGCAAATGCCTTTGACGATGACGTGCGCCAGTCGCTCGACGCGGGCATGGACGCCCATCTCTCAAAGCCCATCGATCCCGACTTGCTCTACGACACGCTGTGCAGGCTGCTCGGCTAGATGATGCGCATCATGTGGTCTTGTAACTCAGGCAAGATGCGCAAAGATGGCGCTATAGGCCTCGAGCAGCCGGTCAAACGAACACGCCGCATTGGCGGGGCTCGTTGACGGCAGGCGCGTTGCCGGCAATCCGCATTCCTGCTCGCAGCCCAGGCGTTGGTACAGCTCGAAGGCCTTTGCACCCGTGCAGAAGACCGCCTCGATGGGGGCGGCCTTGGTTATGAGCGAAAGCGCGTTCGGACGCGCGTTCTTGATGCTCGTGTCTGAGGCGCCCTGTATGTCGCACTCGGCTACGACATCCCAAAGCGCGATGCCATGGCGCAGGCAGAAGGCGCGTTTCTCGCCGTTGTCCGCAGGCATCTCCTCGTTGGCAAGCTGGGCCAGCACGCGCCAGAAGCGGTTCTGTGGGTGTCCGTAGTTATAGCCGAACTCGCGCGACTTGGGACTGGGGAACGACCCCAACACCAAGACGCGGCTGTTCTCGTCAAACGTGGGCGGGATGGTATGCGTTACGTGCTCCATGCGGCATCTCTTTGCTACGCGCGCCTAATGGGATGACGGATGACCGTCTTCATCTTTGCGGGGTCTGCCTTGCGCGGGTCGGAGAGATAAATCTCGTGATGCCTGCGAAGGTCGGAGAAGTCTTCTTCATACCCCTGTGCTGCGGCAAACTCATGCATGGCGGCGACGGTCGCAGGCTCACTGTCGTAAGGTCCCACATGCATGCTCTGCACGCACAATCCTTCGTCTATCTCGAGAAGCTCGACCGGCGAGAAGTCGAGCTTCTTCTTGGCCGTCGCGGCAGAGACTGCCCACTCGTAGTCCGCCCTCCCAATGAAGTCGGGAACGCGTATGACGGAAACCCAGCAAAACCCTGCCTTGTCAGCATAGTCAACGCCAGCCACGCCGTCTTGCCACCAAAACCCCTCGAGGGGCGGCACCACGTACTGAAAGAAACCAGGGATGGCGTGGTCGGTCTTGTAGCTCATCTTGAGCGTATATGCCATGCCATACAGCAGCTCAAGCGCCTTTTGGTAGGCACCGCCCGGCTCGTTTGGGTCGCCCTTGCCCTGCACGGCAAGAAAGCGCATCGGAGGAACCGTGACGATGCTTGGCTTGGTCTTGGGCTGATAGAGGTCGCGGTATTCCTTCTTGAAGTCGAACGGCATGGCGAATCTCCAATCTACAAGGCAGCCAGAAAGAGCGACGCGCGGCGCTTCGAAGATAGCTCAACGAAGCGCCGCACGTCATGGTCACGCACTCCCCGGAACTAGTCCAAATCAGCTCCGTTGCTCTCGCAGACGCGCTTGTACCAGTCGAAGGAATCCTTCTTCTCGCGGTGCAGGTCGCCGTTGCCGTCGTTGTCCTTGTCCACGTAGATGAAGCCGTAGCGCTTCTTCATCTCGCCGGTGGAGGCGGACACGAGGTCGATGCAGCCCCACATGGTATAGCCCATGAGGTCCACGCCGTCGTAGATGGCCTTGCCCATCTCCTCGATGTGCTTGCGCATGTAGTCAATGCGGTAGTCGTCGTGGAACTTGCCGTCGGCGGCCTTTTCGTCCACGGCGCCCAGGCCGTTCTCCACGATCATCAGCGGGATCTGGTAGCGGTCATAGACCTCCTCCAGATACCAGCGCAGACCCTGCGGGTCAATCTGCCAACCCCAGTCGCTCGCCTCGAGGTAGGGGTTCTTGACGCCACCAAAGACGTTGCCGCTCGCGGCAGCCGCTTCCTTGTGGGTCGTGGCGGCACCGCTCATGTAGTACGAGAAGCTGTAGAAGTCCACCACGCCATTGAGCAGGGTCTCCTCGTCACGGTCGTAGAGGTCCTCCATCATCTCGACGTCAACGCCGCGCTCGATCCAGAGGGCCTTTGCCCATGCAGGGTACTCGCCGCGCACGTGCATGTCGCCGCAGTAGAAGTTGTTCTCGCGCATGGCCTTGGTAGCAGCAAAGACGTCGGCGGGGTCGCAGGTGAAGGGATACGTGGCGTTGCCGGCAATCATGCAGCCAACCATGTTCTCGGGGTCGATGGCGTGAGCGATCTGTACGGCCTTGGCGCTGGCCACAAACTGGTTGTGCAGGCCATGGAACGTGCGGTTGATGTCGATCCAGCTGTTGTCGTTGCCGCCCGAGAAACCAAGCGTCCAGTCGTTGGGCGGCAGGATGCCCAGGCCGTAGACGTCGCCGAAGCCCGGCATCATAGCGCAGTTGATCTCGTTGAAGGTGAGCCAGTACTTGACCAAGCCCTTGTACTCACGGAAGCACAGGTCGGCGTAGCGCACCCAGATGTCGATGATGGCGTCGTTGTCCCAGCCTCCGTACTTGTGCGACAGGGCCAGCGGGAACTCGTAGTGCGACAGGGTGACCAGCGGCTCGATGCCATACTTGTGGCACTCCTCAAACACGCTGCGGTAGAAGTCGATGCCCGCCTGGCAGGGCTGTGCGTCGTCACCATTGGGGAAGATGCGGCTCATCTGGATGGACAGGCGGAAGCACTTGAAGCCCATCTCGCCAAAGAGGGCGATGTCCTCCTTGTAGTGATGGTAGAAGTCGATAGCCTCATGGCTGGGGTAGTACGTGTCGGGACGGACGCCCGCGGGGGTCACGACGCGCGGCGTGTCGACCGTCCCGCCCATGATGATGTCAGGAACCGAGAGGCCCTTGCCGTCAGCGTCGTAGCCGCCCTCAAACTGGTTGGCCGCCGTGGCGCCGCCCCACAAAAACCCCTCGGGAAACTTGTAATCAGCCATAGTGGTCTCCTTTCGTATTTGTTAAGTACCTACCGTCCTATGATGAAGGCAAGAGTGCCCCTTATCACGTCCCATTCGGCAAGCGATGGCGTGCATCTGGCATATGGGGTGCAAGAAGCCGCTCCACGAAACGTGCGCAGGCACGACACCGAGCAGGGACAAAGCGCCTAGAGCGCCGCCACCGTGGGGTTTTCCGCAATCACGCGGCGCAGCTCGTCGATGTAGCTCAGCAGCAGCTGGCTCTGCCGCAGTTTGTCGTGCAGCACGTAGCCCACGTGCATCACCTCGTCGACCTCAAGCGGGATGGCGACGATGCCCGCGTGCATCTCGCTCGAGAGCACGCCCGTCGAGACCGTGTAGCCATTGAAGCTCGTGAGGAGGTTCGTGAGCGTGCCGCGGTCGGAAAACCGGATGTTGCGGTCGTGCGGCAGATAGCCAAAGGGCTCCTCGGAATAGTAAAACGAGTTGGTCGTCCCCTGCTCAAAGCTGTAACGCGGGTAGGGCTCGAGGTCTTCGAGCGTGACCGACATACGGTGGGCTAACGGGTGCTGCTCGCCCACGAAGACGTGGGCACGCGCATCAAAGAGGGGGTGGAAGGAGAGGTCAGCGTCTGCGAGCGCGCGCCTCAGCACGCGTTCGTTAAACCCGTCGAGGTAAAGCAGGCCAATATCGCTCCTAAAGGTGCGCAGGTCCTCGATGATCTGCCCCGTGGCACACTCTCGCAGCGTGAACTCGTAGGTTTCCGAGGCACATTGCTCTGCCACGTTGATAAAGGCCTGCAGGGAGAAGTAGTAGTGCTGGGTCGACACCGTGAGCCGGCGGTTCTCGCTCTTGCCGTGGGCGTAGCGCTCCCGGAGCATGTCGGCCTGCTCCATCACCTGGCGCGCATAGCCCAAAAGCTCGATGCCATCGTTGGTGAGGGCAACGCCGCGGCTGCTTCTCGTGAAGATCACGATTTCGAGTTCGTGTTCGAGTTCTTTGATAGCAGTAGAGAGGTTGGACTGTGACACGTAGAGGCTCTGTGCCGCAGCGTTGATCGATCCGTGCTCGCTGATGGCAATCAGATATTTTAGCTGTTGAAGGGTCATCTTAGCATCCGTACCACGAGACTTAGAACACTGAACGGAAGGCAAACGCAACACCATGGCTGCCTGTCACGATTACGATGCTATCACTAAAATCGATAACCAAGAATCAAAACCTCGAATCGCCGCGAACCTTGCCCGCACCCGTTAATCCCCCTATCCTTGGCAGGGCACGCACAGCGAGAGAGAAGGAGGCACCATGGCCAAGAAGAACCTGCCCTACGACGAGAAGTACTACGACCGCGAGGTCGAGACCATGCCCCGTCCCGAGCTAGAAAAACTGCAGCTCGAGCGTCTGCAGGACGAGCTGGTCTGGGCCTACGAGCACAGCGCCTACTACAAGCGCGCCTGGGACGAGGCTGGCGTCGATCCTCACATCGCCTCGCTCAAGGACCTCGAGCGCTTCCCCTTCATCAACAAGCAGACCGAGCGCGACTGCCAGGGCGTGGGCTCGTTCTTTGGCGAGCTCTGCTGCGTGCCCGAGGACGACGTGGTCTACATGGCCACGAGCTCCGGCTCCACCGGCGTTCCCACGATGAGCCCGTTTTCGCAGCACGACTTTGACGAGTTCATGCACGCCGAGGCACGCCTCTTCTGGCAGACTGGCATGCGTCCCAACAGCCGCTATCTGCACGGCATGAACTTTGCCCTCTACGTGGGCGGCCCCTGCGTCATTGGCGCGCAGGAGCTCGGAGCACTCGGCATCTGGGTGGGGGCCGTGCCCTCTGACCGTCTGCTTTGGGCCATGAAGCACTACCAGCCGACGCACTTCTGGTCCAGCCCCAGCTACGCATGGCTGCTCGGGCAAAAGGCCCTCGAAAAGGGCTATGACCCCAAGGTGGACTTCCCCAACCTCAAGACCATCATCATCTCCGGCGAGCCCGGCGGCTCCATCGAGACCACGCGCAAGGCCGTCGAGGACATCTGGGGTGCCAGCGTCTATGACTTCTTTGGCCTCTCCGACATCTACGGTGCCTGCGCCGGCATGTGCGAGTACAAGGACGGCCTACACATCATCGAGGACCAGATACTGGTTGAGGTCGTCGACCCCGTCACGCACGAGGTGCTGCCCGACGGCGAAAAGGGCGAGCTGGTCTACACCACGCTCACCAAGCGCAGCCGCCCGATGATCCGCTTTGCCACGGGCGACATCGGCTGGGTCAACCGCGAACCCTGCAAGTGCGGCCGCACGCACGCCCGCATCCACATCTCGGGCCGCAAGGACGAGATGTTCATCGTGAGCGCCGTCAACGTGTTCCCCTCCGACATCGAGCACGTCGTACGCCAGGACAAGGGGCTCTCGGGCGAATACCGCATTCGCGCCTACGACGAGAACCACACCACCAAGTACGAGGTGTCCGTCGAGCGTGTCTATGGCTCCGACGAGCCCTTCGACCAAATCGCCGCCCGCGTCGAGAACGCACTCAAGACCCACACCGGCGTCCGTCCCGCACGCGTCATCGTGTACGATACGGACAAGCTGGGCGCCTCAGGCGAGCACAAGGTCAAGCGCTTTATTGACGAACGCACCTCCACGGCCGAGGCCGTCGAGGTCCTGCACGAGGCCCAGGCGCACGCCGCTGCACAAAAGGAGGAATAGCCATGGCACAGTTTGCAGTTTCCGGTCAGCACTACCTGTTCAACGTCCAGACCTTTGCCTCCGTCGTGCTCTCCAACGGCGGTGATGCCTACGACTACGCGCTGCGCGACCGCACCACGCAGGACGTGATTGCCGATGTCGCCTCCGGCGCAAGCGAGCTGGGCGTACTCGTCGAGACCACCACGACGGCCAGCGAGCTCGAGGAAGCCTTCGCGGCGGCCGGCGTACGCTTTGTGGAGCTCATTCGCTCGGCGCCGCGCGTGGCCCTGCCCGCGACGCACCCGCTCGTGAACGCCCAGACCCTCACCCTCGACCAGCTTGAGGACTATCCCTACATCTACTTTGAGCAGGAAAAAGACGCACCGGTCCACTTTGCCGAGGAGGCGCTCGCCGCCGAGACGCGCCGCAAGGGCATCGCGTGCACCGACCGCGCATCGCTCTCCGAGCTCATCGTGGCGCTCAACGGCTACACCGTGACGAGCGGCATCTTGGTGGGCATCTCCGACGGCAAGGGCCTCACCACCGTGCCCCTCGAGACCGACGTGCAGCTGCACCTCGGCTACATCGTGAAGGATGGGACCGAGCTCTCCGAAACCGGCCAGAAGTTCGTGGCCAAGCTCGAAAGCAACCTCAACCGCTACGCCCGTTTCTAAGGTTATTCGTCTTGATGGGGACGCTCCCTTCCAGCGCGCCGGTCCATGCGCTGGAAGGGAGCGTCCCCATCAAGCACCAGCACGCCTATAATCTGCGGATATGTACCACGACCACAAGGAGGCCACATCATGGCAGCAGAGAAGAAAAACCTCGACTGGGGCAACCTGTCCTTCAAGTACCAACCCACCGACTATAGCTACGTATGCGACTACCACGACGGTGCATGGGAGGAAGGCGGCCTCACCACCGACCACACCATCACGCTCTCCGAAGACGCAGGGATCTACCAGTATTGTCAGGAGATCTTTGAGGGCATGAAGGCCTACACCACCGAGGACGGCTCCATCGTGGTCTTCCGCCCCGACCTCAATGCCCGCCGCATGGCCGATTCCGCGCGTCGCATGGTGATGCCGCCCTTCCCCGAGGACAAGTTCGTCGATGCCGTCAAGCAGGTCGTCCTTGCCAACGAGGCCTGGGTGCCTCCCTTTGGCTCCGGAGCCACGCTCTACATCCGCCCGTTCATGATCGCGACGGGCGAGGTCCTCGGCCTCGGCGCCTCCGACCGCTACCAGTTCCGCATCTTCGTCACGCCAGTGGGACCGTACTTCAAGGCGGGCTCCAAGGCCGTCAAGCTCACCGTGCCGGCCTACGACCGCGCCGCCCCCATGGGCACCGGTAACATCAAGGCTGGCCTCAACTACGGCATGAGCCTCTATCCCACGCTGCAGGCGCACGAGAACGGCTACTCCGAAAACCTCTACCTCGACTCGCGCAGCCGCACCTACGTGGAGGAGACCGGTGGCACCAACGTTCTCTTTGTCGACAAGCAGGGCGGCCTCGTGGTGCCAGTGTCGGCGACCGACTCGATCCTGCCCTCCATCACGCGCCGCTCGCTCGTGGAGCTCGCGCAGCACCTGGGCATCGCCGTGGAGGAGCGGCCCGTACGTTTTGACGAGGTGCTCGCCGGCGACTTTGCCGAATGCGGCTGCATCGGCACCGCGGCCGTGATCTCGCACGTGGCAGGCATCGAGGCCGAGGGCGTGGACGTGACCTTCCCCGACTGCGGGGAGGAGGGCGGCCCCGTGCTCACGCGGCTGCGCGACGCCCTCACGGGCATCCAGACCTGCCGTGACGAGGACCCCTTTGGCTGGGTGGTCAAGATAGCGTAGCCGCCTACTTTCATTTTGGGCTCTGCCCTGGCGCGAATACGAAACAACCGCGTGGTATCGTAAAGCGCGCACCGTCGAGCACCCAGGAGGTACCATGACCAAGATTGCCATGACCACGCCACTCGTCGAGATGGACGGCGACGAGATGACCCGCATCATCTGGCAGATGATCAAAGACGAGCTGATTTGCCCCTTTGTTGACCTCAAGACTGAGTACTACGACCTCGGGCTGAAGAACCGCGAGGCCACCCATGACCAGGTCACCGTTGACTCCGCCGAGGCAACCAAGCGCCTGGGCGTCGCCGTCAAGTGCGCCACCATCACGCCCAATGCGGCCCGCGTCGAGGAGTATGGCCTCTCCGAGATGTGGAAGAGCCCCAACGGCACCATCCGCGCGCTCCTGGATGGCACCGTCTTTCGTGCGCCTATCGTAGTCAAGGGCATCGAGCCGTACGTACGCACCTGGAAGAAGCCCATCACCATCGCACGCCACGCCTATGGCGACGTGTACAAGAACACCGAGCTGCGCATCCCCGGCCCCGGCAAGGTCGAGCTGGTCTACACGCCCGCTGATGGGGGCGACGAGGTGCGTGCCACGGTGCAGGACTTCGTCGAGCCGGGCATCGCCCAGGGCATCCACAACCTGGACGCCTCCATCGAAAGCTTTGCCCGCGCAAGCTTTGAGTACGCCCTCTCCACGCATCAGACCATCTGGTTTGCGGCAAAGGACACCATCTCCAAGACCTACGACCATCGCTTCAAGGACATCTTCCAGGAGGTCTTTGATGCCGACTATCGAGCGCGCTTTGAGGAGGCGGGCATCGAGTACTTCTACACGCTCATCGATGACGCCGTGGCACGTGTCATCCGCAGCGAAGGCGGCTTCATCTGGGCCTGCAAGAACTATGACGGCGACGTCATGAGCGACATGCTCTCCACCGCCTTTGGCAGCTTGGCCATGATGACGAGCGTGCTCGTAAGCCCCCATGGCTACTTTGAATACGAAGCGGCACATGGAACCGTGCAGCGTCACTACTACAAGCATCTTGCTGGCGAGGAGACGTCAACCAACTCGGTTGCGACGATCTTTGCCTGGACGGGAGCGCTGCGCAAGCGCGGCGAGCTCGACGGACTCAGCGACCTCGTGGCATTCGCAGACCGCCTTGAGCAGGCGACCATCGACACCATCGAAGCAGGCGAGATGACAGGTGACCTGGCCGCCATTACCACGCTGGAGAACGTCACCAAACTGAATACGCAAGACTTCATCAAAGCCGTCGCGAGCAGGATGTAGGGATGGGGACGCTAGACGAGGGCTGCTCGCTGGAGGAAGTCCAGGCCTTCTTTGCCCACGACCGCTTTGCCACCGGAGCCTGCGGATGCGAGGTTCTTGAGGCGGCACGCGGTCACGCAAGATGCGCCTTCACCGTCGGACCACAGCACATGAACGCCCAGGGCAACGTCATGGGAGGAGCCATCTTCACGCTGGCGGACTTTGCCCTGGCCGTGGCGTGCAACGTGGGAGAAAAGCCCACGATGTCGGTACAGAGCTCCATCGAATACTACAACGTGGCACGTGGCGCGCGCCTCATCGCAACGGCCGAGGCCGACAAGAGCGGCCGATCCCTTGGCTTCTACACCGTGGACATCACTGACGATGTGGGCACCAAGGTCGCGCGCATGACCGCCACCTGCTTCAGGCGCGCATAGCAATCGTCCTTTGGAGGCCTTAAAGCTGCGAAACCGCAGGTTTCACTTTTGAAACGGCCTCCAAAGGACGGTCACATCCAACCGCGACGGACGAGCCAAATGGCCAAAACCACGCAGATGAGGCTCGTCATCCCGCAGATGATGCCAAAGCCATGTGGCGTGAGGGCCAGGGGCATCCAGTTAAGGTCCACGTTCATGCCATAGAGCCCCGAGATGATGGTCGGAATGGACAGGATGAGCGTGATGGACGTCAGGCGCTGCATGACGTTGTTCAGCCGGGAGTCCATGACCGAACTCATGAGGTCACGCGTGCCGTCAATGATGTCGTGATAGATCTGCGCCATCTCGACCGCCTGCTGGTTTTCGACAATGGCGTCCTCAAGAAGCTCCTCGTCCTCAGGTCCGGGCTTGAGGCGCTCGGAATGTGCAAGACGCGCCAAGACGCCGCCGTTACCCCGCAAGGAGGTGGCAAAGTACACGAGCGTGGACTCCAGCTCGTGCAGGCTCATAAGGTCGCGCTCGTCCGTCATCGACTCGATGTGTCCCTCAAACTCCGTACGCTTCCTGTCGACAACCGTAAGCGCACGCTGATAGAGCAACGATGTCCGCAGCAGAATCTGGTAGATGAAGCTGATGCGCATGCGCGTTGAGAACCCCTTCACGCGTCCCGCATGGAAGGGGGTCAAGACCTCGGTGTCTTCGGCGCAGATGGTTATGACGTTGCGCGGCATGAGAATGATGCCCAGGGGGATGGTGTTGTAGGTATCGATTCCATGGCGCTTCTCGCGCGTGGGGACGTCGACAAGGATGAGCGAGTAGTTCTCTTCATGCTCGAGACGGGTCTTCTCCTCGGGGTCGTTTGCGGCCATGAGGTCATCACGGTCAAGGCCGGGAAGCGCGGCCGCGACGAGGTCAATCTCGGTGGGAGTCGGAGCCGTAAGCTTGATCCATGTCCAGTCCTGGATCTCGGAAACGACGCGCGTCTCGGGACCATCGGTGAGATACAGTTCGATCATGGAGGACTCCGTTGACTATCTACCAGAAACAGGGCACTCCCATGATAGACCGAATTGCCAAAAACGACACCTCTAGCCTATGTCGACTCCCAACCAGCGCTCGGCGTTGCGCCAACTCATGCGCTCGTATTCTGCCCTAGAGAAGCCCAGGGAAGAGAACGCGTCGTGCTCTTCCCCAGGCTCCCACATGGGGAAGTCAGAACCAAACATCACGCGGTCGACACCATAGTCCTCTATGAGCTCCCGCGTACGCCTGAGCCCGAGGTAGCGCATGGAGCTCGAGACATCAAGAAAGCAACGCTCGTCTTCGAGAAACTCGAGCGCCAGATCATAGACAGTCCATCCGCCAAAGTGCGCAGCGCACACCACAAGCTGCGGAAACTCGTGAAGTATCCTCTTGAGGCGTCGCGGGTGCGAATAGTCGTAGCGGTAGTCGCCACAATGGATCAGCAGGGGCAGACCGCGCTTCTCGCACTCCTCGTACACACGCATGAGGCGTGGGTCGTCCATGTTGACGCCCTGCGTGTCCGGATGCAGCTTGACGCCATGCAGCCCCATCGCCATGGCCCGATCAAGCTCCTTACCAACGTCTTCGGAGTCTTGGTGCATGGCGGCAAGCCCTATCAGCGTGTCGTCCTCAGCGCAGGTCTGGGCAATGAAGTCGTTGATCGAGAGCACCGTCGCGGGCTTCACCGCCACGGAGCAGATCACCGTATGGGTGATGGGGGTTTCTTCGCGACGCTTGCGAAGGTTACCCACCGATCCAAGGAGCGCCTGCATGGGTATGTTGTAGAACTGCCCCACGCTTTGCGTCGCCTTGTCGGCGATCTTGTCGGGATAGACGTGAGCATGCATGTCGACGATGGGCATGGAAACCTCCGCGTTGTGTTTGCGCAGACAGTATAGGCATATACGGTTGCATGGGCGTAAACTGGCAGACGCACAAGATATGCGCACGACAGGCGCTAGCCTTTCAACGCATCAAGAAAGCGGCGGCCGTAACGCTCGAGCTTGACGTTTCCCACCCCGCTCACCTGCAACAGCTCCTCCGCCGTCGAGGGATGCCGTCTAACCATGGCACGCAGCGTCGCATCCGAAAAGATGACGTAGGGCGGAACGCCCTGCAGGTCAGCAAGCTCCTTGCGAACGGACCGAAGCCGCGAGAAGAGCTCCTCGTCATCGTCGCGGGAAGGATAGTCATCCTCTTCGCGCAGGTGCCGAACGCGCACAGACGTGGAGGAAAGCCTCTTGGGAGCAAGGTAGCGCTCTGCGGACTCGCCTTCGCAGACCGAGCAGTTTCCGCAACCGACAGGCATGCCAGAGACATCTTGCCCAAAGTAGCGAAGAATGCGCCTCCGCAGGCAGGAGGTACTCATGGCATAGCCGATCATTTCGCCCAGCAGTCGTTCCTTGCTCGCGACCACGCGATCTCGATCCGCCTCGGACAGGCCCTCTGCCTCCACGTTGTCGATGAAGAAGTGGCAGACGCGTATGTCTCCCCTACTCCACAGCAGGTAGCATTCGGCTGGCTCCCCATCGCGCCCCGCACGTCCCGCTTCCTGGTAATACTCCTCGAGCGAGAGGGGCAGTCCGCAATTGACGACAAAGCGCACGTTTGACTTGTCGATTCCCATGCCAAAGGCGGTCGTGGCGACGAGCACGAGCACATCGTCGTTCACGAACATCCGCTGGGCCTCGCTCCGTTCGGCATCGCTCAAGCCTGCATGATAGGCCGCCGCCGAGATGCCGCTCAGGCTGAGCTTGTTCGCGATCTGCTCGACCTTCTTGCGGGTCGGGGCATACACGATTCCCGCGTCTCCTGGATGCGAGCGGATATAGGAGACGAGCCATTGCTCACGTTGCTTGGGCGTCAGCTCAAGGCAGGCAAACCTGAGGTTCGGGCGGTCGAAGCCGCTGACCTGCACGACGGGATCGTGCAGGCCAAGCAGGCTCGCTATGTCAGAGCGGACATGCGCCGTAGCCGTTGCGGTCAGCGCCATCACCGGCGGTCGTGTGGGCAGGGAGTTGACGAAACCTGCAATCGCCTGGTACGAGGGCCTAAAGTCCTGCCCCCATTGGCTCACGCAATGCGCCTCGTCAACAGCCACAAGTGGAACGTTTGCCTGTGCGGCAAAGGCGCGAAAGGCGGGATCGGTCAGACGTTCCGGAGCGACATACATCACGTCATACCAACCGGCAAGCGCGCGCCGCAACACCTCGGGACGGACACGGGGCTTGAGCGTTGAGTTGTAGAACGATCCCCTCAGACCCGCCTCCTTGAGGGCGCGCACCTGATCGGCCATGAGCGATACGAGCGGGGACACCACGATGGTCAACCCGTCAAAGAGCGCCGCCGGAACCTGGTAGCAGATGGACTTTCCCGACCCCGTCGGCATGACGGCAAGGGAGTCGCGCCCCGCAAGCGCCGCCGCGATCATGCGCTCCTGTCCCAAACGAAAGTCCTGGTAGCCAAAGTGCTCTGAGAGGATGGCGCGGGCATCATCAATCGTTGGGCGTTTTCCTGTAGCCACTTCCGCACTCACCCCGTCCCCTTCCTGCGCTACCATGGAGCAATCAATTCTACTCCAAGGATGTCATCATGCCCGACCTGCACGTCGTTTCAAAAGAGATAACCGAGGCGCTCTCCCACGAAGCCCTCGATGGCCTCGGTTGCAGCGACTTTGGCATCACCGTGCTGCGCGGCGCGCAGTCATGGGACAACGCGCGCGAGGGCCTTGCCTTCACCATAGGGCACGACGAACGGGACGCACCATACGCCGTGGATAGCGATGGGAACGAGCTGACGAACGTCAAGCTGAGCTTTTCTGACGAGGGCGACTACCTCGCCTTCGCCTGGGCGGTCACGACCCCCGGATCCCCTCTTCTGGGGCTCGGGATCGACCTTGCCTCGACCGACGACTTCAAAGAGACTCGCGTCGGAGCCGAGCGCTTCATCAGGCTCATTTTCTCCGATGCCGAGCACCAAATCGCTCGGGACATCCAGGCCGACGATCCCGCCTTCTCGTACGCGACGCTTTTTGGAGCGAAGGAGGCGTCCTTCAAGTCGACGGCGCAGCCCCTTCGCAGCTGGTACCAAAGCCATGACCGCGAGCTCGCCTTTGAGGTCAGGCACTTCTCCATGACCGAGCCCGGCATTGAGCGCGGCGAACAACGCGACGCGGCGGCGCAGCATGCCATGGACCACTTGGGGATCGGCAGCATCAACGTGTACCACACGCGTGTCGAAGGAATGGCGCTCGTCATTGCCACGGCACTCGCGCCACAAGAAAGCGCGGAGGTCTAACATGGCATCTCGTGAAAACCCGCTTGTGCGGCTTCTTCCTGCGGCGCTCGGGCTTGCATGCGCCACGCTCCTGACCATCTCTTTGGTGACCTGCAGCGGAGTTGCCGATCGCGCCCTCAGCGACTGGGTTCCCTCCAACGAGTATGGAGAGCGGGCCTTCGAGTCGTACACCCTCGCAAGCGAGGACGCTGACGCTGCCCCCACGCTGCATGTCACACCTCCTGACTGGGTCATTGGGGTGGCAACCGAGGGCAGCACCAAAGATGAGCCCAACCGCTCCCTGACGCATCTGACCTATACCTTTGCAACGGGCAACGTCGTGCTCACCTACGCCAGCGACGATGTCGACGAGTTTTTGGCTTGGCAGCTGGACGAGGACACCATCATCACGAGCCACCTCTTTGGGGGACGCTACACCAACATCGTGGTCGGGTCACCCAGCCGGGCCACGTGGGGTGGGCACGACGTCTCATGGGGCAGCTATTCCTTTGATGACGAATACGGGCGCCACAACACCTGTTACGTCTCGGCCGCCGCGCTGTCAGAGGGGCAGGTCCTCGCCATCGTCGCGACGGAGGAGGACATCAAGGACAACCAGCCCTTCCTGGACGAGACGACCCTGGCCAGCATATGGGAGGGCGTCGTCTGGTAGTGAAGCCCCGCGTCACGGCTCCGGCTCTTGCGCCCCGATAGGAAGCACATGAAACAGAACAGCGGAAGACATCTCTTGGCAGTGGCGACTGCCTGCATCCTTTGGGGCGGGTCGGTCATCGGCACAAAGCTCAGCTACGACTCCCTGGCTCCCATGTCCTTGGGGCTCGTGCGGTTCTTGCTGTCCGACATCCTGTTCTTCTGCCTGCTCGCGCTGAGGAGGGAGCTCACGCCTCCTCGGGGGCGCGATCTCACGCTCATTGCCGCATCTGGACTTTTGGGAACGACCCTCTACTTTGCCGCCGAAAACTATGGGGCAAGCCTGGCGTCGGGAGCAACGTCGTCTTTGGTCATCGGGTCGTTTCCCGCCATGACGCTGGTGTTCGAAAGCATCGTGGACCACACCGTGCCGCGTCCCCGCATTGCGGGAGGCGTCCTGCTTGCCTTTGCGGGAGTTTGCGTTCTCGCCTTGGCCGATAACTCGGCGACGGGGACCGATGAGCTGCTGGGCATGGCTATCCTCTTGGCAGGAGGTCTCTGCTGGGCCATCTACAACCTCATGATGCGCTCCCTGGCGGGGGCACGCTCGCCGCTGGTCATCACAGCCTGGCAGACGCTCTTTGGCGCGCTTGGGTTCATCCCGCTTGCGGCACTTGAGGGGGCTCCCATCACCACGATCAGCCCCGTGGCTGCCGCCTCCCTTGCCTACCTCGTCATCTGCTGCACCGTAGCCGGCTTTTCCCTCTACAACTATGGCTTCGAGGACCTCTCGCCCTCCGTGGTGTCATCCCTTGTCAACCTCACGCCCGTGGTCGGCCTCGTGCTTTCTGCCCTTGTCCTGGGGGAGCGGATCAGCGTCGCTCAGCTTGTGGGAGGCGCCGTCGTCATTGCGGGGATTGCCCTCAGCTCCCTGCCGTCTGGAGAACGGGAGGCTACTCTGCGTAGCTCATGACGCCCGTCTCGTCCAGGTCAAAGATCTCGTTGAACAGAAGCGTGTGCGGCTCGTCGTAGGGCAGGTCAAAATGAAGGTGTCCGTAGAACCAGCGCTTGTAGGAGACGACCCCTTCCACATGCTCCTCGAGCCACGCCGTGTATTCGTCATCGGGACCCCAGAAGCCTGCGAACCGCTTGCGGTACCGCTCATAGCAACCAGTTGGCGGACAATGGGTGAGGACGTAGTCAACCTCGCCAACCCGCGCCGCGGCATCCGCGATGCGCGCTCGCTCGCCTTCTGAAGGCACCTCCTGCTCCCACCAGCTCACATGGGGCTTTCGCCACTGGGCATCGATGGAGTGCGCACCGCCCACCACAAAGAAGCTGTGGCCGCCGATCTGGAACGTCTCACCCCTCATGAGGTGCAGGACGTGCGGCCTGACCGCATGGACATGGCCTCCGTGCCACTCGTGCACGTCCATGGCGTCAAGCAGATCAAAGTTCTCGTGGTTGCCATCAACGAAGAGCGTTGTCCAAGGCTGCGCCTCAAACCAATCAAGCCTTCTTTTCTCTTTGGGCGAGGGAGGGTCTGCCCAGACGAACCCAAAGTCACCAAGAATGATGAGGTAGTCATCGCGAGAAAGGCCCTGCGCCATGTGGGCAAAGTCGTCCACCTTGGCAATGTCCATCTCGCCATGCGTGTCTCCCGTAATGAAAACGGCCACCTCACACCTCCCCATCAGGCAACAAACGCAACCTTACCCCACCGAGGGGCGGTGCGCAACGGACGAAGGACGCCTTTGGCTACAGGGCAGCCTCGTGCCAGGCAATCAGGTAGTCAACGACCAAGCCATACGACCGCACGCCAGAGCTTTCCCCAAAGCTCTTGAGGTAGGTATCGTTGACGGCAGTCCCCACGTCCTGGAATGGGCCCTTATAGGAGTCATAGCGCTCATGCGCTGCGGTACGGTCAATAAACAGCAGGTAGACGCCCTGTCCCAGCTCACCTTCCGCCTCTTCGTTCACCATGTTCACCGCACGGTCGGGGTCTACGCCGTAGAGCGCGCCAAAGCAGTACGAAAAGGCGTTGTAGTAGCCAGAATACGCAAGGCGCACATCGCTGCTGGCGTCGCAGGCAAGAAAGGCCGCAAAGTTTGCCTCGCCTTCGTCCGCAATCCCCAGACGGTGAGCGGCCTCATGACACATGATGAAGGGGAGGTCAGCATCGGGACAGTTAAGGGGCACGCCACTCTCGCCCGTCGGCGCCCAAAAGATGCCCGTGTGCCCGCTATAAAGCAGCGGCTCGCCCCACAGCAGTAGGGCCTTTACCGGAACCTGCGGTCCACGAAAGACCTCATGGGAACCCGAAAGCTCCCCATACGATGACCCCGCCACCCGCGCAAGCTCGTAGAAGTCCTGATGCGCAAGGTTTCCGTCCTCGTCCCGGGGGACCAGAGGTGCGGCCTTTGCCGCGCGCTCGAGATAGAAGCGCGTCGCGTCTGCCAGCTCGTCTGTCGTATACGTGCGGACCTCGAGGCCAATGTCATGTGCGAGCGGCGGCGCGTAGTGGTTGAGCGCCCAAAACGCGAAGAGCGCAACCATGGTCGACGCCACGAGGCAGACCCATGAAAGCCATCTCAGGAGGGCATCGCGTCGCTTGCCGCAGCGCACGAGAAGGACGACGGCCAAGGCGATGCCCGCGGCCAGCGCAATGTCCCATACGGCCACGGGCACGACGTTTGCGACCGTCGCCTGCAGCGTGATGAGGCCCTTGCTTGCAAGGCGCCACCAGGGAAACAGGGCCGCCCCGAACCTGGCAAAGACGGCCCGCATCACAAGGCAGCAAACCAGAAGCAGCGCCGATACCCTAAACCGTACGCGCATGATCAGCGAGCCGCACACGCCTTCTCGAGAGCGTCGACCACGATGCTCAATGCCTTGATGCGGGCATAGTGCTTGTCGTTTGACTCAAGCACGTGCCATGGGGCAAACGTCGTGTTGGTCTTGCGCAGCATTTCGTTGATTGCGTCTTCGTAGAGGTCCCACTTTTCGCGGTTGCGCCAGTCCTCCTCGGTGATCTTCCACTGCTTCTCGGGCGTGTTCTGGCGATCCGTAAAGCGTTCGAGCTGGGTCTGGCTGTCGATCTGGACCCAGAACTTGATGACCACGGTGCCCGCGTCCGACAGCTCCTTCTCAAACTCGTTGATCTCGTTGTAGGCACGCTGCCAGTCGTTTTCGGAACAGAAGCCCTCCAGGCGCTCCACCATCACGCGACCGTACCACGTGCGGTCGAAGATGGTGATGTGACCACTCTTGGGCAGTCGGTTCCAGAAGCGCCACAGATAGTGACGGGCCTTCTCGTGCGGCTCGGGGCTTGCGATGGGAATGACTTGGTAGCCGCGCGGGTCAAGCGCCGCGGTGATGCGCTTGATGTTGCCTCCCTTGCCCGCCGCATCCCAGCCCTCATAGGCAATGATCACGGGAATGCGCTTGCGATAGACCTCGTAGTGGAGCTCGGACAGGCGAGCGTGGAGGGCCTTGAGCTGCGCATGGTATTCCTCGTCCTCGATGGTCTTGTCGAGGGAGATGTCTGCCAAAAGCGGCGTCTTGCGCAGCGGGAACACGTTCTGGCGCAGCGGTGCCGCGATGCCACGGTTGTGGATCGCCACGTCGATGCCGGTGTTCAGGAACTCGAGGACCTGCAGGGTCGCCCATCCCCTGTCCCGGGCATCGATGATGTACCACGGCGCGCTCGAGCGATTGGTGTCGCGCAGATAGCGATCATACACACCGATGCAGCGATCATAGTTTTCGTTCTCCCAATAGTCGTCCTCGTCCACGCGCCAGCTCGTGTTCTTGTCAGCCGCCAGTGCGTCCAGTCGGCGGAGCTGCTCCTTCTGCCCGATATGGAAGAAGAACTTCATGACCAGATAGCCGTTGTCCACCAGCTGTCGTTCGGCCGTATTGATGGAGTCTATGCGACGCTCGTACTCGTCGTCCGTCAGGTCCCCCTTCACGCGGCCGTGGGTGACCTCCTCCATCCAGCAGGTGTCAAAGAACTTGAACTGCCCTTCCTCCGGAATCTCCACCAGATACCGCCACAGGAAGGGACGTCGACTCTCCTCCTCCGTCGGCTTCGCGTCCATGGTGGCCACCTGGAAGAAACGTGGGTCCATGTCCTTGATCACCCGGGCGAGCGTACTGCCCTTTCCCGCGGAACCCCACCCTTCGAAAATCACCATCACGGGGACCTTGGCTTCCTTGATGCGCATCTGGTTGGCGGCAAGCTTGGCCTGTTCCTGTTCGGTGCGTTGCTTTACTTCGTCCTTTGGGGGCTTGCTTGGGCGGGCAAAGTTCTTCAGCATGGTCGCTCCTCACCTATCTAGCACCAACATGCGGCGCACTCTGTGCTTTGCCCCATTCTAGTTCTGGCAAGCTGAACGAGGCCCAACACATCCCCAGACGTTGCGACAAGCCGATTTGGCGCACGCTGTCCGTGCGGCGCGAGAGAAAAACCGCGTATCATCCCATGCCAGAGAGAACGACCAAGGGAGCAGACATGCACTACGACGGAATGACCTTCAGGCCACCTTACGAGGCGGGGTCACTCTTGTTGCAGGTAACACGCGGCTGCAGCCACAACGCCTGCACCTTCTGCAGCATGTATCGCGAAGTCAGCTTTGCCATCTCTCCCCTAGAGGAGATCGTGGATGACCTTGCGGAGGCCGCATGGGAGTTTCCAGGCGTGAGCCGAGTTTTCCTGGTCAACGGGGATGCGTTCTGCCTTCCTGCGGATGCCCTACTCAATATTGCCGAAATGATTCACGAGGCCTTGCCCAACGTGAGAAGCATCGGTTGCTATGCACGCATACCTAACGTGTCGTCCAAGACCGATGGCGAGCTTGCCGCATTGGCGGCAGCTGGGTACGACAACATCAACATTGGCGTCGAGAGTGGCCTGGATGACGTGCTCGCCTTTATGAACAAGGGCTTCACCGTAGATGATGCGCTACGACAGTTTGAGCGCCTGCATGCCGCGGGGCTGCCCTTCAACGTCAACATCATCAATGCCGCAGCGGGCCCCAAACGCATTGCCGAACATGCAGCAGCCAACGCCGCAGTGGTCAACGCCGCGCAGCCAACGCTCATCTTCGTATCTCCCCTGCATGTGGACCCAGGCACGCCGCTCGTGGGACTCATCGAACGCGGTGAGTTTGAGGAATGCACGCTCGGTCAGTACCTCGAGGAGGAGATAGCCTTCCTCGAGGACCTTGAGCTAGACGACTGCGTGTTCTTTGGCGTGCACGTGAGCAACCCTGTCCCCGTAAACGGATGGCTGCCACGCGACAAGGAGGCGCTGCTTGCCGCTCTGCGCGCAGGCATGGCACGCATCCCACAGGCCGAGCTTGACGCTCACCCCAACAAGGGTACGGAGGGAAGCCTGCGATAAGGGCACCCGCGCAAGAACAGGCCTCTCAGATGCGGTCAGAGGTATCGTCTGGCAACCTGCAGCGCAGCACCAAGGTAATGGCCGCCAAAGAGCACGCAGTGGAGCAGCAGGGGCGCCACCTGATGGAGGCCAATGCGCTCACGCCAGCCGTCGGCAAGCTTGGATTCGCTCTCGTAGCCACGTAGCAGTTCGTCCAGATGAGAGCATCCAAAGAGGTCAAGCATGGCAAGGTCGGTTTCCGCATGGCCTCCCACCGCCATGGGGTCGATGAGGGCGGCTCCCGTAACGTTGCTAGGATTGGAGTCCCACAACAAGTTACCTGCCCACAGGTCGCCGTGGAGACGGGCCACCTCAAGGCCACGCTCCTGCAGCAGCGTCGGCTGAGGCGTATCGAAGTCCCCCGCCACCAGCCGCGAGGCCAACCGCTCGAATACCGCCACCTCGCTTGACCCATAAGACCCCTCGTCACGAAGCGTCCTCACGTAGTTCATCACGCGGTGCTCGGCATAGAATACGCCCCAGGTAGATGGCGCATCTCCCTCATTAACCGTAGGCGTGAGCGAGTGGTCCAGACGATAGTCACCGGACCAACCCGAAGGTGGGGATCCCCACCAGGGAGCCCCTGCCGCATGCGTATGTGCCAACGCCGCACCCGCACGCCGAGCGGCGTCGACCGTCGCACGCCCCGCGGCAATCCGCTCCTCCACCAGCTCGGTGGAGGATGACGACACCACGACGGCAACGTGCAGCCCACCATCTGCCTCAGCCTCGGCAAGCCAGCGTAGGGCTGCCGCCTCACCTTCGAGCGACGCACGGCCACCTCGATCCGTCTTGGTAAACGTCTGCACGGCATCCTCCTCACGGTCGGTCTCGCGCGATTGTATCATGTGCTTGCACGTCCCCCGCCGAAAGGAAACCTCATGGAGCGCACCATCGTGACCTCCCGCCTTGCCCTGCGCATGCCGAGCGAGCCTGCCACGGAACAGGACTTAGGCGTTGCCCAAGACCTCCTGGACACGCTGGCGGCGCATGCCAATGAATGCGTCGGGCTCGCCGCCAACATGGTGGGCGTCCGTAAGCGCATCATCGCCGTCGAAGACAACGGAACCCGCCGTGCCATGTTGAACCCGGAGATAGTGGAGAAGAGTGGCCCCTACGAGACGGAGGAGGGCTGCCTTTCCCTGCCCGGAAGACGTGGCACCACCCGCTACCAGAGCATCATGCTTCGCTGGCAGGGCACGGACATGACCTGGCACGAGCAGCGATTCTCGGGCTGGACTGCCCAGATCATCCAACATGAGATTGACCACTGCAACGGCATCCTGATCTAAAGAGAAGCGGGGCAAGGAACGGCGTCCCTTGCCCCGCGCATCATGCCAGCAGGTAATATCAGGTCTACAGCTGCATCAGCAGCCAGTCGATGATGGTGGCCTCGACGTCGTCCTTGATGTCGTCGTAGTTATGAATCTCGTGACGATAGCCGCTCCACAGCTGCGTCGTCACGTCGTGGCCCGTGTCATGGAGCCAGTTGGCGCACTGATAGACGCCTGCACCAAAGTTGCCGACGGGATCCTGGTCGCCCGCGATGAGCAGGATGGGCAGGCCCGTGGGAACCTTCTCGGCCCATTCCGTGCCCTCGATGCAGAGCATCATGTCAATGAAGTCGCGCATGCTGATGTTGTGCGTAGGATGCGTGAAGGCATCAAAGGGATCCTCCGCATGGTCCTTCTGGACCCACGGATCATGGCAGATCCACTCGTTGCCAAGCTTGGCGCCTTCCTCGCAGCGGCTGAACATCCAGCCAAAGAGGGCGGCCGTGATGGAGGGGTCGCTCTCGTGCGCCTTGCCGGCCTTCACAAGGTCGTCAGCCATCTTGCGAGCGTCAGCCGTGCTCTCAAAGACACCCGTCGTGCCGCAGTAGATGGCACCCGTAAGCAGGTCGCCGTACTTGGTGGAGAAGTCACGGGCGATCATGGAGCCCATGGAGTGGCCAAACAGGAAGTACGGGAGGTTCGGGTACTTCTCGACCACCACGTCGTGGAAGAGTTTCTCGTCCTCCATCATGGTATGGGGACCGGCGTCTCCCCAGTCACCCCAGGTGTTGTTGGCAATGGCGGTGGCGCCGTGACCCACATGGTCATCGGCGGCAACGATAAAGCCGGCGTCCATGAGCGCAACGATCATGTGGAAGTAGCGACGTGAATGCTCGCCAAAGCCATGCACCAGCTGGAAGATGCCCACTGGCTCGCAAGCAGGTACGTAGATCCAACCCGTCACCTCGTCACGGCCGTTGCTTGATGCGAACTTGACCTCGTGCAGCATGAGACGCTCCCCTCTTCGTGTTGGTTGGGCGCAGGGCAGCCCCGCGTCATTTGCACCCATTATGCAGGCATTATTCAAGGCGTTCACCATTCCTTGGGCAGGCGTTGACACCTTGGCGGCGAGGGGTCGGGCGTTACGCGCCTGTCACGCAGGTGTCCTACAATCACCTCATTGCATCACCTTCACCATGAACGGAGACGCTCCATGCAAGAGATGATCGACATCTACGACCGTGACCGCAATCACACAGGAATCACCATCCCCCGCGAAGACGCCTTCTTGAAGGAAGGCCAGTACATGCTGTACGTCCTCGCCCTCATCGAGGACCTCAGCGGCCGCCTGCTCGTCACGCAGCGTTCGCTCGATAAGCACTGGGGTGCGGGCTGGTGGGAGATTCCCGGTGGCGGAGTGCGCTCAGGAGAGACCACCCTTGACGCCCTGAGGAGGGAGGTCCCCGAAGAGGTGGGCCTGACCATTGCTGACGACCTAGAGCCCTCTCCCATCTACAGCTACGAGAACGTGGACCTCAAGCGGGGAGACAACTACATCGTTGACTTCTACCACGTGCGGATCGACTTCTCGGAAGAGGATGTGCGCCTTGTGGATGGTGAGGCCATCGCCTTCCGCCTCTGCACATGGGATGACATCTGCCGTTTGAACGAAGAGTCGACCGTTCTGCACTTCGAGCGTATTCGACAGGCTCTTGAGGCAGAGGGCACGCTACACTAGCAGCGTAAAGCGCCTGGAAGCACCCCAGGCACAAGAGAAGGGAGCCATCATGGCAGAAGAGTTCAACCTTGACAAGGCACGCGAGGCCATCGAGGGTGGCGTTGCGCAGGCACAGGAGCTCCTGAACGATCCCGCGAAGATCGACGAGCTGCTGGCCCAGCTTCAGGAGCAGGTCAAGAACCTGCCCGATACCTTCAAGGGCGCGGCCGCCAACGTGCCTTTGATGGCGCAGATGGTCAAGAGCTACATCACCAAGGAGTATGCCAACGTGTCGCCCAAGGTGGTCGCCTCCCTGGTGGCAGCGTTCATCTATCTCGTAAAGGCCAAGGACCTCATTCCTGACAACGTGCCCATCCTCGGCATTGCCGACGACCTAGCCGTCGCCACCGCCGTGATGAAGATGTGCGAGCCCGAGCTCAAAGACTACGCTGAGTGGCGTGAGGCCAACCAGCTTCCCGAGGTAACCATCTAGCACACCCATCGCGAGGATGCGGGCGGCCAAGGCGCCTTTTGCCGCCCGCATCCCTACGGAAAGGGCATTCCATGAGAGGGCAAGACGAACGCATCGAGGCACATGGCCCTGGGGGCCTGCGCTTCCTTGACGGGACGACACTCAAGCTCATCGCCCTCGTCTCCATGGTCATTGACCACGTTGGGGACATCTTCTTTCCCTCGCTCATGTGGATGCGCGCGATCGGCAGAATCGCCATGCCCGTCTTTTCGTTCTGCGTTGCGGAGGGATACATCCACACGCGTGACCGGCAGAGCTACCTTCTGCGTATGGGCGTCTTTGCGCTTATCAGCGAGATACCCTTTGACCTTGCCCATAGCGGACGGCTCGACCTGAGCCAACAGAACATCATGTTCACGTTCTTCCTCGCCCTCTGCTCTTTGATGCTCTTTGACTACCTCACCGAGCGCTATGAGGGCGTTCAGGGACTTGTCATGGGAATCGTCGCCGTCGCCGTCATCGCCGTGGGGTCCATCTTTCTTGCCGTCGACTACAACTTCTCGGCGATTGGCCTTGTCTTCATCTTCTACCTGCTGCGCGACCAAGACGCCTTTATCAGGGACGGGTCGGGGGCGGCCTTCTTGGTCCTCGTGAGAAACGTGGGCATCTATCGCTGGAGCATCCTGGGCATCCTTCCGATTGCGCTCTATAACGGCAAGAAGGGCCGTGGCCTCAAGCTGCTGTTCTACGTGTTCTATCCTGCACACCTTCTGGCGCTGTTCCTCATCAAGCTTTTGGTTGGATGAGCCGCGCACGCCCCCAAAGGCAATTAAGAGATAGTAATGCCCCAAACCATCTATGGACCCTTCGATCTAGGCGTTCACGAAGTCCAGCGTGTCGATGCGTGAGTTGTGTCAAACACCAGGGGCGAACTCAAAACCCCTATAACGGGTTCACCTGCCCCAAGTGCGGCTTTACGGGCAGCTTTGCCATCCACGTAGGCTAGCCCCACCTCGTTTTTCCCCACTTGTCGAGCTTTGCCGGTATGCAACAAACCGCTCGATCTGCGCGTTCACAAACTCCGGCGCGTCCACGTTGGAGTTGTGCCCGGCAGCAGGAACCCACACGAGCGGGATGTCCTCACCCGCTGCCCATTTGCGATTGAACGGCTTGACGTCACCCGCATGATCCTTCTCACCGCAGAGCAAGAGCGCTGGACAGTCAATATCGTATGACCGTCCCGACTCGACTGCGTCGGCAAGCATGCGATATCCGTGAGCCGCAAGGTCAACGTACTCGCGCTTGGAGTAGCTCTCCATGAACGCGCGCATGCCAGCGCGGCCGCGCTCAGTCGTCGCCGTACCCCACGAGCCCCAAGGCTTGAGCAGAGACCAAGGAATCGCCTGGTACATGCCCTTGGTGTGACGCAGGGCCTTGACCTCCCAGGTGGGATAGTACTTCCGCTTGAGCGGGGCGGAGTCTATGGAGACGAAGCCGACCGCCTCGCCGGGGTACAGGTCGATGAACGCTTGTGCGACGTAGCCGCCGAGCGACTGGCCCACGAGGACGGGGCGCCTGACGCCCTCGAATTCCAGGATGCCGTGAAGAATGCGGGCCAGGTCATCCATCGTAAAGTCGATCGGATATGGGCGCGACGCGCCGTGCGCCGGCGCATCCCAAACTAGGTAGTTAGCCTTGCCTTCAAAGTATGCCGTCTGCTCGTCGAAGAGCGTGTGGTCCGCCGTAAGACCGGGCAGGAACACGAGCCAGGGGACGCCGGGCCCCGCAGACCCGTCGACCCAGTAGGCAACCTTGCCACTTGCCGTGTGGAACGTCTTCCTATCCATGGCTCAGCTCCTCCCAACACTTCACAACGCGAGCTGCAAGAAGTTGGCATTGCGCACGAAGCCAACAGACTGGTAGAGGGGTACCCCCGCATCCGACGCCGTGATTTGGACCGCCCCGCAGCCCTGCACCCGCGCTTCGTCCACAATGCGGAAGAGCAGGTCGCGCGCGATACCCTGGCGACGCCACGCAGGCTTGGTATACATACCGGACACGAGGCCAATCTTGCCCGTCGGGCACCCGAAGTAAGGCGGCTTCTCGACAATGGACAAACCGCTGGTGGCAACCATACGCCCATCGGCAAAGGCGACCCACGAAAAGAAGGTGCTGTCCGCGAGATGCCTGAGGTAGTGGTCCCTCAGTGCAGGCCGCAGGTTCACTGACTCCTGGGCTCCCTCCTCGAGCAGCTGGGCAATGCGCATCTCAACGAGGTTAGGCACGTCATCGGGCTCGGCCCGCCTAATCTCAAGCGCCGTCGCACGGTTCAGCCCGCAGACCATGAGCCACTCGCTCTCGTCAAAACCGTCGCCCACGATACGGAATCCCATGCGCTCGTAGAGGTGCAACGCGGGGTTCTCCTTCTGGACCGACAGGGACGCGCGGGCGTAGCCCGCTTCGCGCAGCTCGTCGAGCAGGGCGCGCATCAGGGCGGTACCTATCCCCTGCCCCCGGTACGGCTTGTAGAGCGAGATGGAGAACGAGGGCGTCGCATCGTCGATATGGCCGTACTCGTCGGTGGTACGCACCCAGCAGGCGCCTACGACTCTGCCGTCCACCTCGGCCACCACGGCACGGTCATCCGGCAGCGTGCCGAACCCCAGATAAGCTGCGCGGCACTTTGGGTCGTCATATATGACTGAGCGCGGCACCTCACCCTCGAAACCCTCTGGCACAAAGATCGCCTCGTAGAGAAAGTCCTCGAGCAGGGGCCACTCGTCCTGCCTGATATGTCTGACCTCATAGTCCATGGCACACCTCGTAGAAGCGGTTTAGCCTGCTTATGCTAGGGTAACATCTTGTTCAGGCCGCATGCCATGAGTCAGGTCCTCATGCTGGCGTGTCAGCCCTGGTCTGTGAAGTGGACGCACGGGCGACTGGCGCCCGCGCGCTTCTACCAGGTTCTTCGGGTTGCCCCGCTTGAGATGGCAGCATCCACGTCATAGTCCTTCTTGGCCAGCCAGCCACGGAACAGGCCGCCCTCGAACACGGAGACAATGACGAAGAAGATGTCCGCGAACAGTATGAAGACAAACGAAGGCAGCATTATCCGGGTGTACTTCTTTCCGAAGTGGGCGCATCTGGTTATGGCCCTGCCCATCTGGACAAGATAGAACAGCACGCCCAGGTTGAAGAAGAGCAGGAGCAACGCGTTCTCTCCAAAGTTCAACCAAGCGTCCTGCGAAAACCAGTTGCCCGTGTTCACAACGCTCAGCACGGTGTTCAACGCCAGCAGGCCAACTTGCACCACAAACAGGATGCGCGTCACGTTGAGCATCACGCCGCCACCGATGCCGACTCCGCCACCCCATGCAAGCCCGGCGCGAGCACAGAAGTTCTCGAAGACCTGCATGAGCGGCTCGTTCTGCCGCCCTTCGATGAAGCCGTTGTTTGCGATGCAGTACACACTGGGTGCGAGGCCGTTATCGCAGCAGAACGTCTCCATCTTCTCTAGGAAGGGCAGCACATGGGAAGGAATGCCGTCCACGTACAGCGGCAGGCAGAAGACGACTGCCTGCGCGTCGCGCAGCTGCCCGAGGATGCGCTCGTGGTCCGCCGGCGTGCGCAGCCGCTCGCTCACCTTCTCGCCGCCCACGAACAGGCGCTGCAGCGAGAGGAAGTATGCGGATGCGCAGAAGCGCTTCTTTGGGCTGCAGTTGATGAGAATCGTCTTCACAGCAGGCCCTCCAGTTCTGTCAAATCCTGGACGAACAGCACCTCAGAGCGCTCGAAGCCGTCATTGATAGCGTTGCGCTCGGCCAACAAGCGGAAGGTGTTCCGCTCGGCATCGGTAACGTTACCGTAGACAATCACCTTCCAGAGGTCATGCCTTCCGTAGCGCAGCGTGTGATGCATCTGGGCACCTCGGTAGGTACTGAGCGGAGTGGATGTCCCGATGGAGCGATCCAGCACGTTCTTGACAGGCGCGCTGTACTCGCCGTACAGGTTCCGCGTGATGATGACCAGCTCGTCCGCGCCCCCGATGATGCGGCATGCCTGTTGCAGCTTGTCCCTCATGAAGCACTCGGCTGGATGCTTGGTCCAGCACCCAAAGCAGCCTTGGCAGGGAGCGTACTTGCCGTCCGCCGCCAGGGCAAAGTCGCACTTCGACTCAATGAGTTCCTCATAGCTGTGGTCGAGGTCGTACACTATCACCCTCACCGATTACTCCTCCCCTACGCTTGCGGGCGTTGGCCCTCCCTGCGTGCCACTGTCCTGTAGGCGCTCGAGCTTCTCGAGCTCGCGTATGCAGTACGCACACCATTCGCGTTGCATGGCCTCGTACCTGCGGCCAAACTCGATGGTGAGCTTCCAGTAGAGCGCCTTCTCGGGATGCGCCATCGCCTGCCGATACAGGTCGGCGTTCACGGACGCCTCCGCTCCCCCATCGGGAAAGACGCGGTCTTCCAGGAAGTCCTCAAAAAAGGCAATGCCCTCCTCCACCGGCAGCTCCCCCATGAAGAAGACCTTCATCAGGAAGGGATTCTTGAAGCCGGTGGGAAGACCGTCATCGCGCAGCCAGCGCAGAAGCTCGTCACGTCCGTCAGGCGTGATGGAGAAGACGTTCTTGTCTGGCTTTCCCTGCTGCTCCTCATGCGTCTGGCTGATCCAACCGGCTTGTTCCATCGTGCGCAGCTCTCGGTAGATCTGGCTGGTCTGTGCCGACCAGAAGTGGCTCAGGGAGTCCCTGAACACCTTCATGATCTCGTAGCCGGTCTTGTCACCGTTGTTGATGAGTCCCAAGATACCGTGTCGCAGCATGTCAGTCCTTTCTATATTCTACTTATGGAATATTGCACATCAGGCTTCGAACGCATGCAACTACAACGCCGCTCTCCATCTCGGAGATTGGGCGTCGCGCAGCCGAGGGACGGCCCTTCACGGGCTTCAACGGTGTAGATGAGCCCACTCAGTAGAGTCGCACAATCATATGGAGGGTAGGCGCAGCCAACAGAGCACGCCAATCGCCATCAGCGGAATGCCAGCCACTAAGCCGAGCGGGTTGGGTCCGAAAAGCGTCTGCCCGGCCGAGCAGAACACAACCCCCACGTTGGCGACCGCGTTGAAGGCGCCATGTGCCAAGGCGCACGGCCACACGCTGCCCGACCGCGCGCGCAAAAGCGACAGCCAGCAGGACATGGCGGTGCAGAGCAGCGTCATCGTAAGGATGCCGGCGATGGGGAACCCCTCGTATCCCATACCGTAGTTGTGCCCCATCGCGACCGCCGGTGCGTGCCACAGTCCCCAAATGATGCCCGTGGCCAGCGCAGACGAGCGCTCGGACATAAGCTCGGCAAGCGTGGGATACAGCATGCCCCGCCATCCGAGCTCCTCGCCGAACGCGGGGATCATGTTTATGAATGGCGCGATGGCAAGCGAAAAGACGAGGGTCGCGCCTAGCATAACGGGAGTCGGGAGCATCTGGTTCGCAGGCTGATCGGGTGCAAGCCCCGCAGCAGCAGCGCTCGTCTCGACAAAGGAACGCATCGTCGGGTCGAACAGGTGCGGGCTGAGAGCGAAGAACACGATGCACCCGAGAAACGCGATCGCCGCCGGCGTGAGCCAAGCCATAAGGTAGTTGCGCACATTCTGCTTTATGAGCGGCCGCCAACCAAGATCGATGCGCTCTTCCGGCTTGCACGAGAAGTTGGCTGCGAGCGTGCCGACGAGCGGGAAGAACATGCTGAGCGCTATGAGGCCCATCATGACCGGCGATGACGCCTCGCCGTTCTCGAACGCGCCGAGCAAGAACCCTGCTGGGATGAGCAGTCCCCAGGTAAGGCCGAAGGTGACTACGAGGAAGACTTTGACGCGTTTCATCTGGCAACCTCCCGAAGGCTCTTGATAATGCGCTTGAAGCGAGGATCGTCCGAAAGCGGCTCGAAAGCCGGGTTATCCGCAACGCTCTCCACCAGGCTCTTCCTCACGAGCGTATCGTCGCGAGGGGCGCTCGTCCCGATGTCGTTGACGTCCTCGAGCCAGGATTGGGTCTTGTCGAAGAAGGCGTCGCCATGCAACTCGATGGGGAAGGACAGTCCGCGAACGGCCCGTTCGTATCCATCGAGGCAGTCGAGCGCCTGGTCGGCATGGCCGCACATCATGTAGGCCATCGCGAACGACAGGTGGATGGCGGCCGTGTTCGCATAGACCGACTCCAAGCCGAACGCGTCGATAATCGCCTGCGCGCGCTTGTAGGCGACGTCGATCTTCGTGGGGTTTCCGGCATACAGCGCAGCCATCTGTGCGAGTCGGTTCAAGCTGAGCACGAGACCTTGGAAGAGCGCCCCTTGAAGAATCTTGTCCGCCTCGTCCGTTTGCCCCAAGGCGCTATGCGCGCTCGCAAGCAGCATGTCCGTGCCCAAATCGACATCGGGTGCATTCCCGAGGGCTTCGATTGCCGCCTGGGGATCGCCAACTGCAAGCTCAAGGCTCGCTTCGAGCGCCTCTGCAAGCCTGATGTCGGCCGATGCGCTGGAGTTGCGCCGTATGCGGCGGCACAGCCCCACGGCCTCATGCGCCAGCTCCACTCGTCTCTCCCCGTCTACGAGATCCAGGTGGTTCAGGTACAGCGCCGCGATCTGCACGAGCAGCGGATAGCACGAGTAGTAGTCACGGGAGAGTTTTACGCATTGCTCGTGCGCCTCGTCGAAGGGCTTGGTCGCGAACGCCTCGCGCAGGCGCGCGCACTCACGTCTGATGCCCTCCCTGCCCATCTGCGGCTCGTAGCCCATGAGCGCGTCGACCGTCACGTCGAAGTACGCGGCGATTCGCGGCAGGAGTTCGAGGTCGGGATAGCTTTGCCCGGTCTCCCATTTGGAGACGGACGCCTTCGTGACGCCAAGGTGACGTGCGAGGTCCTCCTGCGTAAGATGCGACTCCTTGCGATGACGATAGATGTTTGCGCCGATTGAGATTGCGGGTCCCATAGCCGTCCTTCGTCGAATCGGTTCCGTTTCTTCAAGGATACGGCGCATGGGCGGAGTTGCCGAGCGATGAGCAGTTGATTTCAGTTAACCAAATCAACCAGTAGTTGACTGCCAATAATTAGAACACCAACATCCCGTCCTCGTCGTAGCGGAAATCCGGCCCCCACGCGACCGATCGTTTACCGAACTTGAAGGCTGAATTGATCGCCAGCCCCAGAGATGCGCCACGTGATCCCCGTCGCGGCCGCCACCAGCCTGGCGTCATGAGACACGAGCAGGAGCGCGGCGGGGTACGCCGCGAGCATGTGCTCCAGGGCCACGGTCGAGCCAAGGTCGAGGTGGTTCGTGGGCTCATCCATCACGATGAGCTCGGGTCCGTCGAGGATGCCCAACGCGAGCACGAGCTTGCGCATCTCCCCTGGGCTTATAGTGTCTCCCTCCAGGATGCGTTCGGGTTCTGAGTTGAGCTGCGCCACTATCGAGAGCGCGCGTCCTCGGCGAGCGTCCGGAAGGTCGTGCAGCGTGGCAAGGGCGGCACGCTTATCCACCTCGCTGGGCTCCTGGGGGATATAGAGCGTCCTCGTTCCGTCTGGAAGGCGGCCAACGATCCACTTGACGAGTGTCGTCTTACCGGTACCGTTGTCGCCGACGAGACCGATGTGATCGGTGTTGCCGATGTGCAGCGCGGGCACGCTCAGGGTGGCGTCGCCCAGGGCCAGCACCTGCGGCTCCATGCGCAGGAGCACCTTTCGCCTGCTGGGCGCGGCATCGAGCCACACGTCGGCGTCGTAGCGCTTCTCCACGCGCGCTGCCGCCAGGCTAGCCTCGGCTGCGGCAAGCCTTGACTCCATTCTCGATGAAAGCCTTCCCGCCTTGCCGTCCTGACCGGAGACCACAGCGATGCGCCTCTTGTAGCGAGCGTCGCCGTCGTGCTTGCCCACACCCTTGAGGCTGCGTTTTCCTGCCGAGCGGGATGCCTCCTCGCGGCGACGTATGGCCTCGCGCTCGATCCGGGCCAACTCCTTGCGGGCGGTCTCATGCGCGTGGACAGCGCTCGCCCGCTCGAGCGATGCCTGGCCCTCTGCCAGAGTGTATCCGCCCGGCCGCACGGTCGCGATGCCACCCGCCACGAACAGGCACTGCGCGCAGAGCGCGTCAAGCAGCTCCCGGTCGTGGGAGACGAGGAGGCCTATGCCGCCGAAGCGCGCGAGCGCGGACGAGATGGCCTGCCTCGTGCTTGCGTCCACGTGATTTGTCGGCTCGTCCACGGCAAGCACGTCTGGGACGGCCCAGAGGGCGCAGGCCACCTGAAGCCGCTTCTGCTGGCCGCCCGAGAGCGTATCGTATCGCCAGGGCCAGTCTTCCTCGATGCCGAGGTCCCGGCGGAGGCGCGTGGCGTGGCCGTCATATGAGAGCGCGAAGTCCTCCAGGTTCTGCGGGGGCTCGGTCGCGTCTTGAGGGCAGTACAGGGACAGGAGCAGCGGCGAGATGGAGCCCGAGTCTGGCCGCAGGATCCCGCACGCCACGAGGGCGAGGGTCGTCTTTCCGCCGCCGTTGTCGCCGACGATGCCGGTCCATCCCTGGGGGAAGGTCGCCGACACCCCGCGCAGGGCGGGTTCTGCCGCCGTTGGGTATGTGTACTCGATGTTCGAGAGGTTCAGCTGCATGGCTCCTCCGTTTCTGCAGGAGGCCATGCGGGTCAGCAGGGCAAAGTCCGTCCGGATCGTGATGTGGGGTTTGAGGTCGTGCATGGACACGCGATGCTGCACCCGATTGGGCATGGCCGCCAGTCGTAACGCTTTATCAACGGGTGGTTGTGGGCATCGCTAGTTCTTCATGCACCCGGTCCCTTCTCGTGCCGACGCGCCGCAATTGCGCACCGGCTAGTTCGATTGTGCCGATTATACCCTCGCGAAATGCTACGGGCAATGCGCTAGCAGCGCAGCGAACGATTCTTTACCCTCACTCACTTCGCAGTACCCTTTCCATCGACCAGCCCTTGGCAAGCTCGTCGACGAGCTTGTCGAGCTGGCGCACGCGCCTCATAAGCGGGTCCCCGATGGTCTCCACCTTCACGCCGCAGACCCTTCCCGTAATGAGCTCCGACGCCGGATTGTAGGCTGGAGCCTCCTGCATGAACGCACCATAGGTGGTGTCTGACGAAAGCAGCGCGTTGATCTGGTCAGGCGTGTAGCCCGTGAGCCACGAGGTGACCTCGTCAACCTCATCACGCGTCCGGCCCTTACGCTCAGCTTTGCTCACCAGGGCGGAGTAGACCTTCGCGAAGGACATCTCGAACACGGTTTGTCTGGGCATGGAGTCTTCCTTTCATATGGGCTGGCACGCGCCTGTGGTTGTGCCCGCTCCCCTATGAGCCACATGCTTACTTTGCCTCTGCGAATGCATACGCCTCGCTCAGCCAGGCCAGCAGCTCTCCGTCGATCTCGTCGACACTCCCGATGACGATGTGCGTGGTCCACCTGCCTGGGTAGGGCTCCGTCTTCACCGCGACCCGCTCGGAGTCCAACGGGTAGGGAAGCCCCAGCGTCACGACGAGATACGGGTCCGGAAGCTCCGCCCTCCTCTTAACACGCGCAAAGGACGCACAGGCGAACAAGCGGCGGTTGCTGAAGCTGATCTGCGTCTTCTGCACCTTGCGATGCACCACGGGGAAGCATTCCATCAGTCGCTCTTCGAGCGCCTCGTAGAGCGGCCATGCCGGTTCGTGGCCATCAAAGAACCGGGCTGTTTCACCGTCGTTCATAGATGTCCTTCCGAAGGCGCAGCGCCTTATGGAGACATGCCGCCAGGTATGAAGCACATTACCATGCCCTGACCAAGAATTGCAGACTTGAACTTGGCACCCCTACGCGGTATTAGGCATTGGCCGCGCTCTGGAAGGGGTAATGCTCACTAGCAGACATCATAATGTGCCGATGCAGTTGGCCACTCTCACGCGGGCGCTCGGCCAACCATTCGGACGGTGCATGGCAAGGCATCGCCATTTGTTATTTGTAACCGCCGCTCTTTGCTCTGATAATAGAGACATACGACACAGGGAGCGTGTTGTAGCGAGGCATTTGGGGAGGAATCATCATGATCTTTTACTTCACCGCGACCGGCAACAGTCTCTATGCAGCGCGGCAAATCGGCGGCGGGGATGAGCTGGTCAGCATCGCGCAAGAGCTGCGCAAGACCGATCGCCACTACCAGGGTGACGCCATCGGCATCGTCGTGCCGCTCTTTGAGTTTGACCTGCCCGACGTGGTGGACAGGTTCATCGCGACCTCGATGTTCGACACCGACTACTTCTTTATCGTCAGCACCTTTGGCATGCACAGCGGCGGCATCGCCGAGCGCGTGAGCAAGCGCCTCGAGGCGGCTGGCAGGCACGTGGACTACTACAACACCGTGATCATGGTCGACAACGCCATACAGGTCTTTGATATGGAAGAGCAGATGCGCATCGACCCCGAGAAGCACGTGGACGAGCAGCTCGAAGCCGTGCGCGCCGACATCGCAGCTCGCAGGCACTACATTCAGCCCGCCACGCAGGAGGAGGTCGACTTCTACGAGGGCTACATGGCGAATCCGGCCTTTGACCTGCACCCTCGCCTCGACAACCCCCTCTATCGCCTGACCGACGCCTGCATCGGATGCGGCACGTGCTCGCGCGTGTGTCCCATGCGCTCGATCACCATGGAAGACAACAGGCCCAGCTGGGATTACACCACCTGCGCGGGCTGTTACGCCTGCGTCCACGCATGCCCCAAGGCTGCCATCCGCTTCACCAAGTACCAGGAGCCCAACCCCGAGGTGCACTACCGCAATCCGCACGTGACGCTGGCGGACCTCATAAAAGCAGCCGGCTAACGCTACAAGCCGGCTAACGCTACACGCCCAGAAAGGACGGAGCCGCTCCCACGGGATCCTCCGTCCCATCACGACCCTGTGACAGCAAAGGACACTGCCTCCCAAGAGCGGACAAGCCGACCTTGGGAGGCAGCACTCCTGTAAGTTGGGGATACGCGGCTCTGCCTCGTCCTTATGAGGTGACCTTCCTGGGCAGCTGCAAAGGCGTCGAAGATCAAACAGCGGGCGCTTAACGCGTCAAATCGCCCTCCCCCAAGCGCTCCTCGCGTACAGCGCTGCGCACACGTCACCCGCAACGAAGGCAAGACACGCCCAAGATACCCTCGCCGTGCCCATAAGGTCACGAGCGACTGGGTCTGCTCGTCGCGCGTCAAGCACCTCGCGATGGGGCTGGACGAGAAGAGGCCAGCGGCGAGGCACACGACTGCCCCCGCGAGCGCCAGAAAGAGGGCATTGGCCTTCACGCTGCGCGCGCCCCGCCCATCATGCCTTCCAAGCGCACGGGAGAGCACCGAGTTGACGCCAATGCTCGTCCCCACCGCGACTGCCATCACCGCCACCTGCACGGGATAGGCAACCGTTGAAGCGCGGTACGCCAGCTCACCGTAATGTGCCACGAACAGGCCATCGTCCACGATGTCGACGCCTTGTGCCAGCATCGAAAGCGCGAGCGGCGTGCATGTCCTTCTCACAAGCACGGGTATTGGGTCAGTCGCAAAACGTTCGGTACGGTTCATGGGAACTCCTTTCGACATGCACAGAGGCGCGCCCTGGCAGATGCCAAGGCGCGCCTCGCTCTATCGAATGTCCCCCATGGCCCTTCCACAGGTGATTTGGCTGTGCGCTGGGAGGGATTGTAGCAGATGCCCGTGACCATTAGTTCGTAATCTGCGTTTGGCTAGCAGCTACAAGAGCCCCCTCAAAGCACGAAATAGGCGCCCCGGAACCACGTCCGGAGCGCCTGGAGAATCGCACAATTTTGTAGCGATCCTATTCCCACTCAATCAGAATCGCATGGTTGTGGTGGTTTGGGGTGGCTCGAAGCGCCCTCTCGTATCCACGCTGCCCGTCGTGATTCTGGCTATCCCCTCTGCGGACGTCAAAGCGACGTCACGGGCACCTTTTCCGCACCCGTGACGTCGCCTCACTTCGAGTCGGGCGACGTGATGACGTCACCCGGCTGCTTCTGCGCTGGCAAACATGGGCATTAAGAATCTAGAACACCAGCATGCCGTCCTCGTCATACCTGAAGTCCGGGCCCCAAGCGACCTCCCAGTAGTATCCGTCCGGGTCTGCGAAGTACGCGTGATACCCGCCCCAGAACACCTCCTGGGGCTCCTTCACGATGGTGCCGCCCACTGCACGGACGAGCTCGACGACGTCGTCGACCCCTTCCCTACGCTCGACGTTGTACGTCAGCGTGACGCCGCCGAAGCCACCGCCAGTCGCGGGCGGATCGTCGGGGCGGATGTCCTCCGCCAGCAGATCCAGCGGGTAGAGCTCGAACTTGGTCCCCGGCGTATCGAAGAAGCAGACGTGGGGAGCCGCCTCCGCGCAGTCGGTGCGGAAGCCCAGCCCGTCACGGTAGAAGGCGACCGAGCGCCCCATGTCCCTCACGCCCAAGCAGATACACGTGATCTTGTTCACCGTCCGTCCTCCGTCCCGCCCGCGAAGGCCCTCCTGACCCGCTCGTCCGAGGGTGTCCCGTAGAACACGGCGAACACGTCCACCGCCAGGCTCGCCTCGTCCACCCGGTAAAAGACAGAGTATTTGCGAACGTTCATGCGGCGCACCCCCGCCGAGAGCAGCGGCTCGGCGTCAACCGCATGGAACCTGTTGGGCAGGTTCGCGAGGCCCATGACCGCTTCCACGAGCTCATCAAGCAGCTTGGTGGCCGCCTGCGGCATGCCGAGGTCGTCGCGCGCGTAGCTGACGGCATCCGAGATCTGTGCCATGGCAGAGGGCGTGAGGCGCACCTCGTACCTACGCACCAGTTAGCTCCTCCCTCATGCGGGCGAAGGCTGCGGATGCCTCCACTCCCCTGCCCTCGTCCGCCTCCTTTAGGCCGCGCGACAGCGCCTCGAAGAGCTGCTCGTCAGTCATCACCCCCGCATCGATGGAGCGCGGGGCCTCGGGGAGGGCTACCCTGAACGGTATGCCGCCCGTGAGCGACACCTGGCGGAGGAACATGTCGACGGCAGTTGACATGGAGAGCCCAAGCTGCGACAACACGGATTCGGCCGACTGCTTCACTTCCGGATCGACGCGTAGATTGAGTGTTGCTGACTTCTGCATGATGATCACCTCGGCTAGATGATAACGCATTTGCCTGTACGTTTGCGGTACATATCACTCCAATACAACCACCCGCGTTAGGCTAACGGGCACACGAGTCCCCAAGACGCACCAAAAAGGCGCCCCGGCACCACGTCCGGAGCGCCTGGAGAATCGCACGTTTTTGTAGCGGTCTTATTCCCACTCAATCAGAGACGCGTAGCTGTGGGAGCTCGGAATGGTCGAGATGCCCCCGTCGTTTCCGCTGTCTCCACCGTGGCTCTGGCTGCCCTCCCCGCGGACATCAGAGCGACGTCACGGGCACCATCTTCGCACCCGTGACGTCGTCCGACTATATTCGATACGAAGAAGACTACGCAGCCTGCTTTTCGAGGAAGACCAGCGTCCGCTCGAACGCGTCCCGCGCGACCTCGTCCACGCGCTCGGATGCCACGAAGCAGTGCGGCATCTCCAAGCCCCTCTCGGCCAGCGGGTCGACGAGCTCGTGGGCGACGCCGGCCTCGTCAAGCGCCGCGTCCATGTGCCGCATGTCGCTCACGTACTCGCTGCCCAGCAGCACCGCCGGCGGATACGAGGGGGTGACCCACTGCGTGGCGTCGTAGAGGTGCACTTCCTCCCCACTGAGGAAGATCGTACCCCGCACGTAGTTGCCGACAAGCACCTTCGTGCCGAGGGGGAACTCGTCGTACACGAGCGGCGCGTCATCGATGACGAGGGCGCAGACCTGGCTCAGTTCCAGTGCGGGCTCGATGCCAAGCGCGGCGGCGTACTCCGGGTTGGAGATGGCGGCGCCCAGCTGGCTCGTGATGATGGCGCCGGCCGAGGACCCCATGATGGTGACGTCTCCCATGTCGAGGCCGTACTCGTCCGCGTGCTCGGCGCACCAGGCAAGCGCCTGGTTCGCCTGGATGACGGGCACCGGAAAGCGGCAGTCGGGCACGAGCCCGTAGTCCACGCTCACGATGTTGTATCCCGCCGCGCAGATGTCGTCGAGCAGCGCCGTGACGTCGCTCGACGCCAGCGGGTCGCCCATGGTCTTGCTGCCCCCGAAGAAGCCGCCACCGTGGAAGTAGACCAGCGTGGGCCTGCTCACGGACGTGTCGGAATCCGGGTAGGTGATGTCGAGGAAGCTGTTGGGGTACTCGTCTGCGTAGGCAACCTCGGTGACGATGCGCTGCCCGTTGTCGCGCACGGCGTCCATGGGCTCGCCCTCGGGCTCGAAGGTGTTGGCGGTCTTGACCGTGCCTGCCGAGAGCGACTGGATGGCGCCGACGATGATCTGCGTGTGGGTCACCAGCACCAGCGCGAGGGCCACGACGAGGGCGCACGCCCCTCCGATGACCGTCGCGAGCACCCTAAGGCATCCGTGCTTCCGTTTGCTCATACGCTCTTCTCCACATCCTGCCAGCCGGGATTGAACGCAATCTCAGCTTCCGCACCAACAAAGGCCTGCGCAGCATCGCCGTCATCGCAGAGCTGCCAGAGCAGCCATGCCGTCATGTAGCCGTCGCTCCTCGCGAGCATGTCCTCGTGTTCGGCGCCCACGGCGCGCGCCCGCACCCTGGGCAGCGCCGGGTCGACCGCATCGTAGTCCTCGATAAGGGACGAGAGCGGAGCCACTCCGCCGAACGCTTCGGCGGAATCCTCCACACCCATGTCATCCGTAGCACCCGTCCCGGCAACCATGAACCAAGGCACGGAGACCTGGGACGCATCGTAGTGCCACCCCATGTTCTCCGCGAGGAACGGGTAGGCCGCGCTGCCAGTAAAGATGGTGCGGTACAGGCCGCCATTCTCGTATTGCGTGAGGGCGGCAAGCGCCCCGGCGCCTCCCTGTGAGAAGCCCACAATGCCCATGCGCCCCTCATCGAGCTTCCCGGCGAGCGGGCACCCGCTGGGCAGTTCCCTGACGACGTCAAGCGTAAGCGAGGCGGTCTCGCCCGTACCCGCCTGTGGGTCCTCGTTTCCCACTACCACGAGGCCCCATGAGGCGAGACGGGAGAACCACGGCTCGTAGCTGCTCGCGGGCGCGCCACTCGCGTTGACCACGATCACGATGGGCCAGAGGGTGTCCGAATTCTCGAGACTCGAGGGATACCACACGCGGACGGTGCCGATCCTCTCGTCATCGCTAGGCATGTCCAGCTGCAAGACCTCATAGGACCCAAGCTGGGAATAACGCTGTTCCAACGGACATTCGGAGCGGAACGACGCGTAGTAGTCTTCCGCCAACGTCGCGTCCGAGCCACCCACGCAAGCTCTCGCTACGACTACGACGAACGCGGCCACGAGCACCGCGACGCCGATTACCTTGTCAACGAGCCTGTGCATGCGACTTTAGTCCTCTCAACGGTTCCGTGATGATACTATCGTATCAACCACCGTCAGGACGACGCAATCACCGCACGAAGTGATACGGACAGGCAGATTCGTATCAGGGGGTACACCATGTCCACATACGCCACCGATGCACTGGGGCCCGCCCTGCTCACACTGATGGCTGAAAAGGACATACGCAGGGTGACGGCCGATGAGCTGACTGCGAAGGCCAGCGTGGGGCGTGCAACCTACTTCCGCAATTTCTCCTCGAAGGAGGAGGTGCTCACCGCATACTTGGTGCGCCGGTGGCGCTCGTACGAAAAGGAGCACCACCTCAAGGAGCTTCCGCTCTCGCATCCCATTCGGGCACAGCGCTACTTCGAGTTCTGCCTATCGCTGCGCGCGGAGAACGACCTCATGATCGCGCAGGGATGCTCAGGCGCCATCCTCGCCGCATTCGAGACCATCGTGAGCGACGCTGACTTCGGGCGCGAGGGCGGATACGAGGCCGCCTTTCTTGCATACGGACTCTACGGGGTATTCGTAGCCTGGGCGCGCGGCGGCTGGAGAGAAACCCCACAGGAGATGGCGACCTTGGTGTCGAGACGCGTACTGGGTGGACTCGGCAGCTGACGCATCTAATTCATAGAAAGCGATGAGCATATGATTAAGAGAGCGAGAACCGAAGATGCCAAAGTGCTTGCAGACTTGGCAATTCAGATATGGGCGGCTCATAATCTGAAGAGTCTGACAGAGGTGTTTCGCCAGCTGGTAATGGATGACAATGCCGTCTGCTTTATCAAATATGTTGATAAAGCAGACGGTCGCTTTTGCCCAGTGCCAGCTGCGCCACGATTATGTCGAAGGAACGAAAAGCTCGCCTGTCGGATATCTTGATGGCATCTTTGTCTCCGAGGGATATCGAAAGAAGGGGTATGCCGCGGAGCTGCTGTCGGAATGTGAGAGATGGGCAAGGGATAAAGGCTGCACCGAATTTGCCAGCGATTGTGAGCTCGGCAATGCGGACAGCTTCAGGTTTCACATGTCTTTGGGGTTTGAGGAAGCTAATCGAATCATATGCTTTAGAAAAGACTTGTAGGTCCGATCTGTTGCAACTGTTCTGCCGAGACGGGACTGGTGCCACCCGTCACACCCGTCAACATCGCTTTGGGGCAGTAGAGTAATCGCTGCACCGAAATTGCAACGATACGGTTGTCCTTGCAATATCGGCGCAGCGATTCATTTAGGAGAAGCGTACGGTGCTGGCGGTTGCGCCAGTTGATGCCAGTGACAACCTAGGCAACCATGATGATCAAGAAGACAGCACGATAGAGACTGACCCTGTGGGCACCATAGACCGAACAAGTCTTAGATGGCCCTACGAGTGTCTATGGCGTCGCTTCACTCGAAGTCGGACGGATTTCCATCGGCATCTATTCCGCCCACTGCCCACTGCTTCATCTCAGCAAACAATCCACCAATGTGCGCATCCAGAGCGCATGCCACTTGTGCCAGTGCTCAGGCTCTACAACGACGTCAAGCGCAAGTATGAGGACGATGCGATGGAGAACCTCGACGACCTGAGCGGACTCGACTTCTAGCAGATAGGCTCAACCGGAAAGCCCGATTCCGTCCCCACTAGTTCCAACCGGGTTCCGAGTCGAGCTCATCGCCGCGATAGTCGGTGCAGAAGTTATCGCTGTCCCAGAAGCTTCCGCTGGCAATGCCATCCAGCTCCTCATTGGTAAGCTCAACTCCTCCCTCCTTGGCGAGCTCGAGCAGCTCCTCTGGGGTCTTTGCGCCCTTCAGTTTCTCCTGGAGCTTGGGGTCCTTCAGGTCTTCGAAGCTCATGAGGCGTCCTTCGCTTTGTCCTTGCATAACGGTCGCCGTCGATTCTACGCCCAGTCGGCTACGTCCGTCACACATTGCAGCAGGAGAGCACTTCGCGACGACATCGTAGGCTTTGCCTAGAACCGGCGGGAAAGCCGAGGTGGCACGAGCGCATGCGGATCTCGTATAATTCACGATATTCCGCTTTGCAAGCCGCTCTCACTGAAAGGATTAGCCATGAGCCTCCAACACGTGACCCCGGAGCTGAAAGCCAAGGCGCTCGCCTGCGAGACCCCCGAGGAGATGCTGGCTCTCGCCAGGGAGGAGGGCTACGAGTTAACCGACGAGCAGCTGGATAGCATCGCCGGGGGGGAAGAATTGGGACGGGTCTCAGGATTACGTCTACGTCTTATGCCTTGCCTGCAAATCCAAGGTGTCGTGGAAGGCTGAAGAGGCCCCGCCTGTGGATTGCCCGTATTGCAATTCCAAGCTTGTCGTCTTGGGGTAGCGCGCGTCTCCGTATTGCTTGCAAGGGTGAGGCGGCATGCAAAAGGGCCGGACGATGAAAAACAAGGCTCTATCATGGGTGGCATGACGCAAGAGTCTCAGTGTAATCACAAGTGGCCCCTGCATACCGGAAGAGAACGACAGAAAGGAACCTTTCATGAAGAAGCTCGTTATAATCGCTCTCTCTGCCACCCTTGTCTTCGGTGCGTCCACCGCGCTTGTTGGTTGCGGTGGCGGTTGGGAGACCGTATCGAGCGGCGGCATCACCATTGACAGCGTGGAGCGCGACGAAAACGGATATATCGTGGAAGATGCTGCCAAGCAGGCTGCCTTCACCATGGCCGAGGTCATGGAGGCTGAGTGCACGTTCATCGATACCAATCTCGACACGTCGGGCAATCCGGTGACGTGGACCGTCAACTTCGAAGCCAATGGCACCTCGTATCATTATGTCGTCAATGCCGAAAACGGTGATCTCATCGATTTCTCGTCACTGGGCATCTAACGCCTACATGACGTCTCGCATAGAATAGCTGCCCCGAACGCGCAGCACAGGCAACCATGAAGTTGTAGTACTTCATCTCATCGCGACATTGATGAGGTCACGAACGCCTCGTTAAAGGTACGCATTGACATATCCCGACCAGAAGGTTTCCCAGTCCCGCGACTCGTCCTGGAGTTCCGGCATGGACCCGCGGTGGATGCGTGCCCAGAGGTCGAAATTCTCGCGGAGCGTCGGTGCGTTCGTTCTCTCAAGCATCGATGGGACATAGGCTCCCGAACCAGAGGTTCCGATAAGCTCCCTCAACGAAAGGCCTGCCATCTCGAGACTCCTGATCCTGCCGGCTAGGGACTCGCTCATGCCCTTCATGGGGTGGTAGGTCTGCAAGCCCGCCAGCACCAGCTGGCCTCGCCTATCCGACTGGTCGACGATGAACTTGACCGTGCCGAACAGCTTTGAGATGCGCTGGACCTCATCGATAATGAGCGACAGACTGTAATTGTCAAAGAAGAGGAGGGCGTCCTCCCGCGCCGTGGCATAGTCCCTCGGGTTCTCGAGCGGCGCGTAGTCGAACGAGGAGCTGAGACGCTGCCTGAGAACAGTGGTCTTCCCAACCTGACGGGCCCCTGTGACAAGGACGACCTTGCCCTGGGTTAACATTCGGTCTATTGCGGCCTCATTCTCTCGCGGTATGTACATGGCGCCACCTCCTTTGCGTGACGCCAGTATTCCGTGATGAGGAATAGTTATCAAAAGTGGCTCTTCGGTGGTTTCTGTGGGAGAGATTCCGGCATAGGCCCAGCTCAGCGGGCGAAAACAACGATCTGGAACTGAAACGGCCCCGGGAGGGGCCGTTTCCGCGTCATCCGCCTATGATTGCTAA
>Ga0256405_10000672_pt1 | contig 108597 bp, 90 predicted proteins | sample RumenRJG_02DNA_FD_189096 | JGI IMG/M metagenome (GOLD analysis project Ga0256405, IMG submission 189096) | Bovine rumen microbial communities from Lethbridge, Alberta, Canada - RJG_02 | ecosystem: Host-associated > Mammals > Digestive system > Stomach > Rumen | place: Canada: Alberta...
AGGAACCGTCCCGAAAGCGCGGAAAACCGCGAAAAAGGAACCGTCCCGAAAGCGCGGAAAACCGCGAAAAAGGAACCGTCCCGAAAGCGCGGAAAACCGCGAAAAAGGAACCGTCCCGAAAGCGCGGTTAGTCCCGAAAGCGCGGTTCAAGGGAAGAGCCGCCCCGGAGGGCGGCTCTCGTGTGATGCTATGGGAATCTGGAACTGCTAGCTCAGGATGGCCTTGCTCGCCTCGTCGAGCTTCGCGCGCACGGCCTCGGCGGCCTCGCGGGTCTCGCCCTTGGCGAAGAGGTATGCCTTGACCTTGGGCTCGGTGCCGGACGGGCGGAAGATGACCTTGTTGCCGCCCTCGAGGCGGTACTCGATGGCGTTGGTGCCGGGAAGCACCTGCGGGGCCTCCTTCTGCAGGCCGCCGACGCGCGGCATCTCGGGGCCGGTGGCGAAGTCGGTGACGCCCGTGACGGCGAAGCCGGCGATCTCGGAGAGCGGCTCCTCGCGCAGGCCTGTCATGATGCCCGCCATCTTGTCGGCGCCGGCAGCGCCCGGGAAGCTCGCGTTGACCGTGCCGTTGAGGTAGTAGCCGTACTTCTTGTAGAGCTCCTCCATGGCCTCATAGAGGTCCATGCCGCGGGCAGCGTAGTCGGAGGCCATCTCGACGCAGATCATCGTGGCGACGATGGCGTCCTTGTCGCGGGCATGCGTGCCCACGAGGTAGCCGTAGGACTCCTCGAAGCCCATGAGGTAGCGGTCCTCCTCGCCGGCGGCCTTGAGCTGGTCGATCTGGTCGCCCAGATACTTGAAGCCGGTGAGCACGCGGCGCAGCTCGAAGCCCCAGTCCTCGGCGAGCGCGTCGGGCATGACGGAGGAGACGATCGTGGTGACGGCGACCTTCTCAGCCACGTTCTCGCCGTTCTTGGCAGCCTGCTGGCAGAGCCAGTCCATCATGAGGACGCCCATCTCGTTGCCGGAGATGAGGACGTAGTCGCCGTCGTGCGGGATGGCGGCGCCCATGCGGTCGGCGTCGGGGTCGGTGGCGACGACCAGGTTGGGCTTGACCTCCTCGGCGAGCTTGAGGGCCAGGTCGAGCGCCTCGCGGAACTCGGGGTTGGGATAGGTGCAGGTGGGGAAGTGGCCATCGGGCTCTGCCTGCTCGGGAACGATCGAGACGTCGGTGACGCCGATCTCCTTGAGGATGCGGGTCACGCACTCGATGCCGGTGCCGTTGAGCGGGGTGTAGACCACCTTGTAGCCATCGGCGGCCTTGAAGCCGGGCACGGAGACCTTCTTGACGGCGGCGATGAAGGCGTCGAGGACCTCCTCGGGCGTCCACTCGACGAGGCCCCTCTCGAGCGCCTCATCGAAGTCCATGCAGCGCACGTCGTCGAAGATGTCGACCTTGGCGATGTTGGCGCTGATCTCGTCGGCCGCCTCGTTGGCGATCTGGCCGCCGTTGTCGTTGTAGACCTTGTAGCCGTTGTACGGCGCGGGGTTGTGGGACGCCGTGAGGACGATGCCCGCGGAGGTCTTGAGGTAGCGCACCGCGAAGGAGAGCGTGGGGACGGGCTCGATGCGCGGATAGACGAAGACATGGATGCCGTTGGCCGCGAGCACGCCGGAGGCGACTTTCTGGAAATCCTCGCCATGGAGGCGCGAGTCGCGCGCGATGGCGACGGTGGGGTTCTCGTAATGGGCGTTGAGGTAGTCGGCGAGGCCCTGGGTGGCCTGGGCGACCACATGGATGTTCATGCGGTTGGTGCCCACGCCGAGCACGCCGCGCAGGCCGGCGGTGCCGAAGGCGAGGCTGCGGTAGAACGCATCGAACAGCTTGTCCTCATCGCCTGCGGCGACGAGTGCGTCGAGCTCCTCCTTGAGCTCGGGGTCGGTGAGGTGCTCCTGCCAGAGCTGGACCTTCTCGAGGATTTCAGCGTTCATAGGCTCCCTTTCTCAAGGCGTGGGGATAACTTCGCACACCATAAATCTTAATTGAGCGCGCGCCCATACGCAGCGAGAATGGCGTGAATCGCACGCCAACTTGCGCATGCGGCAACGTATCATTGAGTGAGACATATCACGGAGGTGGACGGTGGATTTCCAAGCGACATGCCCGACGGGTCTCGAGGACCTGCTGGCTGACGAGCTGAAGGCCTTGGGAGCGGAGCAGGTGCGCCCCCTGAAGGGTCAGGTGGCCTTCTCGGGCACGCTCGAGACGGGCTTTTCGGCATGCCTGCGCTCGCACCTTGCCTCGCGCATCATCCTCGTGCTCGCCCGCGTGGACGCGCCCGATGCCGATGCGCTCTATGCATCGCTGCGCGAGATCGCCTGGGAGGACCAGATCGACCCCCGCACGAGCTTCATGGTCGATGCCCATGGCACCAACGAGCGCCTCAAGAACACGCAGTTCATCGCCGAGCGGTCGAAGGACGCGATCGTCGACCGCATCTTCGCGCGCCGCGGTGCACGCCCCTCCGTCGACCGCGAGCGGCCCGGCACCGTGGTGTCGCTGCGCCTCCGCGGGGAACGCGCTGCGGTGGGCATCGTGCTCACGGGCGGCAGGCCGCTGTTCGCGCGCGGGCTGGGGCGCCGCCAGTCGGGTATCAGGAGCGACTACGCCGCCGCGCTGATACGCATGTCGGGATGGGATGGTGCATCTCCTATAGCGCTGATCACGCAGGGCGAGGCGCTCGCCTGCGAATGCGCGCTCATCGGCGAGCATGCCGCTCCCGGCCTTCTGCGCCCCTCCATCGGCTGCGAGTCATGGGGCGGATTCGATGCGGCGCTTGCGGAACGTATCCGCGAGCAGGCCGTGGCGGAGCGGACCGATCCCCGCGCACCCATCATCATCCTCGACCGGAACGGGCAGGCCACCCGCATGCGCACGGCGCTCCGCGAGCTCGGCCTCTCGTCGCAGCTCGTCTCCGCGTCGGAACCGTCCGGATTCGCCGATGCGTCTGCGCTCGTGCTCGACGCCTCATGGGTCTTCGAGGATGCCCTTGCGCAGGAGATCGCCCTCTGCGATCAGGTCGAGCAGGCGCTTGCTGCATGCCCTCGGGCAGCACGCGCCGCCCTCTTCTCGCATGCCGGCCTCGCGGCAACGCTCGGCGCCGAGGCATCTGAATCCCGTACCGTCCCGCTCGGACGTTCCGATGCCGTCATCGAGGTCGTCGACCCGCGTATCCTGACCCCGCGTCCACGCGTCTCATGTCCCGCTCCCGATGGAACCCGCCACGACGTCGCCGTCTCCGTCCCGGGGTCCGAGCAGTTCGCAGCGCGCCTCGCAAAGGTCGCCCGCGAGCGCAGGAAATGGGCTGCGCGCGAGGATGTGTCCTGCTACCGCGTCTACGATGCCGACCTTCCCGACTATGCGCTGTCCATCGAGCGCTATGGCGATGCGGATGGCAGGGGAAGCTGGCTCGCGCTTGCAGAGTATGCGCCGCCCGCATCCGTCGACCCGAGCCTCGCGCGCAGGCGCCTCGGGGATGCCCTTGCCATCGCGCCCGTCATCCTCGGCGTCGACCCCGCGCAGGTGAGCCTGCGTACCCGCACCCGCGCCCGCGGGGGTTCGCAGTATGCCGATGAGGGTTCCGAGATCGAGCATGCCGTGCGCATCATCGAGGAGGGCGGCCTCGAGTTCGAGGTCGATTTCGGGAGGCGCCTCGACTGCGGCATCTTCCTCGATCACCGCGATACGCGTGCAGAGCTGCGCGAGATGATGAAGCAGGCGCCCCAGCCCAAGCGGTTCCTCAACCTCTTCGCCTACACGGGGACCGCGACCTGCTACGCGGCCGACGGGGGAGCATTCGAGACCACGACCGTCGACCTCTCGCGACCTTCGCTCGACTGGGCGCGCCGCAACATGGCACGCAACGGATTCGACGGGCCGGAGCATCGTTTCGTGCAGGCTGACGTGCTGGCGTGGGTCGACGAGCAGCGCCATGCGCGGGGAGCGTCATGCTACGAGCTTGTCTTCTGCGACGTCCCCACGTTCTCGAACTCGGCGCGCATGCGCAAGAGCGCCTTCGACGTGCAGCGCGACCACGCAGAGCTCCTGATCGGCGTATCGCGCCTGCTCTCCGAGGGGGGCGTCTGCGTGTTCTCGTGCAATCTGCGCAGCTTCAAACCCGATGTCGAGAAGCTCGCACGTGCGGGCGTCTCGATCGAGGACATCACCGTGCGCACCATCCCGCATGATTTCGCGCGCACCCCGCGCATCCACAGCTGCTACCTCGTGCGGCGCAGCTGATATCGGTTTCATCGCAGACTGAAGATGCAAGAAGAGGGGCCCCGCAGGGCCCCTCGATGCTTCGATGTCTCGTAAGGCCGATCAGCCTTCGCCGCCGCCGGTATCGCTCTCGCCGCCGGATTCGCCTCCGCCTTCGCCGCCGCCGGTATCGCCGCCGGTATCGCCGCCGGTATCGCCGCCGGTGTCGCCACCGGTGTCGCCGCCGGTGTCGCCGCCGGTGTCGCCGCCTTGCTGCTGCTCCTGCTCCTGCTGCTTGCGGCGCTCTTCCTCCTCCTTCATGCGCTCCTCGGCTTCCCGCTTCGCCTCTTCCTCGGCAGCCCTCTTCGCCGCCTCTTCAGCTTCCTTCTTGGCGAGTTCCTCATCGTTCATCGCCGCGGATGTGCCCACGAACTTCCACGTGCTATTGGGGAGGTAGTTCGGGCGGATGCCGCTGTCGGGGAAGTCCTGCCAATCCACGCCCTCGAGGACCGAGTTCATGAAGTTGGCGAAGATCGGCTGGGGAAGGTCCGCCGTGTGGGCGTTGTAGCCCTGGTAGTAGACCGTCTCGCGCGACTCGAGAACGCCGCACCAGACCGCGGTCGTGTACTGCGGGGTATAGCCGACGAACCACAGGTCGGTCGCCTCGTCGGAGGTGCCGGTCTTGCCGGCGATGGGGGCGTTGGCGTACCACATGGCACCGACCTCGTAGCCGGTGGCGTTGCCGGCGACGACGCCCTTGAGGATGTCGGTCGCAGCCTCGGCCACGCCGTCCTCGAGGACCTTCTCGGGATTGTCGGTGTGCTCGTAGACGACGTTGCCGTTACGGTCCTCGATGCGCGTGATGCAGCACGGGTCGCGATGGTAGCCGCCGGTCGCGAGGACCGAGAAGCCCTCGGCCATCTGGAGGGGCGGAACGCCGACCGAGCCGATGGAGATCGAGAGATACGCGGGGATGTCGACGTCGATGCCCATGAGCCTGCAGGTCTCGACGATCTTCTCAGCGCCGATGGCCTCGGCGACCTGCGCGTAGGCGGTGTTGGACGAGAGGACCGTCGCGCTCTCGAGGGTCTGGTTGCCGTAGTTGGAGTTGCCGTAGTTCTGGACCTTCCACGTGGGCGTGATCTGCATCGGCGAGGTGCAGTTGAGGTTGACGTTGGGGTTCATGCCCGAGCGCAGGGCTGCGACGAGCGTATAGACCTTGAAGCTCGAGCCGCACTGGCGTGTCGCGGCGGTGGCGGCGTTGAACTCGTTGTTGTCGTAGCTGCGGCCGCCGACCATGGCGCGCACGTAGCCGTTTCCGTTCTCGATGCAGACGAGGGCGCCGGTGAGCGAGTCGTTCCAAGACTCGTCGAGCTGGTTGACGACGGCGCGCTCTGCTGCACGCTGGATATCGGGGTCGATGGTGGTGTAGACCTTGAGGCCGCCCTGGAGGATGGTCGCCTCATCGAAGTCCTCGAGCAGGAGCTCGCGCACGTAGTCGGTGAAGTAGGGGAAGGTGCCCACGGGGTAGCCGAGGGAGCCGATGTTCAGGACGAGCTCCTCGGAGGACGCCGCATCGAACTCCTCCTGGGTGATGTCGCCCGCATACAGCATGCGGTCGAGGACGATGTTGCGGCGCGAGATCGCGAGGTCGGGGTTGATCGTGGGGTCGTAGACCGACGGCGATTGCGGCAGGCCGACGAGTAGCGCCGCCTGGGAGAGCGTGAGGTCGCTCGCATGCACGTTGAAGTAGGTGACCGCCGCGGCCTCGATGCCGTAGGCGCCGTGGCCGTAGTAGATGGTGTTGAGGTACATGTTCAGGATCTGGTCCTTGGTGAACATCTTCTCCATCTGAAGCGCGATGTAGGCCTCGCGGACCTTTCGCTTGACCGAGTACTCGAACTGCTCGGACGAGAGGACCGTGTTTCGGACCAGCTGCTGCGTGATCGTGGACGCGCCCTCGGAGCGGCCCATGAGCTGCGCCCACACGGCGCGGAGGATGCCCTGCGGGTCGACGCCGTTATGCGTGTAGAAGCGGACATCCTCGGTGTCGACCGTGCCGTCGATCACGTACCGCGAGACCTGGGAGAGGTCGATCGAGCGACGCTGCTGCAGGTAGTACTCGGCGATCTGCGTGCCGTTGCAGTCGTAGATGCGGGTGGGCTCGGCGACAAGATAGGCCTCTGCGGAGGTATAGTCGGGCAGGTCCTCGAGCCATCCGGCGACGATCGAGGACAGCGACAGCGCGCCTGCGACGGCGAGCATGGCGATGAAGCCGAAGAATCCGGCGATCGTGAAACCCACGACGTGGGTCTTGGAATGCGAGCGAGCCCTGCGGGAACGGATACCCATAGCGCCTCCTTACATGTGCACATACACATCCATTATACGGGTAAACGCTGCAGAGGTCGGAATCATCACGGGTTTGCCATGACTGTAGAGGAAGCATGGAGGGCCCTTGCATGAAAAGAAGCACGGGCCCTGGGGCCCGTGCTCGGAAGACGATATGCGGGGCGTCCGTCTAACGGAAGACCACGATCTTCGTGTAGTAGGGGATGTTGTCGTAGATCCACTTGGCGACGTCGATCGGGCAGCGCACGCATCCACCGCTGATGTGGTAGCCGAGCCTGCCGTCCATGACGTTGAAGGTGCCCTCGTGGTAGAGGATCGAGTGGATGAGGACGTCGCCGTAGATCTGGGTGTAGTAGTAGCAGGTGTGGCCGTCGCCGCTGAAGCTGTATCCCTGGGCGCCGGAGTAGTAGACGCCGCTCGGCGTGTACGTGGCCGGTGCGCCGGTGGAGCAGAGGGACTCCTTGACGGGAACCCAGTTGCCGTAATAGCCCTGGTAGACGCAGATGACGTTGTTCCCCGCGTCGATGAGGATGAGATAGCCGGTCGGGCTGGAGTAATCCTGCGCTATCGACATCATGTAGGGGTAGCGCGAGGGCTCCCGCTTGAGCTTCCCTTCCGCGTCGGCCTTATACGGCCATCCATCGATGATGTAGGTGCCGTTGCGGTACATCTTGCCCGACGAGCGGTCGAAGAAGTAGTTGGCGGCGGGGCTGCCGTAGTTCGTGAGCCAGCCGCGACCCATGACGCCGTTCGGGCGGAAGTAGTACTTCTCGCCGTCGATCTCGTAGATGCCGTTCTTGAAATAGTTTCCAGTGTTGGGGTCGATGTAGTACCAGGTGCTATAGTCCTTGAGCCAACCGGATTCGACGAGCCTGCCCGTGGAGCGATCGAAGAATGAGTCGGTTTCAGGATTGCCGGTTCCGTAGATCCAGCCCCTGCCCATGGACCCCGCGGGCCCCCAGGGGTTCCCCTCGCCGCGGAAGTAGTACTTGGCGCCGTCGATCTCGTATATGCCGTCCTTGACCATCTTGCCCGTGGAGCGGTCGAAGAAGAAGTCCTGGCCGTCGTAGCCGCGCACCCATGCGACGCCCATCGACCCCGCGGGCCCCCAGGGGCTGTCTTCCGGTCGGAAGTAGTAGGACTCGCCGTCGATCTCGTAGATGCCGCCGACATACATGCTGCCGTCTTCGCTGCAATAGTACCTCTCGCCGGCGTCTTCGATCCAGCCGGTTTGCAGGGCGCCGCTATTGCCGAAGAAGTAGTAGGAGCCGTCTACCTTCCGGGCGCCTGTTGACATCTCGCCCGTGGAGCGGTCGAAGAAGTAGGTGCATGCGGGTTCGCCGAAGCCGTAGATCCAGCCCCTGCCCATGGACCCCGCGGGCCCCCAGGGGTTCCCCTCGCCGCGGAAGTAGTACTTGGCGCCGTCGATCTCGTATATGCCGTCCTTGACCATCTTGCCCGTGGAGCGGTCGAAGAAGAAGTCCTGGCCGTCGTAGCCGCGCACCCATGCGACGCCCATCGACCCCGCGGGCCCCCAGGGGCTGTCTTCCGGTCGGAAGTAGTAGGACTCGCCGTCGATCTCGTAGATGCCGCCCGAGAGGGGAGCGTCAGTGGAAGGATCGATGTAGTACCAGGTATCCCCGTCTTTGAGCCAACCGGTCTCGACAAGTGCTCCGGTCTCGCGGTCGAAGAACAAATCGGTTGCAGGATTGTAGGATCCGTAGAGCCAGCCCGTACCCATCGAACCCTCGGGACCCCAGAGACTGCCTGCAGGGCGGAAGTAGTACTTTGCACCATCGATCTCGTAGATGCCGCCTGACAACACATGCCCGTCAGACGGATCGAGATAAAACCGGAAGCCGTCGAGTTCGAGCCAGCCGGTGACCTTGGAACCGCCAGACCAGTAGAACGTGCCCTCGTCGGTGGTCTCCCAGCCGTCCTCATGGATGGGAGTCTCTGGGTCGCCGGGTGCCTCGGGCTCGCCGAGCAGCGGGATCTCGGTCTCCGCAGGGGCGGGCTCGGAAGCTTCGGCGGGAACCGCGTCGAAGGCTTCGTCGAGGCGGTCCGCCTGCTCCTCCGGCGCTTCTGCAGCCAGCGTGATGGCATCGGCGCTCTCATCTGCGGCCTGCTCCCCGCCCTCCGCGAATGCGGGCAGCGGAAGCAGGAGGACCGTCGAGAGCAGCAGGAGGATGATGCTGTGTCTGACGTTGCGCATGGACCATTCCCCTTTCAGATAGATATCCAAGATAATGATACTAGCTCATTGCCCCTGGAAAAGGGAATAGCGGGGCGTTAACAGAGATGCAAGAGAGGATGGCGGGTTCCGGAGGCTACGCTCCGAGCAGCCAACTGCGCGCGAAGAACGCCTCGCAGGGCAGGGTCGCCGACGCCTGCCCGTCGAAGAGCAGCGTCACGCTCGCGCCGAGGCGCCGCACGAGGGCGAGGTCGTGGGTCGCGACGATGATGGTCGTTCCCGCTTCACGCACCTGGGCGAGCCGCTGTGCGACAGCCTCCGCCGCATGCGCATCGAGGCCCTTGGTCGGCTCGTCGAGGAGCAGGAGCCTGGGGCGTGCGAGCAGGAGCTTCTCGAGGGCGAGGAGCTGCTGCTGGCCGCCGGACAGGTCATAGGGATGGCTTGCCTGCTTGCCGGAGAGCCCGATGCGCTCGAGAGCGGCTGCGATCTCTGCATCGCCATAACCGCAGGCAGATGGCCATTCGCCCAGCTCCTCGGCGACCGTCTCGCGGGCGAGGAGCGCCTTGGGATTCTGGGGCAGGAAGGCCTGCGACGATGCGAGCCTGTTGGTGCAACGGCCGCGCTGGGGCTTCCCGATCCCGGCGATGAGCGAGAGCACGGTCGACTTGCCGCTGCCGTTGCCGCCGACGAGGGCGCGCGTCTCTCCCTCCGCGACGGCGAGGTCGAAGCCACGGAGCACCCACTCCCCATCGCGGCGGTATCGGAACCACACGTCATCGAGGGCGACTGTGCGGGCTCCATCTTCGCGCACGGGCCGCTCCACGATCTCGGCGCGGGGTCGCATGAGCTCGCCGAACCCCACGCGCTCGGTGCGAGCACCCGCGATGCGCCATGCCTCCGTCGCGTAGTCCCGGTAGATGCCGGCCTTGTGCGTCGCCACGACCACCGTCATGCCGAGCTCGCGGTTCGCGCGGAAGAGTAGCGCGAGGAATTCCTTCTCAGCAACCGGGTCGAGCATCGAGGTGGGCTCGTCGAGCAGGATCAGTCGTGGGCGCATCGTGAGCGCAGCCGCCAGCGCGAGCACCTGCTGCTGGCCGCCCGAGAGCTCCTCGCAGCGCATCCTGAACCAAGGGCCGATGCCGAGGTAGGTGCAGGTCTCGGCCACGCGCAGGCGCATCTCGTCCGTCGGAATCCCGAGGTTCTCGAGGCCGAAGGCGAGCTCGTGCCAGACGGTGTCGCAGACGATCTGGTTCGCAGGATCCTGGAAGACGAAGGCGATGGTCTCGGCCGACTCGCGTACCGTGAGCTCCGCGACATCGCGGCCGAACACGCGGCGCTCGCCCGCGATCGAGCCGGCAGGGGCGATCTCGGGCTTGAGCAGGCGCAGCAGCGTCGTCTTGCCCGAACCGGTCGGACCCGCGAGGACGGCGAAGGCGCCCTCCTCGATGGCGAGGCAGGCATCTTCGAAGACCGCATCGCCTGCCCCCGGATAGGAGAACGAGAGGTCGGCGATCTCGACCGCGGAGCTCATGGGAGCAGCTCCCAACGGATGTGTTCGACGGCGAGAACCGCGGGCGGCAGGACGTAGAGCAGCGCGGCGGGAACGAGGGATGCATAATCGGACGTCCCCGCCATGCTCGGATAGAAGTACCACTTGCCCATGATGGTGTGCACGCCCAATGCCGCGAGCACGACGAGGCCGATGACGAGCGCCAGCGCGACGAGGTCGCGGGAACGGAGGGGATGGGCGTCGTAGCTGCTGCGCCGCTGCGAGGCGCCCCAACCGCGGGCGCGCATGGCGTCGCCGCGCTCGAGCGAGTCCTCGAGCGCCCATGACATGAGCGCGTCCATCACGCGGACGCGCGCCGCCTTCCCGTCGCCGTCCGCGCCGGACGCCGTGGTCGCCTTGAGCGCCGTTCTGACCGAGGATGCGCGGCGCACGAGCTGCGGCACGAGCCGCATCGTCATCGACGCCATGAGCGAGATGGTCGGCAGCGCGCCGCGGCCGAGAGCGAGCAGCTCGTCATGGCCGACGACGTACGCCATACCCTCGATCCACATGAGCACCGCGATGAGCAGCGCCCCCATCACGAGGCCGTACGCGACGCTCTCGGCGTAGACGTAGAAGCGCCCGAGCTTGAAGAGCAGCGTGGTGCCGTTCGCAGAGTAGAGCGGGTTGATGATGCAGATGAGCACGAGCAGCGGGACCTGCCAGCGCAGCTTGTCCAATGCGGCGGCAACGCCCTGGGTCGCCAGCGCGAACAGCGTGGCGGACACGAGGGAGAAGCCCACGAGGTGCGGTTCGAGGCCGAACATCGTGAGGGCGATGATGCCCGCGAAGAGGATCGCGGGCACAGCCGGATGGAATGTCTGGAAGGCGGCCCTGTCCATGCGTGCGGCTAGGCGGCCTGCGGAAGCGCGCTGATCTCCTCGGGCAGGGAATCGCCGAACGCGGAGTAGTACCACACGATGCTCATCCCGTCCTCGAGCTCGATGCCGGAGATGCCCGTCTCGGCAGCCACGCCGTTCACGAAGAGCTGCCAGTAGCAGCCGGTGGCCTCGTCCCAGGCGAGCACGGTGCCGTCCACGGGGCTGGTGATGGAGTTGAGCATGATGCCGTACTCGGAGTTGGATGCATCGTAGGTGAGGTTGCCCATACCGAAGAGCGTCTGGCTGAGCGACCAGGCATCGGACGATCCGGGTGCGACGACCGAATCCATCTCGGGAGCGTAGAGCTCGGGGTTGCCGTCGGCATCGGGGCCGATGACGGCCATCGTGATGTGCATGCCCTCGCCCTTGTCCTCGACGGTGCCCTGCTCGGAGCCGCCCGCCGCGCATCCCGCAGCGCCGATGCCCAGCACGAGGGTCAGCGCGACGGACGCGATGTTCTTGGCAATGTTGAACTTGGGGGTTTTCATAACCCGCCTCCTCTCCCGCATGAGCGGGGCTCGAGAGGGCAGGTGGAGCATAGCTGGCTGTGCTGGCCCGGGGTAGAACCGGGATCCCATGATCGGCGTAACAGACGCTCGGCCATGCCCTCGACTATGGATGAGATGAGTCTAGCAGATGCGCGGGGATGCGGCGCAACGAGACGCCGGCGTCAGTCGAGATGCCCTATCTGCGGGCGTTGCGCGCGGCCTGACCATAGGAGCAGCCCCACACCTACGAAGACGAGCGGCAACGAGAGGAGCTGGCCCATGGTGATGAAGCCGAAGAGGTATCCGAGCTGCGCATCGGGAACGCGCACGAACTCGATGAGGAAGCGGAAGATGCCGTAGAGCACGAGGAACGTGCCGATGAAGGTGCCCTGCGGGCGGGCGGGGACGCGGCGCGACAGCGCGAAGAGGATGAGGAAGATCACGATGCCCTCGAGCAGGGCCTCGTAGAGCTGGGAGGGGTGGCGGTACACGCCGCCGCCCGTCTCGAACATGACGCCCCAGGGCAGGTCCGTCTCCTTGCCCCAAAGCTCGCCGTTGACGAAGTTGGCGCAGCGGCCGAAGAAGAGGCCGAGCGGGGCGCCGCAGACCACGAGGTCGCAGAGGGTGGCGAAGGAGATCTTGAGCGAGCGGACGACGATGTAGCAGCCGACGACGGCGCCCACGAGCCCGCCATGGAAGCTCATGCCTCCCTGGTTGAGCATGACGATCTCGAGCGGGTGCTCCAGGTAGTAGCCCGCGCCGTAGAAGATGACGTAGCCCAGGCGCCCGCCGATGATGATGCCGAAGGCGATGGCGAGCATGACCGAGTAGATGTCGTCGCCGGTCAGGTCGAGCTTCCAGCGCTTGGCGTAGGCGTAGGCGATGAGGCCCGCGCAGACGAAGCCCGCCAGGTAGGCGAGGCCGTACCAGCGCACCTCGATCGGCCCGAAGGCGAACGCGATGGGGTCGAGCGTATGGTAGAGTTCGTCAAGCCACATGGGTTCGCGGGGTTAGATGGCCGGCTGGACCCTCGTGACACCGGGCACATGCTCGATGAGGATGCGCTCGATGCCCTCGCTCATATCGTATGCGGCGAGCGGGCAGCCTGCGCAGGCGCCCTGCATCTCGAGGGTCACGACGCCCTCGTCGTTGACGTCGATGAGCGCAAGGTCGCCGCCGTCTGCCTGGAGGCTCTGGCGGATGACGTTGACGGTGGATTCGAGAAGCTCGCGGTTGACTGCCATTGAGATGACCTTCCTTCGGTGACATTCCTAGAAGACAGATAGATATTACCCAATTCCGGCGAAGAGATGTCCGCTCATTGTGTTCGGATCCTTTTCCGCGGGACGTCGGCCCGCATCGGCCGCCTCGAGCGCGCGGATGATGCGGGTGACGGCGCGCGCGGTCTGCTCGGGGTCGAGCAGCGTGCCGTCGGACATGAAGCGCGAGACGCCCGCGCGGAGCAGCTCGGGGATCTGGGGCGTCAGGTCGATCGGCCACGCGCTGTAGATGCGGGAACGGCCGTGGATGTCGGTGCGCACCGGCAGCAGATGGCCGTCGATGTTCTTGAGGCGCAGGTCGCGGGTGCGCAGGCTGCAGCGTGCGCAGTCGTGGATGCAGCGGTCGGCTGCCTGGAGGACGCAGTGCTCGGAGGTCATCACGCGCACGCGGCCCGAGATGACCATGCCGACGGGTACGGTCGCGCTGGGTGCGATCCGTCCGATCTGCTCGAGGGTGAGCTCGGGGGAGAGCCAGAACGACACGGCGCCCCAGCGCTCGAAGGCCGCGATGGTGCTCGCGTTGTGGACGGGGATGCAGGGGCGGACCTCGGGGTCGGCGCCGCACTCGACCGCATGGGCGAAGCCGGACATGGTGCCCACGGCGACGGGGGATGCGGGGATGACGGCGGCATCGAGGCGGGCGCGGTCGGCCTCGCGGCAGACCTCGTCGAGCCAGGGGATGACGCCTGCAGGCCAGGTGCCTTCGGCGAGCGCATCGGCCGATGCGTAGATGCGCGTTGCGCCTGCGGAGCGGGCGGCTTCAGCAGCTTCGGGCGTTGCGACGAGCGCGCACACCTCCGCTTCGTGCGACCTGCATTCGGGGACGGTTCCTTTTTCAGGGTTGTCTATCGACCTGGAAAAAGGAACCGTCCCCATTTCCAGATTGCGCTGCGCGTACGGCGCGAGAAGGGCCTGCTCGAGCTTCGCGCAGGCTTCGGCACGCACCGCATGGACGGCGGAGAATCCCATGCCGCAGCCGGCGTCGAGCTCGCAGGAGACCGCGCGGGGCTCGAAGGGCGTGGTGCCCATGCGGCACGCGTGCTCGACGAGCTCATCTTCGCCGACCTCCTTGGTACGGGCTGCCTCGACGATGAAGCCCTCGGCACGCGCGGAGACGCCCGACTCCGGGCAGGCGATCTCGACGGAGAACGGCTCTCCGAGACGTGCGCGGATGCGAACGTCCACGGCGCGCTTGCGCACGATGGGGCGGGAGAGCGCGCGGTCCACGTCGTCGAAGGCAGCTTGGCTGCGGATGACGCGCACGTCGCTGCCGATATCGGCGGTACGCACGCCGATGACCTCGATCTCATCGCCCGCCTGCGCGTTCGCCGAAACGGGGGCGGTGAAGAACTGCGAGATGTCCGAGCTGGGGCGGATCTCGAGAAGATCGCCCGCGCCGACGGGAGCGGAGAGCATGATGCGCAGACGGGCGCGCGGGTGGCGGCGGAGCCTCACGCGCTCGCCCTCCTTGGGTTTGGACGCGCGCAGCTCGTCCTCGAGCTTCTCGGAGAACAACACGCTTCCCACGAGCTCGCCGCGGTTGTTCGAGCGCTCGTAGCTCATGAGCTCGTTGCCCGAGGTCCCCTTGAGATACGCGTCGGTGAAGTCGCGGTTGAAGGCGCGTTTGAGCTGGCGCTTGCGCGCGGCGTCCTCGCCGGGGGCGGGCGGACGTCCCGCCGCGAGGTCGTCGAGCGCGCCGCGATAGGCGGATATGACCGCATAGACGTAGTCGGGCGACTTCATGCGCCCCTCGACCTTGAGCGAGCCCACGCCCGCCTCGGCCATCGCGGCAAGATCCTCGAACGAGTAGAAGTCCTTGGGGCAGAGCGGGCGTTCGCGTCCGGGGGCGAGGAGGTTCTCCCCGCGCTCGTCGACGAGCTCGTAGGGCAGGCGGCAGGGCTGCGCGCAGATGCCGCGGTTGGCCGAACGCCCGCCGAAGAAGGAGCTCATGAGGCAGATGCCCGAGTAGCAGAAGCAGATGGCGCCGTGGCCGAAGCACTCAAGGTCGACGCCCTCATGGGAGATGGCGGCGATTTCGGGCAGCGAGAGCTCGCGCGAGAGGGTCACGCGCTCGGCGCCGTGCTCGCCGCACCAGCGCACACCGCGCGCATCATGGATGTTGGCCTGCGTGGAGATGTGGCACTCGACCTCGGGCCAACGGCGGCGGATCTCGTCGAAGAGGCCCCAGTCCTGGATGATGAAGGCGTCGGCGCCGAGCTTCCACGCTTGGACGACGGTCGCGAGCGCACGCTCCATCTCGTCGTCCTGGATCACGATGTTGATGGTCACGTAGACGCGCGCGCCGGCGAGATGCGCGTCGCGACAGGCGCGCTCGAACGTCTCGGGCGTGAAGTTGTCCGCCATGCGCCGCGCGTTGAAGTCGTTGCCGAGCGCGCAGTAGATGGCGTCCGCACCGCCTGCGAGGGCGGCATAGAACGCCTTCGGTTCCCCGGCGGGGGCGAGGAGCTCGGGGATCCTGTTGGTTTGGGCAGTCACTACACCAGCTTCGCCCACTTGCGCTTGCCCGACTGGAGGATGGTGCCCGGGACGAGCAGCTCGGGAGCCACGTTGTAGCCCTTGGGGGCCACGGCCTCGCCGTTGATCTTCACGGCTCCGCCATCGATGGCGCGGCGCGCCTCACCGGCGGAGGAGGCGAGCTTGCAGTCGACCATGACCTTGGCGAGGTAGATGAGGCCGTCGGCGTTGGGCTCGAGCGCGATCGAGAACTCGGGCACGTCGTCGGGAACCTCGTTGCGCTTGAACTGAGCGTCGAAGGCATCCTCGGCGAGCTTGCCTGCGCCGGCACCGTGGTAGAGGTCCACGATGTTGCGGGCGAGCGCGCGCTTCATCTTGTAGGGGTCGGCAGAGCCGTCCGCGAAGGCTGCGTCGATCTCGTCGATCTCGTCCACGGTGAGCGTGGAGCAGAGACGGAAGTACATCGGGATGATCTCGTCGCTGATCGACATGAGCTTGCCGTACATGTCGTTGGGCTCGTCGGTGAGGCCGACGTAGTTGCCGTAGCTCTTGGACATCTTCTTGACGCCGTCGAGGCCCACGAGCAGGGGCACCGTGAGCGCGACCTGCGGCTCCATGCCTTCGGCGCGCATGAGGTCGCGCCCCGCGAGCAGGTTGAAGATCTGGTCGTTGCCGCCCATCTCGAGGTCGGCCTCGATGACGACGGAGTCGTACGCCTGCAGCACCGGGTAGATGAACTCGTGCAGGGCGATGGAGCGGCCGTCCTCGTAGCGCTTGTGGAAGTCCTCGCGCTCGAGGATGCGTGCGACGTTGAACTTGCTCATGAGGCCGAGCATCTTGGAGAGGTCGAGGGGCTTCAGCCACTCGCCGTTGTGGACGATCGTGGTGCGCTCGGGGTCGAGCACCTTCATGGCCTGCTCGACGTAGGTCTTGGCGTTGGCCTCGACCTGCTCCTCGGTGAGAGGCGGGCGGGTTGAGTCGCGGCCGGACGGGTCGCCGATCAGCGCGGTGCCGTTGCCGATGATGAGGGTCACGCGATGGCCGAGGTCCTGGAACTGGCGCATCTTGCGCAGCGGCACGGCATGGCCGAGGTGCAGGTCGGGGGAGGTGGGGTCGACGCCGAGCTTGATGTTCAGCGGCACGCCCTTGGCGAGCTTCGCCTTGAGCTCCTCCATCGGCACGATCTGCATGGTTCCCGAGGTGATGACCTTCAGCTGTTCTTCAACGGAAAGCACGGTTCTGTCCTCCAAAGGCATGGTAGTTGCAACTTATTTATTCTAGCAGGAGTTTGCTATGACTGTGACGATGTCGTGTTTTCCTGTAGGTCGAACATGAAGGTGCGGCTGTGAGATGGCTTTCAAGCTCTTACGGTATAATCTTGCGAGAAAGATGCCTTAAACGAACGAAGAACGCTGTCCTTTCACATGGAGTTGGTTTCAATGTCGAGTTCTTTTTCCCGGCTAAGGATTCCCTATAGCATCATATTCGCCTTGATAGTCGTACTCGCAGCTTTAGCGGCTCTTCCCAAGAGCGCTTTTGCAATTACGGGTGAGTTTCAAGTAATCGATGGCTATACCTTCTGCCTTGATACCGAGACGGGCGAGTATCTCAAGGACGGCATCTACGAGGTCGATGGTGAGAGCTACTACTTCCGCCCTGCGAATAGCATCTGGGGACCCGAAGGCTCTATGGGCTCGGGATGGGTCCGCGACTATTACGGGAATGATTATTTCTTCGATCGAGCCGATGGAAAAATGTTCAAGGATGGCATCTTCCAAATTGACGGGGATAGCTACTACTTCCGCGGCGAGGGGAATCCCTGGGGTCCTGTTGGTTCGATGGGAAAGGGCTGGGTTTACGGCTACGGGGGTAACAACTACTTTTTCGACCGTACTACGGGAATGATGCTTGCAGGTGGCGAGTACGTGGTTGATGGCACATCCTATGTTTTCGGTGATGATGGTGCAGTGCGCTACGGTTGGGTAGCGCTAAATGGATACACGTTCTATATCGATCCCCTCACAGGCGAACGCCTCTCGGACGGCATTTACCAAGTCGGTGGCAGCTACTACTACTTCCGTCCTGCGGGGAGCTACTGGGGGCCAGAAGGTTCTTTGGGCTACGGATGGGTGTACGGCTACAACGGCTACGACTTTTTCTTCGATCGGGAAACGGGCGAGATGTATGTGGGAGGTATCTTCGCGGTTGACGGTGGAGACCACTACTATTTCCGCTCCGAAGGCAGCCCTTGGGGCCCCGCTGGTTCTATGGGAAAAGGATGGGTGTACGACTACGCTGGTTGCGATTATTTCTTCGATCGTATGACAGGCAAAATGTATTCTGACCGTATAGCTTCAGTTGATGGAGGCACCTATTTCTTTGGTGCAGACGGGGCAGTTCAGACTGGTTGGGCGGATGTCGGAGGCTATCGCTACTATCTCGATCCGGCTACGGGAAGACCATTATCTGGTGGAATCTATGAGATCGAGGGGGAGTTTTATTTCTTCCGAGGCGCTGGAAGTGCTTGGGGTCCCGAGGGTTCTATGGGCGCAGGGTGGGTTTATGGCTATGGCAGCCCCGCAGCCAATTACTTCTTTGACCGTGAGACGGGCAGGATGTATAGAGATGGCATCTTTGACGTAGATGGTCAAGCCAAGTACTTCTTCAATGTTTCCGGTGCAATGCAGACTGGTTGGGTGCAGATCGAAGGCGCCACATACTTCTTCGGTTCCGATGGAAAGATGTACACGGGAATCCATGCAATCGGGGACGATTCCTACTATTTCCGTCTCGCGGACAGCGAGTATGGCCCCGAGGGCTCAATGGGCAAGGGCTGGGTCAACGGGTACGGTGACCCTGCGAAGGACTACTTCTTCGACAGGGAAACGGGCAAGATGGCCAGAGACTGCAAACTCGAAATCGACGGGAAAACGTATTTCTTCGGTTCTGATGGTGCGGTTAAGACTGGTTGGGTTAACGACGGAGGATATCGCTTCTTTATCGATTCCGAAACGTACGATTTCCTCCAAGACGGCATCTTCAAAATCGATGGGAGGTATTTCTACCTTCGTCCCGAGGGCAGCCCCTGGGGTCCCGCAGGTTCGATGGGCTCAGGGTGGATTCGCGAATACGGTGACCCTGCATACAACTACTTTTTCGACCGTACCGATGGCCATATGTATATGGACGGTATTTTCGAAGTTGACGGAGATTCTTACTACTTCCGTCCCGAGGGAAGCGTTTGGGGTCCTCCTGGTTCAATGGGTTATGGCTGGGTTCATGATTACAACGGCAGCGACTATTTCTTTGACCGTGAGACGGGCAAAATGTACAAAGGCGGGTCATACACGGTCGACGGTGTCCAGTGCCGCTTCGATTCGAGCGGAAGATTCGTGAAGACATCCACTGCTCCCGCGTGGTCTTGGACGAATGACGGATGGGTCAGCAGCGACGGGTCCATAATCAATGGCGCCATCGCCAAGGGCATCGACGTGAGCGAGTGGAACGGCACGATCGACTGGGAGAAGGTCAAGGCCGACGGCATCACCTTCGCGATCCTGCGCATAGGCTACGGCCTCCACTCCGGCGCCGGTTTCGGCGTCGATGCCGAGTTCCAGCGCAACGCCAGCGAGTGCGAGCGCCTCGGCATACCCTACGGCGTCTACGTGTACTCGTACGCCACCAACTCGAGCCAGGCGGCCAAGGAGGCTGATGGCGTCATCAACGCCCTCAAGGGCCATGCGCCCAGCTATCCCGTCTACGCCGATATCGAGGACGTCAACACGCAGGGCAACCTCTCGCCCGCCACGTTCGCCACGATCGCGACCACGTTCTGCACGCGCATCGAAGCAGCCGGATACCAGCCGGGCGTGTATTCCATGCTCAGCTGGTGGGAGGCCAGCTTCACCTCGCCCGTCTTCAACCAGTGGTCGAAGTGGATCGCCCAGATCTACAGCGAATGCCAGTACAGCGGCAGCTACCGCCTCTGGCAGTGCAGCTGGACGGGAAGCGTCGCGGGCATCTCGGGCGATGTCGACCTCGACTTCGAGTTCTACGAGCAGATCGGCGGTTCCTCGACGCCGACGACGGGACGCGTGCTCGACGATGGCGTCTACGAGATCGCCGTGGCGTCCTCGCCCACGCTCGTGCTCGCCGTCGAGGGCGCCTCGACGGCCGACCGCGCGAACATCAGCCTCGCGACCGATGCCAACGCATCCAACCAGCGCTTCCGCTTCACCTGGGATGCGAGCCAGAACGGCTACAAGATCGAGAACGTCAACTCCGGGTGCGTGATCGACCTCGCGGGATCGGAGGCGGTGATCGGCGCGAACATCCAGCAGTACCATGCGGTGGGATGGCTCGACCAGCGCTGGGTCATCACGAGCACGTCCGGGGGATACAAGATCGCCTCTGCGGTCAATCCGAGCTACTACCTGTGCCTCGGCACCTCGACGCCCAGGACGGGGGCGAACGTGCAGCTCGGGAACTCTTCCAGCGCGACGACGTTCCAGATCAGGGCGGTCTAGGCGACGATGCCCGACCAGATCGAAAGCACTTCGGGGGAGGGCCTTCGCGGGCTCTCCCGCCTTATGCGCGCGCTCGAGCTGCCGGCGCTGCTCGCGATGCCCATCATCCTCGCGCTCTTCCTCGCGAGCGACATCCGCGCGACGGCGGCGCTCACACTTGCCTGCGTCCTGTTCGTCCTCGCGCTCATGCTCGGCTCGCTCGAGCTTTCGCGTCCTGCGCTCAGGCAGGTCCTGCCCGTGGTCGTGTGCGCTGCGATCGCCGCGGCAGGTCGTGTGATCTTCGCCGCGTTCCCCGACGTCAAGCCCGTGACCGCGATCTGCATCGTCGCGGGTGCCATGCTCGGCCGGCAGAGCGGGTTCGCGGTCGGCGCGCTTGCAGCCTTCGCGTCGAACTTCTTCTTCGGCCAAGGTGCCTGGACGCCGTGGCAGATGTACGCATGGGGGCTCATCGGCTACCTCTCCGCCATCCTCGCCGAGAAGGGCCTGCTCGATTCCAAGGTGCACGTGCTCGCATGGGGCTTCGTCTCCGCCATCATCTTCGGCCTGATCATGGACGGCATGCACATCGTGGGGTACGTGCGCCCCTTCACCTGGCAGACGAGCGCCGCAGCCCTGCTCGCGAGCCTCCCGCTCGACTGCCTGCACGGTGCGGCGACCGTCGCTTTCCTAGCTCTGATCTGGGATCCGTGGTGCCGTCAGCTCAAGCGCGTGCTGGCGAAGTACGCGCTGGGATAGGGCGGCTCTTTGCGTTGTTCTCGCGCAGCCGATCCGCTCATGAATGGCAAGCCGACCGTCGTGTTACCCTTAATGAAATGAACATCGCCCGTTTGCGAAGGGAAGCCCGTATGCAGCCTAAAGTCTCCATCGTCATGCCCGTCTACAATGTGGAGCGCTATGTTGAGCAGAGCATCCGCAGCCTCATGGAGCAGACGCTCGAGGACATCGAGATCATCATCGTGAACGACGGGTCGAAGGACGGCTCGCGCGACATCGTGGGCAGGCTCGCCGAGGAGGATCCGCGTATCCGCATCATCGACAACGTCAACTCAGGCTACGGCGTTTCCATCAACAGGGGCTTCGCCGCTGCGACCGGCGAGTACCTCGGCATCCTCGAGTCGGACGACTTCGCCGAGCCCGACGCGTACGAGAAGCTCTACAACGCGGCGAAGGCCAACGACGCCGATATGGTGAAGGGCTGCTTCAACCTGTACTGGACCGATCCCGAGCGCTTCGAGTACTTCGACATCTTCGAGAACACCGACATCCCCGAGGACAGGCCCGGCCGCTTCGACTACAGCTGCGCCGAGCGCGTCATCAAGCCGCTCGACTACGAGCGCATCTTCTACGTGAAGGCCTCCATCTGGTCGGCCATCTACCGGACCGCCTTCATCCGCGAGAACGGCATAACGTGCCGCGAGACGCCCGGCGCCTCCTATCAGGATTCCTCGTTCACCTTCAACGTGCTCTCCAAGGCCAAGCGCCTCTACCTGCTGCGCGACGTCATCGTGAACTACCGCCAGGACAACTCCAGCAGCTCCGTCAACTCGAAGGACAAGGCGTTCGTCCTGTTCGGAGAGTACGAGGAGATCGACCGCATCATCGATGAGGATGGCGTCGAGGATCCCGAGACGCTCCGCAAGATCGCTGCCTACATGAAGTTCGATGCCTACATGTGGAACTACAACCGTGTGCATCGCAAGTACCACGAGGAGCTCGCGCATCGTATGAGCGAGGAGTTCAAGGCGGACTTCGAGCGCGGCTCGTTCGACCTCGGCCGCTTCGAGTCGGGCAAGTGGTACGTGCTCAACCGCATCATATCTGACCCCGATGCCTTCATCCGCGAGTGGGATCTCGGCGAGAAGTCGGTCGAGGACCGCATCAAGCAGAAGGCGTTCAATGCCGCCACGCTCCTGAAGAAGGAGGGCCCCGTCGGCTATGCGGGACGCCTCTTCAAGAAGTTCGTCATCGGGCGAATAAAGGTTAATGAATCTGAAACTGAGGTCGAAGAAGAGGAAGCGGTCGAAATCGATGATGAGGTTGAGGTTGCGGCTGACGTCGTACCTCAGTTCAGGGTCCCGCTCTACTTCAACAACTACGTCTCCATCGTCATGCCCGCCTACAACGCGGAGTCATATATTGAGGATACTGTTCGTCGCATCCTCGATCAGACGTTCGGCAACTTCGAACTCATCATTGTCGACGACGGCTCGACCGACAGTACCCCGGAGATCCTCGATCGCTTCGCCGCAGAGGACAAGCGCGTGCGTGTCATCCATCAGGAGAACCAGGGCGAGGGCGGTGCCCGCATCGCCGGCTTCGAAGCCTGTCGAGGCGACTGGCTCGTGAGCGTCGATGCCGACGACCTCGTGGAGCCGCAGATGCTCGATCATCTCGTCAAGCGCGGTTACGAGACCGATGCCGATGTCGTGATCTTCCGTGTGGAGACGCTCGATGACCAGACAGGGGAGAAGCTCCCCTGCGACTGGGCATTCCGTGCCGATTCCGAGCTCGGAGGCGTCTTCGCACCCGAGCAGATGGCGCCGACGCTGTTCAACTCCTTCCAGAACTGGGTGTGGAACAAGATGTTCCGCATGAGCTTCCTCAAGGCGAAGGGCATCCGCTTCCAGAACGTGCGCCGCACGGCAGACCTGCTCTTCACTTGCTCCGCGCTCGCATCCGCGGAGCGCATTGCGCTGCTCGACGAGGTTCTCTACCTCTATCGCATCAACAACCCGACGAGCGCGTTCGCCACGTCGGACTCCGCTCCGCTCGACTTCTACCACGCGTTCTGCGCGCTCAAGGCGTTCCTCGAGGAGCGCGGCCTCTACGAGACCTACAAGCGCACCTTCCGCAACTGGGCATCCGACGGCTTCCGCGCCAACCTCATGGTCATGCGCTCGCTCGACGGCTTCAACACGCTGCTCGGCACGTTCAAGGAGGAAGGCTTCTCGCGCCTCGAGATCGACCAGGTGCAGGAGGGCGAGTGGTTCGAGGAGGACCACTACCGCTTCTGCCGTTACATGATCGAGCACGAGCCCGACGAGTGCCTCTACTACGTCCTCTCGCGCGTCAAGACCGAGAATGCGAACCTCATGACCTATTCGTCCGAGATTCGCAAGGCCCATTCCGACCCGCGCGTGCTCGCAAAGGAACTTGCGACGCGCGTCGTCCGTAAAGCCAAGAGCGTTCTCCGATAGGGAAGGGAGGAGCGACGATGGCCAGGCCCCTGTTCTCCGTCCTCATCCCCGCGTACAACTGCGAGTCCACGCTGCTCGCATCCGTCTCGAGCGCTTTGGCCGATCGCAACGTCCCGGTCGAGGTGGTCATCGTCGATGATGCGTCGACGGATATGACGCCGTCGATCGTCGACGCGATCGCCCGCACGCATGAAGCGGTCAAGGTGATCCATGCCGAGCGCAACCGCGGCGACGGACCGTCCCGCAATGCGGGCTTGGAGCAGGTGACGGGCGAATGGCTGGTGCTCCTCGATTCCGACGATCTGCTCGAGAAGGGCGCGCTTGCCCGGATCGCCGACCACATCGGGCGCTCTCCGAAGACCCCGGATGTCTACATCACGCGCTACTTCGAGCGCGACGTGGTCTCGAACGCCCGGTGGAGGCTGGACGAATGCTTCCCCGACGAGTACGCAGGAAAGGGTCCCATCGATCCCGCGCCGCTCGCCGACCATCTGTTCAGCACCGTCAGGAGCGTGATCGCCAACAAGGTCTGGAGCATCGATTACCTGCGGGACAACAAACTCATCTTCCAGGATATCCCGCGCGTGGGCGACGTCTTCTTCACGCTCGGTACGCTTGCGCAGGCGAGCTCCATCGAGTTCCTCGACGTCGAGCTGTACGAGTACCGGCTCAACCACGGCACCAGCCTCACCTCGACGGGCGACCGCTATCCCTCGAGCTTCGCGGAGGCGGCGGAGGCGCTGCATGCGTTCCTCGACGAGCGGGGGCTCCTCGACGTGTGGGAGACGGGCTTTCTGAACTGGTTCAACGAGAACACGTTCTACAACCTGGTCTCCATGAAGACGCTGGCAGGGTTCTCCGAGCTGCTGTCCCGCCTGCAGAAGACGACGTTCCCCCTCGTCCGCTTCGGCAACCTGAGGCGCGAGGATGCGGTCTCCCAGGCGGACTACGACAGGAACGTGCTCCTTCAGGACCAGTCCGTCGACGAGGTCCTGTTTTCCGGACTCCGCATGGTCTTCTCATCCAGAGACGACCAGTTCTATCGTGCGGAATACCATCTGTTCAACGAGGTGAACAGCCGCCGAGAGGCCGACTGGAAGATCCATCTGCTGAAGAATGAGCTGGAGCGGGCGAACTCGTCCCTCTCGATGAAGGTCGGGCTCGCTGCAACCCTCGTTCCCCGGAAGGCGAAGGCGGCGCTGCTGAGCAAGAGGAGGCAGCAGTCGCTGAGCACCATCCTGTCGACCTTCGCCAACCCCATCGTCTCGGTCATCGTTCCTGCATACAATGTTAAGCCGTATCTCTGGGAGTGCCTCGACTCGATCCTCGGTCAGACGTTCGCGGACTTCGAGCTAATCCTGGTGGATGACGGATCGACCGACGGGACGCCCGAGGAGTGCGACGAGTATGCACGCAGAGACCCACGTGTCACGGTGATCCATCAGGCGAACTCCGGACCCTCGGGTGCGAGGAACGCGGGAATCAAGATCGCCCGCGGGCAGTGGATTGCATTCGTGGATTCGGACGATCGCATCCATCCTGAGTACCTCTCGACGCTTCTCAGCGCCGCAATCGGGACAGGCTCTGAGGTCGCCGTCTGCGGAGTGCAGCGTTTCTCGGATGGCGCACCCGCTGCTCTCGAGCCGATTCACGAGGGCGTCATCGTCCGATCGGGCAGGGATATGTGCATGATCATGGACGAATACAAGGGCTATTACTACACCTGCCTTTGGGGAAAGGTGTATAAGCGGTGCCTGTTCGACAACGTCGTGCTCCCCGTTGGAACCATCTACGAGGATGAATTCGTGTCGTTCAAGGTGATGTACGGCTGCGATTCCGTTGCAGAGGTGGGCAGGGTCCTCTATGGATACCGCGACAACCCGACTGGGATCATCAACAGCGGATTCTCCATCCACCGCGCGGACCGCGTCGCCTCCATGGAGGAGCGCATGGCCTTCTTTGCCGAGCATGGTGAGCAGGAACTCTACGAGAAGGCACGGAGTAACCGTGATGAGTTTCTTGGATGGCTTGTCGAGAACGCGAAGGCAAATGGCGTGTATGATGAGTTGCCGGAGCGGTATCGTCTCATGTATGAAAAAAGGGAGAACGGATCTACCGACCATACGGGATAACCCGATACGTCGTTCAACGGACCCCTGAGGATGCCTCACTCCCCAGCGGCCCGCCCCAAACTGCATTCGAGGGAGACACATGATCGAGGCGATCACCGACATCCTCTATCCCATCGTGGAATGGTGCCATGGGCTGACGGGCAACTGGTGGGTCGCCATCCTGCTCTTCACAGCCATCACCAAGGTCCTCCTGATGCCGGTCTCGCTCTGGAGCCATCGCAACTCGATCACGATGGTCCAGCTCATGCCTGACCTCTTCGATCTCAAGACGCGCTTCTATGGCGACCGCGAGACCATCGAGGAGAAGCAGAACGAGCTCTACAAGGAGCGCCATTACCATCCGCTGCTCTCGCTCGTGCCCCTGGTGATACAGATCATCATCCTGTTCGGGCTCTCGGGCGTCATCCGCACCATCGCCTCGAGCGGAGACCCCGAGGTGGCGCTGCTGGGCATCGTGCCCTCCGAGGCGGGGCTCCCGTTCTTCCCCGTCGTCCCGCTGCTCGCTGGCCTCTCGTCGCTCGTCCAGGGCCTGGCTGCTAACCGCATCAATCCACTCCAGCACGAGCAGTCCCGCGCCGAGAAGGCGACGACCAACGGCATCTCGATCTCGCTGTCGCTGTGCCTCGCTGCCTTCGTGACCTGCGGCATGGCGTTCTACTGGATCTGCTCGAACCTCATGGCCATCGCCGTCCAGCTCGCCTGCAACACCATCATCAAGCCCGCCAGATTCGTCGATTACCCGGCGCTCTATGCCGCCCGCGATGCGTTCGAGGAGCTCGAATCGTCGACTGCGCCCCAGCGGAAGTGGTACCAGCGCGACCCCCATGCGCGGCGGGAGCGCGCCGACTACAAGCGCTTCTTCACCATCGAGGGCAAGCATCTCGTGTTCTACTCGGAGGGAAGCGGCTTCTACAAGTACTTCAAGGGTGCCATCGAGTGGCTGCTCTCCAACTCGGATATCCAGATCCACTACATCACGAACGATCCCGACGACCAGGTCTTCGGGATCGCCGAGCACGAACCGCGCCTCCTGCCGTACTACATCGGCCAGCGCCGCCTCATCACCCTCATGATGAAGATGGACGCCGACGTGGTGGCCATGAGCACGCCCGAGCTCGACAACGCCTATATCAAGCGCTCGTACGTGCGCAAGGACATCGACTACGTGTACATGCCCCATCACACGACGAGCTTCCACCTCACCGGCGCGAAGCACGGCTACGACCACTTCGACGAGGTGTTCTGCGTCGGTTCCCATCAGGCTGCCGAGCTCGCCAAGATGGAGGAGCTCAACGGAGCGCCGGCCAAACGGCTGCCGCTCATCGGGTACGACCTCATCGACGAGGAGATTGCCGCTTATCAGGAGGGTGAGCACGAGGGCGTCCACACGCCCCCGGTGGTGCTTATCGCGCCTTCGTGGAATCCCGGGAACATCCTCGATTCGTGCATCGACGAGATGATCGGGGTGCTGCTCGAGCATGGGTACCGCATCGTCGTGCGGCCCCACCCCGAGTACACCAAGCGCTTCCGCCCCAAGTGGGAGGCGCTGATTGCACGACACGCAGAGACGCCCGAGGAGCGGCTCTACTTCGAGAAGGACTTCTCGTCCAACAGCTCCATCCTCGAGTCGGACACCATCATCACTGACTGGTCGACGGTCAACCTCGAGTTCTCGTTCACCACGCTCAAGCCCTCGATCTTCATCGACACGCCCATGAAGGTCAACAATCCCGACTGGGAGGAGCTGGGCATCGTCCCCACCGATATCAGCATCCGCAACGAGATCGGAAGGTCCCTTGCGCCCGAGGCGCTGGCGGAGCTGCCCGGCATCATCGACGACATGCTCGAGCGCGGTGAGGAATGGGCAGATGAGATCTCCGCGGTCCGCGCGCGGATGATCGCCAACCTCGGGCATGGCGGCGAGAAGGCGGGGGAGCGCCTCCTCGAGCTCGTGCTCGAGCATCAGGGCGATGTCGATGACGATAGTGGACCCAAACATCTTGTTGCCTCGGAGGTTCCTGCTCCCGACTCGAGGGTGCCGAGGCACGCGATTTCTTCGGGAAAGCATTTCTCTGCTGGAGACGTTGGATGCGTCCTGCTCGCAGTGCTCGTCTCGACGCTGGCCGTCCCGCGTCCAGCACTCGCTTATGTCGACCCCTCCGTCATGACTTATGCGATTCAGGCCGTTGCGGCGGTCGCCGTGGCGCTCTCCGCTGTTCTCGGTGTTGCCTTCCGAAAGACCCGTTCGGTTATCTTCAAACTCCTGCACATCGACGAAAACGCCAACCGCATTGTTGAGGCTTCCGTCCACCGCATCAGCCCAGATCAAAAGGATGAGGTTAACGAAGTCGTCAAGAGGCGACGCGAGTCTGATGAAATGGCTATCCGTCAACGCCAGATAAAAGTCAATTGGCCCGCAAGATTGCTCTTTTCGCTGCTTGCCGTCGGGCTTTCCACATTTACGGTCCTCGTGGTCGCACCGGTCGAACTCGTCGCGAACAATGCATCTAGTTTGGTTTACGGCGTAGATATGATTTGGAACCCCATGATTCGTGTAGCCGCATTCGCTACGGCTATGTCGGCACTCGTGCTCTCACTGTTCAGGGGAAGGTCTTTCCACGTTCTGATAGCGATAGTCACGGCAATTGGTTTGGCATTCTATCTAGAAGCCCTGCTCTTTTCGCGGTTCCTGCCCCTTGCAGACGGGACTCCCGTTGACTGGAGCAATTACACGAAGGTGACAGCTGCCAGCGCGGCGATGTGGGTCTTGCTTCCCATTGTTTCGACAGTATTTGCGTCAAGGAAGCCGACACTTTTCCGTTCGCTCGCGGCTGTCGTCTCGCTGAGTCTCATTATCGTCCAATCTGTTGGTGTTGCGAGTCTTGCGGGAATCTCTGGTGCGGGGACCTCCATTCTCAAGGACGATGGCGAGGAGATTGCTGCTTCAGACTACCATAACGTCTGTACGGAACTTGGTCTTTTCGACGTTTCTGAGCATGAGAACGTCATCGTCATCGTGCTCGATATGACCGACTCCTCCTACGTCAGGCACCTCCTCGATGGATACTATCCCGAGATACTTGATGGCCTCGAGGGCTTTACGTTCTATGAGAACTCGGGGGGAGGGATGATTCCCACGCGTTTCGGGCTTCCGCTGCTTCTAACCGGGTCGACGCCGCAGCCAGATGAGATGATGTACGACTACTTGGTCCGCCGATATCCCTCTTCGAGCTTTCTTCCCGATATTGCCGACCTCGGATACTCAATCGGAATCTACTCGACCAGCATGGGACTCAACGATGCGGAGCTGTACCTTCCTGCGTCGTACACAATCAACAACCATGACATCTCCAAGTCCGCAGAGGTGCTTACGGCAAGCTTCGACGAGAAGGGTGCCGTGGAGATTCTAACTCGCTGTGCTCTCTATCGCCATCTCCCGTGGATCTTCAAGCCGTCATTCTGGTACTACACCGATGATATCAATCAGGGCATGGCGCTGGCACATTCCGAGCAAGTCCTTGGTGATGAGACCGTCTGGCATACTGACGATGTTGCGTTCTATGAGAAGCTGTGTGCGCACGGGCTTTCCTTTAACAATGAAGATGCGAGTTTCCGATTCATCCACCTTAACGGCACTCACTGGCCATATGACGTTACCCGTGACGTTACCCGCTTGGATGCCTCGGCATGGACGTATGAGGAACAGTGCATCGGAGCGTTTGCCATCGTGAAGCGCTATCTTGGGGAACTCAGGAGGCTGGGAGTCTACGATCAGTCTACGATTATCATCACTGCTGATCACGGTGTTTGGGAGCCTATCGATAGCGACGAACTCGAGCCCATAGATAAGCCAACCTCTCCCATCATTTTCGTCAAACCAGCCCAGACGTCGTTTGAGGCCTCGCAGCCGTGCAAGATCTCGCAGGCTCCGGTTACGGTTCTCGATTTGCTCCCCACGATTCTCGAGGCGATGGGAGCAGATGAGGAAATGCTTTCCGCATATGGTCCCGATATCTACGCATGGAACGAAGGTGACCAGCGAACCCGTTACTTTTACATGCTGGATCGAGAGCCGACCGGTGATGGCGGTTTCGGCGATGACGAGGGGCTGTGGGAATACGCCATAGATGGCGATGTAAGCGACTTCGACAACTGGCGGTTCACGGGCAACATCAACGCTGCAAACGATACCTACTATCAGGAGCACGGTATTCCGGAGGAGTTTTTCTCGTCCGAGAACTGAGAGGTGCAAACTGTCTGAAGATGGCAGGGAATGCCGAGCCACAGGAGAAGATGAACTATACTGAATCAGTCTGTGTCTATCGAGTCCTTCAGGTATCGGATTTATGCTTACCATCTTGTACAACATCATCATTACACCGCTCGTCTACCTTATCGAGCTGGTCTATGCGGTTTTTAACCGATTCTTCGTGAATCCCGGCCTCTCTATCATCGGCGTGAGCCTCGCAGTGAATTTCCTCTCTTTGCCGCTCTACCGCCGCGCTGACCTCATCCAAGAAGAGGAGCGCGAGAAGCAGGCCTCTATGGCCAAATGGGTCGAACACATCAAAGCGCATTTCAAGGGCGACGAGCAGTATATGATGCTCTCGACCTACTACCGCCAACAGGGTTACAAGCCTACGCAGGCACTCCGCAGCTCGCTTTCCCTCTTGTTGCAGATTCCCTTCTTCATGGCAGCCTACAACTACCTCTCGTCCCTCGGTGACCTCGAGGGAACGCGTTTCCTCTTCATCAATGATCTCTCTCAGCCCGATAGCCTCATCACCATCGGGGGCTTCGCCATCAACGTGCTGCCCATTGCGATGACACTTCTCAACTGCGCCGCGACGTACGTCTACACCAAGGGCCTCCCGCTCCGTGACAAGATTCAAGCCTATGGCCTTGCCGTCATTTTCCTCATCCTGCTCTACGACAGCCCCGCAGGGCTCGTATTCTATTGGACCTGCAATCAGGTTTTCTCACTCGTGAAGAACATCTTCTACAAGCTGGTCAAGGATCCGCGTAGGGTGTTCGCGATTCTCGTGCAGGTGTTCTTCATCGCTGTGGCTGCCTACCTCATCCCCACGGGACGTCTTACCTCGCCTCGTCGCCTCGTCGGTGCCGTTGCGTTCGTGTTGATGGTCGAGGCTTTCCTGTTCCTCCCGCAAATACTCACGTGGTTCGGCAGGAAAGGGAATTCCGACCCCGCGAATCTGGAGCCGTCTCCTACGCGCTCGTTCATCCTTTCCGCTGTACTCATCACCGTCATCCTGGGTGTACTCATCCCCTCGGCGGTCATCGGCGCATCACCTAAGGAGTTCATCAACGAGTTTGCTTTCCAGAACCCGCTGCGCCATATCGTCACGACGACCTCCATCCTCGGCGGTCTCGTTATTCTCTGGGGAGGCGTGTTCTACTATCTGGGAAACCCAAGTTTCCGCCATGCCATGGCAGCCGTATACTGGGTGATTGCCGGAATCTGCCTCATCGACTTCCTCTTCTTCGGGCGTTCGCTCGGCACCATTACCAAGAACCTCGTGTTCGAGGCGTATCCCACCTACTCCCTGCGGGAGAAGCTCCTCAACCTCGTCTCGATAGCCGTGCTCGCCGTGACGTTGCTCGCCGTCTGGCGCTTCAAGCCTGCGCTGGTCAACCCCGTGCTCGGCATCCTCATCGTTGCCGTTCTGGGCGTGTCGGCTCCCAACCTGTTCGCCATCAACAAGGCCACAGCGGATATGAAAGCCCAGGCTGCCCAATCCGGCTCAGGCGACGATGCAACGGGTGGGCAAGCCCTCTTCGACGAGCAGGGCAACGTCGTCCCGCTCATCCACCTCTCCACCGAGGGCCGCAACGTGGTCATCCTGTTCCTCGACCGCGGTATGGGCACGTATCTGCCCTACATCCTGAACGAGCGTCCCGAGCTTGTGGATGCGTTCGACGGCTTCACCTACTATCCCAACACTCTCTCCTACGGCGCATGCACGGTGTATGGGGGCCCGCCTCTCTACGGCGGCTACGAATACACGCCCGTCGAAATCAACGCACGTGACGACGAGCTGCTTTCTGACAAGAACAACGAGGCTATCGCGGTCATGCCCGCGATCTTCACCAACGCGGGGTTCTCCGCGGTGCAGTTCGATCCGCCCCTGGTGAACTACACGTATGACGAGTACGACTGCGAGCTGTTCGACCAGATCGACGGCTTCTCCACCTACCATGTGGCCGGCGCCTATACCGATTACTACCTCAACGACGAGAATGACCGCACGGAGGAGAACCTCACCCGCAGCTTCGCGTTCTACAGCCTGTTCAAGGCGGTGCCCGTGGTGCTGCAAACCACCGTCTACGATCAGGGCAACTACTACTCCACGCTGGTCAACCATGCGGTGAACACCGAGTTCATCGACAACTACGCGGTGCTCTCCCTCATGGGGAACCTCACCGCCATCGAGCATGATGCCAGCGACAACTTCATGATCATGCACAACGACACCACGCACGCTCCTCAGATGCTCCAGCTTCCGGGCTACGAGTATTCCAACTACGTGAACAACGAAGGCCTGGAGGATTGGAGCCGCTTCACGCTGGATGGCCGCACCATGGATGTGAGCGACCCCGTGTACCTTGCCAGCTATCACGCGAACATGGCGACTATGCTCATGCTTGCCGACTGGTTCGACTATCTGCGTGAGCAGGGAGTCTACGACAACACGCGTATCATCATCGTGTCCGACCATGGCTATCCCCACGCGCAGTTCGAGGACCTCCTCTTCGACGAGGGGGATCCGTACGACCGCACCCGCCTGAACGTCAACTCGTTCAACCCGCTGTTCATGGTGAAGGATTTCGATGCGCACGGCTTCACCACATCGGATGAGTTCATGACCAATGCCGATACGCCCACTATCGCCCTTGCGGGCATCGTCGACAATCCGGTGAACCCCTACACGGGCAATCCCATCAACAACGACGAGAAGTACGCCCACGATCAGATGGTTACCACATCGTGGCATCACAACGTTATCGACAACCACCGCGGCACAGTTTTCGAGACTGGTGACGGCTACTGGTACTCGGTGCACGACAATATCTTTGAACGCGACAACTGGACGCTCATCCAGGGGCCTACGGAGTAGGGGAGGCGCATCATGACACATATCCAGCTCTCCCACTACATCGATCCCGGCACCGGCAGCATGCTCTTCACGCTGCTCATCGGCCTTATCACCACGGGATACTTCTTCCTGCGCAAGGTCATCATCAAGGCTCGCTTCATGCTCTCGGGCGGAAACGTGCAGGGCAAGGACGAGGGCAAGCTTCCCTACGTGATCTTCTCAGACCATAAGCGCTATTGGAACGTCTTCAAACCCATCTGCGATGAGTTCGAGCGCCGCGGCCTGGAGCTCCACTACTGGACCGCATCGCCCGACGACCCCGCGCTCACCACCCCCTACGAGCACGTGACCTGCGAGTTCATCGGCGAGGGAAACAAGGCGTTCGCGCGCTTGAATATGATGAACGCCGATATCGTGCTCTCCACGACTCCCGGCCTCGATGTTCTTCAGTGGAAACGTTCCAAGGACGTTGACTGGTATGTTCACACATTTCATTCCATTGCCAGCGCTGTCACTTACCGAATGTTCGGCCTTGACTACTACGATGCCATTCTGCTTTCAGGTGGGTTCATGGCGGACGAAATCCGCACACTCGAGGAGCTGAGGGGAATTCCCCCAAAGGAGCTCGAGGTCGTTGGATGTACTTACCTCGATGCGATGGCGGAACGAAAAACAAACATGGAGCGTCCGCATTACGATCGTCCTTGCGTGCTGCTCGCCCCGTCGTGGGGCGCGAGCTCTATCCTCTCGGTCTACGGCTCCAAGATCATCGACGCGCTGCTCGCAACCGGCTACGAGGTCGTCATCCGCCCGCACCCGCAGTCGATGACCACCGAAAAAGATTTGCTCGACAGGCTGATGGAGGCATATCCCGACAGCGACGATCTTTGTTGGAATTTTGACAACGATAACTTCGAGATTCTCAACCGCTGCGACGTCATGATCAGTGATTTCTCAGGCGTTGTGTTCGACTTTGCGCTGGTGTTCGATAAGCCGGTCATCTACACCAAGGGTACCTTTGATAACTCCGTCTACGATGCAGCGTGGCTTGAGGAACCCCTTTGGCAGTTCTCTGCGTATTCCCGATTGGGAATCGAGCTTTCTGAAGAACAGTTCCCCAGGATGCGTGAGGTTATAGACAGCGTTATCTATGATGAGGCCCTCGCTGATGGTCGTGAACAAGTGCGAGAGGAAGGTTGGGCATACATCGGAGAGAGTGCTCTTCGGACGGTGGACTATCTGGTGCGGAAGCACGATGAGCTTGAAGCTGGATATATACAGTCCGAGAAGGGGAAATAGGGGGAACTGCATGCAGGCGATCATCCTCGCAGCAGGCATGGGCAAGCGCCTGAAGGCGCTCACCGCCGACAACACCAAGTGCATGGTCGAGGTCAACGGCGTGACGCTCATCGAGCGCGCGCTCGCCCAGCTCGATGAGCTCGGGCTCAGGCGCATCGTCATCGTGGACGGCTACCAGTCCGAGAAGCTGCGCGCGTTCGTCTCGACGCTGTCCGTCTCGACGCCCATCGAGTGGCGCCTGAACCCGTTCTACGACAAGACCAACAACATCTACTCGCTCTCGCTCGCCACCGACGCCCTCGAGGAGGATGACACCCTGCTGCTCGAGAGCGACATCATCTTCGAGGAGGGCATCCTGCGCGACCTCGTCGACGACCCGCGCCCCACGCTCGCCCTCGTGGACAAGTACGAGAGCTGGATGGACGGCACCGTCGTCAAGATCGACGAGGACGACGACATCGTGGCGTTCGTGCCCGGCAAGAAGTTCAAGTACTCAGACATCGACGAGTACTACAAGACCGTCAACATCTACAAGTTCTCGAAGGCCTTCTCGCGCACGCACTACGTGCCGTTCCTCGAGGCCTACGTCAAGGCGCTCGGCAACAACGAGTACTACGAGCAGGTGCTGCGCGTCATCATGCACCTCGACGACTCCGAGCTCAAGGCCAAGCGCCTCTCCGGGCAGCTCTGGTACGAGATCGACGACATCCAGGACCTCGACATCGCCGAGTCCATGTTCCTGCCCGACGACGACGAGCAGCTCTACCGCTTCGAGGCCCGCTACGGCGGCTACTGGCGCTACCCCTCGCTCATCGACTTCTGCTATCTCGTGAACCCCTACTATCCGCCCAAGCGCCTGCTCGACGAGATGCGCGCGAGCTTCGATACGCTGGTCACGCAGTACCCGTCCGGCATGCGCGTGAACGCGCTGCTCGCCGCCAAGACCTTCGGCATCGACCAGGGCCGCACGGTGGTGGGCAACGGCGCCGCTGAGCTCATCAAGTCGCTGCTCGGCACCTTCACGGGCACGGTCGGCTTCGTGCGCCCCACCTTCGAGGAGTACCCCAACCGCTACGTGCGCGAGCGCTCCGTCTCGTTCGTGCCCGAGACCGACGACTTCTCCTATACCGCCGACGACCTCATGGCGTTCTTCGCGGGCACGGGCATCGAGGCCCTCGTGCTCATCAACCCCGACAACCCCACGGGCAACTACCTGCCCAAGGCAGACGTGCTGCGCCTCGCGGCGTGGTGCGGCGAGCAGGGCATCCGCCTCGTGTACGACGAGAGCTTCTCCGACTTCGCGGATGAAGGCGGAAACACCCTGATCGACGACGGGATCCTCGCGGCATACCCCACGCTCGTGGTGGTGAAGAGCATCTCCAAGTCCTACGGCGTCCCGGGCGTCCGCCTCGGCATCGCCGCCTCGGCCGACACCGAGCTCATCGCCTTCATGCGCCGCGACGTCTCCATCTGGAACATCAACTCCTTCGGCGAGTTCTTCCTCCAGATCGCGGAGAAGTACAAGGGCGACTACGCCAAGGCGCTCGTCGGCCTGCGCGAATCCCGCTCCGAGCTCGCCGCCGCGCTCGCCTCGATCGACGGGCTGCGCGTCCTGCCCTCGCAGGCGAACTACCTCATGGTCGAGCTCACGGGTCCGATGGGGTCGCGCACGCTCGCCAAGCGCCTGCTCACCGAGCGCCAGATCCTCATCAAGGACCTCTCCAAGAAGATCAAGCGCGACGGCCGCCAGTTCATCCGCGTCGCCGTCCGTACCCGCGAGGACAACGCCAAGCTGGTAGCCGCCCTCCGCGACATGCTCGGCTAGGAAGGGTGAGGCACATGAAGATCGCCGTCGTCGGCGGGGGCAACATAGGCACGCTCATGGCGGGCGAGTTCGCCGCGCGGGGCAACGAGGTGCGCATGTGCGCTTCCCGGCCCGAGACATGGTCGAAGGATATCGATGTGCTCGGCCCCGAGGGCGACGTCCTCATGACGGGCCCGCTCGCGCTCGTGACCGACGACCTCGCCCAGGCGGTCGACGGTGCGGAGCTCGTGTTCGTGACCTACCCCACCTTCCTGTTCGCCGATCTCGCCGAGCGGCTGCTTCCGCTCATCGGCGCAGGTCAGGTGATCGTCGTGGTTCCCGGCGCCGATGCGGAGTTCTCGTTCGCCCCGTGCACCGAGAAGGGTGCCGTGCTCCTCGGCCTGCAGCGCGTCCACAGCATTGCCCGGATCGAGCGCCGTGGAAAGAGCGTCTTCATGCTTGGCCGCAAGAATGAGTTGCAGCTTGCGTCAATTCCCGCTGTTGTTGCAGGAGAATACGCTTCCATCTTCGAGGAGCTCTTCGAAATCCCCGTCTGCGTCCTGAAGAACTACCTCGTCGAGACGCTTACGCCCTCGAACCCGATCCTGCACACCACGCGCCTCTGCTCCATGTTCTCCTCATGGGAGCCCAGCGTCACGTATCCTGGGAACATCCTGTTCTATGAGACGTGGGACAACGCGAGCTCGGAGCTGCTCATCGCCTGCGATGCGGAGCTCCAGCAGGTCTGCCGCGCTCTCGAGAGCCTGCTCGGCATCGACCTTACCGAGGTCCGCTCGCTCAAGCTGCACTATGAGAGCCCCGATGCCCCCGCGATGACGCACAAGATCTCCCATATCCCCGCCTTCAAGGGCCTCACGTCGCCCATGAAGGAGGTTGCCCCCGGCGCATGGGAGCCCGACTTCACCTCGCGGTACTTCCGTGCCGACTTCTCGTATGGGCTCAAGGTCATCAGGGACTTCTCCGCCCTCGTTGGCGTTCCCACCCCCAACATCGACCGCGTGTGGAACTGGTATCTCGACACCGCGCATCCGACGGAGTTCCTCGATGCCGTTCCCGCCGACATCGACCAGCTCAAGAAGCTGTACCGCATCTGACCGTCTGCCATCCCGAACCTGCGAAACGAGGCATCCATGAACGTCTATGAGGGCACCATCCTCACCGTCAATGCCAACGACGAGGTCTTCCGCTTCCTCGTCGAGGATAAGGGCCGTATCCTGTTCGTCGGCGACGAGCTGCCGCGCGAGTATGCCGGCCAGCCGCGTATCAGCCTCGGCCAGCGCGTCCTCGCCCCCAGCTTCGTGGACACCCACGAGCACTTCGCGAGCTTCGCGATGTTCAGCGAGGGCCTCAACGTCATGGACGCCCGCTCCAACACCGAGATCATGGAGATGGTCGCGGACTTCGTGAAACGCACCAAGGCCAAGATCCCCATCGCGTTCGGCGCCTCGCCCTACTCGGTGGAGGAGGGCCGCCTGCTCTCGCGCGAGGAGCTCGATTCCGTCTGCCCCGACAAGCCCTTCATGATGGGCAAGTACGACGGCCACGCATGCGTCGTCAACTCCAAGCTGCTCGCCCTCATCGACGACAAGGTCAAGGACCTGCGCGGCTACCATCCCGAGACCGGCGAGATGAACCAGGAGGCGTTCTTCGCCGTTTCCGACTTCATCTCCGGCTCGCTGTCGCTGCCCGAGCTCGTCGCCAGCATGCTCAAGGCCATGGACTACCTTGCCGCGCGCGGCATCGGCATGGTGCACACGGTCTCAGGCATCGGCTTCGCGGGCGACCTCGACATCACGCTCGAGAAGATCGTCGGCAAGAGCGCCCAGCACGGCTTCCAGGTGCGCGTCTTCCCGCAGTCCATGGACGTGAAGGTCGCGACCTCCCGCAAGATCCCGCGTATCGGCGGCTGCTTCGCGTGCGCCCTCGACGGCTGCTTCGGCTCCGCAGACGCCGCCCTCGTCGAGCCCTACATCGGAAGCGTCGACAAGGGCGTCCTCTACTACACCGACGAGCAGGTCATCGAGTTCTGCAAGCAGGCCAACGACCTCGGCCTGCAGATCGAGATGCACGCCATCGGCGACGCGGCGTTCGACCAGGCGACGCGCTGCCTCAAGGCCGTCCTCGACGCCAACCCGCGCAAGGACCACCGCCACGGCATCATCCACGACTGCCTGCCCACGCCCGAGGGCATCGAGATCTGCGCGGAGTACGGCATCCAGATGCCCATGCAGACCTCCTTCATCAACTGGCCGCAGGAGCCCGACGCCTACCTCCAGGAGCTGCTCGGGCCCGAGCGCGCCGGACGCCTGAACCCGATCCGCACCTTCTGGGACAAGGGCATCGTCATCTCCGCCGGCTCCGACGCCCCCTGCACCGACCCCGACCCCATCATGTGGATGGACAAGGCCGTCAACAACACCGACGAGACGCAGCGCCTCACGCGTCAGGAGGCCCTGCGCATGTGCACCTACAACGGTGCCTGGACGACCTTCGATGAGGGCGAGCGCGGCTCGCTCGAGCCCGGCAAGGTCGCCGATATGGTCATGCTCTCGGCCAATCCCTACGAGGTGCCCGCCGATGAGTTCGGCAGCATCAGGGTCGAGCGCCTGATCCTCTCCGGCGAGACGTACCGTCCGCAGTCCAAGAACGTGCTCGGCGCGGTGGTCCGCGGCCTCGCGAGCAAGGCGAAGATCTAGATGGGAGCGTCCAAGCGCGCGATTATCCTCGCAGCCGGCGTGGGCAAGCGCATGGCGCCGCTCTCCTACGAGCTGCCCAAGGCGTTGCTTACCGTGCGCGGCGAGGTGCTCGTCGAGCGTCTCATCCGGCAGCTCCGCGAGGCGGGGATCGAGGACATCACGGTCGTGACCGGGTACATGAAGGAGGCCTTCTTCTATCTGGAGGACCTGCTCGGCGTGCGCATCGCGGTCAATCCGAACTACGTCTGGCATGGCAACGCGGCGAGCCTGCTCACGGTCTCCGGCCTGCTGCCCGGCGCGTTCGTCTGCGCGTCCGACCAGTACTTCGAGGACAACCCCTTCATCTGCGACCTCGAGGGCTCGTCATGCTGCTGCCTCTCCGACAGCCCCGAACGCCAGGGCTGGCGCGTGTCGATCTCCCGGGGAGGCTTCATCTCCATGCTCAGGAGGGGAGTGGGCGACAGCCCGCGCGTCAGGACGCCGCTGTTCCTCTCCGAGGAGGATGGCGCTGCGTTTGCAAAGGCACTCGTGTGCGAGTCGTCCCAACCGGGCTTCGCGGACCTCAACTGGGATGACATGCTGTCCCGGCATCTGGGAGAGCTCCGCGTGCAGGCACGTTCTCTGCGGACCGGTTCGGTCCACGAGTTCAAGAGCTTCGAGGACCTGATCTCCTTCGACCAGGCCTTCGTCGACAACGTCGATTCCTCGATCCTCGACAACATCTGCTCGGTCCTCGGCTGCGACCGCCACGCCATCTCCGGCATCGAGCCGATCAGCCAGGGCCTCACGAACCTCTCGTTCAAGTTCTCGGTCGACGGGAAGCCGTACGTCTACCGCCATCCGGGCAAGGGAACCGACGAGATCATCAACCGCGCCGCCGAGGCCCATGCGCTCGGCATCGCCAAGCATCTGGGACTCGACGAGACGTTCATCTACGAGGATCCCGTCTCGGGCTGGAAGGTCTCGCGCTTCATCGAGGGCTGCATTCCTTTCGACTACAGGAACTCCGACCATGTCGCTCGCGGCCTGTCGCTCGTGCGCACGCTCCATGACAGCGGTGAGACCTCCCCGTGGTCGTTCGACTTCTGGGATGAGGCCGTGAAGATCGAGCGGATCCTGCGCAAGATGTCCTATCCGCTGCCCCGCGACTTCGGGACGGTCTTCGAGCGCGCTGAGCGCGTCGCAGCGCATATGGCCGCAGAACAGGCGCCGACGTGCCTATGCCACAACGATTTCTACGGCCCCAACTTCCTCGTCCACGGCGATGACATGTGGCTCATCGACTGGGAGTACGCCGCGATGGGCGATCCGGCCTGCGACCTCGGCAACTTCGTCGCCCAGGGCTCGGGGTACACGGTGGAGGAGACCGTCTCGATCCTTCCTTTGTACTTCGGACGCGAGCCGAGCGCCGAGGAGGTGCGCCACTGCTTGGGAGCCGTGGGCGTGGTGGGCTATTACTGGTATGTCTGGGCGATCTTCAAGGAGGCGCAGGGCAACCCCGTGGGCGAGTGGCTGTACATCTGGTACAAGGCCGCCCGCGACTACTGCGCCGCCGCGCTCAAGCTGTATGAACCTGCGGGAGGCGCTGATGCCTGATCTGACCAGGGAGATGTTCGACGAGCTCGTAGAGCGTGCGGAGGAGGGGACCGCGACCGCGGAGGAGCTCGAGGCGCTCGAGCCGTACCGCGCCAGACGAGCAGTCATGCTCGCCTCGGGCTTCGGCTCGCGTATGATGCCCGTCACTGCGAAGCGCCCCAAGCCCCTCGTGCGCGTGAACGGCGTGCGCATCATCGATACGCTGCTCGATGCCCTCATCGCCGTGGGCGTCGAGGAGATCTGGCTCGTGCGCGGCTACCGTGCGCAGGACTTCGATGAGCTGCTCGAGAAGTACCCGCAGATCCGGTTCATCGAGAATCCGGACTATGCCGCGACGAACAACATCTCGTCGGCCATGCTCGCTGCCGACCATTTCGAGAACGCCTACGCTTTCGAGAGCGACCTCTATCTCAGGAACTCGGCGCTCATCTCCCGCTACCAGTGGCAGTCGAACTACCTCGGCGTTCCCGTGGACCATACCGACGACTGGTGCTTCTTCACCGAGGACGGCCGCATCGTCGACCTCAGGAAGGGCGGCGATTCCTGCCACCATATGTACGGCATCTCGTACTGGAGCGCGGAGGACGGCCGCAAGCTCGCTGCCGACCTGCCGCGCGAGTTCGCGGCGTGCGATGAGACCAAGCAGCGGTTCTGGGACGATGTGCCGTGCGTCATCTGCAACGGGAACTACGACATCGCCGTCCGCGCATGCAGCTTCGACGACATCGATGAGATCGACTCCTACGCGGAGCTCTGCGAGATCGACCCGAGCTATCGGGATTGGAAGCGTTTTCCCGCCTAGAGCTGCAGATTGGCACGTGGATGAGATTGTCGAACGTAGAAGACGAGAGTTCTTAAGTGAAGAGATACGGTGAATTGAATGAAGATTGGTCTCTATTCCTTGCATGGGTGAACGAGAATGGTGTTTGCTGAGCCTATGTTACGATGCAGTTCGGTTTTTTGATAAGGAGCCTGTGTGATTACACGCAAAGTCGAGAGGCTCATATTGATGGCTGCTGGGTTCGGGAGCCGGATGGTGCCCGTGACACTGTACACGCCGAAGCCGCTTGTAAGGGTCAATGGAAGACGAATCATAGATACCGTGATCGATGCCGCGCTTGCGGCATCGATAGATGACATTGTTATTGTGAGGGGATATAAGGGCGATGCGTTCAACGAGCTTCTTGATTCGTATCCAATGATCAGGTTCGTTGACAATCCACTCTATGATAAGGCGAACAACATTTCATCTGTTTTAGCTGTCGCAGACCTGCTATCGAACTCATATCTTGCTGAAGCCGATCTCTTTCTGCGGAATCCCGCCCTCATCGAACCGTATCAATGGCAATCAAACTATCTGGGCGTTCCCTGTTCCCATACCGATGACTGGGCATTTGGATGCAAACAGACCGAACACGGGAAACTTATCAGCAAGCTATTCCCCACAGGAGGAGATGATGTGTGCCATATGTTCGGAATTTCCTATTGGACGTCTGAAGACGCATCTCTCCTCAGGGAAGAGCTTCAAGAGGCGTTTTCATCGGAGGGCGGGTGCAACCTCTACTTCGAGCAGGTTCCGCTTGAAAGATACGCGGAAAACCATAGGGTGTACGTACGGGAATGCTCATTCGAAGATATTTGCGAGATTGATTCGTTCGATGAACTCTGCGTGCTCGATCCGTCATATCGTTCGTATGCAGGATAGGAGGAGACCATGGATGCGACTCATCTTGTCGACCGAGTCGAGGAGCGGCTCCACGTTGACTTCTGGGCAGGTGTGCCCGACTCTCTTTTGAGGCCACTTTGCGATGAGCTTATTGAGCGATATGGGTTGTCTTCCCGCCATGTCGTGGCGGCAGACGAAGGCGGTGCTGTTGCCCTCGCATCGGGGCACTTCCTCTCTACCGGGCATCCTGGAGCAGTTTATATGCAGAACAGTGGCATTGGAAATGCAATTAACCCCATATGCTCACTGATCGATAAGAGGGTCTATGCAATACCGACTCTGTTTATTGTGGGATGGCGCGGCGAACCTGGTGTGCACGACGAACCCCAGCATGTGTTCCAAGGCATGATTTCAGAGGACCTTCTGAAATGCGTCGGCCTCGAAGTGATGGTATTCTCGGATACCATCGATGAGGCTGAGCTCGATGAGTTTTTCGCTAGGACTCTCGATCGATTCTCCCGCGGAGAGAGCTCGGCAATACTTGTGAAAAAGGGTGCGCTTACGAGATCTGTGAAACATGCGTACGAATCGTATGAGGACGCGACGCTTACGCGAGAGCGCGCGGTCGACTTGATAACCTCTGCGTTGCCCAAGGATACTGCCGTGGTGTCGACCACCGGAAAGCTCTCGAGAGAGCTTTTCGAGCTACGCGAAGCACGCTTCGAATCCCATGCTTCTGACTTCCTCACGGTCGGATCCATGGGTCATTCCGCTATGATTGGACTGGGCGTCGCCCTTGGACAGCCTTGGCGCAAGACAGTGGTCCTCGACGGCGACGGTGCGACGATTATGCATACGGGCGCCTTGGCAATCATCGGTCAGAAACAGCCGTCAAACTTCGTGCATGTGGTTATCAACAACGGCGCACATGAGACAGTGGGCGGCATGCCGAACGCATCAGGAATTATCGATTACGCTGCGCTTGCGATCTCGATGGGATACAGGAATACATTCAGCGCGAAGGATGAAGATGAGCTTACCGTCGTAATTCCTCGCGTGCTTGCTGCAGAGGGTCCGGTCCTTCTCGAAGTGAGAACTGCCTTGGGAGCACGTTCCAACTTGGGGCGCCCAACTACCAGTGCTTATTCGAATGGCAGGGAGTTCATGGATTTCTTAATTGAGAGGGTGCTGTAAATGGCAAAGACGGTATTCCTGAGCATCAATGCAGATGTAATCCATAGCGGTCACATCCGCATTATTCAGCGTGCGGCTGAGCTTGGTGACGTAATCGTTGGCGTGCTTTCCGATGAGGCGGAAAACGAGTTCAACGACTATCCTTCTGTGTCCTATGAGGATCGGGCATCGATAGTGCGTTCGATCAAGGGCGTCGTGGAAGTGATTCCGGTTTCAACGATGGACTGCCGCGAAGAGCTTCTTTCACTGCGTCCAGACATTGTCGTGCATGGCGACAACTGGAAATCAGGGGTGTTCGCGCCGGTGCGCCGCAAGGTTATCGAGACCCTCTCCATGTATGGCGGGAGGCTCGTGGAGTTTCCGTATTCGCATAACTCTTGCCTTGACGAGATTGAAAACGCCTCTCGTCGAGAGCTGGCCATGCCCGAGCGCCGTCGCCCCCGCCTCAAGCAGCTTCTGGGCATGAGAAGACCCGTGCGTGTTATGGAGGCGCACAATGGCCTTACAGGGCTAATCGTCGAATCAACCCAGGTCGAGGGTCCCGACGGAATTAGGCAGTTCGATGCGATGTGGATCTCTAGTCTCACCGATTCAACGGCGAAGGGGAAACCCGATACCGAGCTTGTTGATACAACCTCCCGCATCAACACCATCGAACAAATCATGGAAGTCACCACTAAACCAATCATCTTGGATGGCGATAGCGGTGGTCTCATCGAGCACTTTCAGTTTTTTGTTTCTACGCTTGAGCGCATAGGAGTTTCTGCAGTAATCATCGAAGATAAGGTCGGTCTCAAGAGAAACTCGCTTTTCGGTGCTTCTGGCGGACAGGGGCAGGATACGATCGAACATTTCTGCGCCAAGATCCGAGCTGGGAAGAACAGCGTTCGTACGCCCGATTTCATGATCATCGCCCGAATCGAGAGCCTCATTCTGGAGAAAGGTGTCGATGACGCTTTGGATCGCGCCCGCGCATATGTTGCAGCTGGTGCGGACGGTATCATGATTCATTCCAAGAGCAAAACTCCGGATGAGGTCTATGAGTTCTGTGACCGGTTCCGTTCCGAGGACTCATCTACACCGCTCGTTGTAGTCCCCACTTCGTATAACACGGAGACTGAGGAACAGCTCGGCTCGCATGGAGCAAATATCGTAATCTATGCGAATCATCTCATCCGTGCTGCCTTTCCGGCAATGGAGAAGGTTGCACGGACGATTCTCAGGAATGGACGGAGCAAGGAGGTCGATGACCTCTGCATGCCGATTAAAGAGGTTATCACGCTCATTCCTGCATCGAACCAGTAACCTGTAAAGAATGAAGGGGAGATACGATATGCAGATTCCCGAAATCAAGCGAAATATCCTGCTCAATCCAGGACCCGCAACCACTACTGACACGGTGAAGCTCGCTCAGGTGGTTCCAGATATCTGTCCTCGTGAGCGTGAGTTTGGCAATCTCATGCGCTCCATCAGCTTCGATCTGGTGAGGATTGTCCATGGTGAGGATACTCATGAGGCGGTCTTGTTCTGCGGAAGCGGAACAATCTGCATCGACGCTGCGCTGAGCTCGTTTCTTCCCGAGGGGAAGAAAGCGCTCATCGTCAACAATGGCGCATACTCTTCCCGTGCTGTCGATGTGTGCAAGTATTATGGCCTTGACCATATTAATCTGAGCATGCCCGTTGACAGGCCTGTCGATCTTGCTCTCGTCGAGAAGACGCTCGACGAGAATCCCGATATCGCCCTTGTCTATACGACTCACCATGAGACGGGGACTGGCGTGCTCAACCCAATAAAAGCTATTGGCGAAGTGGCGCATAAGCATGGGGCGATTTTCGTGACCGACACCACGTCGAGCTATGCGATGATTCCAATCGATATAAACGAAATGAATATCGATGTCTGCATGGCAAGTGCTCAGAAGGGCATTCAGGGGATGACGGGCCTCTCGTTCATCATCGCGCGAAGCGAGGTGCTCGAACAATCTGCAAACTATCCTAAAAGGTCGTACTACTGCAACGTCTACCGTCAGTGGGAGTTCTTCAAACGTACGGGCGAGATGCATTTCACGCCGCCTGTGCAGGTCGCATATGCGGCACGCGTTGCTCTTGATGAGTATTTCAAAGAGGGCGAGCAGGCAAAGTGGGAGCGACATCAAGCGCTTGCCCGTGTTCTGCACGAGGGACTTATCCACCTCGGGCTTGTCGAGGTGATTGCACCCGAGTATCAGAGCCAACTGGTGATTTCTGTCGCATACCCCGATATCCCTGGCTGGAGCTTCGAGTCTATGCACGATTATTGCTACGAGAGAGGCTTTACCATCTATCCTGGAAAGATTTCGAACACCGAGTCTTTCAGGCTCTGTACTCTCGGTGCTCTTGTCCCGCAGGATATGAGAGCCTTCCTTTTGGTGCTCGAATCCTATTTCGATGGATTGAATGATTGTAAGGAAACAGCAGAATAGATACTGATGGTGATACGTAATTACGTAACTATGCTCTGGACTCCTCTTTGCTTCTAACTAAGGAGGAGTCCAGCTGCCGATGGGTCGTATTACAGTATGCTGAACAGCAGTAGAACCAGGATGTCGAACGACAAGCGTGCGAGCGTCGCGAACAGCGAGGTCGATCCGAGCAACGGGATGCCGATTGAATCCCAAGAGAGGTAGAAGTCGAAGCAGTGTATGAGGTAGAGCTTCATGCACATCCTTCCAACCCATTCCCCAGACGATAAGATGCGTTTCGGGATGGAACGGTCTGGCTGCTCTCCGAAAACCGCCTCGATGGAATGACAGGCCTTGATGAGCAGGAAGCTTGCGCAGATCGCTCCGAAGACCGCCAGGGGGAACGCGTTGTAGGTCCTTCCGAGCATGCTGAGCGGCTGGTTCCATCCAGGAAGCCCCGTGGCGATCTCGCCCGCCCAGATCGCGAAAGGGATGATTAGGAGCAGCGGATTCATCTTCCGCTCGACGATGCCGGTCTGCCGCATAGCGTAGCCGCTCCACATGAAAAAGACGCCCATGAGCGCGATGTCGAGGGCCATCGGCAGCCAGATTGTGAACACGCCTCCGAGCACGTAGCTGAGAGTTGCGACGGCACCGCAGACGATTCCCTGGACCAAAGTCGACGCATCGTGCTTCTCGAGCACAAGGAGCAGCGCGTTGAAGATAATCCTTGAGAAAAACAACGCGACAAGGAACCAGAACGCTCCGGTCGATTCAATATCGTGTCCATCTCCCGTCGTGTAGACAAACGATTTGAGTAGCGAGATGAGCTTCGCGAACCGCCTCTCCTGGGTCCAAATTAGGACGCTAGGAATAACCGTAACGGTCGTGTATGCCAAGGCGTAGGGGAGGAGAAGCCTCTTCGCGGAAGTGACGACCGCTGTCTTCTGGGACTTCGTTCTGAACGTGTACCCTGCGAGTATGAAGAACAGCGGCATGTGGAACGAGTAGATAATCGCACGAAGGCGGCTCCCAGGCACGAACGTGTGTCCGCAGACCACCATCATGAAGGCAATCGCTTTTGCAAGATCGATGAACCCCAGTCGCTTCTTCTCTGGCATGCATCCTCCGTCTATCCTGAGTAAACAATACTCATGCTACATCATCTGAAGCCTCTATCCGATTGGAACAGTTCTCTCATCCACTCCCTACGTTTTCTAGTATCATAGGTGTGTTCTACACCCCCGATTCGAGGAGATGCGCATGTCCGGACACTCTAAGTGGGCAACCACCAAGCACAAGAAGGCAGCCATCGACGCCAAGCGCTCGTCGCTGTTCTCCAAGCTTTCCCGCAACATCACCGTCGCTGCCAAGGTCGGCGGCGACCCCAACCCCGATAACAACGCCTCGCTCGCGGCTGCCGTCGCGCGTGCCCGCATGGTCTCCATGCCCAACGCCAAGATCAAGGCCGCCATCGACAAGGCCTTCGGCGCCGGCGCCACCGCCGTCAGCTACGAGGAGATCACCTACGAGGGCTACGGCCCCGCGGGCGTCGCCTTCTACGTCGAGTGCCTCACCGACAACAAGAACCGCACCGCCGCAGATGTCCGCTCCGCCTTCACGCACTCCGGCGGCAACCTCGGCACCTCCGGCTCCGTCGCGTTCCAGTTCGAGCGCAAGGGCACCATCGCGGTCGACAAGGTCATCAAGAGCGACGACAAGAAGGTTCCCGACCGTCCCAACGCCGAGGACGAGGACGAGTTCATGATGGCCGTGGCAGAGGCCGGCGGCGACGATTACGAGGACGCCGGCGACGAGTGGATCGTCTGGACCCAGTACGACAACATGCAGGAGGTCCAGAAGGCCCTCGAGGCCCAGGGCATCGAGGTCAAGGGCGCCGAGCTCACCCGCGTCCCCACCACCCCCACGACCGTCTCCGTCTCCGATGCCAAGAAGGTCCAGCGCCTCGCCGACAAGCTCGACGAGCTCGAGGATGTCCAGAACGTTTACAACACCATGGACGTCACCGACGAGATCGCGGCCGCCCTCGACGAGGACTAGCCCCGATCATCCCATCGCACGTTACGACGGCGGCCTGCGGGCCGCCGTTCTTCATTTCGGCGCTCCATCCGCCCGCATATCGATAATCGCTTCCGCACACCCGACACGGGTGCACCGTTGGAGTATCCTTGTGGAGAGTCGCAGCCCCATGCGGCGGTGTTGTCATGACTAAGGAGTGTCCATGAACGGATTCAAGCGCTTCTGCCTCATCGTCTTCTCGCTCGCGGGACTGCTCACCCTCACCGCGCTCGCGCTTCCCTGGGTCGGTCCCTGGACGGCGCAGGCCAAGGGGCTGCTTGCCAACGGCATCTACTTCACGGCCCTCGAGGTGCTCTTCTGCATCACCGCGCTCGGCCTGGTCATCCTCCTCTTCCGCGCCATCCTCGCGCGCAAGAACAAGAAGAACATCCTCGTGACCTCCGTCGATGGCGGCCAGATCACCGTCTCGCGCGATGCCATCGCATCCCAAGCCGCCCACATCATCGAGGAGGACGGCACCTTCACGGCCGTCCGCGTCGATGTCGATGCCCGCAAGCGCTCCAAGATCAAGGTCCACGCCCGCGTCCTTCCGAGCACCTCGATCGACGTCACGGCGAAGGGCAATGAGCTGCACGAACGCCTTGCCAAGGGCCTTGCTGCCGTCTGCGGCGACAACATCTCCGCGATCAGCCTCGAGTTCGAGGAGCCCGAGGAGATCACCTCCCCGGTGACCTTCGAGTCAGCCGCGTACGACCCGGTCTTCGATACCGCCCAGGCGGCGCTGCCCCACGCGGCCATCGTGTCCACCGCCGCGCCGGAGCCCGAGGCCAACAGCGAGATCACGCTCGATATGACGACCTTCCACGCGCCCGAGGCCGGCAAGGAGGAGTAGCACCATGGCAGACGAGTACAAGGCACCCCAGACCACGGTCGAGCAGGACGTGCAGGAGAACCCTGCTCCCGCCCCGGCTCCTGCGCAGGAGCCCTTCTCGGTCGGCAGATCCGTGGGCAAGGTGGGCGCATGGTTCAAGCGCGCGTTCCCCGGCCATGAGAACGCGGTCATCTTCGGTCTGATAGGCCTCATCGCGGCGATCCTCATCTTCATCGTGGGCATCTGGCGCGCCCTCATCATCGCCCTGTTCGTGGTGGTGGGCGTCGCGCTCGGCCAGGTCGTCGACGGCGACCCCAAGATCCTGCGCGCGGTACGCCGCTTCATCTCCGACCGCCGCGACTGACGGCCAGCATCCGAGTTTCGGGAAGGAACGCACCATGGCAGAAGACAACGAGCGCGAGGTCTCCGAGATCGTCGAGGTCGGAGGGGCTGCAGAGGTCCCCACGACCATCGAGACGGGTCCCGAGGACGTCCCCGCCGTGCCCGAGGAGGGCGATATCGCCGGCACCGAGCTCGCGAAGCCCGAGGAGCAGGAGGAGCCGACGAGCGACGACTCGCTCACGTTCTCGAACGGCGTGATCGAGAAGATCGTCGCGATCTCCATGCGCGAGGTGCCCGGCGTGCTCGGCATGAAGGGGAGCTGGTTCAACCGCTTCCAGAGCACCTTCGGCGTCGACGACGCCACCAAGGGCGTCACGGTCGAGGTCACGCCCGAGAACTCCGTCAAGGTGAACATCTCGGTCCTCATCGAGTACGGCGCCTATGCGCCGCAGGTCTTCGAGGACACCAAGCGCGTGGTCGTGGAGCGGATCCTCTCCATGACCGGCCTTTCCGTCGCGGGCGTCAACCTGCGCATCGAGGACGTCCTCACGGCGGAGGAGTACGAGCGTTACCGCGCACGTCGCGAGGCCGAGGCCCGTGCACGCCGCGGCGCTGACGAGAGGCAGAAGGAAACGGCACAGAAGGGAGAGGAATAAATGTCGAAGGTCATCGTGTTCGGTTCGCTCAACGCGGACCTGTCCATCGAATGCGATCGCATCCCCCGCGCGAGCGAGACGATCCAAGGCCGCAAGTTCTTCATCACCCCCGGCGGCAAGGGCGGCAACCAGGCCGTCGCCGCAGCGCGTATGGGCGCGGAGACCCTCATGCTCGGCTGCGTCGGCCCCGACGCCTTCGGCCGCGACCTCGTCTCCTCGCTCGTCCGCTTCGGCGTGTCCTGCGAGGACGTGAGCGTCTCGCGCCACTATCCCACCGGCACCGCCATCATCATGCGCTCCGACAACGACAAGCGCATCATCATCAACCAGGGCGCAAACCTGCGCATGAACTTCGATACCGTGCGCACCACGCTGCGCGGCCTCGCCTCGAAGGGCGACGTCTTCCTGACGCAGCTCGAATGCGACTTCGAGACCACCATCGAATCCGTGATCTTCGCCCACGGGATGGGCCTCGTGACGGTCATGAACGCGTCTCCCGCCGCCGAGCTCCCCGACGAGCTCTACGCTTCGCTCGATATCCTGTGCATCAACGAGGCGGAATGCGAGGAGCTCTGCGGCATCAACCCGACGGAGGATCCCGCGAGCATGCGCCGCGCGCTCGACTTCTTCGCCGAGCGCGGCGTCGGCCACACCATCATCACGCTCGGCTCCAAGGGCTCCGCGACCCTCGTCGACGACCAGGTCCACACGGTGCCGTCCTTCGATGTGACGGTCGAGGACACCACGGGCGCGGGCGACGCCTATCTGGGCGCGCTCGTCACCGAGTTCGCCGCCGAGCGCCCCCTCGAGGAGGCCATGATCGTCGCCTCTGCTGCCGGCGCGCTCGCGACCACCAAGCCGGGCGCCCAGAAGGCCATGCCCGGATACCATGAGGTTATCGACTTCCTCTCCGAGAACGGCGAGGAGATCACCTGGAACGACTGACGCACTGCCCATCTGCCATGACCGTACGACCAACCGGAGGTGTCACATGATCCACACCGTAACGTTCAACCCCGCGCTCGACTACATCGTCCGCCTCGAGGACCTGAAGCTCGGCGAGGTCAACCGCGTGAACTACGAGCAGATCCTGCCCGGCGGCAAGGGCGTGAACGTCTCGATCGTCCTCGGAAACCTCGGCCACGCCAACCGCGCCCTGGGCTTCTCCGCGGGCTTCACCGGCATCGCGCTCGAGGGCATGCTCGAGGAGTTCGGCGTCACCTGCGACTTCGTCAAGGTCGCGAAGGGCATGACCCGCATCAACCTCAAGGCCAAGGCCAAGGAGGAGACCGAGGTCAACGGCATCGGTCCCGACATCCAGCCCGAGGACATCGAAACCCTCTATGCCAAGCTCGACGAGCTCCAGCCCGGCGATATCCTCGTCATCTCCGGCTCCATCCCCTCGACGCTTCCCGACGATATGTACGAGCGCATCATGGCCCGCATGGAGGGCCGCGGCGTCGACATCGTGGTGGATGCCACGCGCGACCTGCTCATGAAGGTCCTCCCGTACAAGCCGCTGTTCGTCAAGCCCAACAACCATGAGCTGGGCGAGATCTACGGCGTCACGCTCAAGACGCGCGAGGAGGTCATCCCCTACGCCAAGAAGATGCAGGAGCTCGGAGCGCGCAACGTGCTCGTCTCCATGGCGGGGGAGGGCGCCGTGCTCGTCGCCGAGGACGGCTCCGTCCACGAGGGGCCTGCGCCCGAGGGCACGCTCGTCAACTCCGTCGGCGCCGGCGACTCCATGGTCGCGGGCTTCATCGCTGGTCTCATCGAGTCCGACGGCGACTACGCCACCGCGTTCCGCATGGGCTGCTGCACCGGTTCCGCGAGCGCCTTCTCGCCCAACCTGGCCACCCGTGCCGAGGTCGAGGACCTGCTCGCCCGCTACGCGGGATAACGCCTCGAGCACATCCGCATCCCAGCTCGTGAAAGGCGCCGGCATCTCTGCCGGCGCCTTCTTCCATCGATGCAGTCTTGGGTTCCTATTCGGGCTTGCGGTCAGCGGGTGCCTTCCCGTAGTAGCGCTTGACGAACTTCGAGACGTTCTTGCGGTCGTTGCCGACCATGCGGAAGTGGCGGACGCCGGGCATGCCGTTGATGCGGTACATGAGGGCGAGGCTGTTATCGCGCGTGCTCTGGAACCAGATGTCCTTGATGCGCTCCCACTCGGTGGTGAAGCCGCCTCCGCCCACGATGCCCTTCTCCGTGAGCCCGCCTCCGCCGATGGCGAAGAAGATGAAGAAGACGAGCGCGATCAGAAGGACGCCCACCGCCTCGGCCGTGCGGGTGGTGGCGAAGTACCACACGCCGTAGCCGACCATCACGAGCGGTGGGAGCAGCATAAGCACGTTGAGGTCGCCCTTGAACGCCATCTCCTTGCGCGTGACGAGCAGGTAGTAGGCGACCCAGAGGATGATGCCGGTCGCGATGATGATGTCGCCGATGACGATGGGGGTCAGAAAAGACATGATGGGAGGAACCTTCCTCGATGCGTTGGCGGATTTGCACGTCCCACATTATGCCTTATCGGGTGGGGGATTGCGAGGGCTTCCGCACAGGGGCATTTTCTGCCACATCGCCCATACGCGGGCATCGCGGCGGCTCCATGGGGTACACTTATCGTTGATGCGGCAGACGATGTGCCGATAAACCTGATCGTCGGGGCGTTCCCCGAAGAGAGGATAGACCATGAGCGATTTCATGCAGGCATCCCACGTGTTCCTTGACAACCCCGCGACCACCGTCGAGGAAGCCCTCACCTTCCTCTCCGAGAAGGCCGTCGAGCTCGGCATCGCCGACGACGCCGCGTCCGTCCTCGATGCTTACCACAAGCGCGAGGAGGAGGGCTCCACGGGCATGGTCAACGGCTTCTCCATCCCGCACGCCAAGTCCACCGCCATCAACAAGGCCGCCGTCATCGTCGTGAAGTACGCCGGCGAGATCGAGGACTGGGAGACCATGGACGAGGAGAAGATCTCCTGCGCCATCTCCCTGCTCGTTCCCGGCGCCGAGGCTGGCACCACCCACCTCAAGCTCCTCTCCAAGGTCGCCGTCATGCTCATGCAGGAGGACTTCCGCGAGACCGTCAAGGCGTCCTCCGATGCCGAGGAGATCGCCGCCCTCATCAACGCGAACCTCGAGGACGACGAGGACGAGCTCTAAGCCCTGCAGCCGATAACGGTACGAGCGCGGCCCGGCACCTTGTGCCGGGCCGCTTCCTTTCGTTGAAAACCTATGCAGACGATGCTCGTGCCATCGAATTGACACTTTTGGGACAATTTCATCGCGAGGTTTTATCCCAAATGTGTCAATTCGAGGACAGTGTCCGTGAATGAGCTGGAAACGAAAGGCAAATCATCGATACATGCTTTCGATTCGCTGCTATACTGGCCATAACATAAGCTAATCGAAGGTGGTAGAGCCATGTTCGCCGATGACGAGAAGGACATCCCGCGCGTGTTCCGCGTGGAGGAGCGTCGTGCCGAGATCGCGCGCATCCTCGAGAAGGAGGGCTCGATCACCGTCGACCGCATCTGCGAGCAGTTCGAGGTCTCGGCCGTCACCGCGCGCGGGGATCTCAACGAGCTCGAGCGCCGTGGACGCCTCCAGCGCGTGCACGGCGGCGCGCTGCCCGTCGACCATACCCTCGTCGTCGCCGACATCAACGACCGTATGAACGTGAACGTGGTCGCGAAGCGCAGGATCGGCCGCGCGGCAGCCGGCATGGTCCGCGACGGCGACTCCATCCTCGTCGATTCCGGCTCGACCACTTTCGAGTTCGTGGCGCAGCTCGAGGGCAAGGAGGGCATCACCATCGTCACGCATGACCTCGCCATCGCGAACCTGGTCAACACGCGCCTCCCGCACGCCACGCTCGTCCTGCTCGGCGGGGCGCTGCGCTACAACCACCACTACATGAGCGGACTCTTCGCGCTCGAGACCCTTCAGAAGGTCTTCGTCGACAAGGCGTTCCTCGCAGCGAACAGCTTCTCTGCGGAGCAGGGGTTCATGACCGAGAGCGAGGCAGCTGCCCAGATCAAGTCGGAGCTGCTGCGCCATGCGCGCATCCGCACCATGCTCATGGACTATTCCAAGGTCGGCCTCCACAACTTCGTGCGCTTCGCGACGCTCTCCGATCTCGACCGCATCATCGTCGATCGCGACCCCGAAGGTATCATTCAGAAGGCTGTTTCCAAGCTCGAAAACGGACCGCAACTTGTTCTTGCATAAAGCGTAAGTAAAACGAAAGACTATTTTTCCAATTGAGGCGTTTTTGACCAAATTAGCCCCTACTTAACCTTGTGTATTGCTTGCGTGTGACTTACACTATCTTTCGATATGGTGTAAATAGTGTTTAGATAACGCTATTCCCGTTCTCCGTTTCACCTATAGAAGCTTGTAGTACCGGTTGGTTTGAAGCAGTGTTGGAAGGAGAAGTATCGTGAGGAAATTCAAGTTCGGCGTCGATACGTTCATCTGGGCAGAGGACTTCACCGAGAAGGACCTCTGGATCGTCGAGAAGGCCGCAGAGCTCGGCTTCGAGGTCATCGACTTCGCCGTCGCGCATCCCGATACCTTCCCCGTCGACCAGGTCAAGGAACTCCTCGACAAGACCGGCCTCATCCCCGTCACCACCACCACCCTCGGCCTCGAGACCAACCCGATCTCGCCCGATCCCGAGATCCGCGCTGCAGCCCTCGAGCACATGAAGAAGATGGTCGACATCTCCAAGAAGCTCGGCGCCAGGTTCTCCGGCGGCGTCAACTACGCCGGCTGGGGCTACATCACCCGCAAGATGAAGACCAAGCAGGAGTGGGCGTGGGGCGTCGAGAACATGCGCCAGGTCTGCGAGTACGCCAAGGAGACCTACCCCGAGCTCACCATGGTCGTCGAGTGCGTCAACCGCTTCGAGACCCACTTCCTCAACACCGGCCTCGAGGCCAAGGAGTTCTGCAAGGCCGTCGGCATGGACAACATCAAGGTCCACCTCGACTGCTTCCACATGAGCCATGAGGAGAACAACTTCCGCGATCCCGTCGTCCTGTGCGGCAAGGAGTACCTGGGCTACGTCCACGTCAACGAGAACCAGCGCGGCATCCCCGGCACCGGCATGGTCAACTTCCATGAGTTCTTCAACGCCCTCGAGGACATCGACTACGACGGCTACTGCGTCATCGAGTCGTTCGATCCCAACTTCGAGGAGCTCGCGGGCAACTGCGCCATCTGGCGCCGCTTCTGCGAGACCGGCGAGGAGCTCGCCGTCCGCGGCCTCGCCAACCTCAAGCGCATCGCCGACGAGGTCGACGCCCGCCGCGACAGCGGCATGGGCCTCCAGCTCGCCGACTAGCGTTCCAACCACGGTTTCTATTGTCTTCGTAAGAAGAAAAAGGAGAGCAACATGCTTGCAAACATGCGTCAGATGCTCAAGGACGCCGAGGACGGCGGTTACTGCATCGGTTGCATCAACACCCCTAACCTCGAGACGGTCCGCGGTGTCATCGCCGCCGCCGAGGAGGTCAACGTCCCCATCATCATCGACCACGCCCAGGTCCACGATGAGAACGGCATCAAGGTCGAGGTCATCGGCCCCCTGATGGTCGAGTACGCCAAGAAGGCCAAGGTTCCCGTGTGCGTCCACGTCGACCACGGTGCGGACTTCACCTTCGTCCTCCGCTGCATCAAGGCCGGCTTCAGCTCCGTCATGTACGACCTGTCCCGTCTTCCCTACGAGGAGAACCTTTCCAAGGTCAAGGAGTTCACCGAGTTCGCGCACCGCATGGACGTCACCGTCGAGGCCGAGCTGGGCATCATGACGCTCGCCATGGGCGAGGGCTGGACCCGCGAGACCATCAAGACCACCTTCACCGATCCCGCCGAGGCCGCCGACTTCGCCGAGCGCTCCGGCGTCGACGCCCTCGCCGTGTGCTTCGGCACCGCCCACGGCATCTATGCCGAGCCGCCCGAGCTCGACATCCAGCGCGTCCGCGACATCCGCGCCGCCATGCCCGACACCTGCCGCGTCGTCATGCACGGCGGCTCCGGCGTCGACGAGGACCAGATCCGCGCCGCCATCACCGCCGGCGTCTCCAAGCTCAACTACTACAGCTACATGGGCCAGGCTGCTACCGAGAACATGAAGCAGCTGCTCGCGGGCGAGTATGGCAACAAGCAGTGGCACGACGTCCAGGAGGCTCAGGTCGACTTCATCAAGGAGTACGCAAAGGGCGTCCTCACCCTCTTCAAGAACGGCAAGTAATTGTGTATACTTTGTGGAGTTTCCCAGAGGAAGCTCCGGGCAACTCCACGGTACGCGACTCGTACTGACCTGTACTGACCACGCCGAGAACCTGCTACGAGGAGGTGAACCACATGAAGAAGCTTTCCGAGATCAAGGTCTGCGTCGGCGTCACCAGCTGCGCCACCGGCATCGCCCACACCTACATGGCGGCCGACGCCATCAAGAAGGCGTGCAAGAAGCGCGGCATCAAGGTCAAGGTCGAGACCCAGGGCGCCATCGGCGTCGAGAACGAGCTCAAGCAGAGCGAGATCGACATGGCCGACCTGATCGTCTTCGCCAACGACGTCCAGGTCAAGAAGATCGAGCGCTTCGCGGGCAAGGACGACATCCTCTTCTCCTGCCGCCCCGGCGACGTCATCGCCAAGCCCGACCTGATCTTCAGCAAGTGCGAAGAGTAGCTCGCACCCGCTCTAGATACCAAGCATTTCTGTAAACACATCATTTGGAGGGGAAAATCTAAATGGACGAGAACAAGAGCATTGGTCGTCAGATTCAGGGCGCCCTTATGACCGGCGTGTCCTACATGCTTCCGTTCGTCGTTGCCGGCGGTATCTACATCGCCCTCGGCTTCCTGTTCGGCGGCTATGACATTCCGAGCACCGCTGTTCAGGGCGGCAACTTTGCTTCCACCACGTTCTGGATCGGCAAGATCGGCCTTGACACCTTCATGGTGCCCATCATGGCCGGCTTCGTCGCCTACGGCATCGCTGACAAGCCCGGCATCGCCCCCGGTATGTTCGGTGGCTGGCTTGCCCTCGATCCCTGGGGTGCTGCTTCCAACGGCCTCAACTACGGTCCTTCCGGCTTTATCGGCGGCATCGTCGCTGGCCTTCTCGCTGGCTACATCGTCAACCTGCTGAAGAAGATTCCGCTGTCCGGCATGCTCCGCTCCCTGCTCACCACGCTCATCATCCCGCTCGTGGGTGTCGGCGCTGTGTGCTACCTCATGTTCTATGTCGTCGGCGCTCCTCTTGCCGCTCTCAACGCTGCTCTCACCAACTTCCTCGCCGGCCTCGGCCAGGGCTCCAAGATCCTGCTCGGCATCGTCCAGGGCTGCATGCTTGCCTTCGACATGGGCGGCACCGTCAACAAGATCGCCTACGCCTTCGCAGTCGGCATGCTCTCCGGTGCTACCGATCCCGCCTCTGAGCTCTGCATGCCCATGGGCGCCAACTTCGTCGCCTGCTGCACGCCTCCTCTGGGCATCGCCCTCGCCGTCCTGATCGGCAACGCCCTTGGCAAGAAGAAGTTCACCGCTGAGGAGCGTTCGACCGGCTCCGTCGCTGGCTGCTTCGTCGGCGCTGCCTGCATGATCACCGAGTTCGCCATTCCGTACGCTGTTGCCGATCCGTTCCGCGTCATTCCGTCCCTCATGGTCGGCTCTGCACTCGGTGCCGTTCTTGCCTACATCATGAACGTCGGCATCATCGCCCCGCACGGTGGCGTCTTCGTCATCTTCTTCGCTTGCTCCAACATCATCGGTTACTTCATCGCCCTGCTCGCCGGCTCCGCTGCTACCGCTGCCTGCCTGCTCGCCCTCAAGAAGGACGTCGAGGACGAGGAGATCGAGGAGGACGAGGATGGTTGGGCGTAAGCCTTAACCGCTTCATCTCCGCCGGGCCGGCATCGCGCCGGTCCGGCTCCTGCACCACCCTGCACTGCCGAGTCGAGTCGCGCATCTGACGGAATCTTCGCGAAAGGAACCGCACCATGGCAAAGCTCATGGATATTCTCGAGCACTTCCCGTTCGACCCCGATAAGAAAGTCCCGATGCTGATCAGGAAGCAGGACTACTCCACGGCCCTGTATCCGCCCAACGATGCGTCCACGTCGGACAACACGTTCACGATCATCACCACCGATACTTTCATGCTGGGCATCTACGAGCTTGCCCCCGGTTCGTGCTTCATGCCGCTGGACATCCATCCCGGCGACGAGTCCTACTACATCCTCCAGGGCCCGGTGGTCCAGAGGAGCGGCAACGGCCAGTTCTGCTGGCTCGAGACCGGTGACGGCCTGGTCATGCCCATGGGTGCATGGCACTCCGGCCACAACTTCACCGATCACAAGTCCCGCATCCTCTACTTCATCGCCCCGAAGGCGTGGGACGAGCACATTCCGCCCGCGGTCATTCCGTCCGATGAGGAGACCAAGTACTACAAGGGTGCCAACAACGATACGCTGCCCAACATGCGCGGCGCCATCGAGACCGTCTCCCGCGAGCACTGCACCGACGACCTGGGCCACTTCCCGGTCGACGGCCCCGCGATGCGCGAGACCGGTGCCATCTATCCGGTTCGTCACCTCGACAAGCTGAACAACATCCATGGCACCAAGCACCCCATGCTGCTCCGCTTCATCACGTCCAACGACTTCGGCAACTTCGGCGAGATGATCCTTCCCGCCGGTGGGTTCGGCCCGCGCTACTCCGAGCCGGACAAGCACGAGGGTGACGGCGCCATCTACTGCGTCGACGGCCCCGTGACCATCAACCTCAACGAGCTCCAGGAGAGCTTCGTCCTCGAGCCGGGCGACACGTTCTTCCTGCCCGCAGGCACCTCCTACCAGCTCGTCAACTTCGAGGCGAAGCCCATCAAGTGCGTCTTCGCCATCACGAAGCTCTAGAACGCAGGTTGTGCGAGAAGGGCGCCGGCGAAATCCGGCGCCCTTTCTTCTTACAGAAGGGAAGTGCTCATGAAAATCGCCATGGGAAGCGATGAGGCCGGTTTCGACCTCAAGAACCAGATCAAGGAATACATCGAGGCCAAGGGCCACGAGGTCGTGGACACGGGCTGCTACAGCAAGGATCCCGTGCTCTACCCCGAGATGGCCGAGGCTGCCTGCAAGAAGATCGTCGACGGGGAGTGCGAACGCGGCATCCTCGTCTGCGGCACCGGCATCGGCATGGCCATGACGGCTAACAAGATGCCCGGCATCCGCGCTGCGGTGGGCCACGACATCTTCAGCGTCGAGCGCGCCGTCCTTTCCAACAATGCACAGGTCATCTGCTTCGGCGCGCGCATCGTCGCGTTCCAGTACGTGACCAGGCTCGTGGATAAGTTCCTCGAGCTCTCCTACATCGACGGGCCTTCGACGCCCAAGATCGAGTGCATGATGAACATCGAAAACAAGTATGCGGGGCGATAGATATGCAGCGAATCATCAACGATCCCAACCTCGTCGTCGAGGATATGCTCAAGGGTTTCCTGAAGTGCCACAAGGATCGTCTCCACGCCGATCCCAAGAATCCGCGCACCATCGTCTCGAATTCATTTAACGAGAAGCCCAAGGTCGGCATCGTCACCGGCGGCGGCTCGGGCCACAAGCCCGCCTTCATCGGCTACTGCGGCCGCAACATGGTCGATGCCGTGGCCGTGGGCGAGATCTTCTCCAGCCCCACCGCCGAGGCGTTCGAGCAGTGCATCCGCGCCGTCGACCAGGGCCTCGGCGTGGCCGTGCTCTACGGCAACTACGCCGGTGACAACATGAACGTCAAGATGGCCAAGCGCGCCGTCGAGAAGGACGGCATCGCTGTCAGCCTCGTTGTCGCCAACGACGACGTTCCCTCCGACCCCGTCGACCGCTCCAAGCGCCGCGGCGTTGCCGGCGAGATCATGATGTGGAAGTGCGGCGGTGCCAAGGCCGCCATGGGCGGCAGCCTCGACGAGGTCATCGCCTGCGCCCAGAAGGCCATCGACAACACCCGCTCGGTGGGCATCGGCCTCGGCCCCTGCACCATCCCCGCCAACGGCAAGCCCAACTTCCACATCGAGCCCGGCACCATGGAGGTCGGCATCGGCCACCACGGCGAGCCGGGCGTCCGCGTCGAGCCGCTCAAGAGCGCCGACGAGATGGCCCAGGAGATGGTCGATATCGTCCTGCCCGACCTTCCCTTCGTCGCCGGAGACGAGGTCGTCGTGCTCGTATCCGGCCTCGGTGCCACCCCCATCATGGAGCAGTACATCTTATTCTCCAAGGTCTACGACCTCATCGAGGAGAAGGGCATCTCCATCTACAAGTCCTACGTGGGCGACTACTTCACCTCGCTCGAGATGAACGGCATCACCCTCACCGTCATGAAGCTCGACGACGAGCTCAAGGCCTGCATCGATATGCCCGTCGAGTGCGACGGCCTCACCCAGTTCGGCAGCATGCCCATCGCCGAGACCGTCGCCGCAGCCCCCGTCGCTGCTGCCACCGTCAAGGCCGCAGAGGTCGTCGAGGACGCACCCGCCAAGGTCAAGGCCGCCCGCGAGCGCGTGGGCGCCACCATCGCCAACGCCGGCGGCGCTGCCATCGCGCTCGCCATCTGCGATGCCATCCACGAGAAGGCCGCGTACCTCTCCGAGGTCGACGGCGAGACCGGCGACGGCGACCATGGCATCAACATGAACAAGGGCTTCCTCATGGCCAAGGAGCGCATCTCCGATGACATGAGCCTCACCGAGGCGCTCGGCACCATCGGCGACACCCTCGTGAAGGACATCGGCGGCTCCATGGGCCCGATCTACGGTACCTTCTTCGAGACGCTGGCAGACGGCCTCAACGTCCCCGAGTTCGACGCCATCGACCTCAAGGAGACCTTCGGCAACGTCGTCGACGCCCTGAAGGACCTCGCGGGCGCCAAGGAGGGCGACAAGACCCTCATCGACACCGCCGCTCCCGCTGCCCGCGCCTTTGCGGCCGCCCTCGACGAGGGCAAGTCGCTCGGCGAGGCGCTCGACGCGCTGGCCACCGGCGCCGCCGACGGCCTCGAGAGCACGCGCGGCATGCAGGCCAAGATCGGCCGCGCCGCCCGCCTCGGCGAGCGCAGCATCGGCCACCTCGATGCCGGCGCCACGAGCTGCGACATCATCCTCGAGACGCTCGCCAAGAGCCTGGCTGACCTGCTGTAGGCTTTTCCCGCATTTCGTTCAGAAAAGGGCAGGGGAACCATCCCTTGCCCTTTTCTTCTGGGAGAATTGAACGGGAACGTTGAGGAAACCTCCATGAGGGGAGTATCCCCGAATGGAGAGCGCATCAGGAAGGGACCGGCATGATCAAGCTCATCCTCACCGATATCGACGGCACCATCCTTCCCAAGGGCCAGAAGGTCGTCTCCGAGAAGATGCTCGCCGCCATCCATGCGGCAATCGACGCCGGCATCCCCGTGGGCGTCGCCACCGGCCGCGCCGTCTCAGGTGCGCTTCCGACCTTCGGGGGAGACACCGCCTGCGTCCAGACCGCGCTCGCCACCAACGGCATGCAGGTCTACCTCGACGGCGATCTCATCCACGAGGAGTACCTCGACCATGACGAGCTGCTGAAGGTCGCCGATGCGGTGCGCGCCATCCCCGGCGCAGGCCTCATCTGCTTCGGCGGACCCACGCTCAAGGAGGTCCATCTCGTGGTCGGAACGGTCGAGGGCTTGCGCAAGAGCTTCCCGTCCTACGCTGACCTCGCGATTCCCGCGGACGACGTTCCGTCGTTCCCCATCGTGAAGGCCAACGTCTACACGCCGACCGACCGCGAGACGACGCAGGAGGTCCTCGACACGCTTCGCGCGGCAGTCCCGGGCATCGGGTTCAACCTGCCCATGCCGGGCTTTTTGAACATCGTCCCGCTCGGCTACAGCAAGGCCGACGGCGTGCGTATCCTCTGCGAAGCCCTCGGAATCGGCACCGACGAGGTCGTGGTGTTCGGCGACGGCGGCAACGACCTCGAGATGCTCGGCGCCGTCGAGAACTCCGTCGCAGTCGCCAATGCGACCCCCGAGGTGCTCGCCGCAGCCCGCTGGCACATCGGCTCCTGCGCCGACGAGGCGGTTGCGGATGTCATGAGCGCGCTCGCAGCGGGCGAGTGGCCGTTCGAGGAGTAGGGGAGAGCGCTATGTTCGACGCGGTCATCTTCGACATGGACGGCCTGATGGTCGATACCGAGAAGGTTTGGGAGCACTCGAAGAAGGTCACCTGCGAGCGGCTCGGCATCCCCTTCTCGCATGAGTTCGACAGCCTGACCCGCGGCACATCGGGCGCCACCTTCGTGCGCTGCGTCGAGGAGCACTTCGCCTCCATCGGGTACCCCGACGTCGACGGGCAGGCGTTCCTCGACGAGATCTGGGGCCTTTCCGACCAGGCATTCGAGGAGGGCGGCGTGGACAAGAAGCCCGGCCTCGACGAGATCCTCGCGTGGCTTAAACAGCAGGGCATCCCCCGTGCCGTCGCATCCGGCAGCAAGCTCGTGCAGGTGCACCACCATCTCGCGCTCCTCGGCCTCGACGACAAGTTCACGATGGAGATCTCGGGCTTCGATATCGAGAACTCCAAGCCCGCCCCCGACATCTTCCTCAAGGCGGCGCGCGAGCTGGGTACCGATCCCGCACGGACGGTCGTGCTCGAGGACAGCTCGAACGGCATCCGGGCGGCCCACGCCGGCGGTTTCATCCCCATCATGGTGCCCGACCATGAGTCGCCCGAGGAGGCTCACGGCCTCTACCGCTACGTCTGCAAGGACCTCTTCGAGGTGCGCGACCTGCTCGCTTCCGGCGTGGTGTAGCTTCAGAGAAGAGAAGCGCCTTCCGGCGCCAAGGCAGCATCATAGGGAAACGCCTCCCCTGAGGGAGGCGTTTCCATGAATCTTCGTCGTCCGGGTGCTTGTGGAAGGGGTTTCCGAGCGACTGAAGAAGGAGGGGCTGCTAGTCGATCTTGCCGCCGTTCTTCTCATACTGGCTCTTCTTGAAGAGCACGAAGAGCAGGCCGCCGACGACGGCGCCTGCGAGGATGGCGAGAACCCACTGGAACGCGTTCGTCACGACGGGGAGCACGAGGAAGCCACCGTGAGGAGCGGGATCGTGCACGCCGAGGAGCAGCGAGCCGATGGCGCCGATCGAGGAGCCGAGCATCATGATGGGCATGACGGGCCAGATGTTCTTCGTCATGAAGGGGATGGCGCCCTCGGTGATGTGGGTGCAGCCCAGGACGAAGTTGACGAGACCGGCGTTGAAGTCGTCCTCGGAGAAGTACTTGCGGCCGACGGTGACGGCGAACGTGGTGATCAGCGGCGGGACGATGCAGGCGGCGGAGACGGCGGCCATGATGGCGGTGCCGGAACCGTCGGTGATGCCGGCGGCGACATCGGCGCCCATAAGGGCGGTGCCGGTGACGTAGGCAGCCTTGTTGACGGGGCCGCCCATGTCAAATGCGCACATGCAGCCGATGGCGAGGCCCAGGATGACGGGGCTGCCGCCGGCGAGGCCGTTCAGGAAGCCCATCATGGCCTGGTTGATGGCGACCATGGGGCCGGAGATGAGCAGCATCACGAGGCCGACGATGAAGGTCGAGCACAGCGGGTACAGGAAGATGGCCTTGAGGCCGGCGAGGTTCTTGGGAAGCCCAGCGAAGAGCTTCTCGAGCAGCTTGATGGTGTAGCCGGCAAGGAAGCCGCCGACGATGCCGCCGAGGAAGCCGAAGCCCGTGCCGGCGCCACCGGCGTCGATGAGGCCGGTCTGCGCGGAGACGGGAAGACCGGTGATGGCGATCATGCCTGCGATGAAGCCCGGGACGAGGGCGGGACGCTTGGCGATGGACTCGGCGATGTAGGCGGAGAGCACGGGAACCATGAGGTTCATGCCGATGCCGCCGATGATCTTGAGCATCGCGGCGAAGGTGTTGTAGTCGGCGTTGGTGGAATCGAAGGAGTAGATGCCCCAGAGGAAGGACACTGCGGTGAGAACGCCGCCTGCGACCACGAACGGGAGCATGTGGCTGACGCCGTTCATAAGGTGCTTATAGATGATGTGGCCGACGGATTCCTTCTCATCGCCTGCCGCGGGCTCGTCGGCCGCGACATCCGCCACGGTGCCCACGGGCTTCGCGGCGAGGGCACGGTCGATCAGTTCCTCGGCCGCTTCCTGGGAGAGGCACTTCGAGACGCCCGTGGAGACCATGGGCTTGCCGGCGAAGCGCTCGGCGTTGACGTCCTTGTCGGCGGCAACGACGACGGCCTTGGCCTGCCTGATCTCCTGCGGGGTGAGCTCGTTCTCAACACCCACCTGTCCGTGGGTCTCCACCTTGATGGTGAGCCCCTTGGCCTTAGCCGCCATTTGCAGCGCCTTCTTGGCCATGAACGTGTGCGCGATGCCCGTCGGACATCCGGTTGCGGCAATAATGTCGTAAGCCATATCGCACCCCTTTCGTGTCGTGGCGACCCCTTTCAGGGACGCCAACTACCGGTATGCACACGGCTCCGCCCAGACTCCCTCCACGGGAGTTGTTTGAAACCGTTGTTGCCAATTCGAACGAGCTCTGAAGGCCCGTAAATCAGGCTACCTGTTCGATAACGACCCTTCCCTCAAGCTCATCGACCAGAGCGAAATCGCCCAGACCTGCACACATGGCGACATTCGCGCCGGTTGCCATGGCACGGCGCAGCGCCTGCTCTACGTTCTTGCGATCCGCGAACCAGCGGGAGAGGAACGCTGCAAGCGTGGCATCGCCGGCACATGTGGCTGAAAGCACATCGACTTTGACGGCGCTGGCGCGCCAAACCTTCTCGCCGTCCGTGAAGAAGGCGCCGTTGCCGCCCATGGTGAGCAGCACGTTCTTCGCGCCGCGTGCGCAGATCTCGCGCAGCGCGTCCGGGATCTCGGATTCGTCTGCGACATCGATGCCGAAGACCTGCCCCAGCTCCTCATCGTTGGGCTTGATGAGGAGGGGCCCACGCTCGATGAGGTGGGCGAGGCACGGATGGGAGATATCGAGCACGAATTCCGCGCCGCGCTCCTCGAGCACGTCGATGACCTCGTCGTAGAAGCTTGGGTCGATCTGGGGTGAGAGCGATCCCGAGATCACGAGCGCGTCGAGGTCGGGGAGGGTGCGCAGCAGCTCGAGCATCTCGACCTGCTGCTCGCGCGGGACCGGGCAGCCCGCATTGGGCAGCTTGTACTCATCCCCCGATCCGTCCGTGAGGGAGATGAACGTGTTGATGCGCGTGATTCCGTCGACCCAGATGGGCTTCACGTCGCAGCCCTTCTCATTCGCTCTGTCGACGATGTAGCGACCCGAGAAACCGCCGAAGAATCCCAAGATGGTGGATTCGACGCCGAAGTGATGCAAGGTGAAGCTCACGTTGAGCCCCTTGCCATTGGGCGTGTATACGGGATTCGCAGTGCGCGAGACCTTGTTCGGGACGAGGCGATCCGCGGTGACGTTCATGTCGACGGCGGGATTGGTGGTGAGCGTATAGATCATCGCCTGCTCCTAAGCCCGGTTCGTCGAACCGAGGTTGTCCATATGGCTGGCGACGACCGCTGCGATCTCATCCATAGCCCAGGCTGCAGGCTTCTTGGGATCGAAGCAGCTGGGGTTCTCCGTCATGAAGGCCATGAAGCCGCGGGTGTAGGCCTGACGGAGCTCGGTGGCGTAGTTCACCTTGCAGATTCCGTTCGCGATGGCCTCGGCGACCTGGTCGTCCGGCACACCGGAGGTGCCGTGCAGGACGAGGGGGATATCGACGCGAGCGCGGATGGCCTTGAGCACCTCCTGCTCGATATGGGGGACGCCCTTGTAGACTCCGTGCGCGGTTCCGACGCCCACGGCGAGCGAGGTGCATCCTGTGCGCGCAACGAACTCCTCTGCCTCATCGGGGTCGGTGTAAGGGCTCTCGCCCTCCACTGCGGGGCCATCGTCCTCCTTGCCGCCCACCTTCCCGAGCTCAGCCTCGACGGGGATGCCGATGGGGAGCGCGACCTTGGTGACGCTTGCGGTGAGGGCGATGTTGTCCTCGAAGGGGACATGGCTGCCGTCGATCATGACGCTGGTGTAGCCTGCGTGCATAGCTGCGATGCAGCGGTCGAAGCCATCTCCGTGGTCGAGATGCAGGGCGACGGGCACGTTCGCGGCATCGGCGGCTGCGCGGACCATGGCGGCGAAGTAGTCGAGGCTCGCGTACTTCACGGTACCGGGGGTGGTCTGCATGATCACGGGGCTGCGACGTTCCTCCGCGGCGCGGATGACCGCCATGACGAATTCGAGGTTCTCCACATTGAAGGCCCCAACGGCGTAATGGTTCGCCTGGGCGTCGAGCAACATGTCCCTGGTGGTGACGAGCATCGGCATCACATTCTTATCGCGGGAGGTGGAAGAAGCCCTGCAGACATACTGGGTTTCAGTATAGTTTGCGGCGCTTCCGACCATCGATGCGCCGGCCATCGGGCATCCGACAGGAATAGCGCGAAGCGAAGCGAAAGGAAAGCGCGTGATTCCGGACAACTGCCCGTTTCGTTCCATCGAATCTACACATAGGAAAAAAAGACGCAAAAAAGAAAGCGTTATTCTAACTTTTTGATAAGATAAGATAAACACATTTTCTCCATATATCTCTGAGAAGAGGAAGGAAACCCGATGACCGAACAGAAGCAGCTGCTTGTCGACGAGCGGCGCGCGGCAATCATGGCGATGCTCGATCGGGGCGGATCGGTGCAGGTAGCCGAGCTGTCGGACCTTCTGAAGACGTCGAAGGTCACCATCCGATCGGATCTCGACGCCCTCGATCATGCGGGGAAGCTGCGCCGCACGCATGGCGGGGCGGTCTCGCTCTCGCGGCATGTGACGGTTTCCTTTCAGGACAGGCGCGTCAATGTGAATGCCGCAGCGAAGCGAAGCATCGGGTCGCTTGCCGCTACCCTGGTTCCCGATGGGGCTTCGATCTTCGTGGACTCCGGAACCACCGCGCTCGAGCTGGTGAGGTCGCTTGAGATCCGCAATGACATCACCATCATCACGACGGATCTCACCATCGCAGATTATGTTGATAGGTCGTTGCCCCGCGCCGACGTCATCCTGCTCGGAGGGTTGCTCCGCAAAGCGCACCGCTACACCGCGGGGCCCATCGCGTTCCATGCGCTCGAGGGGCTCAGGCCGGACATCTCGTTCGTCTGCCCGACCGGATACGCCTTGGGCGTGGGCCTCATGACCAACTATCTCGAGATGGGGGAGATGAAGCGCAGGGCGATGCACTGCTCCCCGCTGACCTACGTGCTCTTCGATGCGAGCAAGATCAACGCATCCTGTCTCGTGAAGTTCGGCACGCTCGACGAGGCCGACGGGGTTGTGATGGATTGCGATCCCGGCGGTGTCATCGCAGCCGAGCTCGGCGATGATGCCGGCAAGCTCCTGCTGGCCTGAGCCCTCTTCCCGCCGTCGATGCCGGAGGACGGCTGCCCTGCATCGATTCATATCCGAACGGTTAAACCCGTCGAGCGGTGTGGCGGCGGGCGCCGGCAGCTGCTACAGTATCACAGGACTGTTATGCCCTCTGGTAAAAGGAGATTCACGTATGGCTAAGATTGACGATATCGAGACGATGGGCTCTGCGGATGCGCCCGATGCGATCTACGATGCGACGACCCTCGGCGTGCCCAAGATGGTGCTCTTCGGCCTCCAGCACATGTTCGCCATGTTCGGCGCGACGGTGCTCGTGCCCGCTCTGACCGGCCTCTCGGTCCAGGCCACCCTGCTGTTCGCCGGCCTCGGCACGCTGCTGTTCCACTTCCTCGCCAAGGGCAAGGTTCCCGCATTCCTGGGCTCCTCGTTCGCCTTCATCGCCGGCTATGCGGCCATCGCCCCCAACGGCGAGCCCGAGCTGCTCCCCTATGCCTGCCTCGGCGTTGCGGCCGCCGGCTGCCTTTATCTGGTGCTCGCAGCCCTCTTCAGGGCCTTCGGCACCGAGCGTGTCATGAAGTACTTCCCGCCCGTGGTGACCGGCCCGATCGTCATCTGCATCGGCCTCATCCTCTCCAGCTCCGCCATCAACAACTGCGCGGCAGACTGGCGCGTCGCCATCGTGGCGATCGTCGTCATCATCCTCTGCAACATCTTCGGCAAGGGCATGGTCAAGGTCGTGCCCATCCTGCTCGGCGTCGTGGCCTCCTTCGTCCTGGCCGCCATCCTCGGCGACGTCGACTTCGCGGCCATCGCTGCGGCTCCCTGGGTCGGCCTTCCCGTCGTGTGGGACAACACCGCCCTCAGCCTCTTCACCAACGGCATGGACGGCGGCCTCGCCATCACCGCCATCATCACCATCATGCCCATCGCCTTCGCGACCATGATCGAGCACATCGGTGACATCTCCGCCATCAGCTCCACCTGCAACCGCAACTACCTCAAGGAGCCCGGCCTGCACCGCACCCTTCTCGGCGACGGCCTCGCCACCATCCTGGCATCGCTCTTCGGCGCACCCGCCAACACCACCTACGGCGAGAACACCGGCGTGCTCGCGCTCACCAAGGTCTTCGACCCGCGCGTCATCCGCATCGCTGCCGGCTTCGCCATCCTGTTCTCCTTCTGCCCCAAGTTCTCGGCCATCATCGGCGCCATGCCCGCCTCCGTCATCGGCGGCGTGTCGCTCGTCCTCTACGGCATGATCTCCGCCGTGGGCATCCGCAACCTCATCGAGAACCACGTGGACTTCACCATCACCCGCAACGTCCTCATCGCGGCCCTCATCCTCGTGCTCTCCATCGGCATCGCCAACAGCGCTACCGGCGCCATCGTCATCCCCGTCGGCTCCATCACGATCTCGCTCTCCGGCCTCGCCGTGGGCTCCATCGTGGGCATCGTCCTGAACGCCATCCTTCCCGAGAAATAGCGCTCAGGCTGCAATCCCGCTGTGCAAGCGAAGCGGCTGCACCGAATCCGGTGCAGCCGCTTTTCACGTCCGTGGGTTGAGGTCCGCCCGATCAGTTCCCGAAACTGCGGAGCAGCTCGTTCGTCTTGCCGAGCACGAGCATCGTGCAGTCATCGGGAAGCACGGTGGCGGCGGAGATGTTCATATCGAGGCGTCCGTTGCGCTTGAGCGCCATGATGTTGATGCCGTTCGTGCGGCGGACATCGAGCGCCCCGATGGTCTTTCCCACCCACCGCGCGGGGATCTTGACCTCGAAGAAGGAATACTGGTTGTCGAGGGGGATGTAGTCGAGGATATGCTCGGAGCTGTAGCGGATCGCCGTCCAGCGCGCCATCTGCGCCTCGGGGAAGACCACCTGGTCGGCACCGTTGCGCAGCAGGATCCTCTGCTGGACGTCGCTCTCCGCGCGTGCGACCACGAGCTTGGCCCCCATGTCCTTCAGCAGCGTCGTCGTCTCGATCGAGCTCTGGAAGTCATGGGCGATGGCCACGATGCACACGTCGAAGTTGCCGACGCCGAGCGTCCTGAGGAAATCGGGGTTGGAGCTGTCTCCGATCTGGGCGTTGGTGACGATGGGCAGGATGCTCTCGACGCGCTCCTCGTTGCGGTCGACGGCCATGATCTCGTGCCCGAGCTCGTTGAGCTTTGCGGCGACGTTCTGTCCGAAGCGACCGAGTCCGATCAGCAGAATCGATTTCATGATTCCTCCTTATCCGACGGCGATGTCCTCGTGTGGGAGCCTGCCCACATTCCTGTGGAGGTCCTTGGTGGCGGCGTAGACGATCGTGAGTCCGCCCACGCGGCCGAGGAACATGAAGGACATCAAGATGATCCGCGAGAATGCGCCGAGGCCTGGCGTGATTCCGCAGGTGAGGCCCACGGTTCCGATGGCGGATGCGCATTCGAACAGGCATGAGAGGTAGGGGAGACCCTCGAAGAAGGAGATGGCAGCACCTCCGAGGAGCGTGAACCCCACATACATCATGAAGACGGCAGACGCCTGCTTGATGGTGTCGTCGACGATCCTTCGCCCGAAGAGGTTGGATTCCTCCCTGCGGAAGCAGACCGAGACGAAGTTGGCGAGCAGGACCGCAAGCGTGGTGGTCTTGATACCGCCTGCCGTCGAGCCAGGAGAGCCGCCGATGAGCATGAGGACGATGGTGAACGCCTTGCTCGGCTCGCTCATCGTCGCGACATCCTCGACATTGAAGCCTGCCGTCCTCGTCGTGACGGAGTGGAACAGCGATGCGAGGGCGCGCTCGGTTCCAGGCAGGTTCCCATACTCGAACACGAAGAACGACAGGGCGGGGACGGCGATCAGGATCGCGGTCGTGGTGAGGATGACCTTGCTCTGCATGGTGTAGCGCTTGACCTTGCCCCTGTTCGCGATGATGTCGTTCCACGTGATGAAACCGATGCCTCCGAGCACGATGAGGAGCGAGATGGTGATGCAGACGATGGGGTTGTCGGCATATGCGGTGAGGGAGGCGTAGGGGGTCTCCGCGGTCCCCAGGATGTCGAACCCTGCGTTGCAGAATGCGGAGATGGACAGGAACACAGCCATCCAGATGCCCCGCAACCCGTACTCGTTGCACATCACGGGCATCAGGGTGAATGCGCCCAAGAGCTCCGTGAAGAAGGTGACCTCGAGAATGAATATCGCCATCCGGGCCATCCCCTCCACGCGCGGCGCGGCGAAGGTCTCCTGCAGCATGCTCCGCTCCCTGAGGGAGATCCTCCTGCCCGAGAGGAGGGAGAACGAGGCGGAGGCGAGGACGACGCCGAGGCCGCCCATCTGGATCATGGCGATGATCACGATCTGGCCGAACATCGTCCATCCGGTGGCGGTGTCCTTGACGACGAGCCCTGTCACACAGGTCGCCGAGGTTGCGGTGAAGATGGCGTCGGAGAACGATGCGGGCGAGGCGGAGCGCGAGGAGATGGGGAGCATGAGCAGCGCCGTGCCGATCAGGATGATGGCGGCGAAGCCCAGGACGACGATCCTGAATGAAGAGAGCTTCTTGCGCGTGATGATCGACGCCACCGCACGCTCCTTCTCGAAACCATCCGAATTGACGGGGAGCCATATCGAACCAACATACGATACACCATTATCCCGAAGATGTTGTGGAGGAAAAACAGACCGCGATTAAAATCCGATAGGGCTATTTAGAAAGAGGTCGACTCGCTTCTTGCGGGTTTTATATGCGACGGATTTGCTCGCTATCGCTATATGCACGGCTGATGCCGAAATGCGGGAAGCGGTGCTTGCACGCTAGGCAAATGGAAGGCAGGCGCACCGCCTCCGATGCGCCTGCCGCCTGCACCATCAAAACAGAAATGGGGGAACCCTATGCGCGTGCTGCGCGCACGTCCTTGGCATCGACCTTGAAGCCGTGGGAACGCGCGAACTCGACGGTCGTATCGACGGCCTCGAGCTCGCCGGCCTCCGCCACGCGGGTGCGCAGCTTCTCTGCGAGCTGCGAATCCTCGGCGAGCGCCCTCATGAACTTATCGTAATCCCGCTTCGACACGATGGTACCTTTCTCTCGGGTGCACCCTCAGCTGGCATCTCAGACGGCCGGATGCATTGAACGTCTCTAACAATATTACCGTACGCAGGTCGGTCCGCTCGTGCGAGAATAGCGGGGAACGGCTGATGCGTCCTTCACGGAAAGGTGTCCCGAGATGTTCCTGAAGAAGTCGCCCAAGATATCGGTTTCTTTCGACCCCGAGACGCAGTACCCCGTCATCCGCGCCTCGATCTGCACGGGGGAGCGCGTCGCCGGCTTCAAGAACAAGTCGGATGGGCACTTCACCGAGGTGATGCTCCTCCGCTCCATGGAGGACGAGCAGGCATTCAAGGATGCCTGCGGGGTCGATGAGCTGAAGACGGTGTACTGAGCGGGGCAGTCCAACGTTACAGGGTGCCCCAAATCTCCTTGATATATGCCAGCGTGTCCTCGCGCAGCTGCGGATCCTCCGTCTGCGAGAAGATCTCGAGCGCCCGCTCCAAAGTCGTGCCCTTCAGCTTCAGCAGCGGAATCGCCTGATCCAGCACGTTCCGAACCTCGTCGGTCAACACGCCGCCGGTGATGCCCTCGAGCAGTTCATCGGGAAGCTCGATGCCCTCGAACAGGTTGTCTGCCATGATCGCTCCTTTCCCGGGAGAACGCTTTGAAATAGTTAAGCGCCTTCACTTGATGATACGCGATGCACTGAGCCGTCGTCTCACGACGGAGGCGTCTGCGCGCGGGCTACCCTTCCTTTTTGCCGCGAACGGAATCCAACTATGCGCACATAATTTTTCGACGGGGTCATGCCCAGCTCATGCGGGCATCCCGTTGTCCTGCTAGGAGGTGGAACGGTCGCGGCCCCATGACGCGATGCCATGGGGCCGCTTGTCGCCTGTCTGGGGCGGGGGATGCCGATCGTGCTAGTCGTCGATCTCGGCGATGCGCTCGAGGATGGCGCCGGTCACCGGGTCGATGTCGTACTCGTACTCCATCTGGCTCACGTGGAAGTCAACCTCGTACTTGGTCACGCCGTCGTCGGTGTCAAGCTCGACCCTGAGGCGCGAGGTGTCCTGCTCGGCGACCCCGGCGTCATCGAAGGCGATGCGCTTGGCCGCGTCCTCGCCGATGTAGGGGGACTGCTGCTGGGTGGCCGCGGGGGCGCTGGCGGTAGCCTGCGTCTCGGTGGCGGCGGGCGCGCTGGTGGCAGCTGGCGCCTCGGTCGCGGCCGCCTCCTCCTGTGCCGTGGCCTCGGGGGCCTGCGTCTGAACGGTCTGCTCCTGGGCGGTGGGCTCGGCGGGAGCCGGTGCCGCCTGCTGAGCGCCACCGCAGCCACCCAAGACGACCATCATTGCCACTGCGCCTGCTGCGAAGATCCCTGCGATTGCCTTATTTATGAGGTGCTCCTTTCGTCTGGTGCGCCGCCCCGATGCCGTGGGCGCTTCCGATAACCACTTATTCATACGCACCAGATGACGAGCCGTCTCAAAAAAGAGAGATGCGGCGAAAGGTTATTCAGCGTGCTGTCTTGCGACGTCGTGTCGCGGCAACCTCTACTCCTGTCGGAGCCACCGTTCCGGATAGCACGTCTCGACGGCATCGCAGACCGAGCTGGCAAGATCGTCGTCCGCGCCGAACAGGGAGACGTATCCCTCGAGGTTCCTCGCCTTCTCCCGCAGCATGCCCCTCTTGTCGAGAACGAAGATGTGGCATTTGCGCTTCCCGTTCTTGGCATCCTGGATCATGTTCGCGCCGGAGGAGTTCCCATCGAGGGCGATGAGGACCGAGGGTCTGCGCTTGAAGACCTCGTAGGCAACGCTCTTGTAGATGCCCATGGGGCTGGGCTCGATGGAAACGCGAATGCGGACGCCGGCATGCTTCAGGCTCCTCGCCTCCTCCGGTCCGATCCGGGCCGGAACGAAGGCATAGATGTCGAACTTCCCCTGGTTCCGCTCGGCAAGGTACTGCTCGTAGCCCGAAAGGCTGTGGCCGATGACCAGGAACATCTTGCCAGGATCCCCCTTGGCGAGGACGTCGTCCAACAGGGCGCAGATGTCGCGGCGGCGCCTGGTCGCATGGCGATCGTTGTTGAAGGATCCTCCTACGAGGATCACCGGCACCCGGTCGCTCGGCAGCTCCTCGATCCTGTCGGAGAAGACCGCGGCGCTGTCCGTGGTATCCGAGAGGTCCAGCAGGGCCTCCTCCGTCGGCTGCTGAGCCTGCACCCGCGAGGCGTAGAAGGCCTCGACATCTCCCGCACCAACCTCGTCGACAAAGACGCGCATCTTCTCCTCGAGGGCGGCAAGGCCGCGGCTTCGGACCGCGTCCTCCGCACGATGCATGGCGATAAGCTCCTCCTTCGAGAGGTTGAGCGTCTTCTCGAGCGCGAGCTGCTCGTCGATCGAATCCGTCCCATACACGGCACCGCCGTCGGTTCCCTGCACGCAGGGCACGCCAGCCGCCAGGTACTGGCGCAGGGGGTGGTGCTCCAGCTGGCTCAGGTTGTTCAGCCGGACGTTCGAGGTGATCTGGAACTCCAGGACGGCACCGCTGTCCTTGAGGTCCTCCAGCAGCTGCCGTCCCTTGGCCGAGGTGAGGTTCCTGGTGTAGAGTCCGTGGCCGATCCGGATGAGGGGCATGGGCTGCCCGGGCGCAAGCCCCTCGCGGATGCATCTGATCGCGTTGGCCACGTTGTCGCGCAGGCCGTCGTTCTCCCCGGCATGGACGCGGATCGTGAAGGAGGGGTGGTCTGCGGCGATCCGGTCGAGCTCCGCCAGCAGCGGGGCAAGGTCGCGGATGTCGTTGATCTCCTCGCCGACGATGTCGCTGCCCGCCACATAGGGATCTCCCGCTATCGCACGTATCGTCTGGAGGCTCCTGCGCATCGAATCGTCATACGCGATCCTGTCGCGCACGATCGTGAGCGGAGTCCGCCGGATCGCCGCCAGGAACCGCAGCGTGACCCTGGTTTCCCGCCTGATCGCCGGCATCACCGCATGGACTTCGGCAAGCATGCGCGGTGCATCCTCGGGCTTCGCCAGGGTCGTGTCGGAGATCTCCGCGTAGTCGATGCCGCATGCGGCGTAGCTCCGCGCGATCCACAGCAGCTTGTCCTGGAAGACGCTGTTGGCGGAGAACGCAGGGTTGCTGCGATCCATTTCCATCGCGGCAAGGGCTTGGACGATCTCGTGGTCGGGGATGCGCTCGATGCCGTCGATCCGGATCGGGTCGTCGGCGGGCACGCCCTTGCAGAAGACGTAGCGGTACAGATAGACCTTCTCGAGGTTGGTGAAGACGGCCTGCCCGTCTTTCATGATGGCCAGCGACGCCCTGATCCTGGGGATGTTCCACGCCGCGTTCTCCAGGTTCTCGAGAATGAGGGAGGCGAAGTTCAAAAACGTCCCGTCATCTATCCTGCGGTTCAGGTACTTGCCCTTGAGGGGTGAGCCGCGAAGCTGCGTCGCCGTCTGGGCACGCCGCGTCGCAAGGACCCGCTCCTGCGCGGGTGACAGCCGCAGCCCCAGCTTGCGGATGTAGTAGAGCGGGTAGCGGATCTGATGGTGGATACCGAGGGCGATGAGGATGTCGGGATCGAGGTTGGCGTTCATGTGGGTGTGCAGGTCGGTGCGGAACTTGCACTCGCGCAGGATGTAGGTCTTCACGACGGTCTTGCGGAAATCCTGCCGGTAGTCCTTGGTCTGGCTCATCAGGGTCTTCGCGATGGCGGGTATGGATGCCTTCCGCTCGATCCTGCCGTCCGGATAGATGTTGGCGACCTTCGTATCGAGCAGGCGGAACACGTAGACCATGCGGTTGCTGCCGTCGATGTAGCAGGGCAGCGTGCCCCGGATCACCTTGAGGCCGTCCTCATCCGTCTGAAGCTCCAGGTTGCACAGAGCGGCGAGGTTGGTGATGAGGTTGCCCGTTCCGTGGTTCGGCGTTCTGAGCACGTAGTGCAGCTCGTCCCGATCGCGGAAGAGGTCGACGACGAGGTCCTTCTCCTTGTCGAGGTAGAACTGTCCGAATGCCTCCATGCGCCTGCCCTTCAAGCTGACAGGGGTGACGGCTTTGCGCCCCCTCCTTTGCGTAACGATAGCACCAGTTACGGGGAGCTGGCACGTGGCTGACGAGAAGAGAGGCGGTGAGACGGCCATCCCTTTTCCCAGAGTCCCTTGCGCTTCCGCAGCAGCTCGGGACGAGCTGGCTGTCGGTCGGGGAGAAGTGCTACTATTACTGCCGAATAGGGGAGCTGGCGCACGCCGGCTGAGATTGGGCCCACCGCGGCCCTGACCCTCGAACCTGATCTGGGTAATGCGCATTACCCGACAATGTATTTCAGCCGCAGGTAGAGCGGCTGTTTTTGTGCGAAATCCAAGGCAGTCCCGAAAGGATGTCCCAGACGGTCACACGGGCGTCTCTCGTGTTGCTCCTGCCCACATGCCGAATCGGCGAGCGGTCAGTCGGGCATGAAGGCAGCCCTCGTTACGCATCGAGGTTTCCCTTGTCTAGGGCTAGAATTGGGCCAGCCTAGTGAGGAAAGGTGCGCAACATGCTGGTTGTGGTGAGGACGGTCGATGACGGCGTGGTCGAGAGGCTCTTCGGCGTGTACGCGGAGTCGATGGGCGATCTCTCGGTCAACTTCTCAAATGAGAGGGAGATGAGCTCGTTGTATCGCGAGTTTCTCGAGGGCTTCGTCTCCGATTCGGGGCACCTCGTGCTCGTCGAGGAGGACGACGGCGTTTGGAAGAGCGCCTTGCGTGCGGTCTCGTGCGGCGGAGGTTGCTGGTTCATCGAGGCGGCTGAGACCGACCCCGGCGCCAGGCGCCGGGCAACGGTCGGCTCCTGCTGTCGCACGCCACGGAGTACCTACGCTCGCTCGGCGCGCGCGAGGTGACCTGCGTCATCTACAGGGGCAACGAGGCATCCAGAAGGCTCCACGAGTCATGCGGATTCAAGGCGACGGACGAGGACCCGGTCGACCCCTGGGGAGATCGCGACGAGTGCGGCGTTCTCTATAGGTCTCGGTTGTGACGCGGACCCACTTGGTCGCAAAGCTATTTCGTAGTGAATTCATGCCGTACTTATAACAATATACTGTTACAATTGCAGCATGAAAGCATTAGATGCCTTGAACATAACGGATGGAATAGCTGCTTCGCAGCGGGGGCTCGTCACATCCGCGCAGGCGCTGGCCGCGGGGGTGGGGAGGATGGAGCTCTCGCGTCTTGCCGCGAACGGGCACCTCGAGCGCGTGGGCCGCGGCGTGTACCGGGCATCCGGCGCCCCGTCCATACGCGAGGAGGCGGTATGGGCTGCATGGCTCTCGCTCGAACCTGCGGTGCTTGCGCATTCGCGGGACCCGCTCGCATGCGCCGTCTCCCACAACACGGCTGCATGGCTCATGGGCTTGGGCGAGCTTGGCCCGGAGCCCCTGACCTTCACCTCGGCGGTGCGCAGGCAAGTGCAAAGGGGCGGCCTGCGCGTCGTGCGCGGAAGGCTCTCGACGGACGAAGTGCGCACCGTCGCTGGGCTTCCCTGCACAACCGCCACGCGGACCGTGTGCGATCTCGTCGCCGACGGCGAGGACCTGAGCCTGGTCTCGGCGGTGCTGCAAGACGCGCTCTCCGCCGGCATGATTGTCGACGAGGCGGCGCTGCGTCGAGATGTCGACGGGCTGGGGAAGAGGCGCGGGCTTGCCAGGGGGACCTCGCTCTACGAGATGCTGAGGAGGGGGTAGCGTGGCATACCAGAGTCCGACAGAGTTCGACCTCGCGCTCAAGAGGGCGGTGCGCGAGGCCGGCGGCGACCCGGGTGCGGGATACCGCCAGGCGCTGCGTGACCGGTTCCTCTGCCGCGTGTTCAGGGGAGGGCGCTCCGATCTCGTTCTCAAGGGTGGCAGCGGGATTCTCGCAAGGATCCCCGACGCGCGCGCGACGCGCGATGTCGACTTCGGGCTCGTCGTGCCCTTGGATGCCGACTCGGCCGTGGCCGACCTGGTCGAGCGGGCCTCGGTTGACCTCGGCGACTTCTGCCGCTTCGAGCTGACGAGGCGCGAGGAGCGCATGGACGAGAACGGCTATTCGAGGCTGCTCAAGCTGCGCTTCTCGACGTTCGTCGGCGCAGAGGAGAAGGACCCCGTGCTCATAGACCTGTCGCTCGACTGTGCTCCCACGGGCGTGCCCGTAGTCGCAGACCCAGTGAGGCGCATCCAGCTCGAGGGCGTCGAGTCCTCGCCCTACGTGCTCTACCCCGTTTGCGACCAGCTCGCGGACAAGCTCTGCGCGGCCATGGAGGTCCAGCCCGGCGGGTACCCCTCGTCCAGGATGAAGGACCTCGTGGACATCGTGCTCGTCGCGCGCACTCAGGAGCTGGATTGGGGGGACCTGAGGCTGGCCGTCGTCGCGGAGTGCGCAAGGAGGGGGATGGCTGTGCCCGGGTGCTTCGAGGCCCCGGCATTCTGGCGTGCCGGGTTCGAAAGGTTCGCGCGCAGGCAGGGGGTAGACGTCACGTTCGACGGGGCCTGCGAGGTCGCGGGAGCCCTCTTCGACCCCGTCCTCGGCGACGTCGCCTGTGGCACATGGCACCCGGAAGGCCTGCGGTGGGACCGTTGCTGACGAAAAGTCTCGGGATCCTCTTGGCCGATTGCGGTCACGAAGGGGTGCGCTCGCCCCTCAAGTGTGTGTTTCGTATGACTCGGCCCCTTAGGGCCGCTTAGGGCCACTTGGCGTGACGTGCCGAGGACGCTTGCCGTTCGTTTGCGGCAATATCGTTTCCGTCACGCAAGCGCGGTCGCGGCAGAGGGGATGAGTGCTACCATTACAACTCGATAGGGGAGCTGGCGCACGCCGGCTGAGATTGGGTCCATCGCGGCCCTGACCCTCCAACCTGATCTGGGTAATGCCAGCGTAGGGAGACTGAATGCGCCTGCCCTCCAAACAGAAGACCGTGCCCGCCATCGCGGTTGCCGCCGTGCTCGCCGTATGGCAGGCTGCCTGCTCGCTCGGTCTCATCCCGGCGTTCATGCTGCCGAGCCCCATCGCCGTGGTCTCCGCGCTGGTGAGCGACTTCCCGCTCATCTGGTCGCATACGGTGACGACGCTTCTCGAGGCGGGGCTCGGACTCGCCATCGGCGTGGTGCTCGGCTTCATCCTCGCCGTCCTCATGGACCGTTATCAGACGTTCCGTCTCGCCATCCAGCCCCTCATCACGCTCTCGCAGACCGTGCCCACCATCGCCATCGCCCCGCTCCTGGTGCTGTGGCTCGGCTATGGCATCCTCCCCAAGGTCGTCCTCATCGTGCTCACGACGTTCTTCCCCGTGGCCGTGTCGCTCGCCGACGGCTTCGCCTCGGTTGACCGCGACATCATCGACCTCATGCGCACGATGAACGCCTCCAACCTGCAGATCTTCGTCTACGCGAAGCTCCCCGCAGCCGCCGAGCAGTTCTTCAGCGGCCTCAAGATCAGCGCCACCTACGCCATCGTCTCCGCAGTCATCGCCGAGTGGCTCGGCGGCATGAGCGGCCTGGGCGTGTATATGACGCGCGTCCGCAAGTCGTTCTCCTACGACAAGATGTTCGCGTCGATCCTGGTCATCTCCGCGCTTTCGCTGGGCCTGATGCGCCTCATCGGCCTGCTCGAGCGCGTATGCCTGCCTTGGAAACAGATCGAAAGGAAAGAACATGGAAAGATTATCGCGTCGTAGCTTCCTCGCTGCCTGCGCAGCACTCGGCACCGCCGCATTTGCCGGCTGCAAGCAGGAGCAGCCCCAGGACGAGGGCGTTCTCACCAACAAGGTCTCCTTCGTGCTGGACTACTCGCCCAACGTCAACCACACGGGCATCTACGTCGCCATGGAGAAGGGCTTCTTCGCCGACGAGGCGATCGAGGTGGAGATCGTTCCCGTGCCCGCCGACGGATCCGATGCGCTCATCGGCACGGGCGGCGCCCATATGGGCATGACCTATCAGGACTACATCGCCAACAGCCTTGCGTCCGCGAACCCCATGCCCTATACCGCCGTTGCAGCGGTGGTGCAGCACAACACGAGCGGCATCATGAGCCGCGCCGAGGATGGCATCACGACGGCTAAGAACATGGAAGGCCACACCTATGCCACGTGGGGACTGCCCGTCGAGCAGGCCACCATCAAGCAGATCGTCGAGGCCGACGGGGGTGACTACGACAAGGTTGAGCTCGTGCCCTACGAGGTGGATGACGAGGTCATGGGCCTGCAGGCGGGCCTCTTCGACACGGTGTGGGTCTACGAGTGGTGGGCGGTCCAGAACGCCAACCTGCAGAATTATGCCGTGAACTACTTCTCGTTCGCCGACATGGACCCGGTCTTCGACTACTACACGCCCGTCATCGCCGCGAACGACTTCTTCATGCAGGAGCACCCCGAGCTCGTGAAGGGCTTTCTGCGCGCGGCCAAGAAGGGCTACGAGTTCGCGGCGGCCAACCCTGCGGAGGCCGCAGAGATCCTCTGCAAGGCCGTTCCCGAGCTCGACCCGGCGCTCATCTCCGCAGCGCAGGAGTCCATCTCTCCGGAGTACATCGCCGACGCTGCAAGCTGGGGCGTCATCGATCCCGAGCGTTGGAAGCGCTTCTACCAGTGGCTCAACGACAAGGGCCTCGTCGAGAACGCCTTCGCTCCCGAGGCCGGCTTCACGAACGACTTCCTGGAGGGGTAGGGCATCATGGCGGCACCCGCGCTCGAGGCGCAGAGCCTGACGCTCTCGTGGGGCGACTTCGCCGTCGCCGAGGGGGTCTCGGTCCATGTGGACGAGGGCGAGCTCGCCTGCATCGTCGGGCGCAGCGGCTGCGGAAAGACCACGCTCTTCCACGCGCTCGCCGGCCTCGAGAAGCCCGCGGGAGGCAGGGTGCTGCTCCGCGGCGAGGACATCACGGGCGTTCCCGGGCGTGTGAGCTACATGCTACAGAAGGACCTGCTCCTGCCGAGCAGGTCCATCCTCGACAACGCCGCGCTGCCGCTCATCGTGCGCGGGGTGGACCGCGACGCGGCGCGTGCGAAAGCGGGTGCGCTGTTCGCCACGTTCGGGCTCGAGGGCACCGAGGGACTCTGGCCATCGCAGCTCTCGGGCGGCATGCGCCAGCGCGCGGCGCTGCTGCGCACCTATCTCATGGATAACGACGTGGTGCTCCTCGATGAGCCCTTCTCGGCGCTCGATGCCATCACGCGCGTGGAGCTCAGGCGCTGGTTCGCCGGCATGGTGCGCGAGCTGGGCCTCTCGGCGCTCGTCATCACGCACGACGTCGACGAGGCAATCGACCTCGGCAGCCGCATCTACGTGTTCGACGGCATGCCGCGGAAGGGGATCGTCTCGCGCATCGTCGGCGAGGTCGACGTGCGCTCAGCCGGAGCTGATGCGGCGCGGACCACGCTCATGGGTTTGCTCGGCATCGCCTAGCGGCAACGCGGATCAGAAGGTCAGCCCGAGCCCGCGCTCGTAGAGGATCTCGCCGGTGAAGTTCGCCGCTCCGTCCGATGCCGCCTCGATGACGGGGATATCCACGGGCAACGTGCCCGTGGGGCTGTAGCCGCCGAAGATCGCTTCCAGGGCTGCCGTGAAGTTGGCGTTGTAGGCGGGCGCATCCGATCCGTGGCTGCGGTCGGTGGGGTCGATGTCGGACCCTTCGCTCATGTACGCAATAACCTGCGCATCGGCATCCGTGTAGCAGGCGACGTCGTAGGGAAGGTTGTCGCTCAGCTGGATGAACGCGGCTCCTGCGCTGTGCGCCTCATCCATCGCCCGCTCGATAGCCGTCCGCTGCGCGGAGCCTTCCGAGAGCACCGACGTGCTCCAGGTCGTGGTCTCGCAGATGACCGCAGATGCCTCTGCGATGGCGGAGGATAGCGCGTCGCTGTAGCGGATCTCGCCGGCGTCGAGGTCGTAGTAGCGGTCGATGGTCACGCGCGCGGACGCGTCGTCGGAACTGCGCTCTCCGCCCGTGATGAGATTCCTCACGAGGACGCCTCCGCCGAACAGCCCGTGCTCCTCGAGTTGGGAGAGCGCATGCTCCGCTGCGGACGACTCCTCGGGGGTGCGTACGAGCAGCACGTAGGAACCGGAACTGACCAGCGGCAGCGCGCCCTCGTTCTTCACGACCGTGATCGCCTCGCGGGCCATGCGCATCTCCGCTTCGTGGTGCTTGCCCGAGCCGATGATCGCTTGCGCGCTGGCGGTGCGCGCCTCCGCATCGCGCTCGCAGTCGTACAGTCCGAGGATGCCGTGGCTCTCCTTGAGCGTGAGGACGCGCCGCACGCTCTGGTCGATGCGCTCGAGGTCGATGGCGCCCTCCTCGACCTTCTGGCAGATGAGGTCAACGTACTCGTCGTAGAACGCGGCATCCCAGCTATCCGACAGCCCGTGCGGTTGGAGCAGGATGTCCACGCCTGCGTTGAGGACCTTCTCGGCGATGTTGGCGGCGTGTTGCGCGGTATCCGGGGAGCCCTCCACCAGGTTCGCTGAGGCGATGGCGTCCATGTTGAGGGCGTCCGTGATGACGGCGCCGTCGTAGCCCAGCTCCTCCCGCAGGATCTTGGTGATGATGGTGTGCGACATGGTTGCGGGATAGCATCCCGTGCTCCCGTCCGGGAGGGCGACCTCCTCATCGATCTCCGGGCAGGTGATATGCGCAGTCATGATGAGGTCGGCGCCCGCCTTCACCGCTGCTGCGAAGGGGACGAGCTCGCAGGCGCGCAGCTCGTTGAGATTCTTCTCCACCGTCGCGGTTCCCAGATGGCTGTCGGTGCCCGTATCCCCGTGGCCCGGGAAATGCTTGAAGCAGGGGATCGCCCCCGAGCTCGAAACACCTTTGGCCATCGCGCAAGCCAGCTCGGCGACCATCGCGGGGTCGTCTCCGAAGGAGCGCACGCCGATGACGGGGTTGGCGGGGTTGCTGTTGACGTCGGCGACCGGCGCGAAGTCCACGTTGATGCCCAAGACCGACAGCTCCCTGCCCAGGATCGCCCCCGTCTCGCAGGCGTTCTCCTGCGCGGAGGCCCCCGTCGCTCCGACGGCCATGGCTCCGGTCATGCGAGTTCCCATGTCGAGGCGCAGCACGACGCCTCCCTCGCCATCGGCGCAGACGAGATAGGGGATGTGCGTGCTTGCCTCAGCGTTGAGGTTGTTGTCCTGCAGCGCATCGGCGAGGCGGAGGGTCTGCCCCGTCCCCTCGATGTTCGACCCGAAGAGGATCACGCCGCCGAACTGATGCCGGCGCAGCGCCTCGGCGAGCTCGGGATGGTCGTCGAGGTTCGTGGCGCCCCTCGCTATCGCCGGGATGATGAGCTGGGAGATCTTCTCATCCAAGCTCATGCCGGCAAGGATGGGCTCGACCTCGGAGGGTATGAGCGTGTCGTTGATGATGACATCGGAAACGCCGTGCCGGTATCCGGATGGGGCGGGGTCCTGCGCGCCGTCTCCCTCCGATGCGGAGCCGCCGCATCCCGCGAGCGTCGCCAGCATCCCCGCGCCGAGCGCAAGGGCCTGCCGCCGTGTCGGCATACGGTGCTTATCGGGCTCCATCATCATCTCCCGTGCGGTCGGTGGAATCGTCACGCTGCATATGAAGCGTACTCCTCGTGAGGGAGCGGGATGCGCTCGTGGATGATTCTCCGGATGCCGTGAGACTTAGAGCTGCGGGTCTGCGCTCTCCGTGCCGGTAGTGGGCTGCTCGGGCTCGGCGGATTCGGTGGGTTCGGTGGGTTCTGCTGGCTGGACGGGTTCCTGTGGTGTTTCCGCGGGCTCGCCGCCCTCGGGTGCAGGTTCGACCTGCGCATCGCCTTCGGGCTCGGCGGGCTGCTCCGCGTCGGGCGCAGTCTCGTCCGCGGGAAGCTCGGTTCCATCGGTGGGGGCAACGTCCTCCTCGGGCTCGGTGTACGTGCCCGAGACGTACTCGATGACCGGCGCCTGCACGCCGATTCCCCTGCCTGCGGTGAAGATGTCGACGCCCGCCGCATACACCCACACGGCCGCGAAGCCTGCGACCATGGCGATCGCCAGCGCGATTAGCGCATGCTTGTGCGAGCGGCACGCGGGCTGCGGGGCAGAGCCGAGCTGTACCGCGCCCTGGATCGCGCGGTCGTCTGCGGCATCGTAACCGCGGATCCCCTCGACCGAGCGGTTGATCATGCTGGTGAACACCGCACCCGCGATGGTTGCGGCGACCGAGCCTACGGCTGCGCCTATGACCGAGCCCAGGATGCCGGTCTGCTTGGCGAGGGCGAACGATGTGGCGGACGCTGCGGCGCCCGCGATGATCTGCGTTATGGTGAGGTCTCCGAAGATGGAGCCCTGCCTGATGTCCTTCTCCATGCCTACCTCCTTGCACAGGGCATGTTTTCATTAGCCACCCATCCTGACACAACGGGCGGGAAAGGGAAGGTTTTCACAGCAACGCCATCTATTTTTGACGCCGCATCCACAATGACGATTCTCCTCGTAGGACTTTTGTCAGCTTTATGGTGACAATTCTCCTCGTAGGACTTTTGTCAACCGTTCAGGTTCTTCGAGATCCTCGCGATGATTCCCCTGCTTATGCTGGTCAGCCGCTCGATCTGCCTGATTGACAGCCCTCGACGAAGCAGCCTCTCGATACCTGCATCGCGCTCGTTCCGAGGAAGGGATTTGAGGTTCTCGATGTCCGCGCCCAGCTCTTCGTGTGCTATGAAGAGCGCCCTGGCCATGGAATCACCGATCCGCCCAGAATCGAAGGAGGGGAGGACGTCATCTCCGAGGTACTGGTTGAACCTGTCGAATTCTTCAAGTGACCCGTACATCTCCAGCACCATCCCAGTCTCGGCAAGCCCTTGAGCTCCGAGATACTCTCGGTAACTGCTCCACGGGTACATCTGATAGTCGATCTTTCCCAGCTCGACTGGATTCTGATGGATGTATCGGACGACGGCGAGAAGTTGGGAGTCCGATTCGATGGGGACGCTCTTGAAACGATCTTGGAATAGATGCCCCACCCGATTGTGCCGCTCGTTGAAATGCTTCGCATATGCCGAGAGAACCTTCTGCATGAACGACGATAGATCGTCCTTCGCAGCGCGGGCAAGCAGGTGGAAATGGTTGTCCATGAGGCACCATGCGAGGATCTCAACCTTGGCGGGGCCCTTTGCCTCGGCAATCCGCTCGATCAGATACGAGCGGTCGTCATCGTCCTCGAAGATGATCTGCCGCCCAACGCCTCGGCACATGACATGGTAGATTTCCGAGCTGCTTTCGATTCTCGCGTTGTACGACATGGGCGCTCCAAAACGCGGATGATGAAGACGCCCATCGTATCAGGAATTCGAAACGATGGGCGTCGAAGAAAGTTGACAAAAGTCCTACGAGGAGAATTGTCATCAAAAAGCTGACAAAAGTCCTACGAGGAGAATTGTCAGATGGGAGTCGTCACCTCTGGTTAAGGAACGCCTTGTATGCCCGGTAGGCTTCGAAGACATCCGCCTTGCTCGTGACCTCCCACGGCGCATGCATCGAGAGCACGGGGATGCCGCAATCGATGACGCTCATGCCGTAGTTGGCAAGCATGTAGGCGATGGTCCCGCCGCCGCCCGCATCGACCTTTCCCAGCTCGGAGGTCTGCCAGTGCACGCCCGCCTCGTCCATCACGCGGCGAAGCGCCGCGACGTACTCTGCATTCGCGTCGTTCGAGCCGCTCTTGCCGCGCGCTCCGGTGAACTTGATGAACGAGACGCCGTGGCCGAGATATGCTGCGTTCTTGGGGTCGTAGACAGAGGGGAACGCCGGGTCGTAGCCCACGGAGACATCGTTCGACAGCACGCAGGAGCGCTCGAGGCAGCGGCGCAGCGGGAGCGACCCGCCTTCGCCTGCAAGCTCGAGGATCTCCGCCATGACATCCTCGAACCAGCGGCTGCGCATGCCGGTGGCGCCGACCGAGCCGATCTCCTCCTTGTCGACGAGCAGGCACACCGCGGTGCGCTTGGGCGCCTCGGTGTCGAGCTGCGCGATGAGGCTGGTATAGGAGCAGGAGCGGTCGTCCTGTCCGTAGCCCAGGATCATCGAGCGGTCGAAGCCAAGCTCGCGGGCCTTGCCGGCGGGAACCACCTCGAGCTCCGCCGAGAGCAGATCCTCCTCCTCGATGCCGAGCTCCTCCCTGAGGAGGCTGATGACGTTGGCCTTGACCGGGTCCTTGCGCTCGTCGCCATCCTCGGCCGCAAGCGGGCGCGAGCCGACCAGGACGTCGAGCATCTCGCCTTCGATGACCTCAGTCGCCTTCTTGGCCATCTGCTCGCCGCCGAGGTGGGGGAGCAGGTCGGTGATGTAGAAGACGGGATCGTCCTCGCCCTCGCCCAGGGCGACGGTGACGACGCTGCCGTCCTTCAGGGCGACGACGCCGTGGATGGCGAGCGGCATCGTGACCCACTGGTACTTCTTGATGCCGCCGTAGTAGTGGGTGTCGAGGTAGGCGAGGCCGTTCTTCTCCTCGAGGGGGTTCTGCTTGATGTCGAGGCGCGGGCAGTCGATGTGGGCGCCCAGGATGTTGAGGCCGCGCTCGAGCGGCTCGGTGCCCAGATGGACGAGCGCGACGGTCTTGCCCCGGTTGGAGGCGTAGATCTTGTCCCCCGGCTTGAGCGCTTCGCCGGATGCGATGGCGCTGTCCAGCGAGATGTAGCCCGCCGCCTCGGCACGCTTGATCGCGGATGCCGCGCACTCGCGCTCGGTCTTGTTCTCGGAGATGAAAGCGCGGTACCCGTTGCAGAACTCCTCGAGCTCTGCTGCCTGCTCCGCAGTGTACTCGCCCCATGCGCAGGGATGATCCATATAAGCTCCTTACCGGATTGTTTCGTCCACCCATATGATTATGACACCAGCGCCGTATGGCACGCGCTAGAATGGAGAACAGAGCAAGCTGACTGTTTGCCAACCGACCATTGGAGGTTCCCATGCTTGTCAATGCCGCCCAGATGCTTCAGTCCGCCGAGAAGGGCCACTATGCCGTGGCCGCTTTCAACACCAACAACCTTGAGTGGACCCGCTCCATCCTCACTGCCGCTGAGGAGCTCCAGAGCCCCGTCATCGTCCAGTGCACCGCTGGCGCCGCCAAGTGGCAGCAGGGCTTCAAGACCGTCGCCGACGTCGTGCGCGACCTCTGCGACTACATGAAGATCACCGTGCCCGTCGCCATGCACCTCGACCATGGCTCCTACGAGGATTGCTTCAAGGCCATCGAGGCCGGCTTCACCTCCATCATGTACGACGGCTCCCATGAGGAGACCTTCGAGCTCAACCTCGAGCGTACCGCCGAGATCGTGAAGCTCTGCCACGGCAAGGGCCTCTCCGTCGAGGCCGAGGTCGGCGGCATCGGTGGCGTCGAGGACGGCGTCGCCTCCAAGGGCGAGCTCGCCGATCCCGCGCAGTGCAAGGCCATCGCCGACCTGGGCGTCGACTTCCTCGCCTGCGGCATCGGCAACATCCACGGCCTCTATCCTGCCGACTGGGAGGGCCTCTCCTTCGATCAGCTCGCCAAGATCAAGGCCGAGGTCGGCGACCTGCCGCTCGTCCTCCACGGCGGCACCGGCATCCCGACCGACCAGATCAAGAAGGCCATCTCCATGGGCGTCTCCAAGATCAACGTCAACACCGACCTCCAGGTCGCCTTCTCCCGTGCCGAGCGCGCCTATGTCGAGAGCGGCAAGGACCTCGAGGGCAAGAACTACGACCCGCGCAAGTTCCTCAAGCCCGGCTTCGACGCCGTCGTCGCCCGCGCCAAGGAGCTCATCATCGACTTCGGTTCCGACGGCAAGGGCTGGGCATAAGCCCGCATCCTGTCAAAAGGACAGGTGATTTGACAGGAACGGCCCCGCATCAGCGGGGCCGTTTTTTCATTTCGGGGAGTATCCCCTTTTTTGGGAATAGCCTGCTACGCGCAGGAATCGGCGCCGTCGGGGCCGATCAGGTCCGAGAGGGACTTGCTGTCGAGGAACGCCGAGGTGACCTTGCCGAGGTCGCGCCAGATATCGACGGTCGTGCAGTTCTCAATCTTGGGGCAGAGCTCGCCGCTCGTGCAGTCGAGGCACGAGACTGGCGCGAGGTTGCCCTCGACTGCGCGCAGGATCTCGCCGAGCGTGTAGTCCTCCGCGGGGCGGGCGAGCCGATAGCCGCCGTTCTTCCCGCGCTGGCTCTCTACGAACCCGGCGCGCACAAGCAGCGACATGATCTGCTCGAGGTACTTGCGCGAGATGCCCTGGCGCTCCGCGACGTCGCCGAGCGAGACCCAGCCCTCATGGCTGCCGAGGTCGGCCATCGTGCGCAGCGCGTAGCGCCCCTTGGTGGAGAACATCTCCGCCATGCTACTCGCCGTCCTTGCCGCAGTGCTCCTCGAGCATCTCCTCGAGGGTGCGCCACGCGAGCTCCGCGCACTTCACGCGTGCGGGCATGTGCGAGATATCGCGCAGGAGCTGCGCCTCGTCGAGCTTGGCGAGCTCGGCCTCGTCGGTGACCTCGCCGCGGACCATGCCCATGAAGAGCTTGCAGAGCTCGATGGCCTCCTCGGGCGTCTTGTCGACGATGAGGTCGCTCATGATGTCGGCCGATGCCTGGCTGATGGCGCAGCCGTGGCCCATGAACGCAGCCTCCTCGATGGTTCCGTCATCCGCAAGCCGGACGGAGAAGGTGAGCTCGTCACCGCAGGAGGGGTTGATGCCCTCGTGGCTGCAGGTGACGTCGTCCATCTGGTACTTGTAGTCGGGGTTATGGACGTGGTCCATGAACTGGGCGTTGTAGAGGTTCATCTCAGCCATTGAACACCTTCCAAACTGACTCGAGGCCGTTGACGAGCCGGTCGATGTCGGACAGGTCGTTGTAGAGCGCGATGCTCGCGCGGCACGTGGAGCTCTCGCCCAGGCGCTTGAGGAGCGGCTCGGCGCAGTGGTGGCCCGCACGGATGCAGACCTCGTTCATGTCGAGGATCGACGAGACATCGTGCGGATGGACGCCGCGCACGTTGAACGAGACGGCGCCGACATGGCGCGCGCCGTCGACGGGACCCACGATGTCGATGAAGGGCAGCGATGCGAGTGCATCGGTGAGCGCGATGGCGAGCAGCTTCTCGCGCTCCTCCACGGCTGCCATGCCGATGCCCTCGAGGTAGGAGACGGCGGCGCCGAGCGCCACGATGCCGGCACCGTCCTGGGTGCCCGCCTCGAACTTCGCGGGAAGCGGTGCCCACACGGCGCCCTGCTCGGAGACCGAATCGATCATCTCGCCGCCTGTGAGGAAGGGCGGCATGGCCTCGAGCAGCGCGCGCTTCCCCCAGAGCACGCCGATGCCCATGGGGGCGAGCATCTTGTGGCCCGAGAAGGCGAGGAAGTCGCAGCCGAGCTCGGCGACGTCCACGGGGATGTGCGGAACCGACTGGGCGCCGTCCACCACGCAGACCGCGCCGACGGCATGGGCGCGTGCGGCGATTCCGGCGACGTCGTTCTCAACGCCGAGGACGTTGGAGACCTGCGTCACGGAGACGATCTTGGTGCGCGGGCCGATCTTATCCAGCTCGGAGGCGGGGATGCGGTACTCGTCGTCGAGGTAGAGGTAGGTGAGCGTGGCGCCGCGCTCCGCGCAGATCTGCTGCCAGGGGATGAGGTTGGAATGGTGCTCCATGATGGAGATGACCACCTCATCGCCTTCGTTGAGCAACAGCTTGCCCAGCGAGCGGGCGGCAAGGTTGAGCGACTCGCTCGTATTGCGCGTGAAGATGACCTCGGCGGGATCGGAGGCGCCGATGAAGCGCGCGATATGGGCGCGGGCGGCGTCGATGGCGGCAGTCGCCTCCACCGACAGGCGGTAGAGGCCGCGCAGCGCGTTGGCGTTCATGGTCTCGTAGAAGCGCATCTCGGCATCGAGCACGCTCTTCGGGCGCTGCGATGTCGCGGCGCTGTCGAGATAGGCTATCCCCGGATTGGCTGCAAGCAGCGGGAAATCCGCGCGATAGGGGTTCTCGCGGATGGCATCGAACTCGGAGGGCGAGAGGGCCATGCTACACCTCCTTGAAGAGCTCGACGTCGAGCGCCTCGAGCGAGTCGTTGCTGATCTCGTTGCCGAGCACGGCTTCCGTACGCAGCGCGATCGCCGCGGTCGAGATGGGCTCGGGGGCGTGGATGAGCGCATCGTCGAAGATGGAGCGCATGAAGAGCGCTATCGCCTCGGCCTCCGTGAGGCCGCGGCCCGACATGTAGGCGAGCTGCTCGGGGCTGATGGCGCCGATGGTGGCGCCGTGGTTGCCCGCCACGTCGTCCTCGTCGCACAGGATCGTGGGCAGCGTCTTGTTGCGGATGTGCTCGCCTGCGATGAGCACGGTCTCGGCCTCGTTGCCCTGCGAGCCCTTGGCGCCGTGGATGAGGTCGATCGTCTCGCGCAGCGTCTTTGACGAGCCGTCGGCGAGCATGCCCGAGACGACCATGTCCTCGCGGGTGTTGCGGCCGCGGGCGCGGACGATATGGTTGATGTCGAGGAGCTCCCCGTTTCCTACGAGGTAGCGGCAGGAGAGCTCGAAGGCGGCGTCATCGCCGGCGAGGTTGCATGCCATGCCGGCGGCAACGTTCGCGCCGCCCAGGAAGTACTGGCGCACGTCGACGCGCGCATCCTTCGCCGCATCGATGCCGAGGCCCTCGAGGTGGCGGTTCGCGCCGCCGTGGGCGACGACCTCGACGATGTGGGCGGTCGCCCCGCGCTCCACGATGATGCGGGTGAGCGCGGCGGTGATGGCATCGCCCGTGGGGTCCGCGCTCGCCGCGACCACCACGGTGGCCTCTGCGCCCTCGCGGATGCAGACGCCCGTGTCGGAATAGGCGTTCTCCCCGGCGGTGGCGACGACCACGATGGGGTCGTCGCGTCTGGTATGGGCGGGAACCTCGATGTAGCGCGCTTCGGGAACGCTCGCGACGATCCAGTCGCGCGCCTCGTCGCCCAAGCCGCACTCGATGCCGTCGAAGACGCGCGGCAGGCGGTTGAACGCGGCGCCATGGTCGGTCGGCACGGGGACCTCGAGGCTGATGTCGTTCACGCGCAGGTAGTTCCAGGTCTGCGCGGGAGGGGTGTTGACGTGGGAGAGCTGCATGGTCTCGGCCATTATCCGATCGCCCCTTCCATCTCGAGCTTGATGAGGTTGTTCATCTCGACGGCGTACTCCATGGGGAGCTCCTTGGAGATGGGGTTGGCGAAGCCGTTGACCACCATCGTGCGCGCCTCGGCCTCGGAGCAGCCGCGGCTCATGAGGTAGAACACGGTGTCGTCGGAGATGCGGCCGATGGTGGCCTCATGGCCGACCTGCGCGGTCGCGCAGCGCACGTCCATCGCGGGGATGGTGTCGGAGCGGCTCATGTCGTCGAGCATCAGCGACTGGCAGCTCACGGACGCGCGGGCGTTCTCGGCGCGCGGTCCGATGATGACGGAGCTGCGGAACGTGTTGATGCCTCCGTCCTTGGAGATGGACTTGGTGTTGACGCTCGCGGTGGTGTTGGCGCCGGTCATCGTGACCTTGCAGCCCGTGTCGAGGTCCTGCGTGGCGCCCGCGAACGTGATGCCGGTGAACTCGCAGTCGGAGTTGTCGCCGGCGAGGATCGTGGACGGGTAGAGGTAGCTCACGTGGCTGCCGAACGAGCCCGACACCCACTCCATGTGGGCGTCCTTGGCGACCGTCGAGCGCTTGGTGTTGAGGTTGAACATGTTCTTCGACCAGTTCTCGATGGTCGAGTAGCGCATGTGCGCGCCCTCGCCGACGAAGATCTCGACCGCGCCGGCATGGAGGTTGGCCACGTTGTACTTGGGTGCGGAGCAGCCTTCGATGAAGTGGAGGTTGGCGTTCTTCTCCACGATGATGAGGGTGTGCTCGAACTGGCCCGCGCCCTGCGCGTTGAGGCGGAAGTAGCTCTGCAGCGGGAAGGGGAGGGTGACGCCCTCGGGCACGTAGACGAAGCTCGAGCCGCTCCACACGGCGTAGTGCAGCGCCGAGAACTTGTGCTCGGTCATGGGGATGAGCGTGCCGAAGTACTTGCGCACGATCGGCTCGAGCTCGGGGTCGGTGATGGCGTCCTCGATGGTGGTGTAGACGACGCCCTGGTCGGCCACGGACTCGCGCATGTTGTGGTAGACGATCTCGGAGTCGTACTGGGCGCCCACGCCGGCGAGCGTGGCGCGCTCGGCCTCGGGGATGCCCAGGCGCTCGAAGGTGCTCTTGATGTCCTCGGGCACGTCGTCCCACGTGTTGGTGCGCTTGGTGTTGGGGGCCACGTAGGTGGAGATGTGGTCCATGTTGAGGCCCTTGATGGAGGGGCCCCAGTTGGCGGGCATCTCCATGTGCTGGTAGAGCTCGAGGGCCTTCAGGCGCTTCTCGAGCATCCAGGCGGGCTCGTTCTTCTTCTCGGAGATGGCCCGCACGATGTCGGGCGTGAGGCCGTCGGCATAGCGCTCGGCATCGACCTCGGGCATCACGAAGTCGTAGAGCGAGCGGTTAACGTCGGCTACGTTGGTGCGCGCCATAGCCTTACGCCTCGCTTCCGAGCTCGCGCTCGTAGCGCTCGAAGCCGTGCGCGTCGATCTCGTCGATGAGCGAGGCGGGGCCCTCCGCCACGAGATGGCCCTTGACCATGACGTGCGTGCGGTCGACATCGAGGCGCTCGAGGATGCGCGTGTTGTGGGTGATGATGAGCAGCGACCCGTCGCAGCGCTGGCGGTAGGCCTCGATGCCCTTCGAGACGATCGAGAGGGCGTCGACGTCGAGGCCGGAGTCGGTCTCGTCGAGGATGGCCAGCTTGGGCTTGAGCAGCAGCAGCTGGAGCATCTCGATCTTCTTCTTCTCGCCGCCCGAGAAGCCCACGTTGAGCTCGCGCATGATGAGGCCCTGGTCGAGGTCGAGCTCGTCGGAGAGGCGGCCGACCTCGTCGCGGAACTTGCGCGCGGTGGTCTTGAGCTCGGGGCGCATCTGGCAGATCGTGCGCAGGAACGTGTAGAGCGGCAGGCCGGGGATCTCGACGGGCGCCTGGTAGGAGAGGAACATGCCGGCGAGCGAGCGGTCGGTGGGGCTCTTCTCGGTGATGTCGGCGCCGTCGAAGGTGATGGTGCCGGACGTCACGTCGAAGGCGGGGTCGCCCATGATGACGTGGCCGAGCGTGGACTTTCCGGCGCCGTTGGGGCCCATGAGCACATGGGTCTCGCCTGCGGCGATTGAGAGGTCGATGCCGTGCAGGATGGGCTTGTCGCCTGCACCTGCGGAAAGGCCTGCCACGGTGAGCAGCGTGTCTGACATGTTCGGTTCTCCTTTATCGAAAGAGCGGCGAAGGGCCGCGTGTTTGCCCAATTCATACTAAAGTGTAGGTATTTAAAATGCAAGGGAGAATCGCCCCTTGCGTGGCGGATAATGGATGCCGCGGAACCGGGAAGGGAGCGGTGTGAAGGCATATCTGCGCATGGGGGATTGGGTCGGTCGCCACATGGCGGCCATCTCGCCCGTCCTCGTGCTGCTCTCGGTGCTCTTCCCCGAGCAGCTCGCGCTGTTGAAGCCGCTGGTCCCCGCCCTGTTCGCCCTCATCACCTTCCAGGGCTCGCTCGGCAACGACTTCGGCACCCTCGCCGAGGCGTTCAGGCGTCCCGCCGCCATGCTCGCCATCCTCGCGGTCTCCGCCATCGCCATGCCGCTGCTGGCGTTTCTGCTGGGAAGCCTCTGCTTCGCCGGCAACGCGAACCTCGTGACGGGCGTGGTCCTCGAGTACGCCGTGCCCGTCGCCGTGGTCTCCATCATGTGGATCGGCATGTATGACGGCGATTCGTCCCTCGGTCTTGCGACGCTGCTCATCTCGACCGTGCTGTCGCCCTTCACGATCCCGCTCACGCTGCGCCTGCTCGTCGGCGCGTCCGTCGAGGTCGACGTGCTCGGCATGATGCGCTCGATGATCGTCCAGATCGCCATTCCGGCGCTCGCGGGCACGGCTGTGAACCATCTCGGGAAGGGGCGGGGCAAGCGGGAGCTCTCGCCCGTGCTCGCGCCCGCAGCCAAGGTGATGCTCTGCATCGTGATCCTGGCGAACTCCACGACGGCCGCACCCTATGTGCGCAACCTCACGCCGCAGTACGCGGGCGCAATCGCGTTCATCGGCGTCTTCGCGGCCTTCGGATTCGTCCTGGGCGTCATCGTCGCCCGCCTCATGCGCCAACCCCGCGACCGTGCCGCGACCATGACCTTCGAATGCGGCCTGCGCAATATCTCGGCAGGTACCGTCATCGCGGCGCAGTACCTTCCCGGCGAGGTCATGCTGCCGGTCACCGCGGGCACGCTCTTCCAGCAGATCCTCGCCGCACTCGCGGGGAAGCTCATCGAGCGCTTCTGGCCGAAAGACGACGGGGCCGGCCGCTAACGTCCGAAACAGATCACGAGCACCTCGCGGCACCACTGGACGCAGCGCGTCGAGAAGGGCGTGGGAGCGGCAAAGGGACGTGTCCGAAGACCTGCGGCGCATGCGAGCTTGCGTGCGCGCCACATGTGGTAGTCGCTCGTGACGATCCATGCGGTGCCACCGAGGCCGGCATCCTCCATCAGCTCGATCGAACGGGAAAAGTTCTCCTCGGTGTTGAGAGCGCGGTCTTCGACGATGATCTGCCTAACGGGTATGCCGGCATCCGCGAGGTAAGCTGCCATGACGTCCGCCTCGCCGGGCTCCGACGGATCGGAGATGCCACCCGTGACGATGAGCCGCAGGTCCGGATGGTCTCTCCATAATCTGACGGCTGCGTCGAGCCGCAGCTTGAGCGTGTACGACGGCATGCCGTGCCTCACGGCGCACCCGAGGACGATGGCGACGGGGGCTTCGGAAACCCCATCCGCGACGAACGTCGCGGCGACCATGCGGACGAACCATACGTGCAGGAAGACGAACACCGCCGCGCCGACGACCGCGCATGAGAGGGCCCACATCGAGTGGTCCGCCAGCTCCGAGGCAGCGCCTGCGAACCCGAGGACGAGAAGCGACAGAGGGATGAGCCCCACGCTGATCTCGCGGCGGACGATATGGAACGCGACGATGGCAGCGCAGATGGCCATGCAAGCGACCGGCGCGGCTGCAAGGGGTGCGAAGCGGCCCCATGCCCGTGCAAGCAGGGCGATCGACCCGATGGCGCAGGCGATGGTGATCGCCAGCACGGGCATGCGCCAGAGGCGCTCGGTCCCCATGATGGTGTGCGTCGTCTCTGCCATGCCCTCTCCGCGAGCGACTATACTAGCAACCATGATGAGTGTAGCGAAAACCGCCGCCTTCTACCTTGTCCAGCTCACCTGGGGGTTGCCCCAGACGCTGGCCGGCGCAGCCATGCATGCGCTCGTTCCCGGCGAGAAGGGCGGTCGCTATCGGTGCGCCATCGTGACGAAGTGGAAGTACTCGCGGGGGCTCTCGTTGGGACCCTTCATCTTCATTCCCGACTATCTCGTGGGTGCGGACCATCCCAAGACCATCGCCTATATGAAGCGATATCAGGAGAAGCTCCTCGTGCACGAGTACGGCCACTGCATCCAGTCGCTCGTCTTCGGTCCGCTCTACCTGCCGCTCTTCGCCTTCCCCTCGATGATCTGGGCAGGTGTGCCCGCGCTTGAGCGCATGCGCAACGCCCGCGCATTCTCCTACTACCGCTTCTATACCGAGAAGGTCGCGAACTGGCTGGGCGAGCGGGTCACGGGTGAGGAGAGCCTGCACTAGGGGACTGCGGAGCCGCGTTTCAGTTGAGTTGGTGGTCTTGTTGCGGAACGTCTCTGTAGGAAGTCACCAAGTCATGTGCAGCTTTGGGCAGTTTGGACGCAAAAGCCCAGTTGCGTAGAGGCTGTATGGTTTTGACTTGGTGTAGAAAAGCAGACCTGACACCAAGTCAAAACGAGAAGGCGGTTTCAGTTCGGGAATGTCCGCCCTTCGCGCCTATTCCTCTTCGGCCGTGAGGGTGGCGACGAGCTTGCCGAGGGTCTGGGCGAACGCCATGAGCTCATCATCGGAGATGTCGGCGAACAGGGCGCCGGTCGCTTCGGCCACGAGCGGTGCATTCTTCGCGAGGCAGTTCCTTCCCTTGCGGGTGATCCTCACGCTCAGCGCACGCGCGTCGAACTTCGAGACGGATGTCTCCACGTAGCCCTTGTTCTCGAGCTGCTCGATGATCTTGCGCGCATTCTGACGGGTTGTTCCGATGAATTGCGCAACATCATGCACGCTCTTTTCGAGCGAATCCATGCGGTCGATCATCATGAGGAAGAACCACTGCTTGTAGGTGATGCCCGAGAGATCCGCGTCGATTGCCGCAGCCATGCGGTTGGCGATGAGGGACGTGGTACCGAAGACGTACTGCTCGATGTTGGCGCGCTGTGCCATGGCTGCTCCGTTTCAGATGCATATGCTGGATGGCATCAACTATAGGCAAGGGGTTGCTGATTGGCAAGGGGAGTCGGTGCGCTACCGTACGAAATGCGCGAGGTACTCCACGTTCCCGTCGCCGCCCGTGATGGGGGAGGGCACCACGCCCGTGCAGGAGAAGCCCGCCCGCTCGAACGCATCGCGTACATCCGCCACGGCCTGCTGCCGGACCGCCTCATCCACGACCACGCCCTTGTGCGCCTTCGCCTCGCGCTGGCCGCATTCGAACTGCGGCTTCACGAGGCAGATGACCTCGCGCACATCCGTCGCAGCCACGGCGTCCACGAGCATCCTCGCCGAGATGAACGATACGTCGATGCCCGCGATGTCCGCACCTGCGAGTTCCGCAGTCGGCATGCGCCTGAAGTCGGTCTGCTCGTGCAGTGAGACGCGCGGGTCGCTCCGCAGCGGCTCGACCATCTGATCGGTGCCCACATCAACGGCGATGACGCGTGCGGCGCCGTGCTGGAGCGCGCAATCGGTGAACCCGCCGGTCGACGAGCCGATGTCGAGCACCGTGCGTCCGTCCAGGCGGATGCCCCAGGTCTCGAGCGCCTTCTCCAGCTTGAGGCCGCCGCGCGACACGTAGGGCATCACGCTGCCTGCGAGCTCGATCGCGGTCGTGTCATCAACCTTGTGCGCGGGCTTCGTGCAGACCTCGCCGTCGCAGAGCACCTGCCCCGCTCGAATGGCCTCCTGGGCCTTGGATCGCGTGGGAAGGAGCCCCCGCGTCACCAGCTCGTTGTCGAGCCTTCCGCTCATGCGCACACCAGCCGCTCCATGAGCGCGAGCGCGCAGTCGACGCCCGGGGCCAGGCTCGCGACGCCCACCCACTCCTCGCGCGTGTGCGCGCCTGCGCCGCGAATCGCTCCCACGGTGGTCGCAGGGATGCCCAGCGAGAAGGGCACGTTGGCGTCGGTCGACGACGGACCCCACTGGACCTGCTCGCCGAGCGTCTCCACCACGGCCTGCTCGCATGCCTTCATCAGCGCGTTCTGCCGCACCGGGTCGATCGGGCCCTCGCCGGGGCGCTCGCCGATGAGCTCGAGGGCGAAGCGCACGTTCTCGGCAGCCGACTGCTCCACGAGACGCTCCACGCGCTCCCGCATCGTGGCGAGGCACGCCTCGGAGACGGACCGGTACTCGATGAGCGCCTCCGCGTGCTGCGCGATGGAGTTCACGGTGGTCCCGCCCTCGATGCGCCCCACGTTCACGGTCACGGGCTCCTCGTCGGGACGCTCGATCTGGTAGAACGCGCAGATGAACGCGCTCAGGCGCTCGATGGCGTTGGGCGATCCGAACTTCGCGTAGCTGTGGCCGCCCGGCGTGTCGCAGCTGATGCGCCAGCGGTGCGAGCCCACCGGCCGCGTGACCACGTGCGGGGCGTAGCCGTCGAGCGAGACGAACGTCTCGATCCGCCTGCCCACGCGTGCGAAGAGCGCTTTCATGCCGTCGAGGTTCCCGAGCCCCTCCTCGCACGAGTTCGCGGCGATCATGACGGCGCGCCTGCGCTTGAGCTCGCCCGTGCGGATGCGGCGCAGCAGCTCGCGGTAGGCGAGCAGCAGGCATACGAGGTTGGCGGTGTCGTCGCCGACGCCGGGCGCCTGGATGCGGCCGTCCTGCTCGACGAGGGGAAGCGGGTCGGTGTCGGGGAAGACCACGTCGGTGTGCGCCGAGAACAGCGCGATCCTGCCGATGATGCCCACGCCGTACGAGCTGGTCACGTTGAGGGCGTCGTCGATCTCGGCGTCGAGCCCTTGGCCGATCAGCCAATCGCGCACGAATTCCGCGCGCCTGCCCTCATCGTGGCTCGGCGCGGGGATGCGCGCCAGCGTGCAGAGAAGGTCGTGCGCCTCCTGGGCAACGTCGGTTCCGTAAGACATGGCAGCTCCTCGTCGGTCGGTCCATCTCCTCCATTATGAGCCAAACGCCGCGTGCTGGATGGTGCCTGCATGCTCTATGCTTGAGGGGAGGCATCTAAGGATTTCGAGGGAGGCATCCCATGCTCGAGGAACTGAAGCGGACCGTCTGCGAGGCCAACCTGCTCCTGCCGAAGCACCGGCTCGTGACCCTCACGTGGGGCAACGCCTCGGGCATCGACCGCGAGGCGGGTCTCATCGTCATCAAGCCCTCGGGCGTCGATTACGAGGGGATGACCCCCGACGACATGGTGGTGGTCGACCTCGACGGCAACGTGGTCGAGGGCAGCCACCGTCCTTCCAGCGACACGCCCACCCACCTCGAGCTCTACCGGTCGTTCCCCTCGATCGGCGGCATCGTTCACACGCATTCGCGCTGGGCGACGATCTTCGCGCAGGCGGGCCGCAGCATCCCGGTGCTCGGCACCACGCACGCCGACCACTTCTACGGCGAGATCCCCTGCACGCGCTCGATGATGCGCCACGAGATCGAGGACGATTACGAGCGCGAGACAGGCCGCCTCATCGTCGAGACCTTCTCGCGCACCGACCCCTCGGACGTCCCTGGCGTGCTCGTGTGCGCCCACGGCCCCTTCACCTGGGGCGCCGACCCCATCGAGGCGGCCAAGAACGCCGTGGTCTTGGAGGAGGTCGCCTTCATGGGCTGGCACGTGGTCGCAATCAGGTCGGACCTCGAGCCGATCGAGCGCTCGCTGCTCGACCGCCACTTCAGGGGCAGGCACGGCGAGGACGCCTGATACGGGCGGGAGAGAGCTCCCGCCCGCACGATGAACGAATTCTCCGCGGATAGCTAGACGCTCAGCCACTCCGACTCGGGACGGCAGAGCAGGCGTGCGTTCTTGTACGCCATGCGCAGCGTGAGGATCGTCCGGCCTTCGTAGTGGCCGTGCTCGTCCTTGTTGGTGACCAGCACGCAATCGGGTACGTCCTCGTCCATGAGGCACAGCGGCAGCAGGATCTGGATGTCGTTGATGGCGGGGTAGAAGCTCGGCACGCCGGTGCGGAAGCTGTAGGCAGCGCGCACGCAGGCACGGTCGAGCGCGCCGTCCATGGCCGCCTTGATGCGGTTGAAGTACGAGGGGTTCTCGGTGAGGAACGCACGCAGCTCGTCGAACTGCTCGCCCGCGAGGCCTTTGGCGTGGTCGCCGAAGGGGTCGCCGTCGCTGCCGCGGTCGGGATCGTAGTCGATCGACTCGACGAGCTCGCGGATCTCAGCCGCCTGCCTGCCGTAGAGCTGGCTCGCGATGAAGTCGGTGGGGATGCGGTCGACGTTCTCGATGATGATGTGCTCCCAGTTGCACAGCGGCGTCCCGAGCGACGCGTCGAACACGATATCGCTCACGTCGTTGAAGAAGCGTGCGCGCTGGGGCATCTCGGGGAACGTCGCGCGGAGCTTCGCGCTCAGCTTCTTGTTGCTGTTGTCGAACTGCGTGCAGACGCCCGCATACGTCCACGGCTGCTTGCCGGACATGGTGTTGGGCACGAAGCACAGGTAGAGGTCCTCGTAGCGCGGGGTGACCAGGCCGCTGTTCATGGCGGCGAAGGTGCGGCCCTTGTTCTCGAGCACCATGCCGTCCAGGCGCAGCTTGTAGAAGGTCTGGGTGATGTAGCTCTGGAGGATGGAGTAGTCGCCCTCGCAGAAGCCCCACGGCTCGGGCAGGGCGCGGCTTGCGATCTCCTCGAGGGCGTTCACATGGTGGCCGTCGCTCTTCGAGATCCACAAGAAGGCGTAGTTCCTGAGGTCGCGCGTGTTCGTCGGCGCGGCGCCCGTAGGCTTCGGGGAAGCGGGGGTTGCGGCAGGGACAGGGGCGGGAGCGGGGGTCGGGGCGGGGACGGGCTCGGCATCCTCCGGGATATCCACCGTCGTTCCGGGGACCGCGACGTTCGCGAGGACGCCGTGCTTGTCCTCGCCCGCGTAGGTCATGTACCAGGGCATACCGCCCTCATGCGCGTTGGGCTTGAGGACGGCGCACAGGACGGTGGCGGGGTCGGTGCTGCTGTGCACCTGGAACGTGATGGTTCCGGGCGTGGAGACGAACGCTCCGGTCTCGAGCGCCTTCTTCCAGCTCAGCCCGAGCACGACGGCTTCGTGGCCCTTGGCGCTCTCCATCAGGCAGGGCGTCAGGAATCCCCGCGTCTTTCTCGAGACCTGTGCGAACTCGGTAAGCTCTTCGGTGACTTCGGGGTGCTCTTCGATGAGAGGTGCCATGATTGCCTTTCGACGTGGGTTCGACAACCGCATCATACCCGTTTTCGACGCCGTTCAAGCATCCTTCCGCGATGATGCCGGCAGGTGAGCGGGCGGGGAGGGAGGTCGAGCCGCTATACTGGTTGACATCGGTTCAAATCGAAGGGAAAGATCCATCCATGGCCAACCGTTTCGTCCTTAACAACATCAGCTATCACGGCAAGGGCGCCATCAACGAGATTCCCGGCGAGATCTCCCGTCGCGGCTTCAAGAAGGCGTTCGTCTGCTCCGACCCCGACCTCGTGAAGTTCGGCGTGACCGCCAAGGTCACCGACCTGCTCGACGCCGCAGGCATCGCGTGGGAGCTCTTCTCCGAGATCAAGCCCAATCCCACGATCAAGAACGTCCAGGACGGCGTCGAGGCCTTCAAGGCCTCCGGTGCCGACGTCATCGTGACCATCGGCGGCGGCTCCTCCATGGATACCGCCAAGGCCATCGGCATCATCGCCGAGAACCCCGAGTTCGCCGACGTCGTGTCGCTCGAGGGCGTCGCCCCCACGCAGAACCACGCCACGTTCACCATCGCCGTCCCCACGACCGCCGGCACCGCAGCCGAGGTCACGATCAACTACGTCATCACCGACCCTGACAAGGTCCGCAAGTTCGTGTGCGTCGACACCAACGACATCCCTGATGTCGCCATCGTCGACCCCGACATGATGGCCTCGATGCCCGCCGGCCTCACCGCCGCCACCGGCATGGACGCCCTGACCCACGCCATCGAGGGCTACACCACCCGCGGCGCCTGGGAGCTCTCCGACATGTTCCACTTCAAGGCCATCCAGCTCATCTCCCAGAACCTCCGCGATGCCTACGCCGAGGCCAAGAGCGGCGAGCCCGGCAGCGGCCGCGAGGGCATGGCGCTCGGCCAGTACGTGGCAGGCATGGGCTTCTCCAACGTGGGCCTCGGCATCGACCATGCCATGGCGCACACGCTCTCCGCCCACTACGACACCCCGCACGGCGTCGCCTGCGCGATGCTGCTCCCGATCGCGATGGAGTACAACAAGCCCGTCGTGACCAAGCGCCTCGCCGAGGTCGCCGTCGCCATGGGCGTCGACACCGCGGGCATGACCGAGGACGAGGCTGCCGACGCAGCGATCGCCGCCGTCCGCCAGCTCTCCGCCGATGTCAACATCAAGCCGACGTGCGATGGCCTGGTCGAGGAGGATCTCGACCAGCTCGCGACCGACGCGCTCGCCGACGCCTGCTATCCCGGCAACCCGCGCGAGGCCGACCATGAGACCGTGAAGGAGCTCTTCCGCAAGATCATGGCGTAAGCACGAGCCGTAAGGCGATGGGAGGGCCCCGGGCTTGCTCCGAGATGCGCGCTTCGCGAAGCATCTCTTGAGCAAGCCCGGGGCCTCCGCCTTAAGGCGCGTGCTGGAGAGGCTGGGAAAAGCACGGAGGAACAGTACGGTTTGCGAAACGTATGCACGCATCGCGAACCGTATCGTTTTGGGCTGCACGTTTTATGAAGCGTACGGATGAAACCGCACGTTTCGCAATCGGGGGAAGCGCTACTCCGCGAGGCGTGCCTCCACCTCGTCGACGGTGATCGAATCGCCGTGGCGCGCCTGCAGAAGCGCCGCGATCATCGCCACGCCCATCACGGCGATGTAGAGGAAGAGCTGCTTCTCGGCCACGTCCATGATCGCACCCGAGAGGATGGGCGTCACCACCTGCGCGGCCATCGAGACGGTGTAGTAGTAGCCCGCATAGCGTCCGATGGAGTTCGCGGAGCAGTTCTCGAGGATCATCGGATAGACGCAGATATCGACCGCGCCGAGGCCCACGCCCATGAGCAAAAACACGCCGTAGAGCGCCGGGTGGAAGCCGGGCGCCAGCCAGATGGCGATGGGGCAGACGGCCATGATGAGCCCCGTGATGAGGGCGACGCGCTTGCGTCCGTACTTGAGCGAGAGGTTCGCGACGGGCACGTAGCTCGCCAGCGCGCCCGCGATGGTCGTGATGTTGATGATGGCGTAGCTGCCGCCGCCCATCGAGAAGAAATCGCCTGCATAGCGGCTGATGTTGGTGGTCATGCCGTTGTAGCTCATGTAGTAGAAGAACACCGTGAGCATGAGGAAGATCATGGAGCGGCGCACGTCGGGGTCGGCGATGCGCTCCTTGCCGCCGTGCCTCTCGTCGTCCACCTCGGCATCCATCTCGTCCTCGGGGATGCCCATGGCGGCGGACTCCCTATGCATGAGGGCGACGGAGGCAGGCTCGTCCACGAAGCTGCGGTAGAGGAGCGCCGCGATGAGGATGACGGCGCCCTGCAGCAGGAAGATAGGCAGGTAGTTGGGGTGCTCGACATCGGGCACGAGCAGCGCGATGGCCACGAGCATGACGCCCGTGCCCGCATAGCCCACGATCTTCTCGACGGAGTCCGCCTTGGCGCGCAGGGGGCGTGGCGTGATGTCGGCGACCACCGCGACCGTGCAGGTGCGGTAGGCGCAGACGGCGATGAGCGTCGCGATGATCGCGGCCATGAGGAAGGCGAGGCTCCGTACGTGGTTCGCCACCGCGATGCACGGGACGGCGATGGCGGCCGCGACCGATCCGATGAGGATGAAGGGCGTGCGCCTGCCCATCGCCGAGCGGCAATGGTCGCTCATGATGCCGAACCAGGGCAGCAGGAACAGGCCGAAGATGTTGTCGAGCGCCATGACCACGCCCGTCACCGTATGGGAGAGCCCGAACGTGCCCACGAGGATCTCCGGGACGAGGCCGTCGAAGACCTGCCAGAAGGAGATCATCCCCATGAAGGGGAGCGCCGCCAAGGCGATGGTCTTCGCATGGAAGGGATAGCCTTTGCCGGGATTCTTCGCCATGTGAGCCTCCATCCTCCGCACCCTGCTGCGACCATGCTAGCGCACGCCGCGATCGCGCCTCCCACCTCGACACATGGGGGAAACGTTGGGGCGACGACGACCGAGATGCGGGGCGCTGAACGGATTCGGCGGGATTTCATGATGTAGAATTGCAGGGAATGTGGAAATGGGCCTCCGGATGCCATCCAGGCGCCCGCGAACGGGGTGGAAGGGGCGTGCGATGGCCGACGCCGCAAGATCGATCTTCAACCAGCGCGCAACGGACAAGCTGCGCAGCCCTGATGACCTCGACAAATACGTGCGCGTGACCAACCCCAGCGTGTGGGTGCTGCTTCTCGCCTGCGCCGCCCTGCTCGTCGGCCTGCTCTCCTGGGGCATCTTCGGCTCCGTCACCACGAGCATCGCCGCCCAAGGCGTCTCCCTCGACGGAACGGTGATGTGCTTCCTGTCGCCCGAGGACGCCGCGAAGGTCCATGAGGGCGACGTCGCTAACGTGGACGGCGCGCGGATGACGGTCGCGAGCGTGTCGGCCGTGCCCTTCTCCCAGATCGAGGCGTGGGAGATCCTCTCGAGCGACTACCTGTTGAGCAGGCTCGTCGAGGACGAATGGGCGTATCAGGTGATCTTCGAAGGCGATGCGTCGGCGCTCGAACAGGGCGTCCCGATCGAGGTGCGCATCACGACCGAGCGCGTGGCGCCGATCGAGCTCATCCTGGGAGGCGGCGCATGATCCGCACCCCCCTCGCAGCGGATCCGACCTGCAGGAGGCTCCATGCCTAGCAAGGTCGTCAAGGTTCCGCAGATCATGCAGATGGAGGCGCTCGAGTGCGGTGCCGCCTGCCTGGCCATGATCCTAGCCTACTACGGCCGCTGGGTCCCGCTCGAGCGTGTGCGCGCCGACTGCGGCGTGTCGCGCGACGGCAGCAGGGCGTCCAACATCCTGAAGGCCGCGCGGTCATACGGCCTGACCGCCAAGGGCATGTCGTTCTCGAGCGAGGCGCTGCGCGAGAAGGGCTCCTTCCCCTGCATCATCTTCTGGAATTTCAACCACTTCGTCGTGCTGAGGGGCTTCTCGGGCAAGTACGCCCTGATCAACGACCCCGCGCGCGGCCAGGTCAGGGTCCCGATGGAGGAGTTCGACCAGAGCTTCACCGGCATCGTGCTCGTGTTCGCCAAGACCGACGCCTTCGAGGAGGGCGGTGCCAAGCCCGACACGCTCGCCTTCGCCCGCAAGCGCCTCGAGGGCCTGGGCGGCCCCATCGCGTTCGTCATGCTGACCGCCGCCATCACCTCGCTCATGGCGATCCTCAACACCTCGATCGGCAAGGTGTTCATGGACCGCATCCTCACCGGCGACAATCCCGACTGGCTCGTCCCCTTCTCGTGCGTCCTTCTGGGTCTGGCGCTCATCTCGGTGACCGTATCGGTCCTGAACGCGGTCTACCTCACGCGCATCCAGGGCAAGATCGCCGTCGTGTCGTCGTCGCGCTTCATGCGCCACCTGCTGCACCTGCCCGTCGGCTTCTACGCGCAGCGCATGGTGGGCGACCTGCAGCAGCGCCAGGAGGCCAACGAGACCATCGCGCTCAACCTCATCGGGCAGCTCGCGCCGGTGCTCGTGAACATCGTGATGCTCGTGCTGTATCTGGCGATCATGCTCAGGTACAGCGTGCTGCTGACGGCCGTCGGCCTGCTCACGGTCCTGATCAACACGGTCATCGCGCGCGTCATCTCGGCGAAGCGCGTGAACATCGCCCGCTCCGCAGCTGCGAGCGCGGGCAAGCTCTATTCCACCACGGTCGGCGGCATCGAGATGATCGAGACCATCAAGGCCGCCGGCGCAGAGTCCGGCTACTTCGGCCGCTGGTCGGGCTACCAGGCGGCTGTGAACGAAGCCGCCATACACACGGCGCACCTCAACGAGCGGCTCGGCCTGATCCCCCAGCTCATGACGCAGGGCGCGAACATCCTCGTGCTCGTCCTGGGCATCTGGCTCATCGTCAACGGCGCCTTCACCCCCGGCATGCTGCTCGCGTTCACGGGCTTCCTCGCCTCCTTCATGGCCCCCGTGAACCAGGTCATCGGCCTGGGCCAGATGGTCCAGGAGATGGAGACGCAGATGGAGCGCGTCGAGGACGTCATGCGCTATCCGGTCGACGTCCCCGAGGAGGGGGAGGAGGATCATACCGAAGCCGCCGAGGGCACGCTCGAGCGGGAGAAGCTCCGCGGCGAGGTCGAGCTCAAGGGCGTCACCTTCGGGTACTCGCCGCTCGATCCGCCGATCATCGAGGATTTCGACCTCCATCTCAAGCCGGGCCAGTGGGTCGCCCTCGTGGGCGGCTCGGGCTGCGGCAAGAGCACGATCGCCCGCATCGTGGGCGGCCTGTACGAGCCCTGGGAGGGGGAGGTCCTCTTCGACGGCATCCCGATCAAGGAGGTCCCGCGTCCCATCCTGCGCGGTTCGCTCGCCGTCGTCGACCAGGACATCGTCACCTTCGACGGGTCGGTGAGCGACAGCGTGAAGCTCTGGGACCGCTCCATCGAGGACTACGAGGTCATCCTCGCCTGCCGCGACGCCGGCATCCACGACGAGATCGCCTGCCGCGAGGGCGGGTACGGGAGCCGTATCCTTCCCGGCGGCCGCAACTTCAGCGGCGGCCAGCTCCAGCGCCTCGAGATCGCCCGCGTGCTGGCCCAGGATCCGACCGTCATCATCCTCGACGAGGCGACGAGCGCGCTCGACGCTCAGACGGAGGCCGAGGTCATCAAGCGCATCCGCGACCGTGAGATCACCTGCATCGTCGTCGCCCACCGGCTCTCGACCATCCGCGACTGCGATGAGATCATCGTCCTCGAGAACGGCAAGGTCGCCGAGCGCGGCACCCACGAGGAGCTTCTTGCTGCCAACGGGGCCTATGCGGAGCTGGTACGCAATGACTAGGTGGATGGAATCCCAGATCGAGACCCGGGCCGAGCTCGACGACCAGATGCTCGAGCGCGCCTACGCCGAGCTCGCCGCGAGCGTGAGCGAGCCCGACAACGGCCTCCACATCGAATTCGACGACCTCGATGCCGCCGACAGCGCGATCCGCGCCTGCCTCGCCTATGTCGGCGCCACGGCGGGAGAGCTTCCCGAGGGCACGTTGGATCTCGAAGACCGGATCGAATGGCTCTGCCGCCCCACGGGCACGATGCACCGCAGCGTCCGCCTCGACGCCGGCTGGCAGAACGAGGCGTTCGGCGCCATGCTCGGAACCCTCGATACGGGCGAGGTCGTCGCGCTCCTGCCGCGCGGCATCCGCGGCTACTGCTATCTCGACCCCTCGAGCGGGGGCAGGGTGAGGGTGACCGAGGGCGTTGCCGCGCATATCGGAAGCGAGGCGGTGCTCTTCTATAGGCCGCTTCCCGCGAAGCCCCTCAAGATCTCCGATCTCGTGGAGTTCATCTTCCGCGTGTTCGACCGCAGCGACTACCTGCTCGTCCTGCTCGCGGCGGGCGTGGTCGCGCTCATCGGCCTGCTCCCCGCATGGGCGAACCAGGTCGCCTACGGCGTCGTCGCGCCGTCGGGCCAGCCCAACCTCATCCTCCCCATCGCCGCGATGCTGCTCGGCGTCGGCGTGGCGAGCACGTTGATCGGCGCCTGCCGCTCAATGGTCATGAACCGCGTCGCCACCAAGCTCGACGTGGTGACCGAGGCCGCCACGTTCTCGCGGGTGCTGTCGCTTCCCAGCTCCTTCTTCAAGCAGTACTCCTCGGGCAACCTCGCCAGCCGCGTCGCGAACGCGCGCCTGCTCGTCCAGACGCTGTCCTCCGTCATCCTGGGCTCCTCGCTCACCACCATATTCTCCATCGTCTACATCTTCCAGATCGGCGTCTTCGCAGCCCAGCTCGCGATCCCCGCCCTTCTGATCGCCGTCACGCAGGCCGTCCTCACGGTCATCGCGACGCTCGGGGCGATGCGCTACGAGCGCGCGACGATGGAGGCGTCCGCCAAGCTGTCGGGCGATGTGACGGCCCTGCTCAACGGCATCCAGAAGATCAAGCTCGCGGGCGCAGAGGACCGTGCCTTCGCGCGGTGGGCGCATGGCTATGCGGAGTACGCGCGTCCCGCCTACAACCGCCCCGTCATCATCCGCGCGCTTCCCGCGATCATCGGCTTCGTCGGGCTCCTCGGCAACATCGTCATCTACTACCTCGCGGGTTCGACCGGCGTCTCCATCGCCAACTACACGGCGTTCAGCGCATCCTACGGCCAGGTGACCGCCGCCATCATGTCCCTTGCCGGTATCGCAGGCCAAATCGCTCGGATCAACCCCATGCTCGAGATGGTCGGCCCCATCCTCGAGGCGACGCCCGAGATCTCCGAGGAGAAGAAGCCGGTCGAGTCGCTCACGGGCGGCATCGAGGTCTCCGACATCTCGTTCCGCTACGACGACGCCTCCCCGTACGTCCTGCAGAACCTCTCGTTCAAGGTCCGTTCGGGCGAGTACGTGGCGATCGTGGGCAAATCGGGCTGCGGCAAGTCGACGATCATGCGCCTGCTGCTGGGATTCGAGACCCCCGAGCGCGGAACCATCCTCTACGGCCCGCACGACGTCTCCAAGGTCGACCTGCAGTCGCTGCGCCGCCACATCGGCGTCGTCATGCAGGACGGCAAGCTCTTCATGGGCGATATCGCGAGCAACATCACGATCGCGACGCCGACGGCCACCATCGACGATGCGTGGGAGGCTGCCGAGATGGCCGGCATCGCCGACGACATCCGCAGGATGCCGATGGGCATGCAGACCTTCGTGACCGAGGGCGGAGGCGGCATCTCGGGCGGGCAGCGCCAACGTCTCATGATCGCGCGTGCGGTGTGCGGCAGGAAGCGCATCCTCATGTTCGATGAGGCAACGAGCGCGCTCGACAACGTGACCCAGCGCCATGTCGCGGAATCGCTCGACTCCCTCAAGTGCACGCGCATCGTCATCGCGCATCGACTTTCGACGGTGCGCCACTGCGACCGGATCCTGGTCGTGGACGGCGGGACGATCGCCGAGGAGGGCACGTTCGAGCAGCTCATCGCCAAGAGGGGGCTGTTCTACGAGCTGGTCGAGCGCCAGCGTCTGGACGGGGACGACTAGTCCCGGTTCCCGATCGTATGGGGTTGTGCGGGGGACGTCCTCAGAGGATGCCGTTTGCCGCGGCGCGCATCTTGGCGACCGCGCGGGACAGCAGCGTCGAGACCGTCGAGGCGTTCATGCCCAGCTGCTCGGCGATGTCGACGTTGCGCATATCCTCGCGGAACTTGAGCACCACGAGCTCGCGCTCGTCGTCGTCGAGCACGCCGAGCAGGCGGTCGACGAGCTCGCGGTCGTCGACGACGTCCTCCTCGCTGCCCTCGGAGACGAGGATCGGGGCGATCTCGTCGACGTCGACCGTCGGACGCTCGCGGCGATAGTAGGTGTTCATGCAGTTGATGGCGATCTTGATGACCCACGTCGAGAACTTCGCCCGGTTGGGATCGAAGCTGCGGAAGCTGCGCGCGGCAAGCATGAACGCCTCCGAGACGATATCCTCCGCCTCGTCGCTCGCCATGCGGTAGCGGACGTAGTTGTATACCACGCTGTAGCTTTCCTGATAGAGCCGCGTGAACTCGCGCTTCTCGAGGTCGCGCTCCGAAAGCCTGTTCCTCCGGATGGCCGTACGACCACCCCTTTCCGTCCGCGATTCCCCAAAATAACAGGGAATCTTCCCCGCATCCCGTCAAGTATATGCGCAAAGGAGCCTGCAGCGTCAAGGCAGAATCGACGGGGAGCGGCGGCGGGGCGGAATGCGCCGCCGCCGAACCGCTAGAAGAGGCTGTCCTCGGGGTCGTCGGGGCGGAGGAACTGGCTGGGATCTCCGGCTGCGGCGAGCATATCGAGTTCGTCGTCATCGAGCTCGACGACATCGTCGGCGCCCAGGACGAACAGGCAGCGTCCCAGCAGCGCGTCGCGGAACTCCTCGGTTCCCTTCGACAGGTCCGTCTTCATGATGCGCGAGAGCTTCTTCTCAACCATGGCTCCTCCACTCGATATAGCGCTATCCCACACGTTCGATACCTTATACTCGCCCGCGAAACCGTCCGTCTCAAAAAAGTTGGAGATATTCGGGAAGGGTTTCCGAGAAGCGGAAATCATCCGCATGCACGCCTGGACGGTACGTGCCGGACGGTGCCGTCCCGACCGGGGGATCTGGTCTACAATCATGTCCATGGATACGCTGTTCACCAACATCGAGCGCTATAAGCGCAACCTCAACGCCCCGCTTGCGGTGCGGATGCGTCCCCAGACCCTCGACGGGTTCGTCGGCCAGGAAGCCGCGGTGGGGGAGGGCTCGTGGCTGCGCCGCGCCATCGAGCAGGACGCGCTCTCCTCGATCATCCTCTACGGTCCGGCGGGTACGGGCAAGACCACGCTCGCGCGCATCATCGCCAACAGCACCCATGCGGCGTTCGTCGAGGTGTCGGCCGTCACGGGCACCGTCAAGGATCTGCGCCAGGCCATCGAGGCGGCCGAGAACCGCCTGCTCACCACGGGCCAGCGCACGATCCTGTTCATCGACGAGATCCACCGCTTCAACCGCACGCAGCAGGATGCCCTGCTCCATGCCGTGGAGG
>Ga0256405_10000673_pt1 | contig 108401 bp, 99 predicted proteins | sample RumenRJG_02DNA_FD_189096 | JGI IMG/M metagenome (GOLD analysis project Ga0256405, IMG submission 189096) | Bovine rumen microbial communities from Lethbridge, Alberta, Canada - RJG_02 | ecosystem: Host-associated > Mammals > Digestive system > Stomach > Rumen | place: Canada: Alberta...
TGAGTCAGATATGAAGGCTGAGGAGACTCTGCGACTGGTTAAACGTCGAGACGGTCGAAGAAAGAAAAAGACCACCTAAAAGTGGTCAGAAAAGAAGATTTAGTGTCACTATTTCAGGAAGTTAACGTTTTATTTTTGGGAAATAATGTTGTACCCAATGAGAGAATCTTATACGTTGACAACGTATATAGACTGAGTTATACTTTAATAAAGTATAAAGGTGGTTTGGAGACGATCGTATGGATGTTTCAGAAAGAATAAAGGAATTACGAAAGAAAACAGGATTATCACAAAGCAAATTTTCCGCTAAATTTGGAATTCCCGTAAGAACTCTTCAGCAGTGGGAACAGGGAATAAGCGCCCCTCCGGATTATTTGGTCAGAATGATGGAGTATATTATGCTGCTTGAGGAAAAAGGGCAAATAGAAGACGAAGAACCGATAAGGGGGAATCATGCAGATGGCAAATGATAAAGTTCAGCTATTTGAAGACCAGCCGATAAGGACGGCATGGGTTGGGGAAGAGGAAGAATGGTATTTTTCGGTTGTGGATGTGGTTGGGGTTCTTGCTGAAAGCAAAGATCCTATATCCTATTGGAGAAAACTAAAACAGAGATTAAAGGAAGAAGGAAATGAAACCGTGACAAATTGTCACGCTTTGAAAATGACTGCACAAGATGGCAAGAAAACATAAAAAACTTTTTAACTATTTTGTTAATAAGGTTTTAGCAGAATGGTCAGAAGATTATTATTTTGAACTATTATAAAATGACATGTTGTTATACTAGAATATGCGGAGGGAACGATGTCAGTAAAAAAAATATATAGAGGGATAAAGGCTTGGTCAAAAACGCAAGCTGCAGTGATGTCATTATTTTTATTTGTTGCATTTTTAATTCTTATGTTTTTGGCGTCACCAATTATTAAGGTAGCTTGGAAGGAAGAGACTATTATTTTTTGGAATAATATTTTAGTAGGCATAGCTACTGGGTTAATCGGTATTGTTTTTACAATTTCTTTCGTACAGAGTGCTTTAGATAAACAAGCTGAAAAAGATGAAAAGGTAAACGAATATAAGAAGGTTATTAGATATAGTAAATATTTAGGCCTACTTATTAACGAGTATGTAGTTTATTTCAATAGCGTAGTTACACCTTTAGATAAGCGAGGAATTGAACTGGATAAAGGTTTTATTAGTGGATTTACATTAAAAGATATGAGCGGAATGTATTATTCGTCTACTCTTTTGAGAGATGGATATAACACACCTGCGATAAAAAAGTTTTATGACGCTGAGGCTGAGTTAGCCAATTATTTACTACGATGGAATGAAGAAATTGATTTTAAGTACTCGAAGAATCTGGAAGTACTAATTAATGATTTTTTGAGCATGTCAAAAAAACTCGATTCGCGAGGTAATATTTTAAGTGCATTGGAAGTCGCAGGCGGTAAGGAGCGCCTAAGTGAAACAATTACAAAGGAACTAAAAAATGAGAGTATTGATTATATCCAACAGTTTAATGATGGCCAGTTAAAAAGTAATATAATGACACCTGTGGTTTATTTATACTTGTTCCTTAATATGCAGCAGGAATATATCATAAAAATAAGCGCAGAAATCGATAATATAAAAAACGAATTAGAAAGATTAGAAGCTATATAGAAAACCTTAAGGAGTCGTTGGATGATGACAGAGGAAGAGTTTTATTCTGTATGTGATAAGTTACACAAAGAATATGCTAATAGCATGTGGATAGAATCACCTGATTGGCCGGAGGAAAGGCAGGCGTCCTATTCTTGTGGACCGATTCATGGCATGTACAGAGAACATAATAGAGGGCTTGAAGATATGCTTTCTAGACAGGCAGATATTAAACGGATTGTAAAGTATCTATTGAAGACAAAAAAGGAAACTAATCGGGATGGTAGGAAACTAGTGATTGAAGCCCTTGGAAAAGAAGAATATGAACGGCGCGTGAAAAAAGGAGAATTTTGCTATGAATATCCTGAATTAACGACAGAGAACATTGTTTCATGGGTGAATAAGTATAATTACTTAATACTGAATGATTTACAAGGTGAGTCTGAACAAAGACAACTGATGTTTTTACAGTTGTATTATGGATACAAGGAATATAAGAACAGGAAAAGAGAAACCGAAATATTTTGTCAGGACAATATAAAAAGTATCTATGATACCATCCTTGCAAAGTCCTCTGATTATGGAAAGTATGGACTGATTCCAGTGTCAGATCGGCGAGAACTTGTAGTCTGTGAACCGCCGAGAATATATGATGCGGTGATTGATAAGACAGTATTCCTTTGGATAAGCAGGGCGGTGTCAGAGGTCCTTGACGGGTTGATTTGTGAAGGATACATTAGAAAATCTGCGTATAGAGGGTGCGATGATAAGATATTCGAGGGGAGATTTGATAAGGAGTATTTGTGTGAGGCAACAGAACGCGGACGGATATTCTCTTTGCACATAGACTATCTTCCCGCTATAACAAAGCTTTATTCAACAGTAACGGAATATGAAGATCAGTTATGGGTGCTGAAGGATGAGCAGAATATAACATTCGAAGAGCTTTGTGAAGAGGAAGATGAATACAGCAACAAGGGGTATATAACGACACAGATGATACATATAATGTATTCGGAAATTAATGGTGATTTAATTATTACTCATTTGGACCATGAGCTTATATTTTACACACGTGAGGAGTTCTCTGAAAGAAGAAGAAATCCATATAAAAAGGGAAATGCGCATACTAGGATAAAAACTTTTAAGCTCGATGAGGCAAAGATTCCTTTTGATTATCAGTGCGAGATGTGGGACTTCAAAGATGGGAAACTAAGCGACAAAACAATAAGGGTACCATTCATTTTTTTCATCTTGAATGCTTTCTTTGAACATAAGGATTTGGTAAAAGAGTATTTCGAGAAGGTGATATGATTAGGCGGAAACAAGACGTTGGGAACTTGCGCGTGGTAACATCCGCGAAGTTACAGAGACGGAAGGTGTCATAGTTTTGTGAAAGCACACGGCAGTGCAACGAAGGAATCGGAAAAATCCGGAGGATACTGTGAGTTATAAGCCCGGGATATACAGCAAGGAAGACGTTGTTAATAATGGAGAGGCTCTATGAATGAGGTCTTGTGAGGTATGGTGTGTCTTTGCTACTAGGGTGGTTAGAGAGTTTGCCTTAAAATGAGTGGAATCACGAGATGGATAGGGTAATATCAGAGGCATACGAACTGCGTTTTTCGTTGCAATCTTTTTAATGGATGGTTTGAATTGCATGATTTGGTGAAAGAATCTGTAGGAATAATATTAGGGTACAAAAATCCAGATGGATACCGGCGATAGTTGATGAAGCGGTATCGAATGTGGGTTTAGGACATATGCAACGGGAGTTATGTTCTGCTGCACCTCCCTATTATGAATATGATAAAATATGTGCTACGAGGCGCATATTGTTATTGATTATGAAAGGCGTATGTAATGATAGACTATTTGTATGCGAACAACTACAAATCTTTTGTGAATTTTAGAATAGATTTCAGCAGATCAAACCTGCTCATTGGAATAAATGGAGTTGGGAAAAGCAATGTGTTTACACTGATTGCATCCATTAGAGATGTTGTCATTGGTGGTGGGCGAGTGCTGGAGGTACTATTCCCGAGCTGGACGTGTACACGATGGATGCAGAGCAATATTCAAACCTTTGAAATAGGGATATCAGATACCGAAGATCGATATGTGTATAGATTGGAAATAGAACATGACGTGGATCACATGAAATCCGGCATTTTGTCAGAGCATGTAACTTGCAATGGTGATACCTTGTATCAAATGGTAAACGGAAATGCGGAAGTATTCGATGACGAGCATAATGTAAATAGAGTCCTGGCTGACACAAATATGTCAGGGACTGCGCTTGTACCTATCAAGAATACTTTCAGCAAGCTGAAAAGATTTAGGGACCAGATGGCCGGCATTATTCTTTGTACGCCAAACCCCAAAAACATGCCGGATGCCGTACAAAATGACGTATTCATCCCACAACAGGATTTTTCGAATATAGCATCTACCTTTGCGGGTGTTGTACTCACGGATCCTGAAATCTACGGAGATCTTGCCGAGACCTTCAAGGTGATAAGTCCGGGCTTTTGCAAAGCGAGGATATCGGTTGATCATTTATTCAAGAGACTCATCTTGGACTATAAGTATAAAGATGTGGCTTGCAGCTATTATTTTAATGAGTTGTCTGATGGAGAGAGAATGCTTTTCGCGCTTTATATTCTACTATATGGCTTTATTAAACAAGGGAAGGCTATCTTGCTTGATGAGCCGGATAATTATCTATCTCTCAATGAAATACAGCCGTGGTGTATAAATGTGGAAAAAGAGCTGGGGGAGGCAGGTCAGTGCATAATGATATCCCATCACCCGGAAATCATAGATTATATGGCCGAAACAGGTGGGGTATGGATGACGAGACTCAGTACGGGAGAAAGTAAAATAGCCGAAGATCCGACTATTGGTGGCAATGAGGACTTATTGACATATTCAGAAATGATAGCAAGAGGACTGATTGATGAAGCTGAATAGGAACTATCAGTATATCATTCTCTGCGAAGACGTTCAGATGAGGACTTTCATTTTGTCTTTCCTTGATGAACAAGATATTAAGCCTCAGAAGATACGTGTAAGGAGTATTCCGTGCGGTGAAGGCTGCGGTGAGGCGTATGTTAGGAGAGAATTACCTAAGGAAGTAAAGATACTACACGCCACTAGTTACCTAAAACAAGTACTTGTGGTATGCGTTGATGCGGATAATCATACCGTAGATGAACGTGTGAAAATGCTAATAAGAGAGGTTGAGGATGACAAGAAAAAGTGGAGCAGGACTAATGAACCAATAGTCTTTTGGATACCCAAAAGACAGATTGAAACCTGGATTCATTTTTTTAAATGGGAGGCAGTCGATGAGAACAACGTTTTTCCACACTCGGGGAAAAGACCGGAATCATGCAAAAACGTAGCGAACATATTTTCAGAGTATTGCCAAGGGACAAGAGAGATGGACTGTTCAAAAGTCCCCTCGTTGATAGCGGCAAAAGATGAGTATGAAAGAGTGTGCAGACTACAACGATAGGCAATGTCAATGCCCCCAAAATGAAAACATAGACTTATTATGATATAATATGTCTATAGAAAAAGGAGGTGATTACAGTGTATGCATTACAGGAAACAATCCGTCCATCGGCGGATCTTAGAAATCATTATAATGAAGTGTCCAAGCAGTGTCGTGAAAAAAACGAGGCTGTTATCATAACAGTAAATGGAAGGGGGGATACGGTTTCTCTTGGTTACGAAGAATACAAGAGAATGAAGGCGAGAATAGAGTTGTTAGAGATATTGGCGGAAGCTGATGAGGATGTTATGTGCGGAAGAGTTGAACCAATTAAGGATACATTCGATGATTTACGAATGATGCTTAAGGAGGGCTAGGCTTGAAGTATACTGTTGAAAGAACGGATACGGCCGATTCCCTGATCCGTAAAATTGTTCTTTTTGTAGCAGAGAACTTCGACAACGACGTGGCGCTTGAGAAATTGGATTATTTAGAAGAATCTATTATGAATCTTGAAGATGATCCATATATCGGTGTAGAACCAAGATATAACGTATTAAAGCGCCAGGGATATTTGGTTCTTATATTAGAAAAGGATCTTGTGTTTTATAAGGTTGATGAAGAGAAAAAACTTGTTACGGTCTATGCCGTTGTTGAACAGAGGCAGGATTACCTGAGTATTATCAGGGGATTATAGAATGAATGGCTGTTTTTGCGGGATACCTTAATCTCGGAGCGTGGATACTGAACAGGTGAGTTATAGTTGGATCAAGAATAGGAGGATATGATATGGACAACAAGGCGATGTACAAGCTTTCATACGGGCTTTTCGTATTGACGGCAAAGGATGAGGTGAAGGCAAACGGGTGTATCACGAACACGGCCATACAGGTGGCGTCTGAACCAAATCAGATATCGTTTGCTGTAAACAAGGCAAACTATACCCATGATATGATCATGAAAACGAAGAAGGCTAATATTTCCGTGATCAGCGAGAAGGCAGATTTTGAGCTCTTCAAGCACTTCGGCTTCCAGTCGGGCAGGGATGTGGATAAGTTTGCGGACTTTACAGACTGCAAGATGGCCGATAATGGCATACCGTATATCACCAGAGGAACCAACGCATATTTCTCGATCGATATCAAGCAGACTGTGGATCTGGGCTCGCACACCCTCTTCATAGGTGAGCCGACGGCCATGGAGGTGCTGGATGCTGCAGCATCTGCAACCTATAGCTACTATCAGGAGCATATCAAGCCGAAGCCTGAGGCTGTGGGGACCACTCCCAGCGGACAGACAGTATGGCGCTGCAAGATCTGCGGATATGAGTATGTCGGCGAGGAGCTTCCTGATGACTTCATATGTCCTATATGCAAGCATCCTGCCAGTGACTTCGAGAAGGTGACCAAGTAAGAGCGAGCTCAATAGGGAGGCGTTTGAGTACAGCGTAAGATCGCTAAGTCGATAGCTAGTGATATATGGGAACAGAAATAAAGGCGCTAGATATAGGAGATGTATATTCATGAAATCGCATGAGGAGTTGATAGCTGAGGGATATAAGGCGTATGAGAGTGAGAAGCTGACGGTGTATTGGAAGCCGTCGTTGTGTACGCATGCGACGTTCTGCGTAAGGGGAGACTCGGAGGTGTTCAACGTGAACAGGAGACCTTGGGTCATGCCGGATGACAGCAAGGCAGATGATATAGAGCGGATCGTTGAAAGCTGTCCTTCGAAGGCGCTGCTTGTCAGAAGAATGCAGTAGGCCTTAATTGTGTATGAGACGGCGAATAATGCTATAATACTTTGAAACGATAAAGAGGAGGCAGGGAATATGTACGAGCAGTATAAGCTCAGTTATGACTACAATGGCCTGGAGCTGCATATTGATGAGGCTACAGTGGAGACGCACTATGGAAAGCATCATGCAGCATATACGAAGACGCTGAACGAGACAGCAGAGAAGGCCGGTGTAGCGGATATGCCGATAGAGGAGCTGCTGAAGGGACTGGATAAGGTCACTGATGAGGGGCTCAGAAAGATGCTCCGGAACCACGGAGGCGGATATTATAATCACAATCTCTATTTCAAAACAATATCGCCTGAAGGAGGAGATGCATCTTTTGAGAATGCATCGGATGTATTCAAGAAGGCTGTGGAGCGCGACTTCGGTGGACTCGATGTCCTGAAGGAGAAGATGAGCGCTGCCGCTATGGGACAGTTTGGCTCCGGATGGGCATTTCTTTCGGCTACTCCTGATGGAAAGCTCGTGATCTCGGCGTCACCCAATCAGGACAATCCTCTGTCCGAGGGTACCGCGAATACACCGATAGTGGCTCTGGATGTGTGGGAGCATGCTTATTATCTGAAATACAGGAATCTGAGAGCGGACTATATCAAAGCCTTCTGGAACGTGATCGACTGGGTCAAAGTATCTGAATTGTTTTGAACAGGCAGTACAGCACAAAAAGAGTATATATCATAGCTACGATCATAGGGCTCGCGGGTCTGGCCGGGGCTTTGGTACTGACTAACGGCAGGTACTTTCGATGGTTCTTCTACGCCGATGCATACGATACCGCCATGGATTTCCTTAACAGCATGGCAGAGACGCATGGTGGAGATCCCTATGGAAGATTCACTACGTTGTATACCCCGCTCTGTAATCTTTTCTTTTATTTCCTGCAGACTATGGTCCCGGCTGAGGTGGCAGCTAACTGGTCTGATACTCATAAGGGGTTCATAGCGATGAGGACTACGGTCGATGATATGAGGGTACAGCAGAGCTGTCTGATGATATATCTGCTGTATGTTCTTGTGCTGGCGGTCGTGTGGATATTCTGCGTGATGTGGAAATATCGCAGGAATATGGATGAAGGCGCAACGTGGGGGACAGTGATAGGCGGACTGTCCCTGCTTTCATATAGCAGTCTGATAAATATTGACCGTGGTAACGTGGTCAACATGACGGCACTTTTTCTGATGCTGTTCCTGTTCGGATTCAGATCAAAGACAAGATGGATAAGAGAAATGTCATATGTGGCACTGGCTGTGGCTGCAGGTCTTCGAATGTATCCGGCGGTATTCGGCATCTTCCTGCTTGCGGATAAGGATTGGAAGGGGGCCGCGAAGACAGTACTGTACGGAGTTCTGTCAGTTGTGCTGCCACTGTTTGCTTTCGGCGGTCCGGGAGATCTCGGTATTTTCATAGGGCAGCTATTCGGATTTAATGTAGATGAGCCGGTGTATATGTACAACTATGGAATGAAAAACATGGTGTACCATCTGGCCGGATTCGGGAGCGACGGAAGGGTGACCCAGAATCCTACGCTGGACATGATCTCGAGCATCTGCCTTTTTATAAGTATCGTGATATTGTTTGCGGCATTTTTCTTTCATGAAAAGGTGTGGCTGAAGGCTCTGGATATCGCGGTGGTGATGACTCTGGTGCAGAATCAGGGCGATGATCATGTGCTCATCTTTTTCGTTCCTGTACTGTTGTGTATGTTCCTTGAAGAAGAACTGATGATCGGATCCAATGCAGTGTATATGGTTGCGATATTTTTGCTTACGATAGCATATCCTTCTCCTCAGATACGTTCGAGCTATTTCATGACTCTTTTTCATTCGACAATAGTGCAATTGGTGTTCGTGACCGTTATAATATACGAGGTGGCGCAGATGATCTTATCGCTGAAGCGTAAAAGGACCGTGCCGGATCAGGGATAAGGAGAAGAAGATTGGAAAAACTGTCTATAATCATACCCGTATATTGGAATGAGGATACGCTGAAGCTTCTGTACGAGGACCTGAAGGAGAAGGTGCTGCCGAAGCTGCCGGAGTATGAGATAGTCTTCGTGGATGACGGATCCGGGGACAGCTCCTGGAAGATCATCAATGAGATAAAGGAAAAGGATGAGAACGTGGTGGCGGTGAAGCTGTCACGTAACTTCGGTGAACATGCAGCACTGCTCGCGGGACTTTCGGTGTGCACGGGAGACTGTGCGGTGACGAAGCAGGCGGATCTGCAGGAGGATTCGCTTCTGATCCTCGATATGTATGAGAGCTGGAAGAAGGGGAACAAGGTGGTGCTGGCGGCACGGGCCGACAGGAAGGACAGTTTCTTTACCAAGCTCTTCGCCGGGATCTACTATAAGCTGGTAAGAAAGCACATCACGGAGAGGATGCCTGAGGGCGGCTGCGACTGCTACCTCGTTGACAGGCAGGTGATAAAGACGCTGCTGGATCTGGATGAGATGAATTCATCGCTTACGCTGCAGGTGCTGTGGGTAGGCTTCAAAACGGATGTGGTCTACTTCCACCGGAAGGAGAGAGAAGCCGGAGAGAGCAAGTGGACCTTCGCAAAGAAGTTCAAGCTGATGCTGGACTCTTTCATCAGCTTCACCTATCTGCCCATACGGTTGATGTGGATGGTGGGTATCGTGTTCTTCATCTTCTCGGTGATAATGGCGGTGAGTATCTTCGTGGAATACTTCACTACGGGAGTGCCTATAGCGGGATGGTCATCTCTCATGTGTGTGATACTGCTGGCTACGGGGCTGATCCTCTGGATGCTGGGATTCCTGGGAGAGTATATATGGCGGACCTTCGATGCCTCGAGGAACAGGCCGCCGTTCATAATAGATGAGGTAAGAAAATAGCGCGGATGATGGTTGGATGCCGGTATCTATGAAGGACGCGAAGGATGCTGAATAGATACGAAGAAGTTGGGCGGAAACAGAGAAGAATAATCTGCAGGAGAATAAATCAGGGAGATAAAAAATGGATCTGTATGAGAGACTGGTAGAGAAAAAAGAGAAGCTGTCGCTGGTGGGGCTCGGATATGTGGGTATGCCCATAGCGGTGGCCTTCGCAAGGAAGATAGATGTGATAGGCTTCGACCTGAACAGTGCGAAGATAGATCTGTATAAGTCGGGAGTGGATCCCACGAAGGAAGTGGGGGACGAAGCAATAAAGACCACGGCTGTGGACTTCACAGCGGATGAGGCGAGGCTGAAGGAAGCGAAGTTTCATATCGTGGCGGTGCCTACTCCGGTAAACGACGACCATACGCCGGACCTCACACCGGTAGAGGGGGCCAGCAGGATACTGGGAAGGAATCTCACGAAAGGATCTGTGGTGGTCTTTGAGTCTACGGTGTATCCCGGAGTTACCGAGGAGGTCTGTGTGCCGATCCTCGAGAAGGAGTCGGGGCTGAAGTGCGGTACAGACTTTAAGATAGGCTACTCTCCCGAGAGGATAAACCCCGGTGACAAGGTGCACCGTCTGGAGTCCATCACGAAGATAGTCTCGGGTATGGATGCGGAGACGCTGGACACCGTGGCAAAGGTGTATGAGCTCGTGGTAGAGGCAGGCGTGCACAGGGCAGAGAGCATCAAGGTGGCGGAGGCTGCCAAGGTCATAGAGAACAGCCAGAGGGATATCAATATTGCTTTCATGAATGAGCTGTCCATCATCTTCAACAAGATGGGGATAGATACAAAGTCTGTGCTGGAGGCTGCGGGTACCAAATGGAACTTCCTGAAGTTCTATCCGGGTCTCGTGGGCGGACACTGCATAGGAGTGGACCCTTACTACCTCACCTACAAGGCTGAGATGATGGGGTATCACAGCCAGATCATCCAGGCTGGACGCCGTATCAATGACGACATGGGCAAGTACGTGGCAGAGAACTGTGTGAAGCTCCTCATAGCCTCCGATGTGCCGGTGAAGAGTGCGAAGGTGGCGATCCTCGGCTTCACCTTCAAGGAGAATTGTCCCGATACCAGGAACACCAAGGTGATAGACATAGTGAACGAGCTGAAGGAGTACGGCATTACACCGTCCGTGGCAGACCCGGAGGCTGATGCGGACGAGGCGAAGAGGCTCTACGGCATATCCTTCTGCGACATGAAGGACATACACGATATGGACGCCGTGATACTGGCGGTATCCCATAAGGAGTTCACGGCTCTTACGAGTGATGACATAGATAAGCTCTACAGCAAGAGCACGGAGAAGACCGGCAGGGTGCTGCTGGATCTGAAGGGGCTGCTGGATCGTAAGGAATACGAGGAGGCAGGGTACAGGTACTGGAGACTGTGACAAGACGCGGCAGGATACTTGTTTTTGCCGCATTCCTTGTGGTTTGCGCGGCAGTGCTTCTGCTGCTGGCGGGGACGGGAGATGAGTGGGCTCTTTCCAAAGAGTCCGGGTTCTATGATGAGCCCTTCTATCTTACCATCAATGCTCCGTCGGATGAGATCTACTATACGGTGGACGGGAGTGAGCCGGACAGGGACTCGCTCAAATATGCGGAGCCGATCTATATCTATGACGCAACGTCAGATCCCAATGTATATTCGAATATCAAGGATGTAAGCCTCTTCTATGATGAGGGGCTGAAGAAGCTATACCTCGAGCACAGGCTGGACGGGGGTATCACGAACGTGGTTCCGGACTATGTGAGCCCGGAATACAACGTGATCAAGTGCCGGGTGATCAGGGCAGTGTATTATGACAAGGAAGGGAAGAAGAGCGATGTCCTGACAGGGTCATATTTCGTCAGAGCAGATACGGAAGGGGCGGCAGACCGGAGGGGAGGCGGCGAGAGTGAAGCTTCGGGAAAGGCAGGCGAAGGCGGCGCAAGTGAAGATGATAAAGGCGGGATGACGGTATCGCTCATCATGGAGCCGGAGGATCTCTTCGGATATGAGAGAGGGATCTGTGTGATGGGAGAGCGGATGGAGGAATTCATGCGAGATGCTATGTCCGGTCGGGAGCATGATGGCGGTGACGCAGATGACGATGAGCGGGATGAGGATGCAGATGATGGCGATGACGGAGAATACGGCGGGGATGAAGACGATCCTCTGAGCGGTCTTTGGGAAGCCAACTATACAGGGCGCGGCCCGGAGTGGGAGAGGAGAGCCACCGTGCAGTTCTTCCGCGAAGGCAGACTCGTGACGAGCCAGGAGGCCGGGGTCAGGATAAAGGGAGGCTACAGCAGGGAATACGATCCGAAGAGCCTGAACCTCTTCGCAAGGAGTGAGTATGACGGGAATACGACCTTCGATCTGGGAGAGAGTCCGAAGCAGAGGCCGGACAAGCTCACGCTCTACAACGGCGGAGAGGATATCTATTCCAAACTGAAGGATCCGCTGATAGCAGATCTCTGCTCCGGGATGAACTTCGCGACGATGAGCTTCACGCCCTGCGATCTCTACATCAACGGAGAGTACTGGGGGTATTACTTCCTCACGGATAAATATGACAAGAGATATATAGAGAATAAGTATCAGGTAGACGACGACAACGTGGTCATGATAAAGGACAACCTCGCGGAGGAGGGGACGGAGTCTGATGAGGCGGCCTATCTGGAGGACATGCTCTTCATCAGCAGTGCCGACATGACATCGGATGAGAACTACAGGAAAGCCTGCCGCATCATGGATATGGAGAGCTTCATCGACTACATGGCAGCCGAGATCTATATCGCGAGATGGCTGGACTGGCCCGGGACCAATTTCGCCATGTGGAAGACCAGAAAGGCGGATAACGGAGAGTACGGGGACTGCAGGTGGCGCATGATGCTCTTTGACGTGAACTGGGGCGGTATGAGCTGCAAGGACGGTGACGTGGAAAGAGACACCATAGCCTGGTCGAGAGGGCAGAGCCCGATCTTCGACAATCTCTTAAATAATGACGGGTTCAGACAGGCCTTCACCGACAGGCTTCTCTCTCTTGGGGAGAATGAATTCGCACCCGAGAAGGTGGATGAGAAGATAGATGAGCTTGTGGGCATCATGGACAATCCCATGGACCGGCACTACCGCAGGTTCTTCGGTACGGATGATGCGAGGTTTCACGAGGAGGCGGAGGAGCTCAGGCGGTTCTTCCGTGAGAGGCGTGACTTCATACCCGAGATGATAGCGGCAAACTTCGAGTGACAGAGAAGTAGCGTCAGAATGATACCTGCAAGGGTTATGAAGATGCCGGGGACCGTGCCGTGAGGTAAGTATTTCATCTCTATCATGTGCGTACCCGAGGGGATATCCATGCCAAGGAGCATACCAAGCACAGGCACGCTCTTTACTTTCTTTCCATCGCACCTGATATGCCATGCGCTGTCGTAGGGGATGGAGAGTACCACAGTCCTGTCGTCGGTGATATCCACAGGTATCCTGAAATGTGAGCTGGAGATCTCGTCTATCTCACCCACGCCTTCGCTGATAAGGGAGGCACTCTGCCCCCAACTTACAAGAGCCTCGGGATCCTCGTAATAGAAGCAGGCTTCAGATATCCACAGATCCTCGTTCAGGATCTGCATCTTCACTTCCACGGTGTCACCGATATCATAGGTGCCGATGTTCAGCACGTTCCAGTGGTTCTCCGTGAAATACCAGTCGTAGGAGTCACCGTTTACGAACACCTCTGCGCTCTGTCTGTGAGGAGCACGGAAGTACATGTACAGAGGGAGGTTCTCGGTGATGTCTATTTTGTAGACTACATAGCCTTCTTCGTCTGTACGGACAAAGTGGCCGGCCTCCTGCTCCTGGGCACCCTCGAGGCTCCTGGATGAGCCCGCTCTGCGGTAGATCGCCTTCTCAGAGGTGCCGGGCCAGAGTGAGGCTACCTCGTTCTGCTTTTCGAAGGTATTGTTATCCCCAAAGGTGAACGACTTGATGGCGGAGGGTGCTCCGAAGGCAATGGGAAGTGCGTATTTATTGCCGTAGAGTCTGAAGTCGGACTCGTTCTCGAGGCGCTCGTAGAGAGCGGGCTTGTCGTCGAACCTGGAGCAGTCTCCTTTATCAGAGAGCAGATATCTGACACCGAAGAGGCAGTCTGCGAAGGTGGTGCTGCCTCCGTTGTAGTAGGTGTAGAACACGGTCTTGCAGAAGCCAAAGTTGGTGAGCCAGTCTATGACCGCATCCTGCTCGCAGGAGCTATTGTGGGAGAGCCCCATGTAGTCGAACTTGGCGGTGTCGTTGACCGCCATGTCGAAGTCCTTTTCTATGCGGTAGAAGCCGTCATCCATGGCCTGTATTTCTTTTATGGCAGAGTCTATGTGGCGATACTCTTCTTCATACTCCGAGATGGAGGGGAGGACGTCATCGTCGCCGTTGAGCCTCATGTAGATGGTCTTGGCGTCGTACAGCAGGTCTGACATGGTGATGAGAGTTAGCAGGATGATCCCTGCTGTGGGAAGCCATTTCTTTATGATCTCATGAGTGACTGACATATGTCTCAAGATGACGAGGATCATGGCTGCAGTCACGGCTATGATCAGAATGGTATTGACTATCTGCCTGGGAGGATCCAGGTAGGGGTTGCCCTTTCTTGCCTGCCAGGTGAGGTAGGCAAGAAGCAGGAGGCCTATCCCGGCGCATTTCACGAGGGGGAGCAGGACACCTGAGAACCGTGGCTCGCGGTATGGGACATCATCGTCAAAGAGGGCGACCCAGCCCTTATATGCCATGACTATCATCATGATACTGATGTAGTAGGAGTATCTCCAAAGGAAGCCCTCGGGGTTGTTGAAGCCGTGCCAGACAGAGTCGAGAGTATTGATCTGCATGGAGATGAATATCGCTGCAAGCAGCAGGATGTTCGCGAGCTTCTGTCTGATGTGGTACTTTCCTGAAAGCAGATAATAAAGTGCCATGAACACAACTGGTATCGAGCAGTAGATAAGCGGCATCACCACATTTCTCGTGCTGCCCGAGTAGAACTGGGCGAAGACCTCGGACATGGGGAAGTTCTTGTGCCAGCTGTAGTCTGCGGTGGATGTGGTCTTCATTCCCTTGAGCGCGAGGGCCGTGCGAAGGAGATGGAGGCCGTCTATGAGGAGAGCCGTGAGCACGGTGAGAGCAGTGTCGGGGATCCTGCGGAAAAGGTCGGGCTTCTCTATGAGCCTTGTAAGGAAGAGGAGTCCCAGGAAGATGATCAGCATGAATCCCAGATAATAGTGCAGATATATGTACAGAGCTATGCTCAGGATCGTGAGGAGTCTGCCTTTCTTCCCGTCTCCGTCGAGATACTCGAGGAAGATGTAGAGAACAACGGGCAGGAAGGCCAGGGTCGTCATGTAGATCGTGAGTACGAGGTAGCCTATGAAGAAGCCGCAGAGTGAATATGTGGTAGAGAATATCACTGATGAGAGATGCTTCCCGCAGCGTCTGTTCAGAAGGAATGACATCGAAAGCCCTGCGAGGGCTGCCTGGATGGAGAAGAAGACTTCGATGCCTACGGTGATCTTCTCTCCCGGAAAGAGAAAGAGTATCGGAAGAAGGGGATCGTGGAGATAGTAGGAGGCAAGCCCCGGAGCCTCTCCGCCGATCGTCTTGCAGAGCATGTAGGTGAGGTCGTTCTTCGTGGTAAAGGTACTCAGGAAATACTTGTAGAAGCTCACAAACTCGAGCCCCAGATCGCCGGTGAGGATGGTGCTGTCACCGAAGGGCCATACACCGCAGAGGGCGTAGAAGGTCCAGATCATGAGAAGCGGCAGTAGGAAAGCGACCGGATATGTGAACTTGTTCAACTTTGCGGATGTACTCATATTCAGATATTCTACAGGCTTGGGGAGTCATAGTCAAAAACAACAATTACCTTATACACAGAATATCAAACACCGACAGAGAAATATGTGCTATATTAAAGTTCATATAAGTACACAGGAGTACACAACTGTTTTATGAGTACACAAGCGAAAAATCCTTTCTCTATTACATTTGGAAAAGAGCCTATAGAGGGGATAGATAGAGAAAACATAATTGAAGAGATACTGAGTTATTTCACTGCTGAGAACCCTTCACAACAGGTTGTGCTGCTAACCGGCGTAAGAGGTTCCGGGAAGTCTTCGCTTACAGCAAGACTGATGAAGACTGTGGAACATATGAAGGACTGGCTTGTGGCTGACCTGATAGTTGAGGGGGATATGCTGCGCTCGCTGGCAGGCAAGCTGGGGGAAAGTGTGAAGGGTACGAAGTCGGATGACGAGACGGGAGTTGAGGCATTGCTGGACAGGATGCTGTCTGCTTTGACAAAGAAAAACAAGAAACTTTTGATCACTATAGATGATGTTGCTTCCAATAAAGAGATGCGGATGTTCTCACACTTTTTTCAGTCCTGTCTCATGAAAGACTACAACGTATACCTGATCATGAATGGGGTATATGATAACATCGAGAATCTTCAGAATGAGGGGTCTCTCACTTTTCTCAAAAGGGCACCGAAAATACCGCTCCCTCCGCTGAATAAGACCGCTGTTGCCAACATGTATGGGAGGATATTCCTTTTTCCGGACAATACTGTGAAAAAAATGGCTGCCGCAACCGGAGGATACCCGTATGCCGTCCAGGCGTTGGGGTATGTTGTATGTAAGAATTACCGGGATGCTGAAGATATCGACATGGAAAGTGTGCTGCCAGGATTGGACCTGTTGTTGGCGGACGGAATCTATGATAAGTTGTGGATTGAAATGTCAGAGATGGACAGGGAAATATGCCACATTGTGGCGGAGAGTGATACGGATGGTGCAAGTGTTGCATCAGTCATAGAGAAATCAGGTATCAGTAAAAGCCTTGCGTCTAACTACAAAAAGAGATTGGTAAAGAAAGGCATAGTCGAAGAAGTGAGAGGAAGCTTTGTTTTTTCACTCCCGGGCTTTGGAAGGTATGTAAGGGAGCAGTATGAATATTGAGAGGATCAGTGCTTTGTTTTATGACTTTGACGGGGTCATGACTGACAATCATGTCCTTGTGGATTAGAACGGTGTAGAGAGTGTATACGTCAACAGGGGTGACGGATATGCTATAGCCAGATTCCGTGAAATGGGAATACCTCAGATAATCGTGTCCACGGAGAAGAATTCAGTAGTGGAAAGAAGGGCAGAGAAACTCAGGATACCGGTGATACACGGAGTGGATGATAAGGGGAGCATTATCAGAAAATATGCTTCAGAAAATGATATAATTCTGGACAGGGCTGTATTTGTTGGCAATGACCTAAATGATCTTCCTGCCTTTGAGGTATGTGGGATAAAGGCAGCACCGGCGGATGCAGAGGAAGAGATCCTTGAGATCGCGGATTGGGTGTCAGGCCGCAAGGGCGGAGATGGGGTCATACGTGATCTGTACAGGCATTTGGCTATAAACAAATAGAAGATTTTGTGAGTAAAAAAACTGGATGAAAAAAGACACTTTAATACCAATATCTGCTAATTTGCATGTTCGCTATATTGTGGACACAATAATTCTTTCCAATCTCCAGGGAATCCCATTGAACTTATATCAATATTGGAATATTTAGTTATTAGGTTCTCGATATCATCAAGAAACCCTCTCCAATGATCGTCATGATCAACGATATGGCTTATGCAGAGTAAGACTGCATAAAATCGATTATTATCAATGCCTAACTCGACATACTGCTTGTATAAAATGGGCTTTTTAGTGAGTTTGGCATTGTATATTCTGCCGTAGTGAGCACAGATGTTTCTAACGTATGAAATAGACTCGATCCAACTTTCATAGTAGGTATAGCCTATTCCAAAGCTTTTTGCTATTGCTTTCTTGTCAGGATTCTTCATGTTTTTATATAGCTTTGATAAGGTACCAAAGCTGCATATTTCTACAAGAGCATACATCGGGAGGTCTCCACCTTCATAGTTTTCCATAAAGTTCTTTACAAAAGGAGCCCTACGATTTCGTCTTATTTCTTCCTTAATGTCGTCAAGGAACTGTCTGTGGAATTCTTCATTGACGAAATTCTCCTTGGCCTTATATCCAAGCACACCGTAGTGTTCAGAAATGTAATTGGCTATTCGGCATCTGGCATTTATTTCAATTCTTTCTACCAGAGGGAATAGTAACTGTCTAAAATTAGCGTTGAATAAGTATAAATCTACTATATGGCTAAACGTGACGCCTGTATAGTAGTTGCCATTTCGAGGTTTTAAATTCAAGCTATAAGCTTTGATAAGTCTGAAATATGAAATATCTCCCAGTATTTTTTTGGAATACTCTTCGTCATCTATATGTAGACCAATAGACTTGAGATTGGCTATCTGCTCGTCTATAGTCATGGCCGGCTGGTGTTTTTTTAATGTCTCTGTCATAATAAACATCCTCATAAAAAATGACCCGACGTGGTCCGCATCGTAATGAGAGGCGTGTCGGGTTCTGTTGAGTACATTATACGAATGATGTGGTTATTCGTCAATAGAGATTAAAGCTGAGTTTTGTATCCTTATGCTCCCACAAGGCAATTGATATGGAGACATGCAGTGATCAAAAAAGATAAGGACGGAATGATACTTGGAATATGGAGTTTTTCGTGTGTTAGGTGTATCATCTACAGAGGTGATCAGGCAGGATAGTGGAGGATAGCCGGTTTTTTGGAAAAGCATAGATATATCAATATATTTCTCATCATATCCCTTGTGTGCACAGGGCTTTTTCTCGTGCTACTCATCGCCACGAAGGGGGAAGCAGCTCTCTGGCTTGTGATGGAGAATAATTTCGACTATACATTCACGGATCATTTCAGACATATCGGTTTCGCATCTGATCTCAAGAACTTTTATTTCAATACGGTGGAAGCGCCCTTTCCTGCTTTTGCATATCTGCTCTACTATCTGCTGGTGAAGATAGACCCTCCGGTGACTCCCTGGGGAGTGGAAGATTGGGAAGCGGTGATGGAGTACAGATTCAATCTGCTGGTATACCTGGCGATCGTGATCGTAATGGTGCTCATCTTCAAGACTCTGACAGATCATATCCTGCCGAAGTGTCCGCAGGTTAAGAGGACCGCTCTAGCCACTGCGGTGCTTCTCTCGGCGCCTTTCATATCCGGCTGTATCGAAAGAGGCAACATCTCGTTTCTTACGGCCATATTGATGCTGGCGGCTGTGTATCTGAAGGACGAGGATAATAAGTACGCAAGGGAGGCTGCACTTATACTTATAGCGATGGCTGCATCTCTTAAGATATACCCGGCTTTCCTGGGACTCATATACATCAGGGAAAAGAGATGGAAAGAGACAGTTCGGATCATCATCTACGGCCTGCTGTTCTTCCTTGTTCCTTTTGCCTTCACGGGTGGTGTGGCTTCGTTCATAAGGTTCTGCAAGGTCATCTTTTTCTTCGAGGGAAAGACCTACAGAAGCTGGACCAATATCAGGGGCGTGCTGCTCTCCATATCGGATCTTCTGGGACAGTACGAGAATTCACCGTATTTCGTGAAGTATTTCAAGATAGCGGAGAACATATATCTGCTGGGATGCATAGCGACCCTGTTCAAGACAAAGACTCCATGGAAGTATGTCCTGTATATGACGGGGATCATGTCGCTCTATGTATCGGGGAGTCACAGATATGTGGCCTGCTATATGATGATCCCGCTGATGATGTATCTTAGGGCGGCATATGCCGAGGATGAGGCAGCAAGGCCGAAGCTCATCTATGGGATCCTCTTTGCCTTGACCTTCACGTTGCCTTTCTACGGATACTTCACCGGGTGGCAGGCGGATCTCTTTGTCTTCCTGCCGATATACATCATCATGGGATATTCCTTTGTGGAGGATTGGTTACTTGTCAAAAATACAGGAGTGGAAACAGATGGGATATGAGAATGTAGAGTTTGATAAGGACACATTGTTTCTTGTGACGGGGGGAGCCGGGTTCATAGGCTCCAACCTGTGTGAGGCGATACTGAAGAAGGGTTACAGGGTGAGATGCCTGGACGATCTGTCTACGGGGAAGAGATCGAATGTGGACCTCTTCATATCGGACCCTTCGTATGAGTTCACAGAGGGGGATGTAAAGGATCCCGATACCTGCATGAAGGCCTGTGAGGGCGTGGACTATGTGCTGCACCAGGCAGCCTGGGGCTCGGTGCCCCGCTCCATAGAGATGCCTCTCTTCTACTGTGCGAACAATATAACGGGAACTCTCAACATGCTGGAGGCAGCCAGGCAGAACAAGGTGAAGAAGTTCGTCTACGCCTCGAGTTCCTCTGTATACGGGGATGAGCCGAATCTGCCGAAGACCGAGGGCAGAGAGGGTAATCTGCTGTCGCCCTATGCGGTATCGAAGAGGGCTGACGAGGAGTGGGCGAAGCAGTACACGAGGCATTACGGGCTGGATACATATGGGCTCAGATACTTCAACGTGTTCGGCAGAAGACAGGACCCGAACGGGGCATACGCTGCGGTGATACCGAAGTTCATCAAGCAGCTGCTGGAGGGAGAGACTCCTACGATAAACGGTGACGGAAAGCAGAGCCGTGACTTCACCTATGTAGAAAATGTGATAGAGGCGAATCTGAAGGCGTGTCTCGCGTCTCATGAGGCTGCAGGAGAAGCCTACAACATAGCCTACGGCGGAAGAGAGTATCTGCTGGATATCTACTATGGGCTGGTGGATGCGCTGGGGATAAAAGACGAGAACGGCGAGAGGCTCGAGCCTAACTTCGGACCTGACAGAGCCGGGGATATCAAACACTCTAACGCGGATATAAGCAAGGCAAGGAAGAACCTGGGATATGATCCCGAATGGAGCTTCGAGCGGGGGATCAAGGCTGCGATAGACTGGTATAAAGAAGATCTGGGGAAGGACTGATCTAAAGGTCAGGGATGTAGAGGAGAAAAGCCTGATATGGGAAAACTGCGAATGGGAGTGCTGGGGCCTGCGGATATAGCGAAGAGGCGGATGGTCCCGGCGATGATGAAAAACGATGACTGTGAGTACGTCGGGGTGGCTCTGGCTACAGAGGAGGAGCACGGGCTCGGGACGGACAGCGGCCCTGCTACAGCGGAGGAGCACGGACTCGGGACGGGCAACGGCACGTCAGCAGGAGGAGATGCACCGGGTGCGAGAGCTTCCGGCACAGGTGATGACAGGATATCCGACAGAACGAGGCAGAAGGGTGAGGATTTCGTAAGTGAATTCGGCGGAAAGATGTACGAAGGATATGAGACCATGCTCGCTTCGGATGAGATAGACGGTGTATATATCGCGCTGCTTCCCGCTCTGCATTTCAGATGGGCGATGAGGGCGCTTGAATGTGGTAAGCATGTGCTGATGGAGAAACCCTTCACAACGAAGCTAGAGGATACGCGGGCTCTGCTCGATGCCGCAGATAAGAAGGGGCTCGCAGTGGCGGAGAATTTCGGCTTCATCTGCCACAGACAGGTGGGTGTGATAAAGGAGATTCTGGCGTCAGGTAAGCTTGGTGATATAAGGCTCATCCGCAGTAATTTCGGATTCCCCTTCAGAGGCGGGGAGGACTTCAGATATCACAGGGCGCTCGGCGGAGGTGCGCTTCTCGACTGCGGCTGCTACACTCTGAGGATGGCGTCTGAGCTCCTTGGTGAAGATATAAAGATATACAGCGCAATGCTCTGTGGCAGAGAAGGCTTCGACGTGGACATATACGGGACGATATCTGCAGGGATACCTGCGGCGGACGGAAATGCGGGAAGCAGTGATGCGGTGAGCAGGGATGCGATAAAAGATAATACTTTGAGCGGTACCGGCATAGGGGCGGGGATCGCGGCACAGCTTTCCTTCGGAATGGACCAGCAGTACTGCTGTTCGCTGGAGATATGGGGGAGCAAGGGTAGCCTGCAGACAGGCAGGATATATACGGCGCCTCCCACTCTGGCTGCAGAGATAGAGGTGTGTACGGGTATGGAACGTGAGACCGTGAAGGTGGAGCCGGACGATCAGTTCGGAGAGATGCTCTCTGCTTTCATTTCGATGACAGGAGATGATGAGCGCAGGCGGGGATCCTATGATATGATATTGAGGCAGGCGGATCTGATGGAGCAGGTGGCAGGGCTTGCGCGCTGATATATGGATAATATAAGGACAATATAAGGCCGAAGGATAAGGCCGGATAGGAGAACAGGATGATACCCATAAATGATCTGGCGAGAGGATATAATCTCTACAGGGATGAATACGAGGAGATGGCGATCGAGGTGCTGCGGAGCGGCTGGTATGTGCTCGGCAAGCAGGTGACGGAGTTCGAGAAGGAGTACGCGGCGGCTCTGTCGGATGACTGCTACTGTGCGGGGGTGGACAACGGGCTGGATGCGATACTGCTGGGTGTGAAGGCTGCAGGGATAGAGCCCGGAGATGAGGTCATCGTGCAGGCCAACGGATACATAGCTACCATGCTTGGCGTGATGCAGGCGGGAGGCGTGCCTGTCTTCGTGGAGCCTGATGAATATTACCAGCTGGATGCGGCGAATATAGAGGCAGCGATAACCCCGAAGACAAAGGCGGTGCTGGTGACACATCTGTACGGTCTCGCCACCAGGATGGAGCCGATCATAGACATATGCAGGAAACATGGTCTGATGCTCTTCGAGGACTGTGCGCAGTCGCATTTCGCTCCCTACAAGGGAACATATACGGGTCTCTTTGGGGATGTGTCTTTCTTCAGCTTCTATCCTACGAAGAATTTCGGTGGCTTCGGTGACGGAGGCGGAGTGGTGTCGAAGGATCAGGCCATCGTCGACAGGGTCAAGGTGCTGAGAAACTACGGAAGCGACTATCGTTATCACAACATAGCGATGGGATATAATGACAGGCTGGATGAGCTGCAGGCAGGTCTGCTGCGTGTCAAGCTGAGGCACATACATGATCTGCTGGCCAACAGGGATCATATCGCGCAGAGGTACCTGAATGAGATAAAGAATCCGCTGGTGAAGCTGCCCGAGACTCCCGAGGGATGCAAGCACACCTGGTATCAGTTCGTAGTGAGGGTGGATGACCAGGAGGGCTTCAGGGAGTTCCTGAAGAGCAGGGATGTCGGATCGGATATCGCGTGGAAGACGCCGCCGTATCTGCAGCCGGTGATGATGGAGAAGTACGGATACAAGAGAGGTATGTATCCCAAGACGGAGGAGATCTGTGACACGATTGTATCGCTGCCGATGATGGACTTTATGGAGGAGAGTGAGATCCGGCAGGTCGTGGATGCGGTGAATTCTTATAAACTATAGATACTCACTGTAGATATTGTTTTCCAACCGCGGCTATGCACTTACTAAGCTCGTCGTTCGCACCAAAGAAACCCTCCCAACGCACGATACTCGGCTTGGTCGGGTTACAGTGCTCCGACTTGCTAAGTAATGCATGCTAATTGCTCTGGAAAACAATATCTTACAGCGAGTATCATAATAGATATGCTCTGCATAGAAATAATAATAAATATTATGAGGATAAAGTAATGAAAGATAGAAAGTGCTGCTATGTGAATATACGCTCCAACCAGGAGAGCGACGGAAGGCTGCTCGTGGTGGAGAGCGGGAGTGAGGCTATTCCGTTCGAGATAAAGAGGATCTTCTGGGTTAGGGATGTGACAGAGGGTGCCGAGAGGGGACAGCATGCGACGAAGCAGACGAAGCTGGTGCTGATAGCGGTGACGGGAAGCTGTGATGTGGTCGTGCATGATGGCAGGGAGGAGAAGACCTACCGGCTGGATGACCCTACGAAAGGACTCTATATAGACGAGATGCTGTGGCGTACCATGAAGAACTTCACGCCGGACTGTGTGGTGGAGGCGGTATGTGATCATCCGTACGCGGGCAGGGACGAGACTTATGATGACTTTGACGAGTACCTGGAGGCGCTGAAGAGCCGGGAAGGCTGAGAAGCTGAAATGGCAGATATGGCCGGCCGGTGAGAAGCTGATAAGGCAGAGGACCGGGAAGGCTGAAAGTGGAGAAGAGGCTGAAGGCAGGGAGAGAACGGATACAGAGGGATCAGAGAAGGCATGAGCAGTGGGATCAATACAATTGAAAATCTGCTCTCGGACAGGGGAATCGAGGAAGAGAGTGCTTATTCCCTCCACACCATGGAGGAGCTCACGGACTGGATAAAAGACAGGAACGAGAGGCTCACCGTGAGGGTGGAGCAGATAGGACTCGAAGGCTGCGAGCCCTGGTATTATGATGAAGATGAGGGGTGTATCAGGAACCGTAAGGGTTCCTTCTTTAAGATATTCGGACTCAGGCAGTACGAGGATGACAGGCTGATGCTGGAACAGCCTGTGATACTGCAGGATGAGATCGGCTTCCTCGGGATCATCACCTGCAGGATAGAGGGCACCTGGCACTACCTGATGCAGGCGAAGATCGAGCCCGGTAATGTGAACGTGGTGCAGATATCGCCCACGCTGCAGGCTACGAAGAGTAATTTCACGGGAGCCCACGGGGGAAGGATCCCGGCTTATCTTGAGCAGTTCATGCACATGGATCCGAAGGATATCATAGTGGATCAGATACAGTCGGAGCAGTCTTCCAGATTCCTGAAGAAGAGGAACCGCAACGTGATCCTCAGGGTGAAGGAGATGCTTCCGGAGGGGGATGCCCACAGGTGGATGACCTTAAGACAGATCAAGGATCTGATGGGACAGGACAACCTGGTGAACATGGATACGAGAACGGTGCTCTCCTGCATACCCTACGTGCTGATGGGACAGGATTCGGATGTGCCCTTCCGCAACAGGGAATACTTCTACAAGACGGCCTGGAGCATGGACCGCAAGACAATAGTGGAGCTGTACCACGGGATGAACGACTACAAGATGCTCAGGGGCGTACGGACTGAGCTGACCGCACTGAAGTCTCTGGAAAGCTGGAGCTTCGCGGGGAATGAGTTCGTGTGTGATCATGAGTATCCTTTCAGGGTGATCTTCTGCGATATAGACATAGAGGGCAGGGAGGTGTCTCACTGGAGACAGCCTCTTTGTGCTTCCAACGGCAAGGCGACCTTCGGACTGATCTGCTGTGACGACGGGGGGATGATGAAGTTCCTCGTGAAGGTGAGGCCCGAGCCCGGATGCTACGACGGGATAGAGATAGGACCGACGGTGCAGAAGGAGTACACGGACAGGGGCAGGGACGACCGTGTGGAGGAGATCTTCTTCAGGAAGCTCGATGCATCGTCTGATGTGATCATAGACCGTATACTCTCCGAAGAGGGCGGGCGATTCTATCAGGAAGAGAACCGCAACGTGATCATGCTGGCGGACAAGGATGAGATAGGAGAGCTGCCCCAGGGATATACCTGGAGTGACTACGGCACGCTGAACATACTGACGCAGATCAACAACTGTCTGAACATACAGCTGCGTAATCTGCTGTCGCTGCTCGAAGTATAATACAATGAGGAAAACTGTAGATTTCTATTTGGTGGATCTTATACTGATCGAGACAGGCTTCACCATAGCCTATGCCTTGAGACACTCATGGGCGATACTCAACAGGGATCCGAGATACGAACTGGGTATGGTAGTGGTGGCGGCCGCTGCTGCCATCTGGATCATTCTGGCCGATGCCCACAAAGACATTCTTACCAGAGGATATGCGAAGGAGATGATCAGTGTGATCCGTCTCCTGGCGCTGATCTGCATCACTCTGATGGGATATCTGTTCTTTATCCAGAAAGGTGAAGAGTTCTCGAGACTGGTGGTGCTCTACTTCGCGGTGACGGGGAGTGTGACGCTCTATGCAGGGAGGCTGCTGTGGAAGAAGGTGCGCTATATCTACGGCAGGAGATACGAGAATATACGCAGGGTATTCCTTATGGCACCGCGCTCTCAGGCAGAGAGTATAGCGGAAAAGCTCGTATCCGGCGGGGAGAGCATGAGTGTGGCTGCGGTGATGTATACGGATGAGGAAGCGGCTTCAGATCGGAATGAGACTGCGTATGAGAAAATGGCTGCGGTCAGGGACGAGGCATCGGATCGGGATGTGGATGCGTCTGAGGCGGCGGGTGCGACAGGTTCGCAGCCTGGGTCCGGCAGTGCGGGGTATGAAGTGGTATCATCCGCGGATGCGCAGGAGTACATACAGCGCGAGTGGATAGACGAGGTGGTATATGCGGGAGATAAGTCCCGGCCGGGTGAGAGCAATGCGGGAAACGAGAGGGCGGAGCTTCTCATATCCGAGTGCGCAGTGATGGGGATCACGGTGCACAGGATCCTCGATATGCGAAGTGACAGCTTCACGGCAAAGACCGTAGAGCGGCTGGGTGGGACCTATGTGCTAACCGAGAGCATCAGGTCTGTGAGCGGATATCAGCTGGCCGAGAAGAAGCTTATGGATATCATCGGAGGTTTGATCGGGCTTGTCTTCACGGCACTGCTTACTCTTTTTCTTGCGCCTGCCATTTTTATATCGGATCCGGGACCTGTCTTCTACTCACAGGAGCGGGTGGGGAAGAACGGTCGGGTGTTCCGGATATACAAGTTCAGGAGCATGTACAAGGATGCGGAGCAGCATCGGGCTGAGCTGGAAGAGGATAATGAGACTGACGGGATGATGTTCAAGATGGAGAATGACCCGAGGGTGCTGGGAAGCGGACCTGACGGGAAGAGGCACGGGCTGGGATATTTCATACGAAGGCATTCTCTGGATGAGTTCCCGCAGTTCCTCAATGTGCTGAAGGGGGATATGTCTCTCGTGGGGACCAGGCCTCCGACGGTGGATGAGTGGAACAGGTATGAGCTGCGGCACAGGGCGAGGCTTGCGATAAAGCCGGGTCTCACGGGGCTGTGGCAGACAGAGGGGCGCAGTGATATCAGGGACTTTGATGAGGTCATAGCGCTGGATATGAAGTATATCAATGAGTGGACCGTAGCGGGTGATATGAAACTCATCCTGCGTACGATCGCGGAGATATTCTCGGGCCGGGGAGCGAGATGACGGGAAGTCAGCGGGAAGTCAGCGGGAAGTCAGCGGGAAGTCAGCGGGGACGGTTCTCAGAAGTCAGTGGGGACGGTTCTCAGTGACTTGTTTTGAAAAAAATAAGTCACTGAGAACCGTCCCCACTGACTTCTCGGGGCTGTGGCAGACGGAGGGTCGCAGTGATATCAGGGATTTCGATGAGGTCATAGCGCTGGATATGAAGTACATCAATGAATGGACCATAGCGGGGGATATGCGGCTCATATTGCGGACTGTGGGGGAGATATTCACAGGTAGAGGGGCTAAATAACAACTTACATCGAAAAGCCGGATGGCGAATATATATTTTTCAGAGCCTTAAGCACAGATCACTTAGCGAGCTCCTTGTCGCCAAGGACCTTTCGCTGGTGGTACGCCTTAGAAAGGTCCTGCTATAAGACAACGAGCGAGCTTAGTGAGATGTAGCAGCGTTGAAAAATATATATTCACCATACGGCTTTTAATGCTATAATAGGATTTGATACGGGTAACAGCCGTAAGAGGACATAGGAGGCAAGATATGGCGATATTTAAGGGCGCAGGGGTAGCTATAGTGACCCCGTTCAAGGCTGACGGCGAGGTAAACTACGAGGAGTTCGGACGTCAGATAGATTTTCAGATCAATAACGGCACGGATGCGATCATAGTCTGCGGGACCACAGGTGAGGCAGCATGTCTTACCGAGGATGAGCATGTGAAGGTCATCGACTACTGTGTGAAGCATGTGAACCACAGAGTGCCGGTCATAGCGGGTACGGGAAGCAACTGCACCGATACCGCCGTATATCTTTCGCAGGAGGCTGAGAAGCTGGGAGTGGACGGACTGCTGGTGGTGACTCCTTACTACAATAAGGCTACACAGAAGGGTCTCATCGATCACTTCACCATCATAGCGAATGCCGTGCATGTGCCGATCATACTCTACAGCGTGAAGAGCAGGACGGGAGTCAATATCAATCCCGAGACGGCGGCTACGCTGGTGAGGGATGTGCCCAATATCGTAGGTATCAAGGAGGCATCCGGAGATATCGCCCAGGTAGCGAAGATAATGGCGCTTACGGACGGAAACATAGATCTCTACTCGGGTAACGACAATGAGGTGGTGCCCGTGATGTCTCTGGGAGGCATCGGTGTCATCTCCGTGGTCTCGAATGTGGCACCCAGCTACATGCACAATCTCTGCATGAATTATCTGAACGGGGATGCGGATGAGGCAAGACGGATGCAGGTCAAGGTGATAGAGCTGGTTGATGCCCTCTTCTGCGAGGTCAATCCGATACCGGTGAAGCATGCCATGAACCTCATGGGCATGAACGCAGGTCCGATGAGGAGACCGCTCTCTCCCATGGAGCCCGATAATCTCGAAAGGTTAAAGAGGGCCATGAAGAACTTCGGGCTGCTGCAGTAATGATAAGGATAATAATATGCGGCTGTAACGGCCACATGGGACAGACTGTGACCAGGATCGCCGGTGAAAGAGAAGACACCGAGGTAGTCGCAGGAATAGACAAATACAAAGGGGTGGAGAATAAGTACCCTGTATATGATGACCTCAGTGAGTGCGATGTGAAGGCGGATGCGGTCATTGATTTCTCCGCACCGGCAGCGCTCACAGGACTGCTGGAGTATGGCAGGAAGACCGGTACCCCGCTCATCATCTGCTCTACAGGCTATACTAAAGAGCAGATAGCGGAGATAGATGCGGCTTCCAAGGAGGTGGCGATACTCCGCTCGGCGAACATGTCGCTGGGTGTGAACGTGCTGGCAAAGCTCATAACACAGGCAGTGAAGGAGCTGGCGCCTGCCGGCTTCGATGTGGAGATCGTCGAGAAGCACCACAATCTGAAGAAGGATGCGCCGTCGGGTACGGCTCTGTATCTCGCCGATGCGGTAAATGAGGGTGCAGACGGCAGATACAGGTATGTATATGACAGATCCCAGAGGTCGGAGAAGAGGCCTCAGGATGAGATAGGGATCTCCGCAGTGCGCGGAGGGAATATACCCGGTGATCATGATGTGATCTTCGCCGGAGAGGACGAGGTCGTCACCTTCTCCCACAGGGCCTACAGCAAGGCTGTATTCGCCAGGGGAGCTGTGCAGGCGGCGGTCTATATGTGCGGTAAGGGACCGGGCATGTATTCCATGCAGGATGTGATCGGGTGAATGAGATCGGATGAGGTTTCGGCCCTGTATTGATATCCACAACGGTAAGGTCAAGCAGATCGTAGGCGGGAGCCTCACTGACGAGAAAGACGCCGCATCGGAAAATTATGTATCGGGAAAAGACGCGGCATATTATGCAGGTCTGTTCCGAAAGATGAAGCTGACCGGGGGGCATGTGATAGTCCTCAATCCGGTGACATCGGAGTATCATGAGGCGTCGAAAAGGCAGGCTATGGGAGCGCTCTCGGCTTATCCCGGAGGGATGATGGCCGGAGGCGGCATAGGGCCGGAGAATGCAAAGGAATATATCGATGCCGGAGCGAGCCATGTGATAGTCACATCATATGTGTTCCGTGAAGGAAGGATAGCCTATGACAGGCTGGAGCAGATGAGAGATGCCGTGGGACGTGAGCACCTGTGCCTGGACCTGTCGTGCAGGGTGAGAGACGGATCGCACTACATAGTGACGGACAGGTGGCAGAAATACACGGACGAGAGGCTGGATGAGCCGCTTCTGGAAAAGCTCGCCGCCTACGCTTCGGAGTATCTGGTGCACGCCGTGGATGTAGAGGGTAAGCAACAGGGGATAGATGAGGAGATACTCCCTGTACTGGCAGCTTCTCCGATACCTGTGACATATGCGGGCGGAGTAGGCAGTATAGAGGATATAGAGACTCTGAAGAGGCTGGGCGGGTCGCGTATCGACGTGACGGTGGGCTCGGCACTTGCCATATATGGCGGAAAACTGGAAATGGAGGAGATACTGGCATGCATATCGTAATGGTTATAGATGATAACAAGACGGATCTTCTCATAGCGGAAAGGGCGCTGGAGGGCACGTACAGGGTGCTGGTGGAGCAGGATGCAAGGCATGCGCTGGAGCATCTGAGATCCACGACGAAAAAGCCGTCCCTGATCCTCATGGATATAGAGATGCGGGGAATGAACGGATTCGAGCTCTACAGCAAGCTGGCTTCGGATGACAAACTGAATCAGATACCGGTGATCTTCGTATCCGGGATATCGGATACGTCGACAGAGCTGGAGGCATATCAGCTCGGTGCGGTGGACTACATGGAAAAGCCCTTCGTGCCGGAGATACTGAAGAAGAAGGTGGGACTGCACATAGGGATCGTGGAGGACAAGGCGCGGATCCTGGAGCAGAATACCATACTGCAGGACTACAACCTGCAGCTGCAGGACTACAACGGAGAGCTGCAGACAAGAGCCTCGGAGGCTACGAAGAACCTGGCGAACCTCGAGTATTTCATAATAGGTGTGCTGGAGGACCTGATCACAAAGAAGGACGGCTTCACCGGAAGCCATTGCCGCAAGGTGTCGAGATATATGGAGGTGCTCCTGAAGACCATGCTGAGGGACGGGAGCGCAAGGGTTCCAATCAAGGATCTGGGGATCATCATAATGTCGAGCCAGCTCATAGATATGGGCAAGATCGGAGTGCCCGACCGCATAGTGCAGAAGGAGGGCAAGTATACTCCGGCTGAGTTTGATATCATGAAGAAGCATACGGTTTTTGCGGCGGAATCAATAGAGAAGTTCACATATCTGGTGCCCAACTCGCCTTTCATCACATATGCCTACCAGATGGCCAGATCGCATCATGAGCAGTGGTGCGGAAAGGGATACCCGGATGGGCTGAGGGGGACTGATATACCGCAGCTGGCGCGTATAGTGTCAGTGTGTGACGTGTATGATGCACTGGTATCAAAGCGTACCTATAAGAAGGAGATGAACCACGAGCAGGCATGTGCCGTGATCAATCAGGTGTCGGGGATACAGTTCGATCCGGCAGTGGTCAATGCTTTCAATAAGGTGTCTAACGAGTTCTATGAGATATCCCAGCAGGAGCTGTCTCAGCAGGAGCTCTTCCGGCAGGAGATGACCGAAGGTAATCCTGCGGTCGTAACGAGCGGGTCGATGGCGTAAGCGCCGGACACTAAGGATATCGGACTGATGACAAGACGGAAAAAGGGGTTGTGCTTTTGCACAACCCCTTTAAGAATCCTCATCAATCTGCTTCTCTCTACGTGTATCAGATATGGCACATCGATTCGACTGCAATATGCCTATTAAAGCTTGGTAACATTTGTAGCCTGAGGTCCTTTGGGTCCGTCAACGACATCGAACTCAACAGCCTGGCCCTCATCCAAAGACTTGAAGCCCTCCATATTCAATCCGGAATAGTGTACAAATACGTCTTTTCCGGTTTCATCGCTGATAAATCCGTAGCCCTTTTGGTTATTGAACCACTTGACCGTTCCTTTCATTCTACTAACACCTCCACAAGTTAAGTTGTCGCAGTAGCGACGTGTGTATAATACCATACTATGCAGCTATTGTAAAGGATATAACACCAATAACGGCGCGTGGTGCAGCACCGCAGGGGTATGGCGGGGGTATATCGGCCGGGGTGATTGATGATGGGGGGTGATTTTGATATAATACCCTTTATGGCTAAACACAGGAATCACAGAAAAAACAAACACAACGGACTGCGTGGCGGCAGTGTGACTGTCGTGATGGAGCCGGAGGCAGATACAGAGAAAGTCGAAGCAGAGCCGGAGAGGACTGAAGCCGAGGCAGCAGCTGAGGCAGTGAGCGCAGAACTGTCAGATGCTACGGAGGAGCAGGCAACGGAGCCGGAAACCTCGGAGGAGATCGCAACGGAGCCGGAAACCTCGGAGGAGATCGCAATAGAGGAAGCTTCGGAAGCTGCGATAGAAGCAGAGCCGGAGAGGAACGAAGTCGAAGCAAGCGCAGAGGCAGAGAGCGAAGCGGATGAGGCAGCAGAGGAGGCATACGAAGAGCCGGCGGAAGAGGCAGAGGCCGAAGATACAGCCGGAGCGGGTGCTGCGGAAGAAGGCTCAGAGGCGGAGCATACCATAGAGGAAGTCACGGAAGCTGCACCAGAAGCGAAGCCGGAAGCGGCAGCAGAGGAGCCGGAAGCTGAAGCTCCGATGTTTGAAGAGTCTGCAACAGCTGAGCCGGAAGTCGAGCCTGAGACCGAGGATGAGCCTGAAAAGTCTGCAGAGCCGACGGCTGAGACAGCTGAGGAAGAAGAGGAGCTGGATCCTGAGGATTCTCTTCCCGAGGCAGGATATTTACGCAGGATGAGGGAGCAGAAGGCTGCCAAACAGAGGGCGGAGCGCAGACCCGGATCCGAAAGAGCGGAAAAGCCCAGGCATGAGCGCAAGCCGAGAGCCGAGAAGGCTGCAAAGCCGAGACCGGAGCGCAAGCCGAAAGCCGAGAGAGCCGAAAAGCCCAAGCCCGAGCGCAAGCCGAAGGCCGAGAAGGCTGCAAGACCGAAACCGGAGCGGAAACCCAAGGCCGGCGGCGGGCTTTTATTCGGCAGAAAGAAAAATAAGAAAACCGTGACTCTGCCTGCGGGCACGAATCCGGAGATAGTAAAGGAGCCCTTCGCAAGCTCAGCCCCCGCGGCGGAGAAAAAGAAGAGAGGGCCCAAGAAGTTCAATATCCTCTTCGTCACCGATGACAGCAAACGTGTGAAGACCATACGTACCTCCGCGGATGCGGTGCTCCTGTGCACCATAGGGGCCGCTATAGTGATACTGGCTGTATTTGTCGCTATAGTGTGGAACTCGCTGAAGACAGAGGAATACAAGGCTGAGATAGAGGGTCTGAAGGAGGAGATAGTCTCTCTCTCCGAGGACAAGATAATACTGGAAGCTGAGATAGAGAATCTGGAGCAGGAGCTGGGCAACATGAACTCAGAGATATCCGCAAAGGAGTCTCAGGCACAGGCCGATACCGAGCTGCAGGCACTGCAGTCCATACCCTCGGCACTTCCGCTGAACTCCCAGGCTCTGCCGAGTGAATACGACAAAGAGAAGCACTGGATAACGGTGGATGCGGGGGCCGGGACTCATGTGGTGGCTACAGGAGACGGCACCGTGACCTACGCGGGAGAGAGCGTAGAGGCCGGCGGATATCTGGTCACGGTGGATCACGGGAACGGATATGAGACAAACTACTATTGTCAGTCTTTCCCTGTGGTGACCCAGGGGGCGGCTGTGACGAGAGGCACTACTTTATACGTCATAGCGGATACGGATAAGCTGATCTATCAGATCAAGTACGAAGGGGAATTTGTAGATCCGTACACAGTACTTAACATAGCTGGATGATACGGCTCTTGCCAGACTATAGGATAAGAATAGAACAGGAAGGTGATGAAAGAATGAGACTGGATAATACAGACAACGCATGGCTTACGTATTCCAAGAATGACAGGAGGGAGCTTTTGGAGCTCACGGATGCCTACATGGACTTCCTGTCGAAGTGCAAGACCGAGAGGGAATGCGCCTCGGAGATGGTCTCCATGGCGAGGAAGGCCGGATATAAAGATCTCTATGATATAGTCGAGAAGGGAAAGCACTTAAAGCATGGAGACAAGGTGTATGCCTGCTTCATGGACAAGACCGTGGCACTCTTCAACCTGGGCAACGAGCCCTTCGAGAACGGCCTGAACATCCTGGGGGCACATATAGACAGCCCGAGGCTTGACATCAAGCAGAACCCGCTCTATGAGGACGGTGGTATGGCTTATCTCAATACCCACTACTACGGCGGGATCAAGAAATACCAGTACGTGACCATACCTCTTGCCATACACGGAGTGGTGGTGAAGACTGACGGCACGGTAGTGGATGTGGTGATAGGTGAGGATGAGAAGGATCCGGTATTCACCATCACAGACATACTGATACACCTCGCATCCGAGCAGATGGAGAAGAAGACCTCCAAGGCAGTGGAGGGCGAGAATCTCGACATACTGGTGGGATCCATACCCGTGAAAGGCAAGGACAAGAACCCGGTGAAGGAAAATATCATCAAGCTCCTGAAGGAGAGATACGGGATAGATGAACAGGACTTCCTATCCGCCGAGCTGGAGGTAGTGCCTGCGGGCAGGGCCAGGAGCCTGGGACTGGATGAGTCTATGGTGCTCTCCTACGGACAGGATGACAGGGTGTGCGCATATACATCGCTCGCGGCCTTCCTCTCTGTATCGGAGCTGGAGAGGACCGGCGTATGTCTTCTGGTGGACAAGGAGGAGATAGGCTCTGTGGGTGCCACAGGTATGAGGTCCAAGTTCTTCGAGAACGCGCTGGCAGAGGTGATGAATGCGGCAGGGGTATATTCCGAGCTTGCTCTGAGACGTACCCTCGCAAACTCCAAGATGCTCTCGTCGGATGTGTCGGCTTCCTTCGATCCGCTGTATCCGAATGTATTCGACAAGCAGAACTCGGCCTACTTCGGGCACGGAGTGGTCTTTAACAAATATACGGGGTCACGGGGCAAGAGCGGCTCGAACGACGCCAACGCAGAGTATATGGCACAGATAAGGGCGATCCTGGATGCGGCCAACGTGAGGTACCAGACCTGTGAGCTGGGCAAGGTGGACGCAGGGGGCGGCGGTACCATAGCTTACATCATGTCTCTCTACGGCATGGATGTGATAGACTGTGGGGTGGCAGTGCTCTCGATGCACTCTCCGTATGAGGTGGCGAGCAAGTCTGACATATACGAAGCGACGAAAGCATACAAGGCATTTCTCATGGCGTGAGCCGGGAAGAGCGGGATAATACAGGCAACACAAGCAATACAGGTAATAAGGCAATATGGGTATCAGAAAGACAGTAGCATTAATGATAAGTACGCTGTACGGTGAGTACTTCTATGGCGTGGTCAAGGGTGCCAGGATGGCGGCGGATGAGAAGAAGATCAATCTGATGATCATCCCCGGAGGTGTGCTTGGGAAGGACCGTGCGGACAATGTGTTGTATCATCTTGCTACGCAGGGAAGTGTGGATGCCATAGCCTGTATCACGGGAGCCATAGTGACCGACGATGCCGGATATGAGCTCTTCAGGGCAGAGTCAAAGGACAAGCCGACCCTGCTGATAGCCGATAAATACGAAGGGTTCGCTTCCATCTACTATGACAATACTTCCGGTGTCAGGCAGGTCATGGATTATCTCATAAACGAGAAGGACTGCCGGAGGATACTGATGTTCGCGGGGCCGGAGCTCTCGGGAGACTCTGAGGAGAGACTGGCGGAGTATCGCAGGTGCATGGAGCTGAATCATCTGCGCCTGGAGGACAGGATGATAGAGAGGGGTGATCATACACCCTACTGTATAGAGGCAGCAAGGAAACTCATCGAGGCCAATCCGGGAGCTGATGCGGTGGTCTGCAGCAATGACAGTCAGGCGCAGGCCATGTACAGAGTGCTGAAGGACATGGATATCGAGATAGGCAAGGATATCTATGTGACCGGCTTCGATGATATCGGAGAGAGTGCATATATGGATCCGCCGCTGGCATCGGTCAGAGCGTCCTCGATCAAGCTGGGATATGAGACCATCACTCTTGCAGGCAGGATGGGTGAGGGTGAGCAGAGCGACGGCAAGGTCATGGCCTGCACCTTCATCAAGAGGGCTTCGGCGGGATTCGACCCGAACAGGACCATAGCGGCCTTCGAGGACAGGAGGAATGTCAGTGTCACGACAGAGTTTGACATACCGAGCCTCACCTCTGCGATAGTGGAATTCATCTTCACGGGAGATGTGCATGATTATCAGGCTGAATGTCAGAAGAAGCTGATAGAGGATTTCTTCTACAGGCTTATGAACACCTATCTCGGCAACGTGATGCGGAGAAGCTCCGGAAAGCAGCTGGAGTATACTCTGTCCATCTTCGACAGGGGCGGTACGGAGTATATAGACAGTGACAGGCTGTTCAGGATATTGGACAACATATACAGGATATTCTGTGAGAAGCACAAGTCGGATGCGTCCAGGATGGAGCTCGTGTCTATCATCGCCTCGATAAAGAGGAGAGTGGCAGACAATCTGGAGAAGAGAACAGGGAATATCAGGAAGATCGTCACTTCGCAGCATAAGAGCCTGACGAAGTTCTCGGACAGGCTGCTGGCAATAGATCCGGAGTCGGAGCACAGGTACAGGGAGCTGATGGAGGCACTGCCTCTCATCGGGGTGATCAATGCCAGTATCTTCATGTATGAAGAGCCGATAGAGCAGACGGATGAAATGTTCAGGATGCCGGAGAAGTTATATCTGAAGGCCTATCGCGACAGGACAGGGGCCCATGAGGTGGATGATGCGCATCAGCTCACCGATACCTCAGACATCATGGACTACAGATATCTGGAGGGAGGCATGAACCATACCTTCTTCACCATGAGCCTGCACTACGGCAGGCAACAGCTGGGGATAATGCTGATAGATCTGGAAGATGAATTCTACTCCAGCTATACGCTGATCAACAACGAGATCAGCATGGCTGTATCACATTTCTGAAAAAGCAACAGATACCCCGAAGGGAGAATATAATGACGGACTATGTAAGGGAACTCAACCCGAAGCAGCTGGAAGCCGTGAGGGCTGCGGAAGGGCCGGTGCTGATACTTGCGGGAGCAGGGTCGGGCAAGACGAGGACGATAACCTACAGGATAGCATATCTGATAGAGGAGCTGGGAGTGAAGCCGTGGAGCATCCTGGCTCTTACTTTTACGAACAAAGCAGCGAACGAGATGAAGGAGCGTGTGGCCGCGATGTGCGGGGACGATGCGAAGGACATCATGGTGTCCACCTTCCACTCGCTGTGTCTGAGGATAATGTTCACGCAGGCTGAGAGGCTGGGATACGGGAAGAACTTCGAGATAGCGGATCAGACCGACCAGCGCTCCATCATGAAGGAAGTGTGCAAACGACTGTCCATAGATACAAAAATGTACAAGGAAAAGGCACTCCTCAATGCGATCTCCGGTGCGAAGGATGAGCTGCAGACAGTGGAGGACTATGCCGCGGAGAATGAGGGCGACTATTACATGAAGGCGTATGTGGACGCCTACAGGGAGTATCAGAAGACGCTGAAGGCCAATGACCAGATGGACTTCGACGATCTGATCATGAACACGGTGGAGCTTTTCAGGACATGCCCCGAGGTGCTTGAGTACTATCAGGACAGATACCGCTATATCATGGTGGATGAGTATCAGGATACCAACTCGGCGCAGTTCGCCATGATCTCCCTGCTGGCAAAGAAGTACAGGAATCTCTGCGTGGTGGGTGATGACGATCAGTCGATCTATGCCTTTCGCGGTGCGAACATCAGGAACATCCTGGACTTCGAGAAGATATACAAGGAAGCGCATGTGGTGAGGCTCGAGCAGAACTACCGCTCTACCGCTAATATACTGGAGGCCGCCAATCAGGTCATAGCGAACAACAGAGGCAGGAAGAGCAAGGAGCTGTGGACTGAGGCTGAGGAAGGGGCGAAGATACGATTCCGCCAGCTGGACTCGGCTGCGGGTGAGGCTGCATATATTGCCGATGAGATACGGGACAGAGTGAATGCGGGCAAGGCACACTACAGTGACTATGCCATACTGATGCGAACCAACGTGCAGTCCAAGGAATTCGAGGATGCCTTCCGGGTGAGGGGCATTGATTATGACCTGGTGAAGGGGCTCAGGTTCTGGGATACCAGGGTGATAAAGGATGTGACATCGTTCCTGCTCACGGTGGATATAGGGACGAACGACCTGAGATGTGCGAGAGTGATGAACATCCCCAAGAGAGGGATAGGGGCTGCCAGCATGGAGAAGATCCGTGCTTTCGCACAGAGCAGCGGGATCACGCTGCTGGAAGCCTGCGGCAGGCCGGAGAATGCAGGGATATCGGGTAAGGCTGCTGCAGGGATGAGGGCCTTCCATGAGATGATCCATTCTCTTCGGGAGAGAACAAGAGGCATGAAGCTCGCGGATATGCTGGATGAGGTCGTGAAGGGGACTGATTATATGGGTTATCTCGCTGATGAGGCGGACACCACGGAGAAGTATCTGGAGCAGGAGGAGTATATCACGAAGCTTAAGGACTCTCTTACAGAGTATGAGAGGGACTACGAGGAGACTGTTGCCGTCGCTTCGGATGAGATGGCTCCAGCCGGGCCTTCGCTCATTGATTTCATGCGGATGAACGGAGTGGAGGGGACCACGGTGGATGTGGATACCGATCCTGAAAGCGACGACAAGGTCCTCATCATGACGATGCACAATGCCAAGGGACTGGAGTTTCCGAATGTATATATGACCGGTATGGAGGAGGGGCTTTTCCCCGGATATATGTCCATCAGCTCGGGGGATGAGAAAGACATAGAGGAGGAGAGGAGACTCTGCTACGTGGGGATAACCAGAGCGATGGAGAATCTGACCCTGACCTGCGCCAGGAGCCGGATGGTGAACGGTGAGACAAGGTATGCCGTGGCATCACGCTTCGTGAAGGAGATGCCCTTCGGACTGCTGGACATGAACATATCACCTGAGAAGACGGAGCGGCCGGTGACCTTCAGGGACGGCAGCCGTGTGTATCCTTCGGGTGGATACGGGACATCTCAGTACGGGCCGGATGAGCGGAGGAGATCTGCCGGAGACTACGGATACGGAGGGGGAGCCGGAGCAGACAGCGGTGTGCGGCATACTCCAAAGAAGAAAAGCATGGGGCCCGGCAAGATACAGCTGGGACGTGACATGGCACCGGTGAAGCCTGACTATGGCGTGGGTGAGCGGATAAGGCATTTCAAGTTCGGAGAGGGGACCGTGCTCGACATAAAGGAGGGCGGCAGAGACTACGAAGTGACTGTAGAATTCGATGATCACGGGGTCAAGAAGATGTTCGCCGGATTTGCGAAGCTAAAGAAACTGTGATAGTATTGATTTATATATTTACTGGTGTTGGAGGTATATCATGAGCGTTGACGGATTTATAGCAAATGCCAAAAGCAGCGGGGTGAATCTGCTGAATACGCTGGGTGCGAAGAAGGAGGAGCTTCGCAGTCAGGTGAGAGGTTTCCGTGGCAATAATGACATCAAGGATATCCTGGCTGCAGCCAAGCTTAATGAGATCCTTAAAAGGGATGAGGAGGAAGAGGAAATGAACAAAAAGAGCCCCATTATCACTATCCTTGCAGTGATCGGTGCAGTGGTGGCGGTAGCGTGCATAGCGTTTGCCGTCTACAAGTATTTCACTCCCGATTATCTGGATGATTTTGATGAAGGTGATGACTTCGATGAGGAGGATGATCTCTTCGAAGATGAGGATGAGGTAGTCAAAGAAAACTGATCTTCATGAAAAAAGGAGAAATATATGTGGGGAAGATAAGAGAGCTTGTCTTCCCCAATAAAGGGATCGCTGATGCGGAAGGCTGTGATGTGGTCGTAAGGAACACTCTGCCGGGTCAGGAGGTCTCTTTTCTTTTGTCCAAAAACAAGCCGGGGCTGAAAGAGGGACGGCTGGTGGAGGTGCTGCAAAGAGCCGGGAATGAGGTGACGCCGGACTGCCCGCACTGCGCGGGATCAGAGGATGACGGCATTATGCGGCATCCTGTCTGCGGGGGCTGCTCTTTCAGGACGCTTCCGTATGAAGAGGAGCTGAAGCTGAAGGAGAGGATGGCGCTGGATGTAATAGGCCGTGCGCTGAAGCAGCATGCTGCGGATGCAGAGGCTGATGCGGGAGCTGATGCAGGAACGGGGACGGCTTCGGACGCTGGTGAGTATGCCGCCGGTGTGCTTTCCGAGGTGTATGAGGGGATCACGGGCTCTCCGTACAGTGACGGGTATCGCAACAAGATGGAGTTTTCTTTCGGGAACGAGGTTAAGGACGGTCCGCTGACTCTGGGCATGCATGTGTCGGGGCATTTCATGGATGTTACAGATACTCCGGAGTGCAGGATAGTAGATGAGGATATGCGAAAGATCCGCTCTGCGATAAAGGAGTATGCCCTGTCGAAGGGAATGAGCTTCTATCACAGGTATTCCAATACAGGCTTCCTCAGAAACCTGCTGGTGAGGAAGGGGAGGAAGACCGGAGAGATCCTGGTGGATGTGGTGACTACATCTGAGAGTGAGCTCGGTGAGAGTGAGCTGTGTAAGGTGATGCTTGAACTCGACCTTGAGGGCAGGATCACGGGGATACTGCACACCGTGAACGATGCCGCAGGAGATGCGGTGAAGAATGAGAGCACGAAGATATTGTACGGAAGGGATCACATCTACGACGAGGTGCTTGGACTCAGGTTCAGGATCTCGGTCTTTTCTTTCTTTCAGACCAATACTCTAGGAGCGGAGGTGCTCTACGAGAGGGTGAGGGAGTATGTGCGGGATGCTGTGAAAAAAACAGGAGATACCGGGGCAGGCGTGGTCTACGATCTCTACTCCGGTACCGGTACTATCACGCAGCTGGTGGCCGATGCAGCCTCTGAAGTGTACGGTATAGAGATAGTGGAAGAGGCCGTGGAGGCAGCAAGGGAGAATGCGAAGCTTAACGGTACGGACAATGTGCACTTTCTCTGCGGGGATGTATTCAGGACTCTGGATGAGGTGGAGGAGATGCCGGATCTCATCATACTGGATCCTCCGAGAGAGGGTGTGCAGCCTAAGGCGCTGAAAAGGATCCTGGGCTACGGAGTGGAGCATATCATCTATATATCCTGCAAGATATCGTCTCTGGCCAGAGACCTGCATGAATTCTATGATGCCGGATACAGGCTGCAGCGGATGTCTGTCATAGATATGTTCCCGAGAACCGCGAATATGGAGACGGTATGTCTTTTGTCCAAACTTTCTGAAGCTAAGCATCATATCGAGGTAAAAGTCGATATGGACGAGTTGGATCTGACCAGTGCTGAGGCTAAGGCAACATACAGAGAGATAGAGGAATCTATACTAAAGAAGATATCGAAAAGGTAACGAGCATCTATATTGATGAGGATGCCCGGAAGTCAAATTCCACACAGGCAAAGATATCCAATGCCCTGATTCCGATTGCGGAGAAGTATAACGCTTTGAATCAGGAGCAGCGGTACCAGTTCCGCAGAGAAGTCCGAAATCTGGTGAAGTGGTATAACTATATCAGCCAAATCACGAGGATGTTTGACAAGGATCTGCATCATGAGTATATTTTCTGCTCTTACCTTGCAAAGCTTCTTCCGGGAGATCCGACGATCGAGTTCAATCTGGATAATCGTGTAAAGCTGGAATATTATCAGCTGGCGAAGACTTTTGAAGGAGCGATTGAACTGGATGATGAAGCTGGTTCCTGGGCGCCTACAAATCCGAAGAAAGCCGGATCGAAAAAAGAGAAATTAAGTCCGTTGGAAGAAATTATTCAGCGAATCAATGAAGAGTTCATGGGTGAGTTCACAGAGGCGGATAGAGTCATTGTCGAAACTTTGTATAACAAGATGAAGAAGGATGAGAATGTCCAGAAAGCTGCGCAAACGGATGACCGACAGGTATACGATAGAAGTGTGTTCCCTGGAATCTTCGATGATACAGCGATGGCTGCTTATGCGGAGAATACTGAGGCATACCGCCAGTTGTTCCTGGATGCGAAGAAGTATCATGCAGTGCAGGCTGCGTTGGCGGATAAGCTGTATCGGGAATTGCATCCCTGATATGAATATACAAGATTAAAAAGGTTGACATATGCTGGAAATAGACAGAAAAATCAAGGACATAGATAAAATTCTTTGTGATAATATTGCTCTCATTGATTTTACAGGTGTTACAAGGGCTTTGATTTCACAGAACCTCTTGGGTCAGTCGAGGAATCTGGTAGAGCATAGCGCAGTCAAGATATCCGGGCAGGGTGCAGATATTGACGTCAACTGGGAGACAATACCGGCTGCAAAGGATTTTATCAAACAGAATAACAAATATCTTTTTCTGAGACAGTTCCACACCTTCCTTCAGGAATCAAAGTCACATTATACGCCTGATAGTGAAGGCGCTGAAAGGCTTATCCTCAAATACTATCGCTATTATCTTCAGTTGAGAAACTTTATGAAAAAAGAGTATCAGATGGAGATCCTTTCTAATCTGGAAAAATTCCCAATTGATACTGATAAGTCAGTTCAAGAATATCAAGAGAAGATAGCAGAAAGGATTAAGATTCAAAGACCAATTTCCGATCTTATTCATGCACAGAGATTGTACGTTCATAAGGTTGTTCCTTTCGTCGTGGAAGAAGCCGTCTATTATGAAATCATACTAACTCCGGCATATGATACTACGAGTAAGTTTGACCGTTTTGTTTGTTACTCTTCGATTCTGGTGCCAGCTCATTATTCTATAAAAGCTTCTATTTTTTATGAGGATATTCAGGTGCAGGATAAGAAGATGCCGGTTAATATCCTTACAGACTATATTGTTTCGATTAGACCTTGCGAGTTAAACAATTTTGCGAGTTTGTTTGGTGACAGAATAAAGATGTCAGCAAATCATTCAGAGTATACGGGTATGATGTCTTATTTGACATATTCCGGAGCAAGCCTTTTGGAAATTGTAGAGTCCTCAGACAGAGAATATAAAAGCATAAAAGCAAGGATGTTCGGTAAGAGTCAGGCACATCATTTTGAAAATGTGCTTGATAAAAGTAGAGTGCTCATACTTTCCGGAAAATCGGGTTCCAATATCATTCGCTATCTTCTTCATACCATGAATAACAAGGTGATTAAGATGCAACGGCATAGTGAGTCCAATTGGAAGCTGTCTGACTTGATGCTTCAATGGGGGTGCATTCCATTTGACACGATGCCATTTGCATCTTCACTGATTCAGCATAATCCCAGCGACACCGACCTCTTCGGGTGTATTGATCCGGAGGGGAGGGAGCATGAGTTAATGGTTCGATACATCAACACGAATATGAGTGTTAATTCGCGCCTGTATACTCCGATAAAGGAAATCGAGGAATTTACAGACAACATTGATGATCAAATAAACAAGTTCAACTCCAAGCTATACAATAACAAAAAGCATCAAGGGCGCAGAATTGAGAAATTTGGTCAAAGTTTGTATGTCAAAGAATCCTATGATGATACAAAGTACATAATGGAGAAGCTTTTGGAAGCCTCGGAAGAAGGTGTGCAGGGGTACTCTGATGCGATAGATGCGTGGATTGATGATAAAAAGGTTGACAGTGAAGAGAAACGCTCCATATTACGAGAGATGTTTACAAAGTCCCATGTGGCGCTTATTTATGGAGCTGCCGGAACGGGGAAAACCTATATTATAAATCATGTTTCTCAGTTTTTTGATGAACAGGATAAGCTTTTCCTCGCAAATACAAATCCGGCAGTAGAAAATCTTCGTCGTAAAGTAAGTGCTCAGAACTGTGAATTTATGACCATTAGGAAGTTCCTGATGTCCAGCTATCTTAAGACGGAATATGATATTCTTGTCATTGACGAGTGCAGTATGGTTAGCAATTCGGATATGGCGGAATTGTTGGAAAAAGTAGACTATAAACTACTGATTCTTGTGGGCGATACGTACCAGATAGAATCAATCGTATTCGGCAACTGGTTTTCAATGGCAAAGAATTTCGTTCCCAGATATGCATGGAATGAACTTGTGAAGCCATACAGGACTGACGATGAAGGACTACTGGAGTTTTGGAAGAAGGTCAGAAATCTTGATGCTGATCTGACAGAATATATTGTCAGTCATCGGTATGCCTCTAATCTGGATGCAACTATTTTTAGTCAGAAAGCAGAAGACGAGATTATCCTTTGCCTCAACTATGATGGACTATACGGTATAAACAATATAAACCGCTTTCTTCAGGAGAATAATCCTAATGTACCTTACAGGTGGGGATTATGGACATTTAAGGTTGGAGATCCAATTCTTTTCAATGAGTCAGAACGGTTTATGCCGGTCCTTTACAACAACTTGAAGGGGACAATAGTAGATATTGAGCCGGATGATGAAAATGACTGTATCTGGTTTTCGATAGAGGTAGATAAGGTGCTTACGGAGCTTGATGTATGGCATCAGGATTTGGAACTGTTGGATCCGATTACACAGGGCAAATCAGTTGTTAAATTCAGAGTTACCAGAAAAAAGGATTCTGATGATGACAATGACTTTGCAGATGATACTGACATTCCTTTCCAGATTGCTTATGCTGTTTCTATTCATAAAGCTCAGGGTTTGGAATATGATTCCGTGAAAGTTATCATTACCAAAGAAGTTGATGAAATGATAACGCATAATATATTTTATACTGCTATCACAAGATCAAAGCAGCATCTGAAAATATATTGGAGCCCGGAATCACAGGAAAAGATCCTCAGCAGTTTTGAGATTATGGATGCAAAAAGAGATGCTTCAATTTTTGCAGCACAGTCACAAATGAAAATGAGAAAACTATAATTAATGGCGACTTGTCGAATATGAATCGAAAGTCGCTGTTTTCATTTTGGTTGTCAACAGTATTTCGTAGTTGCAGGGGGTGACAGAATCTGATCACGCACCCGGATTTTACTTCGCATCAACGCGACAAAACTGTTCAGGTTCCGGATCTGCATTTCCGCCAGACTGTCGACATAGATTTCCGTGTCACTCATAAATTTCCAAAAGTCAGGGTGCTTGATGATTTTGCAGAGCAGTCGATTGTTGATGGTGCCACTTTTCAAAATGCCTATGGCATCATCGTCGAGCTTCAGCTCAGAAATATCTGACGAGCATTCATTCCGATTTTCTGATAATCCCAAAAGATAATCCGCAGACACACCATAGAATTTTGCCAATGCGATGATAGCTGTATGAGAAATATCTTTGTGATCATTGGTTTCGTAACTGCCGAGAGCGGACTTTGAGAGATCGGTCTCGGCGGCAAGTTCTTCAAGACTTAAGCCTTTTTCTACTCTCAGATCCTTAAGTTTTTCCTGAATTGATAACGGATATTTCATGTTGAAAATCCTCTTTTGCCACATATCGAACATCTGTTCCTTTTATAATAACCATTGTTATGCTTTGACGTCAACAGGAATTTCCAGATTCACGGAAATTCTTATTTTTTTGAAACAAATTCTACCTTTCGGATATACGGAATTGCTATTTGGAAAAATGTAAAATTCTGAGTGAAACAGGAACCATGAAAAACAAATTGGGTCTAAGGATCGGAAATCGTAAGATTTGCGAGTCGTAGCTCCGGGGGTATTTCCCGGTTCAGGGGATTGGGGCATGACCCCAACAAGCCGCAAAAGGGAGTCGATGATAACCGACGCACTGCTTGCGAAAATCGCATTTGTCCGACAAATGCATTGCTTGCCAATTTGTGAAAGACAGCAGTTACAAGGAAAGGGGTGAGGAAGAATGGTGAAGAGTATCCGAAAAGATGTAGAGATCAAAGAGCCTGACATCTGGAGACCGCTGGCAGATTTTCTGACAGATATGATAGCCAAGTATGCGGATGAAATGGAGTTTAAAAAACTGCCGGATCCGGAGAGGTTTCTGACATGTAGAGCAGTGAAGGAGGCTTACAGGATATACACAAGGAAGAGAAACTTAAGAATCGCTCGATACATAAACTTAGAGTTTTCAATGAAATGATTTTGGTAAATTGAAAATATCTCTTGTAGAAATAATGTGGTTGTGATATTGTTTGTATATACATGAGTTTGTATATGCACACAGCGACGGAGGATCACATGACTATAAGTGAAAGACTTTTCAGGATAATGGAAGAAAAGAATATATCAATGTCTGAACTGTCACGATTGACCGGAATTTCCAGACATACGATTTTTGACTGGCACAAGAAGAATACAAACCCGGGTTCAGATAAAATAATGGCCATTTGCAGAGCACTTGAGATTACTCCGGAACAATTGCTGACCGGTGAAGGAATTGATGATGTGACAAAGTTTAAACCTATAACGGAACGAGCATATGCTGATAGAACAGATGCTAAACTGCTGGAGGATTATCACGGAATGCAGGAAGATCAGAAGAAAAGATTGCTTGCATATGTGGAGGCACTAAAGAAAATCGAGAGTCTGGAGGATTTGAAATAGCATGGGGGAAACTACAGAAATCTTGACGATAGAAGAACTATATAAATGCGTATACATTATTCGCGGACAGCAAGTAATGTTTGATCAAGATCTTGCTGCAATATATGGATATGAAGTGAAGCGGCTCAATGAACAGGTGAAAAGGAATATCCGCAGGTTTCCGGAAGATTTCATGTTTCAAATAGAACCGGAAGAGGTTCCGGATCGTTTAAAGTCGCAAATTGCGACTTTAAACGGAAGCAACAATAAACGTGGAATGCACATAAAAAAGATGCCATATGCTTTTACGGAACAAGGGATTTACATGCTTGCTACGGTATTGAAGGGAGATTTGGCTGAGCAACAGAGTATTTATATAATGAGGGCGTTTAAAGAAATGCGCCATTACATAAGAAGGAATCAACAGTTTGTAACCGGGGCCGAGATGAATCTGCTTAACGCCCGTGTTACTGAGATTTCGATGCAGGTTACGGGACTAAATGATCATAGAATCAAGACGGCTCAAAGCATAGAGAGGATTCAGAAAAGTATAGACACTATTAATGCAAATTTTATCCAGAAGGATGATTACAGGAATTTTGTTATATACAAGGGACAGAAGTTTGAAGCAGATGCAGCATACATCGATATCTATCAAAAAGCCAGAAAGAGCATATATATCGTAGACGATTATGTGAATACAAAAACATTGCAGTTATTATCGCAGAAGAAACCAGGTGTAAACGTGATTTTATTCACCGAAAATGGCTTCGGACGACAGGGGTTCTTGACTACAACAGTTGTAACGGATTTTAACAATCAGTATCCGTTACTGACTACAAAACATAATCAGGATTGTCATGACAGGCTGATCGTCCTGGATTACGGCTTTAAAACCGAGCAGGTTTTTCATTGTGGAGCATCAAGCAAAGATGCCGGGAAGAAACTATGTGCCATAAATGCTATTGCGGATACGAGCCTTATTCATCCTGTAATAGATAAAATGCTTTTAGGTCCGGATTATACAATTTAGGTATCAAGGTAACATTTTGTGACCTTGTTGAAGAAGGTGATGCGATTGAAAAATGAAAAAGTAAAGGTCTATCTTTTACCCGCGTATCCACGCTAATGCAAATCGATGGCTATTCTCTTGATGCTCAGAAGACCAAGATGAAAGCTTTCTGTGATTACAACGGGTATGAGATCGCCGGGGAATATGAGGAGGCGGGAAGATACGGAAAGTCCATAGAAGGCAGGGAAGCATTTAACCGGATGATGGATGACATCAGATCCGGGAAAGATGGAGTATCCTTTGTGCTCGTGTTCAAGCTTTCGAGATTCGGAAGAAATGCAGCGGATGTTCTTTCGGCGCTTCAGGTGATGCAGGATTATGGTGTGAATCTGATATGCGTGGAAGATGGGATTGATTCTTCTAAAGATGCCGGGAAGCTTATGATCTCGGTTCTTTCTGCTGTTGCGGAGATTGAAAGAGAAAACATCCGTGTGCAGACTATGGAGGGCAGGATCCAGAAAGCCCGTGAGGGAAAGTGGAATGGGTCGGAAGAAAAAACAGTATCTCTGTATATCAAGTTCAACAAGCTGGAGAACTGTTTCGTGATCGTTATTTCTTTCCATGAACAGAAACATCCGCTTACATACTATTTCAGATAATTAAGAGGCAAAATCGGAGGTGACCATTATGACAGAGAAGGGAAGAAGAGATTTCTGCATAGAGTGCAGAAAAGAGACCGAGTACCTTTTGCAGAAGAAGGACATCGTAAAGAATATAAGGGATAAAGAATACACCTTTGCAATCACCGTGGCTGTCTGTGCGGAGTGTGGAGAGGAAATGAGCATTCCGGGTCTTATAGATAAAAATGTTCTGGAAATCGATGAGCAGTACAGGGCGGCAGAGGGACTTGTATCGATTGACGATATCGAAAGGCTGATGAAGATCTATAAGATTGGAAAGGCTCCGCTGTCCCTGGCACTTGGGTTCGGAGAGGTGACGATTTCGAGATACCTTGAAGGACAGGTACCTTCCAAAGAGTATTCGGATATCATTAAAGCGGCGCTATCATCCCCGGCATACATGAAGCAAAAGCTCATGGAGAACAGGGAGAAGCTGACGGATGCGGCATACAGGAAAGCTTTTGCTGCGGCAGAAAGCATAGAGAGCCTGTTTTCCGTATCAGATAAGATGCTACGGGTGATTGCGTATATCTTTGAAAGGCTGGAAGAGGTAACGCCTCTTATGCTTCAGAAGCTGCTTTATTTTATCCAGGGCGTGTATTCCGCATTGTATGGAAGACCTATCTTTGAAGAGGACTGTAGGGCGTGGATACACGGTCCGGTCTATCCGGAGGTTTATGACCTGTTCCGGGATTTTAAATATAATCCGATAGACGACGCACGGTTTGCGCTTCTGGAAGGAACGGAGGATGCCCTGACAGATGACGAAAAGCGCGTGATCGACCTTGTGGTGAACACATTCGGGATGTATGGCGGAAAGGTACTGGAGAAGATCACGCACAATGAGGATCCGTGGATGGAAGCACGAAAAGGTTATGGCGACAGCATTCCTTCCAGTGAGCTGCTTCCGAAAGAGAGGATCATGAAGTATTATATCCTGATAAACCAGAAATACGGCATAGATACGGAGGAGGGTCTGCGGACATATATCCATGACATGCTTGATAAAGCATCATGATCCGTACCTACTGCAAAGGAATGGATAAAAATCTTGCAGTCCATGGGTATCATTTATCTTCTGGAACCGTTTTCGGATAATGAGTTAAAACGCATGATAAAAACTCCTAAACTATACTTTTGTGATACGGGATTCTGTGCATATCTTTCCATGTGGACGAGTAAGGAAACGCTGATGAATGGTGCGGCCAGCGGGCATTTTTATGAAAACTATGTTGTTTCTGAATTCTTAAAAATGTATGCTTGCTCAAAGAATAAAACGAATATGACTTTTTACCGGGATACAAATCAAAAAGAGATTGATATCGTTTTGGAGGAAAATGGAAAACTTCATCCGCTGGAAATAAAAAAGAGCAGTAATCCGGAGAAGAAAGCGATCAATTCGTTTCATCTGCTTGAAAAAAGCTCACTAAAGATTGGTGAAGGCGGGATAATATGTATGGCTGCAAAACCGTTTCCGCTGGATGAAAACAATAATATTATTCCATGCAATATAATATAAAATTTTTACCCCAAGGAAACGACGTTGAAGCATGCAGTTTCCATGGTGGAATCATGAAGTAAAATTGCTGTGTACAGACATGGGATCATCAATAGAAGGGTCGGTTCAGTTGAAAAAATGAAGACAAGAGCAGAAGCGTTAAAATACGGGCTGTCTTTTCCGGATGTATATCAGGATGCCCCGTTTCATGATCCAAACTGGCAGCTGGTCAGATATAACGGTAACAGGAAAGCCTTTCTTTGGACATACGAAAGAGACGGGCTTATCAATCTGAATGTGAAAGCGGAGCCGGACAGGGCTTATTTCTGGCGAAAGATGTATAGTGCAGTGATGCCGGGGTATCATCAGAACAAGAATTACTGGAATACGATCATTCTCGACGGGACCGTTCCGGATGAAGAGGTAAAACTGATGATCGCCGAGAGCTACGATCTTATCAGTGACTCTCCTTCAAAGAGGATATATGAGGCGGTAAAAAAGATACCTTATGGTCATGTGGCGACATATTCACAGGTCGCGGAGATGGCAGGTGACAGAAAGATGGCCCGTGCGGTCGGAAACGCTCTTCACAGGAATCCGGATCCCGACAATATTCCATGTTTCCGTGTTGTTAATGCAAAGGGAGAACTGGCAGGAGAATTTGCTTTTGGCGGGCCGGGAGAGCAGGCAAAACTGCTGGAGGCAGAAGGGATCGCCGTTTCTGACGGGAAGGTAGATCTGAGCATTTATCAGTGGAAAACCGAGCTTTGAGTTGGGGGGAGTCAAGGAGAACCGTCCCCACTGACTCCGTCCCCACTGACTCCCATTTATGGTATAATCAGATGCGGGTTTTCTTTATTCAAAAGGAGGGTATGAACATGGAACTGGCAGATGGAATCAAGAGTCGCAGGAGTATAAGAAAGTTTACGGATGCGGCAGTAACGAAGGAGCAGATCGAGGAGATCGTGGAGATAGCGAGGTATGCTCCTACGTGGAAGAATACGCAGTCGGTAAGATATGTGCTGATCCTGGACAAGGAGCTGAAGAACAGGATAGCGGCAGAGGCTGTGATGAACTTTGACTGGAATACGAAGATAATACAGGGAGCACCGGCACTGGTGGTGCTGACGACTGTGGATAAGAGAGCAGGATACGAGAAGGACGGGTCGGCATCCACATCAAAGGGAGATCACTGGCAGTCCTTCGACGCCGGTATCACGGCTGAGGCTTTCTCGCTGGCGGCTTATGCGAAGGGGCTGGGGTCGGTCATACTCGGTGTGTATGACGAGGCGAAGGTCATAGAGATCGCAGGGATACCTGAGGGACAGAAGGTGTCGGCTCTCATACCTGTGGGAGTACCGGCTGAGGATCCGCAGGCTCCGAAGCGCAAGGAGGTCGCTGACCTGCTGACAGTGAAGTGATCTGTCGCATCGTGTGATGCGGGATCCGGACGCGACTTTTTGTATTAAGAAAAAAGATGGAGTATAATACGAGTTTGGTTGGGAGATAGATGAAGGACATCAGCGTAAGATATGAGCCGGAGCTGCTGGAGTATATGGAGCGCAGGGGACGGCGGAATATCGTGGTGGAAGTCGCGGGTGCCAATCATTCGGACCTGGAAGTGACGGAGCTGTATATCAGACTGGTGAATGATGAGATGGCCGACCATCTGGTGGAAAGGCAGGGATATCATCCGGTCGTTACTTCTGTCGGAAGGGTACTGTTTCCAAACTATATTCTGGAGCTCGACGATGAGGTGAGCTTCGGGAGGCAGCGGGTCTTCCGATTCTTTCATCGTCTGACCATGGAAGGGATCAGGCTATGAGCGGTATGTGCCCCGATAAGCATCAAATGCTCGAGAGGGTGATAGGCTCGTATGAGCAGTATTATGACATAAACCGCGACACGCCGGTCGAGCCTTTCGTAGCAGAGGCTGTGTTTCAGTCGCATGGTGAGGAATACTTCCTGATCAAGTCGGCGAAGATAAACGAGATGGACTCCAGCGAGGTGGCGTTCTTCGCGGAGGTATCGGATCTGAGTGAGGCAGAGTACGCTGCAATGGCTGACAAAGCATGGAGCGAGACACTGGCGAGGGCGGATGTGAAACCGAACCACCGCAACTCCGACGGGATACTGATAATCATAGCCGATAGTATCGATGCGGATGCGAAGAAGAAGATAAAGAAGACGCGCCGCTATAAGAGCTACCGTTTCACCTTCTGGGGGTGGAGCGAGCTGCGAGTGATCGCATATGAGCATTCTACGGGAAAGGTCGTCAGCAACCGTCAGGGCGACATACTGAAGAAGCTCTTTACGATAAAGAAATAATGTTTATTTTTTAGGAAAAGGAGAATTGTTTATGACAGCGTTACTCATTATTATTGCTGCCATTGTGCTGCTGGTCATAGGCTACGTCACCTACGGTAGCTGGCTTGCAAAGCAATGGGGAATCGATCCTTCCCGTCCCACTCCTGCAAATACAAGAGGCGACGGAGTAGACTATGTGCCCGCTCATCCTGCGGTGCTGATGGGACATCACTTCTCATCCATCGCCGGTGCAGGCCCTATCAACGGTCCCATTCAGGCTTCTGTGTTCGGATGGCTTCCCGTATTCCTGTGGTGCGTGATCGGAGGTATCTTCTTCGGAGGTCTCCAGGATTTCGGATCACTCTTCGCTTCCATCAGACATGACGGTAAATCTGTGGGAGAGATCATCAAAGACTCTATGGGCGACAGAGCTAAGAAGCTCTTCACGATATTCGCTCTGCTCGTACTCGTGCTCGTCGTGGCATCCTTTGTCAATGTCGTGGCAGGTACTTTCTTTACTGCTGATGATGCAGGCCAGTTCGGCTTTGTGGCAGGACCTACGAACAACCAGACTACGGCCATCATCTCAGTGCTGTTCATACTTCTGGCTGTCTGCTACGGCCTCCTCACCAACAGAGGCGGCATGAAGACAGGCCCCGCTACCGTGATCGGTATCATCGGTATAGTGATCATCACCGTGGTAGGACTGAATGTCGGATTTGCTATGGGCAGGACCGCATGGATCGTATTCATAGGTGCATATATCGCTATCGCTTCACTGATCCCTGTGTGGATCATGTTGCAGCCCCGTGACTATCTGTCATCATTCCTGCTCTATGCAATGATGGCTATCGCAGTATTCGGTATACTGTTTGCTGCATTCGCAGGCACGGCTACATTCCAGCTTCCTGCATTCACAGGCTTCAACAACGAGAAGCTCGGCTTCATGTTCCCTGCACTCTTCATCACTGTGGCGTGCGGTGCATGCTCCGGCTTCCACTCACTGATAGCTACAGGTACATCATCAAAGCAGATCTCCAATGAGTCACACGCAAAGCCTATCGGCTACGGCTCAATGCTCATCGAGTCTGCTCTGGGTATCATCTCTCTGATAGCTGTAGGTATGGTATTCTCCAAGTTTACCGCTGGTGACTTCGGTTCACCTTCTGCAGCTTTCGGTGCAGGTATCGCAGTAATGTTCGGACCTGAGGGATCCACACAGTACAACGTCATCGCAGCTCTGCTGACTCTGGCTGTGTCTGTGTTCGCTCTGACATCTCTGGATTCAGCTACGAGGCTTTCGAGATTCATGTTCTCAGAGCTTTTCCTGAAGGATGGTGAGGCTTCATACAAGGATGCTACGGGAGTACGCAAGTTCCTGGCTCATCCTCTGACTGGCACCCTCCTGATGGTTATCATCGGCTGCGTGCTCGGCGGACTCTCTCTGTCACAGATCTGGGGTCTCTTCGGAGCTGCCAACCAGCTGCTCGCAGGTATAGCTCTGCTGGCTGTATGCTGCTGGCTGGGTGAGGTAGGAAAGAACAACAAGATGTTCTTCATCCCTATGTGCTTCATGCTGGTGGCTACCGTAACATCGCTGTGCATGACGATCATTAAGAAGTTCAAGATGATCGGAGCAGGCGAGGCTATGTGGGGCGACTGGTTCCAGCTTGTCTTCGCTATAGCAATGGTAGTGCTGGCTGTCATCCTCGTATTCGAGGCTGTAGCCGCATTCCAGAAGCAGGGTGCAAAGAAGGCATGAAGTTGATCCGGAGGTCCCGGCACGGCTGAGACTTCACAGGAGTCGATACAGAAACAAGGACGCATCCCGGGAGACCGGGGTGCGTTTTTTATATGGATATGGTAAAATTCAAGAGTTGAAATTCTTATATGATTCTCGTAAAGGAGACAGAAAATGGCTGATACGGAAAACGTGAAGATAACCAAAGATATGCTTGTCGGAGATATCCTCAGAGCCTATCCTCAGTCGATGTATGCGCTGATGGAGTGCGGGATGGGATGTATAGGATGTCCGGCTTCTCAGGCAGAGTCGGTGGCGGATGCTGCAATGGTGCACGGCCTGGACGGTGACGACATCGTACGCTACCTGAATGAGTATATAGAGGCTTCGCTTAAGGAGGAGCAGTCGCCGGCTGAGGGCCAGGCATGATAACAGTCAACTACAGGGAGGACGGAAATGAGTAATCTGGAATCAAAACTGGATGCGCTGACGCGCAAGCTGTACGGGAGACCGGCAGATCAGGTGACTGATGCGGAGATGTATCAGGTGCTGCTCCAGTTCGCCAAGGATCTGACAGATGAAAAGAAGGAGATCACGGGAGACAAGAAGGTCTACTATATATCGGCAGAGTTTCTTATCGGCAAGCTTCTGTCCAACAATCTGATAAACCTCGGCGTATATGATGAGCTGGAGAAAATACTGAATAAGAACGGCAAGACGATAGCTGCCATAGAGAACGAGGAGCCGGAGCCGTCTCTCGGCAACGGAGGACTCGGAAGGCTTGCTGCCTGCTTCATGGATTCCATCGCGACACTCGGACTCCCCGGGGCCGGAATAGGCCTGAATTATCACTTCGGACTCTTCAAGCAGGTCTTCAGAGACAGGCTGCAGATGGCCGAGAAGAATGACTGGATCGAGAAGAACAGCTGGCTCAGAAAGACAGATACTTCTTTTACCGTAGAGTTCGGCGGGGGCAAAAAGGTAAAGTCTGTCCTCTATGACATAGACGTGGTGGGATACGAGAATGGAGTGGACAAGCTGCACCTCTTCGACCTGGAGAGTCTGGATGAGTCTCTCGTAAAGAACGGTATAGACTTCGACAAGGAGGATATAGAGAAGAACCTCACTCTCTTCCTTTATCCGGATGATTCTGACGAGGCAGGCAACCTGCTGCGTATCTATCAGCAGTACTTCATGGTGTCAAACGGAGCGCAGCTCATCATCAAGGAGATGAAGGAGGCGGGCTACGATCTCTATGAGATGGACAAGCATGTGGCGATACAGATCAACGACACCCATCCGACCATGGTGATACCCGAGCTCATCAGGCTGCTCACCTGGGAGGAGGGCTTCACTATAGATGATGCGATAAAGGTCGTGAGCAGGACCTGTGCATATACGAACCACACGATACTGGCAGAGGCTCTCGAGAAGTGGCCGCTTGACTATCTGAACAGGGTAGTGCCGCAGCTTGTGCCTATCATCAAGGAGCTCTCGGCTCGTGTCGCAAAGACGAACAAGGATCCGAAGATCCAGATCATAGATGCCGACAAGAGAGTGCATATGGCTCACATCGATATCCATTACGGATATTCGGTGAACGGTGTGGCTGCGATACACACGGACATCCTGAAGCAGAGCGAGCTCAATGCTTTCTACAAGCTTTATCCGGAGAAGTTCAACAACAAGACCAACGGCATCACTTTCCGCCGCTGGCTCCTTTCCTGTGACAGGCCTCTTGCAAAGCTGCTGGACGATACCATCGGGACGGGCTACAGAAAGGATGCCGACAAGCTGACGGATCTGCTGAAGTATAAGGATGATGAGGCGGTGCTCACCAAGATCGCCGATATCAAGAAGCAGAAAAAGCTGGAGCTCATCGAGTATGTGAAGAAGAATGAAGGTGTGACTCTTGATCCGGAGTCGATCTTCGATATACAGGTGAAGCGCCTGCATGAGTACAAGAGACAGCAGATGAATGCGCTCTATATCATACACAAGTATCTGGAGATCAAGGGCGGGAAGAAGCCGAAGAGACCGATCACCTGTATCTTCGGTGCAAAGGCGGCTCCCGCATATGTGATAGCGAAGGATATCATACATCTGCTGCTGGTGCTGCAGGAGATCGTGAACAAGGATCCTGATGTATCTCCCTATCTCAAGGTGCTGATGGTGACGAACTACAATGTGAGCTATGCTGAAAAGCTGATACCTGCCTGCGATATATCCGAGCAGATATCTCTGGCATCCAAGGAGGCTTCGGGTACGTCCAACATGAAGTTCATGCTGAACGGAGCGGTGACTCTGGGGACGGATGACGGTGCGAACGTGGAGATACATGAGCTCGTGGGAGATGACAATATCTTCATCTTCGGAGTGGATTCGGATACGGTCATAAAGCATTATGAAAAGGCTGACTATGTATCGAAGGACTATTATAAGAAATCTCCGGTGATCAAGGAGGCAGTGGACTTCATAGTGGGTCCGGAGGCTCTCAAGACCGGGCATAAGGAGAACCTGGAGAGGCTCTACAATGAGCTGCTGAATAAGGACTGGTTCATGACGCTGCTGGATCTCGAGGACTATATTGCAAAGAAGGATGAGATCTTTGAGGCTTATGAGGATCAGGCGAAGTGGCGCCGCATGATGCTGGTGAACATCGCGAAGGCAGGGTATTTCTCATCCGACAGGACCATCGCAGACTACAACAAGGACATCTGGCATCTGAAGTAATTGGGGGGCTGCCCCGGAAATATCAGAAGAAGTCAGTGGGGACGGTTCTCGCTGACTTCTTTTTTGAAGTTGTTTCGTTCATTTGCGGCTGACGTCGATAGTATTTGTTGCCAAAACATTTGGTGCGTTACTTAGCGAACAGAGCATCGATTGGCAAGTACGGAGCACACTGTCCGAAATACGGGTTTCCTCCGATGTCGCGCCATAAGCGCGACTGATTCGGGGAAACCCGTATGAGTTGTGTGGAGTACTTGCCGTCATGAGATGCCTGCGAGCTTAGTAACGTCAACCTGTTTTGCAACAAATACTATCGACGGCTGACGAAAATCGGTATTTAGGAAAAATAAGTCAATGAGAACCGTCCCCACTGACTTTCTGGAATATAGCTTCTGCAAGCTGACGGTGGCCATCCTCCATCAGATGCAGGCTGTCTACATCTCCGGCCTTGCATATGGTGGCAGCATCAAGGAAATCACAGTCAAACTGCTTTGCTACCAGCTCGTACCAATAGGCCATCTGTTTGGAGGTTTCGATCGCGGAATCCACATCAAAGAAAGGTGCAAAGGGAGAGGATTTCAGATTTTCTCCCAGGTATGGCGGGGATACGATCAGTATCTTCGGGCTTATAGCACATTGGTACTGCAGAAAGCTTTTTGCCTTCATCAGCATATTCTGCAGGCTTCCGGCAATGTCTCCTGCCGGCAGATGAAACTTTGCTTTGAGGTCATTGGAGCCCAGCATGATGATCAAAAGGTCAAAAGGCTTGTGGCTTTCCAACATGGGAAGGATGTAATCCATTCCGCACTTGCAGCCCCATTCCCATGGATCGGCATTTGCTATGGTTCTGCCGTTCTGTGCTTCTTCTATGATCTGATAGTCATCACCCAAAAGCTTTTGCAGTACCATCGGCCATCTGGTGTTTTCATCGAAGCGGCTTCCGTTTGTGGGGTTATACCCCCAGGTATTGGAATCGCCAAAGCATATTATACGTTTTTTCATGTGTACCCCCCAAAAATAATCATTCGGATCTCAGTTGCATATCGGATCCGGGCTATGATCCGTTATTATATCATTTTATCCCCAAAACAACTAAGGGGAGTCAACGAGAACCGTCCCCACTGACTTAGGGAGGAGTCAATGAGAACCGTCCCCACTGACTTCTGATTGAATGGAGTTCGGTGGTGGCCTATAATGGGAGCAGGCAGATTGCAGGCGGACTGCAGAACGGAGAAAGATATGAAAAAAGCAAACATCATACTTGATAAGGATTTCGTCATCGGTCAGATAGACGATCGTATCTACGGATCTTTCATCGAACATCTGGGACGTGCGGTGTACGGAGGAATATACGAGCCCGGACATGAAAGTGCGGATGAGCTGGGCTTCAGAAAGGATGTCATCGATCTGGTCAGGAAGCTGAACGTTCCGATCGTACGTTATCCCGGTGGGAATTTCGTGTCGGGATTCAACTGGGAAGACAGTGTGGGACCTGTAAAGGACAGGCCTAAGCGCCTCGATCTTGCCTGGTTCACCACAGAGACAAACGAAGTAGGACTTCATGAGTTTGCCGAATGGGCTGAAAAGGCAGGAAGTGACATAATGTATGCGGTGAATCTGGGGAGCCGTGGTCCGGAGCAGGCCAGAGATATAGTCGAATATGCCAATCATCCGGGTGGAAGCAAGTATTCCGATATGCGTATCGCAAACGGAAAGAAGGATCCTTTTGGGATCAAGCTCTGGTGTCTGGGAAATGAGATGGACGGTCCCTGGCAGATGGGGCAGAAGACTGCCAAAGAATACGGCAGGGTAGCAAGGGAAGCTGCCAAGATGATGAAATGGGTCGATCCCACCATAGAAGTGGTAGCATGCGGATCTTCATCGACAGAAATGCCGACCTTCGGGAGCTGGGAGCTGGAAATGCTGGACGAGTGCTATGAGAATGTCGATTACGTATCACTGCACCGGTACTACGGCAATCCCACGGGGGATACACCGGGATTTTTGGCGAGAACTATGGATATGAGTGACTTTATAAAAAGCGTCGTGTCTGTATGTGATGCTGTGAAGGGTAAGAAGCACAGCAAGCACGTCGTCAATCTGTCATTTGATGAATGGAATGTATGGTATCATTCCAATGAACAGGATCAGGAGATCTGGAAGCAGGACAAGTGGAACCGTGCGCTCCCTCTGCTGGAAGATATATATAATTTCGAAGATGCTCTTCTTGCCGGCTCGATACTCATCACTCTTATGAAAAATGCCGACCGAGTAAAGGTCGCATGCCTGGCACAGCTTGTGAACGTGATCGCTCCCATAATGACGAGAAACGGCGGCGGAGCCTGGGCACAGACGATCTTTTATCCGTTCTGTCACGCTTCGGCATACGGACGCGGCATCTCGCTGAATACGCTGGTAGACAGCCCGGTGTATTCATGCAAGGATTATGATGATGTCCCTTATATCGATGCAACTGCGACGATGGATGATGACGGCAATGTGACCGTATTTGTCGTAAACAGGGATATGAAAGAGGACTATGAACTGGGGATCGATCTGCGCTCCTTCGGGGATCTGTCGGTAAAGGAGCACATCCTGCTGCATCACGACGACGTCAAGGCTGTGAACACGGAAGAGGATCCGGATAAGGTAGCTCCCCGGCAGGGCCCCGGCGGTAAAGTCGATGGGGGCAGGGCAACGATAAAGATACCTGCATTGAGCTGGAATGTCATAAGATTCGGTAAGGGACAGGAATGACACTGACAAAGGACAACAGTAAAGTCAGGCTCAGAAGATACGAGGATGACCTGTATGTGAGCGGGACAGGCATCATCATCATGGGGGCATGGTGTGTCGTAAAGCTGCTCCTGGGTGTTTTTTTGGGTGAGGACAGAGATCTTTTCTTCGAAGCGGATTCCGAGCCGGGACAGACTGCGGTGATGATCCTGGCGGCACTGATGGTCGGGATACTGTCAGTGCTGATAATAATTCTTCACGTTCATATCGGACTGAACGCGGTCAGGGCCGCCAGGGGGAAAGAATATAAGAGGAGCTATCTTATATGGAACGTGATGCTCCTTATGCTCAATATAATCGGCTTCATAGGCTATTATGATATGTTTGATGATATGGAAAATATCGACTCGACCATTGCATCTATACTGGTGGATCTGACTTCGGTCTATGTCTGCCTTATCGTCATCATCTCGGCGAACAGGATAAAAAAGATAAAACAGGTGATCTCGGTGGGCGAAGAAGATCATGCAGATTGATTTTCATTATTATGCCACCTACTGCGCAGCATTCATCGCGGGGTATTCACATGAGGAAAGCCTGGACATAGCATACAGTGCCCAGTTTGTGGATGAGTGCTCGAGGACGCTGCTTGCGAAGGTGAAAGGACCGTCAAACGCTGCGACCACCCAGCTGCAGCTGGAGCTCATGGACGCAAGGACAGACCCCGTGGGGCTTCAGGATATCACAAGGATATGGTCTTCATTTCATTTTCTGCCAAGGGATCTGTATGCAGTAAAGGAAAAGTGCAGCAGACACTATCTGGATAAGTACCGGCTGATATGCGGTCCGAACGGGGATCTGGTCGTGAAGGCTGTGGAGCTTGCCAAGGGCAGAACGCTTCAGTCGGTCGGGATAGCTATGCATGTCCTCGCCGATACCTGGGCTCATGCAAATTTCGCGGGGACGCCTTCCCTTGTCATCAATAATACAAACTATGTATTCTATGAGCTGTTTCCTGAGGGGGACGGCTTTTGTGAAAAGCAGATAACCTTCAGGCACAAGACATCGGCGCAGGACGATCTGGAAAACAGCATATATACCAACAGCCTGTATCAGAGGAACGAGAACACGATAATGAACCTGGGGCACGGGCGGGCCGGACATCTCCCCGACTACAGCTTTGTCAGATACAGATATCTTCCTGCCTGGGGAGATTACGAGGAGATAATAAAGGATAATCCGGAGGACTATACGAAGGCGTTTACCCAGATGATATATGCATTGAAGTATCTTAGGGGTGAAAATGACGTCTTCGAGAAGGATGTATATGATATGGAGGCGATAGAGCCCTGGCGTGACAGGATACGGGAGATCATCGAAAAAAGACAGCTGAACGCCGGAGATGACTGGAAAGCCTTCGGGGAGGAGCTTTCGGGACAGACTGTGGATGACTTCGTGACAGGAAGATATTTCGAAGAGTATACGGGGTGTGCGAAGGCTGAAAGGGACGAAACTTTTCTCGGCAGGTTCTTCCACGGTGCGATAGCGCACAAGGGAATGGTGATCGAGGAGATACAGAGATCGAAAAACAAACTGGCCGGCTCGGCCAGACAGGGACTGCTGCAGAGGTCCCGGTCATGACACTGTTTCAGAGGATAAAAAAGATATTGTTTGCATTATTGATGATCGTAGTGGCGGTCATGCTGCTGGCACTGCCCGATGAGGATGGTCTGGATGTAGTGCTACTCATACTGATGCTGGGCCTTGCCATAAAGGGGATAAAGGATATCATCTTTTATTTCACGATGGCAAGACATATGGTCGGGGGAAAGATGATACTGTTCCAGGGGGTAGTCGTCCTTGATTTTGCAATGTTCACGGGATCCCTTACCGATGTGCCTCAGATATACGTCATGGTATATCTTATAGCGATACACGCGTTTTCCGGAGCAGTCGAGATACTCCGGGCGAGGGAGTCGAAAAGAACGGTCGAGGGACCGTGGAAGGTCAAGATGTCGCATGGTGCGGTCAATGTCATTCTCGCCCTGATCTGTATGGTGTTTATAATGGATACAGCCACTGCAGTGATAATCTACAGCATCGGTCTGATATATTCAGCTCTGATAAGGATAATAAGTGCATTCCGCAGGACAGCGTTCATCCTGATACGCTGAATCTGTCATTCAAACGAAATCCGCATACAATATTTAGGGAACCGGCGATAAAATAATGTCTTGACAATCAAAATATTCTGTATTATCTTACAGCGTAGATAAGGTTTGACTATCAAAATACTTGAAACTCTAAAGACTTGATAAAAAAGGAGATAAAAAATGTTTGAAAAACTGAAAGAGATCATTGCAGAGAAGCTCGGTGTGGAGATCGAGGAGATCACTGAGGAGAGCAGGTTCAAGGAGGATCTGAAGGCAGACTCGCTGGATCTGTTTGAGCTGGTGATGGCCATCGAGGAGGAATTCGGCAACAGCATACCCTCCGAGGATCTGGAGAAGCTCGCCACAGTGGGAGACGTGATCGACTATATGAAAAAGCAGGGGATCGAGGAATGAAAAACTCCGTGACGGAAATACTGGGATGCGAATACCCGGTGATACAGGGAGGCATGGCCTGGGTGGCGGAGCATCATCTGGCAGCGGCCGTATCCGAGGCGGGAGGCTTCGGGATCATAGGGGCTGCCTCGGCTCCGGCGGATGTCGTCAGGGAGGAGATAAGAAAATGCAAGGCTCTGACAGACAGGCCCTTCGGAGTGAACGTCATGCTGCTGAACCCCAATGCGGATGAGGTGGCAAAGATCGTGATAGAAGAAGGCGTGAGAGCAGTCACCACGGGTGCAGGCAACCCTGCGAAATACATGAGCGCATGGAAGGAAGCCGGAGTGAAGGTGATCCCGGTGGTGGCAAGCAGTGCGATGGCGGTCATGATGGAAAGGGCCGGAGCGGACGCTGTAGTGGCCGAGGGTATGGAAAGCGGCGGACATATAGGGAGTACGACGACCTTTGCCCTTCTTCCCCAGGTATGCGATGCGGTGAACATCCCGGTGATAGCTGCAGGGGGGATCGCAGACGGAAGAGGCATGGCAGCGGCCTTCATGCTGGGAGCCTCCGGGGTGCAGATGGGCACCAGGTTCGTCGCCTCGAAGGAGTCCATCGTCCATGCGAACTATAAGGAAAAGATAATAAAGGCAAAGGATATAGACTCTACCGTGACGGGAACGAGCACGGGGCATCCCGTAAGGTGTCTGAGGAACAAGATGACCAGAGAATATCTCCGTATGGAAAAAGAAGGAGTGGAGCTGATGGAGCTGGAGAAGCTCACTCTTGGATCGCTGAAAAGAGCGGTCATAGACGGGGATGTGGTGACCGGAACGCTGATGGCCGGACAGATAGCGGGTCTTATAAAATCGGAGGAGAGCTGCAGGGATATAGTGCAGGGCATAGTCCGGGAGTGCAACGAAGTGATCGGAGAATACAGATAATGGGAAAGACGGCTTTTTTGTTCCCTGGTCAGGGAGCACAGTATGCCGGCATGGGTGCCGACTTCTGTGAAAGATATGAAGAGGCGGCAGCGGTATACGATGCGGCATCTAAGGCGGCAGGCCTGGATGTCAGAGCGCTGTGCTTCGAAGCAAACGACAGACTGGACAAGACTGAATATACGCAGATAGCCATGGTCGCGACCGAAGTGGCGATGCTGCGGGTGGTGAAAAGCAGGGGGATAGGAGCTGATATCGCTGCGGGGCTTAGCCTCGGAGAGTACGGAGCTCTGGCTGCCTGCGGAGTGATGAAGGATGAGGATATCTTCCGTGTGGTGAGAAAGCGGGGGATCTGCATGCAGAACGCATATCCGACGGGCGGAGGCATGACGGCCGTGCTTGGTATGGACGGAGAATGCGTGGCTGAAATATGTGAAAGAACTGCTCGCGAGAGCGGAAAGACGGTATCCGTTGCGAACTATAACTGCCCCGGACAGATAGTGATCACGGGAGAGAAGAGCGCGGTGGATATGGCATCGGAGAAGCTCGCGGAAGCGGGAGCGAAAAGATGCATACCGCTGAAGGTCAGCGGGCCCTTCCACTCGGCACTGCTTAAGGAGGCTGCATCTGAGCTTGCAAGGGAGCTGGAGAGTGCCGAGACGAAGGATCCCGCGATGCCCTATGTGACCAATGTGACTGCGGAATGCGTGACCGGAAAGGACGGGATAAAGGAGCTTCTCGCAAGACAGATATACAGTCCGGTGAAGTGGCAGCAGAGTATAGAGCGAATGATAAAAGAAGGTGCAGATACCTTCATAGAGATAGGACCGGGAAAGACCCTGACGGGCTTCATGAAAAAGATCGCTCCGGATCTTACGGCTTATCATATCGGCAGTGTTGAGGAGTTGGAGAGATATCCGGAGGTGGCAAATGCTTGAGGGCAAGGTGGCGCTGGTGACGGGCGCCGGAAGAGGTATAGGAAGAGCGATAGCGCTGAAGCTCGCGGAAAAGGGTGCGAAGGTCATAGTCAACTACTGCGGGTCTGAGGAGAAAGCGAAGGAGACCGTGAAGCTCATAGAGGACAAAGGAGGAGAGGCATGGGCGGTAAGATGCGATGTCTCGGACTTCGACTCCTGCGGTGAGATGGCAAAGACGGTGACTGAAAAATACGGGAGAGTGGATATCCTTGTAAACAATGCAGGAGTGACGAGGGACGGGCTGATACTCAGGATGTCCGAGGAAGACTATGATACGGTGCTGGATATAAACCTGAAGGGAGCCTTCAACACCATAAGGCACTTCTCTCCTGCCTTCTTAAAGCAGAGAAGCGGAAAGATCATCAATATATCGTCGGTCAGCGGAGTGCTTGGAAACGCCGGCCAGGCGAACTACAGTGCATCCAAGGCCGGACTGATAGGACTGACCAAGAGTGTGGCGAGGGAGCTGGCAAGCCGGGGTATCTGTGTGAATGCCGTAGCGCCGGGCTTCATAGAGACCGACATGACGGAAGCCATGAGCGACAAGGCGAAGGAGGCTGTCCTCGGGAGCATACCCATGAAAAGGACAGGGAAGACTGAGGATATCGCGGGAGCAGTGGCCTTCTTCGCGGATGAGGCAGCGGACTACATCACGGGACAGGTGCTATGCGTAGACGGAGGTATGGCAATATGAGCAGGAGAAGAGTGGCAGTCACGGGCATGGGTGCCGTGACGCCCATCGGTATAGGAAAAGATGAATTCCTGAGAGCGCTTAAGGAAGGGAAGACGGGCTTTGCGCCCATCACATCTTTCGACACATCGGAGTATAAGGTGAAGCTCGCGGCAGAGGTGAAGGGCTTTGATCCCGAAGACTTCATGGACAAGAAGACCGCCAGGCGGATGGAGAGATTCTCGCAGTTCGCTGTGGCGGCAGCGAAAGAGGCCATAGAGGATACGGGTCTTGATATGAGCAGAGAGGATCCCTTCAGGGCGGGCTGCTCCATAGGGAGCGGCATCGGAAGCCTGCAGGCGATGGAAAGGGAGCACAGCAGGCTGCTGGAGTACGGAAAGGGAAAGGTGGGCCCGATGTTCGTACCGCTCATGATATCCAACATGGCTGCGGGAAATGTGAGCATCCTGTACGGACTGAAGGGTAAGAACATAAACGTGGTGACTGCATGTGCCACGGGAACGAACTCCATCGGTGAGGCTTTCAGATCGATACAGTACGGAGAAGCGGATATCATGGTGGCAGGCGGAAGCGAGGCGGCCATATGCCCTCTGGGCATAGCAGGTTTCACAGCGCTGACCGCACTGAGCCAGAGCGAGGATCCGAAGAGATGCTCCATACCCTTCGACAGGGAGAGGAGCGGATTCGTGATGGGTGAGGGAGCCGGAGTCGTGGTGCTCGAGGAGCTGTCCCATGCACAGAAGCGCGGAGCGAAGATCTATGCGGAGCTTAAAGGATACGGCTGCTCTGCGGATGCATATCATATCACCTCCCCTGCGGAAGACGGAGCGGGAGCCGCAGCGGCCATGAGAAATGCGGTGGAGGATGCGGGATTAAAGCCGGAAGATATCCTGTATATCAATGCCCACGGTACGGCGACGAAGCACAATGACCTCTTCGAGACGAGAGCCATAAAGCTGGCCTTCGGGGAGCATGCATATGATATGAAGATCAATTCCACAAAGTCCATGACGGGACATCTGCTGGGGGCAGCGGGAGCGGTAGAGTTCATCGCCAGCGTGATGGAGATGAACGAAGGATTCGTCCATGCCACAGTGGGACTGCAGGATACAGAAGAAGAGATGGATCTGGACTACTGCAGACAGGGGGTAAGCATGGAGCTGAAATATGCACTCTCTGATTCCCTGGGATTCGGTGGACACAACGCCTGCCTGGTGGCGGCAGCATATGAGGAGTGATTGAAGATGTCGATACTCGGAACAAAGGAAATAATGGAAAGGATACCCCACAGATCCCCCTTCCTGCTGATAGACACCATAGAGGAGCTGGAGCCCGGAGTGAGGGCTGTGGGTAAGAAATGTGTAAGCTTCAATGAGCCGTATTTCGCGGGACATTTCCCGGGGAATCCGGTGATGCCGGGAGTGCTCATCATAGAAGCCATGGCACAGGTGGGTGCAGTGGCCTTTCTCGATCTGCCGGAGTGGAGAGGGAAGACCGCGTATTTTGCGGGAATAGACAAAGCGAGGTTCAAGCGCAAGGTGGTGCCCGGGGATGTGCTCACCATAGAGACGGCGATAGATAAGTGCAAGGGTCCCATAGGAACGGGGAAGGCGACGGCATACGTGAACGGGGAGCTGGCAGCCAGGGCAGAGCTTACCTTTGCCGTGGGAGACTGAGACCATGAAGATGAAATGGGGACAGGCAGAGAACGATGCCCGGGATGCAGAGACTGTAAGATGTCCGAAGTGCGGCAGGAACCTTGACAAGCGCAGGGTGATAACCCACAAGTACGTGTGCTATGAGTGCGGAGGGTACTTCAGGGTAAGGACCAACAACCGTATCCGCATGGTGGCGGATCCGGGGAGCTTCGAGGAATGGTACAGGACCATGCCGGTGAGCAACCCGCTGAACTATGAGGACTACGAGGAGAAGCTGAGGCAGGTGCGGGAGAAGACCGGACTGGATGAGGGCTTCACCGTAGGAAAATGCAGGATATTCGGAGAAGAGGCGGTAGTGGGTGTATGTGATTCCCGCTTCATGATGGCCAGCATGGGACACGTCATAGGAGAAAAGGTGACCTCTGCCATCGAGAGAGCCACGAAGGAGAGACTGCCTGTCTTCTTATTCTGCTGCTCGGGGGGAGCCAGGATGCAGGAGGGGATAATATCTCTGATGCAGATGGCAAAGACCTCCGCAGCCATAAAGAAACACGGTGATGCAGGACTGCTGTACGCCACTATACTGACTGACCCTACCACAGGGGGCGTGACGGCGAGCTTTGCCATGCTGGGGGATGTGATAATGGCCGAACCCGGAGCGCTGATAGGCTTCGCGGGACCGAGGGTGATCAAGCAGACTACGGGAGAGGAGCTGCCGGAGGGCTTCCAGACGGCGGAGTTCCTGCAGAAGCACGGATTCATAGACGGCATAGTGGAAAGAAGGGTGCTGAAGAAGATCCTGTATTTCCTGATCAGATCGCATCAGAGGACAGGGAAGAGATCCTGGGCCGAGTTTGACGAGAAGGGCTTCGGGGATGTGCTGGCGAGCCTTGCAGGTATACACATCACGCTGGGCAAGAAGAAGTCTGCCTGGGAGAAGGTCAAGAGTGTGAGAAAGATCGAAAGACCCTCAGCCTATGACTATATGGAGTCCATCTTCGACCTCTTCGTGGAGAGCCACGGGGACAGATGCTATGGCGATGACGGAGCCATAGTTGGAGGAATAGGCTTCATAGACAGCCAGCCCGTGACGGTGATAGCCGATATCAAAGGAAGCAGTGCCGCGGAATGTGTGGAGAGGAACTTCGGCATGCCGATGCCCGACGGATACAGGAAGGCACTGAGGCTCATGAAGCAGGCCGAGAAGTTCAACCGTCCGATCATAAGCTTCGTGAACACCGCAGGAGCTTACTGCGGTGCGGAGGCCGAGAAGAGGGGACAGGGCGAAGCCATAGCGAGGAACCTGATGGAGATGTCTGCGCTGAAGGTGCCTGTGCTGTGCATACTGATAGGAGAAGGCGGCAGCGGAGGAGCCCTGGCCACTGCAGTGGGCAATGAGGTGTGGATGCTGGAGAACGCCACCTACTCGATTCTTTCGCCGGAGGGCTTCGCTTCCATACTCTGGAAGGATGCCGGCAGGGCGAAGGAAGCCAGTGAGGTGATGAACATCACGGCACAGGATCTGAAGAGGCTGAAGGTGATAGAGAGGATAGTGCCGGAGTACGGCGGTGCTTCAAAGGATACAAGCCGGGCCATAGGGTTGTACATGAAGGAGAGGATAAAGCAGTTCCTGAAGAAGTATGACGGTATGGATCCGGAGAGGATCGCTGAGGAAAGATACATGAGGTTCAGGGCATACTGAAGAGAGCATAAGGATACGGGAGAGAAAGATGGGTGTAGCAATACGCGGGACCGGGAGTGCGCTGCCTGAAAAGATACTGACGAATCAGGATCTGGAAAAGATGGTCGATACCACGGATGAGTGGATCAGGCAGCGGACCGGCATGAGAGAACGTCATATAGCTGAGAAGGAGACGGTGCCTTCCATGGCAGCGGCGGCCTGTGAGAGGGCCCTGGAGAGCGCGGGGAAAAAAGCGGAGGATACGGAGCTCATAATAGTGGCGACCTGTACCACGGAGATGCTTCTGCCATGTGCGGCCTGCAGGGTGCAGAAGATGCTGGGTGCAGACAAGGCGATCGCCTTTGACATAAATGCAGCGTGCGGAGGGTTTCTCTTCGCACTGAATACCGCCCACCACTATATCGAGTCGGGTGCCTGCAGGAATGCACTGGTGGTGGGATCCGAGGTGCTGTCGGAGATAATAGACTGGACAGACCGCTCCACCTGCGTGCTCTTCGGAGACGGGGCCGGTGCGGTATATGTGGAGGAGACGACAGCCGGTGAGAAATCGGGTATAATCGGCATGTCTCAGGGGAGCAGCGGAATGAACGGCCAGATGCTCTACTGCAGAGGCAGAGTGGTGAAGGGAGAGACGGAGGCCGAGATAAACAGCGAAGATCTCCTGGTACACATGAGCGGCAGTGAGGTGTACAGATTTGCGGTACGTCAGGTGCCGGTATGTATAGGCAGGGCGCTGGACTCTGCGGGCATCGGCACGGATGAGGTGGACATATTCGTGCTGCATCAGGCGAACAGCCGGATCATAGAGTCCATAGCAAGGACACTGAAGACCGATATCGAAAGATTCCCAATGAATATAGAAAGGACAGGAAATACATCATCGGCATCCATACCGATCCTGCTTGATGAGCTGAACAGGGCAGGTAAGATACAGAAGGGACAGAAGGTGGTACTGTCCGGCTTCGGTGCGGGGATGACCTATGGTGCCTGCGTGGTGATATGGTGAATAAAAATACGACTACACTGAACAGGCTGCTGGTAAATCTCTTCAACGAGGTGCTGGAGGCGGAGTCAAAGGCGGTGATCACCGGAGACTTCGTGGATATCTCCAATAACGACATGCATATCATAGATGCCATAGGAGTGGATGAAGCCAAGAATATGTCTGCCATCGCGGCAAAGCTGATGGTGACGGTGGGGACGCTGACAGTGAACATGAACAGCCTGGAGAAGAAGGGCTATATTGAGAGAAAGCGTTCGAGCGAGGACAAGCGTATGGTGTATGTGACCCTCACCGAGAAGGGAAGAAAGGCTTTCTTTCATCACAGGGATTTTCACAAGGAAATGATAAAGGCTGCAGTAAGGGGGCTGGAGGAGGATGAGATGAAGGCTCTCATCAGCTGCCTGGACAAGCTGGATAAGTTTTTCAAGGGATGAAGGAGGAAGTCAGTGGGGACCAAGTCAGTGGGGACGGTTCTCTCTGACTCCTTTTATGGAGTCAAGGAGAACCGTCCCCACTGACTTGGTCCCCACTGACTTCCACTGACTTCCCGATTGTAAAATGAAGAGATTTCTTATAAAATAGAGGATGTGTATATTTAAACAAGCTGATCGATAGCTTCAAGGAGGATGACCAAATGCTGAATATAGGCAATGAAAAGAACGGCGAAAAGCTGACAGTGACTCTGGAGGGAAGGCTCGATACGACTACGGCACCGGAGCTCGAAGAGTCGGTGAAGGCAAATATCGAGGGTGTGAAGGAGCTGGTCTTTGAGATCAATGCTTTAGAGTACATATCCAGTGCCGGTCTCCGTGTGCTGCTCGCAACTCAGAAGATCATGAACAAGCAGGGCAACATGGTGGTAAGGAATGCAACAGAGGAAGTCAAAGAGATATTCGAGGTGACCGGATTCTACGATATCCTGAACATCGAGTAAGGAGAGCACTGATATGGATAAGGAAAAGATGGTGATCACCAGCAGAGGCATGGAGCTGTATGACGAGCTGGCGAAGATAGACAGGGATATCAAGACTCTGAACCTGGGGCGGAGAGACAGCCTGCATCTGAGGCTTCTTGCTGAGGAGACTCTGGGCATGCTGAAGCTGATGGCAGGAGACTTCACTTCTCTTCTGTGGATAGAGAAAGACGACAAGGAAGCCAGGATACACCTGGTGGCCAAGACGGAAGACATGGATATCGATACCAAGAAAGAGCTGATAGCGGTATCCACCTCCGGAAAGAATGCCAAGGCGAAGGGGCTCATGGGAAAGATAGGAGAGGTGTTCGAGAACAGCCTGCTGCACTATGAGAACATAGTGGAGCTGGAGCGGGAGTACGGCGTGGGAACCATCGATCCGGCTGCCGCAGGCAGTATGAGCACTGATTATATGACGGCATGGACCCTCGAGCAGTACAGGATGTCCATGAGACAGGAGGATGTGGACAGAGACTTCGCGTGGAGCGAAGAGGAGAGCGAGCCCAACGATATCTTCGAAAAGTCCATAGTCGGCAGTATAGCAAAGAACGTCATCGTGGGCGTCAAAAAGGAAGACGTGGAGATGACGATAATCATGGACCTGAAGGGTGAATGAGTTTTTTTCTTTTTTCCTGCCATAAAGAAAAGTCGCTCGTATACATATACAGAAAGACAATGTATCGGCAATGCGGCGGCATTCAGGAATAAGGAATAGGAGGAACGAGACATGAGTGACGAGATCAGAAAGCTGAGCGAAGAAGAGCTTGACGGAGTGAGCGGCGGTGCGATATTCAATGCGAGCAATATCATCGGCTCCAATAAGGATAAGCCCTGGGAGGTCCTGGACGACAAAGGTAATATCGTAAGGGATAAGGACGGCAACGAGCTCAGGTTCGCATCAAGAGATGATGCAGTGGCAGCTGCAGCCAGGGCAGGAGTCGGCTATAACGAAGTGGACTGGGGCTGGGTCGTGGATCACAGGAAGTAATGAGACAGCGCGAAAGGAGCAGGATATGAACCCTTCAAATAAACTTCCTGATGAGGCGCTGGACGGGATAAACGGCGGAGTGCAGCAAAGATATCCGGATTCCTATCTGAAGAGGGCAGGTGTCACGGTATCCAAGGCCTCAAAGGGGCAGACGGTATACTCCACCATGATCAACGGCAAAAGCGTGGAGATAAGCCAGACCGTAGCCAACGGGATAGCCGACTGCTACGGATGTGCGGGGAACAAACAGATGACCGATCAGGAAAAACTGGATCTGATAGCGCAAAGCTGAGATACCGATGAGTGGACCGATATTCAGAGAAAAGAGCATAGAGCGGATATCTTCACCCGAGAAGATAGACGACTACATGAAGGTGACGGGCGTGAGCATGTGGCTGGTACTGGCAGCCATACTGCTCATGCTCTTTGCGGCTGTCATATGGGGCTTCACCGGCAGGATAGAGGACAGGATAGTCGGTGAGGACGGGAAGATACAGACTGTAGAGATAGCTCCCGCGAAACTGCTGACGGAGGAGTGACATGACTTCATGAGCGGCCGCAGGGATAAAAAGCCTGTCACGAAAAAGGTGGCCAAGGTCCCGGTGATCCTCCAGCTGGAGGCACTGGAGTGCGGTGCTGCCTGTCTTGCCATGGTCATGGCATACTACAACAAATGGGTACCGCTGGAGCAGGTCCGCAGAGACTGCGGCGTATCGAGGGACGGATCCAACGCCAGAAATATCCTGAAGGCAGCCAGGAACTACGGTCTCCAGGCAGACGGATACAGATACGAGATAGATGCTCTTCGTGAAGAGGGGAGCTTCCCCTGCATCATATTCTGGGAATTCAATCATTTCGTAGTACTCAACGGATTCAAGAAGAACAAGGCAGTGATAAACGATCCCGCCAGAGGCGTGGTCGAGATCTCGATGGAGGATTTCGACAAGTCCTTTACCGGGGTCTGTCTGATGATAGAGCCTGCAGAGGGCTTCGAGCCGGGAGGCAGGAAAAAGAGTATCTCGAGCTTCGTAAAGAAAAGACTGAACAGGACCGGAGCAGTGATGGCTTTCACTGTGACAGTATCACTTATCGCGGTCATCATAGGGATCATTACCCCGCTCTTCTCAAAGGTGTTCCTGGACAGACTGCTGCCGGGACGCAACCCGGAATGGATACCGGTCTTTCTTGCACTTCTTGCGGGCATGGCGGTGATACAGGTGATACTGCTGAGCCTGCAGGCGATATACAATGTGAAGATGGAAGGCAGGCTCGCCATCCGTGCGGATGCACAGTTCATGTGGCATGTCCTGCGCATGCCGGCTGAGTTCTTCTCCCAGAGACAGATCGGAGATATATCCGTCAGGAAGCAGACCAACCAGACCATAGCAAATACCCTGATAAATACACTGGCTCCCACTGTGCTGGATATTATGATGATGGTCATATATCTCTTCGTGATCCTGCGCTACAGCGTGGTGCTGACGGTCGTGGGAGTGGCAGGGCTCATAATAAACATATCTGTGGTCCAGATCATCTCGAGCAAAAGGGTCAATATCTCAAGGGTGCTGATGAGAGACCAGAGCAAACTGGCATCCACTACGGTATCCGGCATAGAGATGATGGAGACGATCAAGTCTTCGGGGGCCGAGAACGGATTCTTCGAAAAGTGGTCGGGGTATCAGGCCTCGGTCAATACCCAGAACGTAAAGGATATCAGACTCAACCAGTATTACGGCATGATACCCATGCTGGTGAATGTACTGGTGAATACAATAGTGCTGGGGCTGGGACTGTATCTCATCATAAGAAGGCAGTACAGTGTGGGTATGCTCTATGCCTTCCAGTCCATGCTCGCCGCCTGCACGATGCCGGTGATGAACCTTTCCGATGCAGCCGGCATCATCAGAGAGATGAGAGTGGACATGGAGCGGGTGGAGGATGTGCTGGAGTACCCGGCGGATGTGGAGTACAGCGAGAACGAAGGGGAGAAGGATTCGTATGCAAAGCTTGGAGGCAAGGTAGAGCTGAAGAACGTGACCTTCGGCTACTCGAGGCTGGCAGCTCCGCTGATAGAAAACTTCTCCATGACTCTGGAGCAGGGCAAGAGGGTGGCTTTTGTCGGCCCCTCCGGATGCGGCAAGTCTACGCTTTCCAAGCTGATATCGGGACTGTACAAGCCATGGAGCGGTGAGATACTCTTCGACGGAAAGCCGCTGTCAGAGATAGACCATAATGTATTCACCGGCTCTCTCGCAGTGGTGGATCAGGATATAACTCTCTTCGAGGATACCATAGCAAACAACATAAAGATGTGGGATGACTCCATAGAGGACTTCGAGATGATACTTGCTTCGAGAGATGCGAGCCTGCATGAGGATATCATGCAGAGAGAGGGGGGCTACAGGTACAGGCTGCTGGAGGGCGGTAAGGACCTTTCCGGAGGGCAGAGGCAGCGGCTGGAGATCGCCAGGGTGCTGTCACAGGATCCCACCATCATCATCATGGATGAGGCCACCAGTGCACTGGATGCACAGACCGAATACGAGGTGGTGAACTCGATAAAGGACAGGGGGATCACCTGCATAGTGGTGGCGCACAGACTGTCGACGATAAGAGACTGTGACGAGATCATAGTCCTGAACGGAGGCAAGGTGGTGGAGCGCGGGACACATGAGTCCCTGATGGCTCTGCACGGAGCATATGAGGAGCTGATAACGAGTGAGTAGCTGGTTCGACGAACAGATACGGCAGAGAATAAGAACAGATGATGAGATGCTGTCCGATGCAGTGGCACGGATGGTCAATCTTGTGAGTTCTGAAAAGATAGCCAGCGTCCTTGCAGATAAGGGAAAGCTTTCCGAGGAAGCCGTGGGGGATATCCTGCGGTATTACCATGTGAAGGCCCAGGAGCTGCCGGGCGATATCAAGGATATGGATGATGTGCTGGAGTATCTGCTCAGACCTTCAGGCATCATGCGCCGTCCGGTGAAGCTGACTCGTGGGTGGCACAAAGAGGCCATAGGGGCGATGCTCGGGACAAAAAAAGACGGGGGTATAGTCGCTATCCTGCCCGGCAGTGTGGGCGGATACTATGTGAAGGATTATGCAACCGGTGAGACAGTCAGGGTGACGGGTGCGAACGAGAGCATGATAGATGAGGATGCGATCGCTTTCTACAAGCCGCTTCCGCTGCATCCGCTGAAGCTCACGGATATCCTGAAGTATATCTTCTCTCTCCTGGGACCCGGAGACTACGCGATGATAGTGGGGATCACTGCGATAGTGACGGGGATGGGACTCTTCGTTCCCAGGATCACGAAGTATCTCTACGGCGAGGTGCTTCAGTACGGGAGCATGGCTCTGCTGGCGGGGGCGATACTGACCCTGCTCTGTGTGAATTTATCCATAGCCGTCAATACCGTGGTAAAGAATATAATGACGGCAAATATCAACACCAAGACGAATCTTTCCGTGGAGAGTGCCATGATGATGCGGGTGCTCTCGCTTCCGGTGAACTTCTTCCGTGACTACAGCTCGGGAGATCTGTCCAACAGGCTGTGGAGTGCCAATTCTCTGTGCACCCTGCTCCTGAACGCGGTATTCTCATCGGGACTCACGGCGGTATTCTCTCTCGTGTATATCGGTCAGGTATTCCGATATGCTCCCGCCCTCGTGGCGCCGGTCATGGCTGTCACCGTCATCACCTTCATCATCACGGTGATCACTGCCCTGTGGCAGATGAAGATCTCCGAGGAGCAGATGAAGGAGTCCAGTAAGGAAAACGGTCTGGTGTATTCTCTGCTGGGCGGGGTGAACAAGATAAAGATCGCAGGCGCGGAAAAGAGAGCCTTCTCCAAGTGGAGCGAGCAGTACGTAAAGGCTGCGAAGTATCTCTATCAGCCTCCGATCCTGCTTCGCCTGTCTCCCGCGATAACAACGGGAGTGACACTCATCGGGACCGTGGTGCTGTATTACGAGGCACTCCACAGCGGCGTGAGCGTATCAGACTATATGGCCTTCAACTCTGCATATGCCATGGTGAACGGAGCCTTCATGACACTGTCCACGGTGGCTGTGGTGGTGGCACAGATAAGGCCCATTCTAAAGATGGTGGAGCCGATCCTGGAGGCGGAGCCCGAGGTAAACGGCAATCGTCCCGTAGTGACAAAGCTGAACGGGGGCATAGAGCTGAACAATGTGTCGTTCCGCTATAGCGACGATATGCCCAATGTGATAGATAATCTGTCGCTGAAGATAAGACCGGGGCAGTATGTGGCCATAGTGGGAAAGACGGGCTGCGGAAAGAGCACCCTGATGCGTATACTGCTTGGATTCGAAAAGCCGCAGAAGGGTGCGGTATACTATGACGGCAAGGATATAGCGGGAATGGATCTGAAGTCCCTGAGACGTCATATAGGTGTGGTGATGCAGAACAGCGGTCTGTTCCAGGGAGACATATATTCCAATATAGTGATATCTGCTCCGATGCTGACTCTAGACGATGCCTGGGAAGCAGCGGAAATGGCAGGAATGGCGGATGATATACGCAACATGCCCATGGGCATGAACACTATCATTTCCGAAGGACAGGGAGGCATATCCGGCGGACAGAGACAGAGGCTCATGATAGCCAGGGCGATAGCGCCGAAGCCGAAGATCCTGATGTTCGATGAAGCAACGAGTGCTCTGGACAACATCACCCAGAAGACGGTGTCCGATTCACTGGACAGCCTGAAGTGCACCCGTATAGTCATAGCCCACAGACTGTCTACCATACGGCACTGCGACAGGATAATAGTGCTGAAGGACGGAGGGATCGCAGAGGACGGCACCTACGATGAGCTCATAGCGAAGAAGGGATATTTCTCGGAGCTGGTGGAGCGCCAGAGAGTGGATGTGCACTGAAGGGAAAGGGATTTGATACCCGGGGCCGCAATGTCATATAATCGGGGACGGACCCGAGGGGTTCTGAATAGATACCAGATGACAGGAACGATATGATCACGCTGAAATATATAAAAGAACAGATAAAGGTGACGAGAGAGCACGACCCGGCCATACACAGTGACTGGGAGGTGTTCCTGTACCCCAGCTTCTGGGCGGTGTATTACTACAGGAAGGCCCATGCGCACTACCTGAAGGGACACTATTTCAGGGCGCGTCAGATATCCCAGAAGGCGGCCCGCAAGACCGGTATAGAGATACACCCCGGAGCAAAGATAGGAAAGAACTTCTTCATCGATCACGGTACGGGTGTGATCATCGGAGAGACCACGGAGATAGGAGACAATGTGCTGCTGTACCAGGGAGTGACCCTGGGCGGTACCGGAAAGGAAAAGGGCAAGAGGCACCCCACCATCGGGAACAATGTGATGATAAGTGCGGGAGCCAAGGTGCTGGGATCCTTCAAGATAGGAGACAATGTCAAGATAGGTGCGGGATCGGTGGTGCTGGAATCCGTGCCGGACAACTGTACGGTAGTGGGAGTGCCGGGGCGTGTGGTCAAGCGGGGCAATGTGGAGCTGCCCTCGGAGATCATCGACCAGACGGATCTGCCGGATCCCGTGCAGGAGGATATCGACAATCTGAAGAATGCCAATGCGGAGCTCATCAACCACATACTGGCTCTGGAGGAAGAGATAAAGTCCATGAAGAACGATATATCGGGGAGGACCGAGAGGCATCGCGTGGAGATGGACAGGGCCAATACAGAAGGAATGAACGGAGACGGGATATAGGAGCAGCAACATGAAGATATACAACACACTCACCAAAAAACTCGAGGAGTTCGTGCCGATCACACCGGGAAAGATCACGATGTATGTGTGCGGACCCACAGTATACAATCTGATACACATAGGCAATGCCAGACCCATGATAGTCTTCGATACCTTCAGGAGGTACATGACTTACAGAGGATATGAGGTCAACTATGTCTCGAACTTCACGGACGTGGATGACAAGATCATAAAGGCAGCCAATGAAGAGGGAGTGGATGCTTCGAAGATATCGGAAAGATACATAGCCGAATGCCGCAAGGATATGGAAGGGCTGGGAGTGATGCCTGCGACCACGCATCCTCAGGCGACGCAGGAGATCCCGGAGATGATAGATATGATACGCACTCTGGAGGACAAGGGCTATGCGTACAGGGCATCGGACGGAACAGTCTACTACAGGACAAGGAAGTTCAAGGACTACGGCAAGCTCTCCGGCAAGAACATAGATGATCTGGAGTCGGGACACCGCTCGGAGGGGCATGCCCTTAAGGTGGCGGGAACGGAGGACAGAGAGGATGATCTGGACTTCGTACTGTGGAAGCCCAAGAAGGAAGGGGAGCCCTACTGGGATTCGCCCTGGTGCCAGGGGAGACCGGGATGGCATATAGAGTGCTCCTGCATGTCAAAGAAATATCTGGGAGATACCATAGACATCCATGCGGGAGGGGAGGATCTGATCTTCCCTCATCATGAGAACGAGATCGCCCAGTCGGAGGCAGCCAACGGGGTTCCTTTCGCACATTACTGGATGCACAACGGCTTCCTCAATATCAATAACCAGAAGATGAGCAAGTCGCTGGGGAACTTCTTCACCGTGCGTGACATAGCGGAGCATTATGATCTGCAGGTGCTCAGGTTCTTCATGCTTTCGGCGCAGTACAGATCGCCGCTCAATTTCTCGGATCAGCTGATGGAGTCGGCGAAGGCGGGACTGGAGAGGATAAAGAATGCGGTATCGAATCTGAACGATATAGCGGGCCGTGCTTCCGGGAGCGGAATGAGCGAAGAGGAGAGAGCCGCTCTGGAAAAGGCCGGAGAATTCAAGGCGAGATTCAACGAGGTGATGGACAACGACCTCAATACGGCAGACGGGATATCGGTGATATTCGACCTGGTGAAATATGCCAACACCACGACTGCGGATGCAGCCTCCGGAGAGTATGCGGCAGCCTTAAAAGAGATGATAACGGAGCTCGGGGATGTGATGGGGCTCATATTCGAAACGAAGGAAGAGGATCTGGACAGCGAGATAGAGAAGCTCATAGAGGAGAGGCAGCAGGCGAGGAAGGAGAAGAACTTCGCCCGGGCCGACGAGATAAGAGATGAGCTTCTGGCAAAGGGTATACAGCTGAAGGATACGAGAGAGGGAGTAAAGTGGAGCAGGATCTGAGAACGTACTCTCCGCTGACCTTCGCTTTCCTGGGGGACGGGGTATATGGGCTGTACGTCAGGACGGCTCTCGTGGAAAGAGGCAATACCCAGGCAAGAAATCTGCATAATGCTGCAAGCAGGATAGTCAGCGCCACGGCTCAGGCCGCGGCGCTGGATGCGATACAGGGGATATTGTCGGAGGAAGAGAAGGAGACTGTAAGACGGGGAAGCAACGCCAAGACCTCGCATCAGGCGAAGAACGCCACAAGCTATGATTATCACAAGGCTACGGGGCTGGAGGCGCTCTTCGGATATCTGTATCTGCAGGGGAAGACGGACAGGATAGAGGAGCTCATAGGGATGTGCATTGAGGCGGCTGAGAGCAGAAAGTGAGGGCCGGCAATATGATGAAAGGAAATGAAGAGGGCGGCGGATCCACGCTGATAGAGGGCCGTAATGAGGTGATCGAGGCTCTGCGTTCGGGCAGGAGCATAGACAGGATATATATACAGGACGGACTGCATGACGGCAAGCTGGACACGGTGAGGCGTGAGGCGAAGAAGAGAGGGTTGCGGACGGACTTCGTGGAGCGTAAAAGGCTGGATGACATGAGCGAGACCGGCATGCACCAGGGTGTCATAGCAAGAGCGGCCGCCTATGCCTATGCTAAGGTGGAGGATATCCTGGAGGTGGCATTAAAGAAGGGAGAGGATCCCTTCATTTTTGTGCTGGACGGGATAGAGGATCCGCATAATCTTGGAGCCATGATCAGGACTGCCAATGTGTGCGGTGCCCACGGGGTGATCATCCCGAAGGACAGGGCTGTGGGGCTCACTCCCACTGTCGTGAGGTCTTCGGCGGGGGCCCTGAACTATACTCCGGTGGCGAAGGTCACCAATCTTGTGCGTACCATGGAGGATCTGAAGAAGAGAGGGCTGTGGTTCGTGGGGGCTGACATGGGCGGGGAGTCCATGTATGAGAAGGATCTGAAGGGTCCTGTTGGGATAGTGATAGGAGCTGAGGGGCGGGGGCTCACGAAGCTCGTGAGGGATGCGTGTGATTTTGTGGTGAGTATTCCCGTGAAGGGGGAGATAGAGTCGCTCAATGCATCGGTGGCTGCGGGGGTGCTCGCGTACGAAGTCACCAGGCAGAGGACTGTATGACAGGGCTCGCGGGCACGGGTATTTTCTGCTTGTGGTTTTTTCTCAGCTATGAAACACCCGTGCCCGCGAGCCTGGAGCAGGTGCAGCTTATATTATTTTTGCTCGTGGGTATCTCGCTTCTATGTCAGTAACAAAGTGCATATATAATATACAGGCTAGTCACGTGGACGGCTTTATTCGCATCCATGCGAAGGACGCCTCGAAAATGCATCCATGCATTTTCGCCACTGACATCGAGCACTTTGAACTGACATGACGAAGCTCGCTAGTACGTCGCAAAAACAATATAAGCTGCACCTGCCGCAGGCGACAGGCACGGAAGAAATATGAGTGGATTTACGGATGAAGAGATAATTGAAAATGCAAGAGAGGGGGAGCCCGCCGGTACGGATGAGCTGTTCATGCGCTACAAGGACGTGGTGAGATCCATAGCGTCTACGATGTATCTGATCGGAGGTGAGACGGAGGATCTGATACAGGAGGGGATGATAGGGCTCTTCAAGGCTGTGCAGGAGTATGATCCCGGGAGGGATGCTTCCTTCGGGACTTTCGCAAGGCTTTGCATCTCCAGGCAGATATACTCCGCGGTAAAGGCCTCGGGCAGGAAAAAGCACATACCGCTGAATACGTACGTGTCGCTCTATGAGCAGACCGGAAGTGAGGATAACGGCGGACGTGCAGTGGAGATGGGTGATGTGCTCATGGCGAGTGACAGGCTCAATCCGGAGCAGGTCATACTGTCCAGAGAGAAGAGCGAGGAGCTGGAGCAGGCCATAGAGAAAGAGCTGTCTCCAATGGAGAAGAACGTGCTGGAACTCTTCGTGACAGGCATGAGCTATTCGGACATCGCAGATGTGCTCGGCAAGAATGAAAAAGCCATGGACAACGCGATACAGAGGATAAGGGGAAAACTGAGAAAATATCTGTAGACCGTGCGTAGACCGTGTCTTTCGGAAAATGTTGAATTAGTCCGTAAAACGTGATAGAATTCTTGCATTGCTGTTGTAGCACAGTCGGTAGTGCGCCGCATTGGTAGTGCGGAGGTCTCCAGTTCGATTCTGGACAGCAGCATTAACGCAAAGCCTGTTGCGCTCGCGCAAACAGGCTTTAATAAACTGAATTTGTAAGAGGTTTCGGATATGGCAGAGGAGAGATCCCGCAACTTTATTGAGAACGAGATAGACAAGGACCTGAAGGAGGGCGTGTATAAAAGTGTACATACCAGGTTCCCTCCCGAGCCCAACGGCTATCTGCATATAGGACATGCAAAGTCCATACTCCTGAACTACGGACTGGCAAAGGAGTACGGCGGCAAGTTCAATCTGAGATTCGATGACACCAATCCCACCAAAGAGAAGAGCGAGTTCGTAGAGTCGATCAAGGCCGATGTGAAGTGGCTGGGAGCCGACTATGAGGACAGGCTTTTCTTTGCTTCCGATTATTTTGACAGGATGTATGAGGCAGCAGTCACTCTGATAAAGAAGGGGCTGGCCTATGTATCGGATCTGAGCGCGGATCAGATGAGGGAGTACAGAGGCACACTGACCGAGCCGGGAAAGAACGATCCCATGAGAGACAGGAGCATTGAGGAGAACCTGGATCTCTTCGAGCGTATGAAGTCCGGAGAGTTCGCTGACGGCGAGAAAACGCTCAGGGCGAAGATAGATATGGCTTCGCCTAACATCAACATGCGTGACCCCATAATCTACAGGGTCGCACATCTGACACATCAGAACACGGGTGACAAATGGTGCATCTATCCCATGTATGACTTTGCCCATCCGCTGGAGGATGCCTTCGAGGGCATCACTCATTCCATATGCACACTTGAGTTCGAGGACCACAGACCGCTCTACAACTGGGTGGTGGAGAATGTGGGCTTCGAGATGCCTCCCAGACAGATAGAGTTCGCCAAGCTTTATCTGAACAATGTGGTGACGGGAAAGAGATATATCAAGAAGCTGGTGGAGAACGGTACGGTGGACGGCTGGGATGATCCGAGACTCGTATCCATAGCAGGACTGAGGAGAAGGGGGTATACTCCGGATGCGCTCAGGATGTTCGTGGAGCTCTCCGGTGTGTCCAAGGCAAACTCCACTGCAGAGATGCCCATGCTCGAGTACTGCATCAGAGAAGATCTCAAGGTAAAGGACAAGAGGATCATGGCGATACTGGATCCCGTGAAGCTCATCATAGATAACTATCCCGAGGGACAGACAGAGATGGTAAAGGGAGTGAACAATCCCGACAACCCTGAGCTCGGAGAGAGAGAGATACCTTTCGGCAGGGAGCTTTATATCGAAAGGGATGACTTCATGATAGAGCCTCCGAAGAAGTATTTCAGGCTCTTCCCGGGAAATGAGGTCCGGCTCATGAATGCTTACTTCGTAAAGTGCGTAAGCTACGAGACGGATGCCGAAGGAAGAGTGACTGTGGTGCACTGTACCTACGATCCGGAGACAAAGCAGGGGACCGACAGGGAGATGCCCCGCAAGGTGAAGGGCACCATACATTGGGTGAAGGCAGACAGCGCGGTGAAGTTCACTGCCCGCCTCTACGAGAATATTGTGGACGAGGAAAAAGGGGTATATGATGATAACGGAGACGTGAACGTCAACCCGAACTCTCTGATCGTAAAGGAAGAGTGCTATGCGGAGCCGGAGATCGCCGGTGCCAAGGCATATGACTCTTTCCAGTTCGTAAGGAACGGATTCTTCTGTGTGGATGTGAAGGACTCGAAGGACGATGCCATAGTGATGAACAGGGTGGTGTCGCTCAAGTCTTCTTTTAAGCTTCCGCAGAGTTGATTTCTGAGAAGGTATGTGGAGGTAGCAAATGGGGATACTATCCGGACTGAAGAACTTTGGAGTAGATCTGCAAAAGGACGATCTTTACGCCGACAATAAATCCGACGGAGCAGCAGAGGCAGCAGCGGCAGAGAAGAAGGCGGCTGAGGAGGCGGCAGCAAAGAAGGCCGCCGAAGCAAAAAACAAGAAGATAGACGAGGCAGATTTCCTGCTGGCAAAATCGTATACCTGTCCTGTATGTGACGCGGCATTCAAGTCGCTGACGGTGAAGGCCAACAGGGCAAGGAGAGTGGACAGTGATATAGACTTAAGACCTATATACGATCCGATAGATATGCTGAAGTATCAGATAGTTTCCTGTCCGGAGTGCGGATATTCCGGATTCGCCAGGACCTTCCCCTATATCACAGCCAACCAGAAGAAGGCAGTAAGAGAGAAGATAGCATTCAACTTCAAGCCGGATCCTTCCAAGACCGGACATACCACCCACAGCTATGAAGAGGCGCTGGAGAGATACGAGATGGCGCTGGCTACGGATATGGTGATCGGAGCCAAAGCATCCGAAAAGGCGGATCTTTGCCTGATGATGGCATGGGTAGTCAGGGGACAGAGAAAGTCTCTGGATGAGAGTGATCCGGAATATGCAGGTAAGCTGCAGGAGTGCCGGAGTGCGGAGGATGAGCTGCTGAAAAATGCTCTGGACGGATTCATCCAGGCAAGGCAGACCGAGGGGTATCCCATGTGCGGCAACATGGACCAGCACACGGTAGACTATATCATCGCGGCGCTCTACTACAAATCAAAGGAGTTCGACAAGTCTCTTAAGATGCTGTCGGAGATCCTCATTTCGAACAGTGCGGGGAAGGCGATCAAGGACAAGGCGAGGCTTCTCAAAGATAAGATCATGGCCATCAAGCAGGCGGGGCAGGTGCCCGCTCAGATGGAGGACTAATAAGACCTCTGACAATATCTGTCAGAGGTCCTTTATATTCTGCGATATCCTTCGCTTACTTCAGCAACTTCATTAAGATGTCGTTCGAGCGCTGGATGAACTTGGTCATCTCATCTGCAGAGAGCTGCTTGTTGGAGAGCAGTGCGAGATCGTAGAGCTGCTGCTCTATGAGCTTCGAATTCTCTGTGTCGGGGGCTGCCATTATCTTTTCCACGAGAGGATGGTTGGCATTGAGGATCAGTGTCTCGCCGTCTCCGTCGGTGCTCTCGGGGAGCGGAGATCCCATGGAGTACATCTTCATCATATCGTCCATGCGGCGCTTCTCCTCGGAGAGGGTCAGCATGGAAGCCACCTTCTTGTTCTTCAGCTTATCCAGCTTCACGATGAGCTTGGATCTCTTGAGGCTCTTGCGAAGGCGCTTCTCCAGATCTTTTGACTTTGACTCGAACTCCTCCTGCTCCTTCTTGGAGATACGACCCTTCATCACATCCTCCACCTCTGCATCTATGCGCAGGAAGTGGACACCTTCGTTCTTCATCTCCAGTCTCTGGATGAAGGGCTGGTCGATGGCGTAGGTCATGACTACGGCTGTCATCTTGGAAGACTTGAACATGTTGATGTACTGGCTCTGCTGGACCTCGTCGGTCACGTAGTATACCTTTTTGTTCTTCTCTTCCTTCTCTTCCTTCTCTTCCTCCTCTTCTTTTTCGGATGCATCTTCGGATGCATCTTTGGATGACTCTGTGTCTTCTGTGCCGGAAATGACGTTTCCGTCGGCGTCTACGATCTCGGGCTTGTCCTCTGTTTCGGTCTTTTCTGCCTCGTTCGTGTCGCCTTCGGTCTTTTCCTCATCCTCCTCATCTCCGGTGTCGATGGGCTTCACGTCCAGCACCTCGGGCAGGGTGGTGAACTTGCCGTAGATATCCTTGAAGAGGATGTAGTCGTTTATCTTCTCGGCGAATTTATCGTTCTTCAGGACGCCGTACTTCACAAAAGGTGAAATGTCATCCCAGTACTTCTCGTAGTTGTCACGGTCTGTCTTGCAGAGTCCGGAGAGCTTCTCTGCGACCTTCTTCGTGATGTAATCGGAGATCTTGGTCACGAAGCCGTCGTTCTGCAGGGCGCTCCTGGAAACGTTGAGCGGGAGATCGGGGCAGTCAATGACGCCCTTCAGCAGCATCAGGAACTCGGGTATGACTTCCTTGATATTATCCGCCACGAAGACCTGATTGTTGTAGAGCTTGATCACGCCCTCGGCTGACTCGTACTCTATGTTGATCTTCGGGAAATACAGGATACCCTTGAGGTTGAAGGGATAGTCCATGTTGAGGTGTATCCAGAAGAGCGGCTCCCTGTAATCGTGGAAGACCTTCATATAGAAATCCTTGTAATCCTCATCCTTGCAGTCGCTCGGAGTCCTGGCCCAGAGAGGGCTGATATCATTGATTGGCTTCGGAGGCTCGGGAGGAAGCTCCTTACCGTCCTTATCCTTTTTGGGCTCGGGCTTGGGAGCATCCACTGTGGTGAGGTATATCTCCTGGGGCATGAAGGAACAATACTTGTCCAGGACCTCCCTGACGGAATACTCGTTGCAGTATTTCAGGCAGTCATCCGAAATGTGAAGCGTGATCTTCGTGCCGACCCTGTCGCGTGTGCCGTCGGTCATGGTGTAGTCCGTGCCGGCTCCGTCACACTCCCAGTGGACAGGAGTCGCATCGGGCGCATATGAAAGCGAATCTATCTCGACCTTGTCTGCCACCATGAAGGCAGAGTAGAAGCCGAGTCCGAAATGACCGATGATCTGGTCGGAGTCGGACTTGTCCTTGTACTTCTGAATGAAGTCCGTGGCTCCGGAGAAGGCGATCTGGTTGATATATTTGTCCACCTCTTCGGAGGTCATTCCGATACCGTTATCTATGAAGGTAAGAGTCTTGCCTTTGTTGTCACACTCCACATCGATACGGCCCTTGAGCATCGCATCTGCGTCCCCTCCGGTCTCGGAAGCGGGGGCGGAATATTCGCCCATCATCTCCAGCTTCTTGAGCTTGGTGATGGCGTCGCAGCCGTTGGATATGAGCTCACGGATAAAGATATCCTGATCCGAGTACATCCATTTCTTTATTATTGGAAAGATATTTTCGCTTGATATCGAAAGTGATCCTTTTTTCTCTGACATGATACATTTCCTCCTGAGTCTGGTTGATCCTGAATCCAAAGTATTGTATAGCTATGAGGGGAAATTGTCAATAGCACTCGACGAGGGTGAGTGCTAACAGAGAATTCAAAGGATGGAGAAGATGTCCTCGTAGACCTGGAAGAAATTCTCGGTGGTGTCGAGACGACGGTTCGTAAGGTGCTGCTCATCCCACAGGTCGCTGTTGAAGCCGGCATAGAGGCCGGAGGCGAAGTCCGAGTAGACCTCCGAGAAGGCCTCGGCCCTGCGTTTCTCTACGATGCGGACTTTGTTGGCATCGGTCTCGTCCTGGTCAAAGGAGCTGATGCACTTGACAATGCAGACACCCTCGGGGACCACCATGGGTGCGGAGATCTCGTCGGTGGAGAGCCGGAAACAGGCATCCACAAAATCGCGGGAGTATTCGGAGGTATCCTTGCTGAAGGAGAACTTTTCAAGTGAGGCCTCCTCGTGACCGTCAGCCAGGGAGTCGAAGTCCTTGCCGGCTTCGGCCTCGGCATAGAGGGAGCCTGCAAGCTGAAGGGCTTTCGCCTGGTCGGGTGATGTGATCATGATGGCCTTCAGAGTGATGGTGCGGGCTTCATCATCGGAGATCTCCGGATTGATGTCCTTCGTGACATCAGCATATACATTCCAGGCCAGAGCGTAGTCCTGGAACATGCCGAGTATGACTTCGTATGTCATGCCCAGCTCACTGATATCGGAAGCGGAAAGCGAGCGCATATATCTGTCGGCAGCCTGGGTGCATTTATCCAGGTCTCTGTCTGAGAGAGTCACTCCTCTGTCTGCAGCCATGAGATCCATGGTCTTGATCTGGGCAAGCCGGGAGAGGGCAAGCCCGGTGAGCTTGTCGGAGATCTCTGTACCGTTCACGTTACGGTCCATAATCTCGGGACCGTACATATCTTCGTAGTTCGTATCGTGGGTGCTGATATAGAGCAGGGCCTCCGGGAGATAGCATTTCTTCTCACCTATGAAAAAGAGCTCGTTCTCTTCAAAGCCCGTGGTGAATACGATACGGGGTTCCTTCTTTTCTTCTTCCTTCTTTCCGCAGCCTGAAAGAGAAAGCGCGAGGGTCAGGATAAGGAGCACCGGCATGATGGCAAATATGTATCTGTGGCACAAGTGATGTCTCATGGAAAGGATTTTACCACAATTATGCACCTGCAGGACAAGTGTGATATAATACGTTTACTTTTACTATAGGGAGGGTACCGTCTTATGAAGAATTTTCTGAAAGGACTTTTCGGAGTGGCTTTCCTGGGCGCAGCGGCAGTGAGCGCATATTACCTGCTGACACGGGACAAGTACGGAGACTACGAGGACGACTTCGATGAGTTCGACGAAGAGGATAATGATGACCTGCAGGATTTCCTCGACAGAGAAAAGAGCAGTGACGATCACTATGTCACGCTGGATCTGACGAAGGATAAGGCTGCGGATGGTGAAAAGATAATAGGAGATGTCAGGGACGATAAGGACAACGTGGTCAAGGCAGACTCCGAAGAAAATGAAGATATAGAAGGGTTCAGCTTCACTGATCTGACATGAATTACAGCCGCAGAGGTATAGAAAAGAAAAGAAACGAGCTACACGCCAAGATGCCGAAGTTTACCAACGCTCTTGGCGCGGGTTTTTATAAGGCGATGATCATAGTGTTCGTGACTGCGGTGCTGGCAGGAGCATTCGCCGGCGTGGGCGTGTTTAGGGGCATTCTGGTCACTGCGCCGGATATCTCTACCATAGATGTGCGTCCGACAGGCTATTCCAGCGCGGTCTATGACAGTGACGGCAACCAGATGACCAAGCTGGTGGCCACCAATTCCAACCGTATCTACCAGACCATAGACAAGATCCCACTGGACATGCAGCATGCCTTCGTCGCGATGGAGGACGAGAGATTCTATGAGCATAACGGTATAGATATAAAGGGTATCGCAAGGTCCGCTTATATCGTGCTCAGCACGAGGGACATGTCGCAGGGTGCAAGTACCATCACCCAGCAGCTGATAAAGAATTCGGTGTTCGAAAAGTGGGCCAGCGGCGAGTCGAAGTTCGAGAAGATAAAGAGAAAGATACAGGAACAGTATCTCGCGATACAGCTGGAGAGACAGCCCGGGGTGACCAAGGAGAGCATCCTGGAGCTTTATCTCAACACCATCAACCTGGGACAGAATACTCTGGGGGTGCAGGCGGCTGCGCTCAGATACTTCGGTAAGAACGCATCGGATCTGAACCTATCCGAGGCTGCGGTCATAGCGGCCATCACCAGTAACCCCAGCAGATACAATCCCATATCGCATCCCGATAACAATGCCACTCGCCGTGCGATAGTGCTGGAGAAGATGCTGGATCAGGGATATATAAATGACCAGACCTATGCGGAGGCCATGGCCGACGATCCTTATGAGCGCATACAGAAGGTGAACCAGCAGACCGAGGAGAACTCCATAAACACGTACTTCGTGGATGCGATGGTGCAGGAGATCATGGATGACTTCCAGGAGAAGCTGGGATACTCGGAGACTCAGGCCTACAACATGCTCTACTCCGGTGGACTGCAGATCTTCGCCACTCAGGACACCAAGATACAGAACCTCTGTGACAAGGTGACCGGTGACCCGGAGCTGTATCCGGATAAGACGGAGTATCTTCTGGACTACAGAGTGACGGGCGTGGACAAGGATGATAATGTACAGAACTTCTCGGCTCAGATGATGGAGATGTACTTCAAGGATCAGGGAAAGAACGGGTATGACAGACTCTATCCCTCTGAGGAGGATGCCAGAGCCGATGCCGAGGTGTATAAGAAATATCTGGAGAGTCAGGGCTACAGCATTGAAGCCGAGACGATATCGATCACGCCTCAGCCGCAGATATCACTTTCGATCATGGACCAGCATACGGGCTATATGAAGGCCGTGGTGGGAGGCAGAGGAAAGAAAGAGGCATCGCTGACACTCAACCGTGCAACGGATACGAAGAGACAGCCCGGATCCACGTTTAAGGTTGTGTCTGCTTATGCTCCCGCATTTGATACCGGTGTCAGGACGCTGGGTTCGGTGGAGGTCGATGAGCCGTACAACTACGCCAACGGAAGACCGGTTTCCAACTGGTATTCTTCGGGATACAAGGGACCTGTGACACTCCGGTATGCGATCGAGCAGTCGATGAACATCATAGCGGTCAAGACTCTGACTGCGATCACCCCGAGAGTGGGATATGAATATCTGCTTAACTTCGGCTTCACGACTCTGGTGGACAATGAGGTGCTCTCCGACGGCACGGTGATGTCGGATGTGCAGCAGGCACTGGCGCTCGGCGGTATCACTCACGGCGTCAAGAACTATGAGCTCAACGCGGCCTATGCCACCATAGCTGATCAGGGTGTGTACCGTGAGCCAATATTCTATACGAAGATACTGGATCATGACGGGAACGTGCTGATCGACAATACCGCCCTTCCGGGCAAGCAGGTGCTCAAGGAGAGCACGGCTTGGCTTCTGACATCAGCGATGGAGGATGTGGTCACCAAGGGAACGGGTGCATCGGTAAACTTCGGGACTCAGAAGATAGCGGGTAAGACCGGTACCACGACCGGAGAGAACGATGTATGGTTCGCGGGATATACTCCCTACTATACCTGCACCACATGGGCAGGGTATGACAACAACAAGAAGATGTACGACAAGGCTCAGCAGAGGCTGGCCAGGACCGTATGGAGAGCGGTGATGGAGCCGCTGCATGAGGGTCTGCCGGAGAAGGACTTCGTGAAGCCCTCGGATATCACAACAGCGGTGGTATGTAATAAAACGGGACTGCTGGCATCGAGCTACGATCAGGCGGTGGGAACGGCACATTCCGAGTTCTACAGGGTGGACACGGTGCCCTCGCAGTCGTGCTCGGGAATACATACATATAACTACATCTGCAGCCTTACGGGCCAGGCGGCGTCGGAGACGTGTCCTTTCCGGGTGGCAGGTACACCGGCGATCCCCGGGTGGTGCCCGCACTCTCTTGATGCGGCAGGCAACCCGCGTACGGATGCAGTGCCTACGGTCAATACTCTCTCGTCCAACAATGTGGTGACGATGGGAGGCGGAGAAGAGAACGGAGATATAGGGGCGGTGGACCCTGCCATGATGGCGGCACTCCAGGCCCAGCAGGCCGCCGCAGCCGCAGCTGCACAGGCTGCAGCCGCCGCAGCACAGGCCGCCGCAGCACCTGCACCATAACGTTGATGAAACGTTTCGCTTTTGGTATAATGTGTAAATCGCCGAGGGTATTTCGGGATTAAATTAGTATGGAGGGAAAGAATTAATGAGGAAATGGGTGTATCTATTCACTGAAGGAAACGCGGATATGCGCGAACTGCTGGGGGGCAAGGGAGCGAATCTCGCGGAGATGACGAATCTCGGACTCCCCGTGCCGCAGGGCTTCACCATCACGACAGAGGCCTGCACGCAGTATTACGAGGACGGCAGGGAGATCAATGACGAGATCTTCGGGCAGATCATGGAGTATATAGACAAGCTGCAGGAGATCACCGGAAAGAAATTCGGCGACAGGGAGAATCCGCTCCTGGTGTCGGTACGCTCGGGTGCAAGGGCTTCCATGCCGGGTATGATGGATACGATCCTCAACCTCGGTCTGAACGAGACAGTGGTACATACTCTCGCGGAGAAATCGAACAATCCAAGATGGGCCTGGGACTGTTACAGAAGGTTCATACAGATGTACTCCGACGTGGTAATGGAGGTAGGCAAGAAGTACTTCGAGCAGCTCATCGACAAGATGAAGTCAAAGAAGGGTGTCACCCAGGATGTGGATCTGGATGCGGAGGATCTGAAGGAGCTCGCAAACCAGTTCAAGGAAGAGTACAAGAGCAAGATCGGGGAAGATTTCCCTACGGATCCCAAGGATCAGCTTATGGGAGCGATAAAGGCCGTCTTCAGATCGTGGGACAATCCCCGTGCCAACGTATACAGAAGAGATAACGATATCCCTTATTCATGGGGAACCGCGGTAAACGTGCAGTCGATGGCTTTCGGCAACATGGGAGATGACTGCGGTACAGGTGTTGCTTTCACAAGGAATCCCGCTACAGGCGAGAAGGGTCTCTTCGGAGAGTTCCTGACCAACGCTCAGGGCGAGGACGTGGTGGCAGGCGTGCGTACACCCATGAAGATATCCGAGATGGAAGAGAAATTCCCCGAGGCTTTCTCGCAGTTCAGCGATGTGTGCAGGACTCTGGAGGAGCACTACAGGGATATGCAGGATATGGAGTTTACCGTGGAGCACGGCAAGCTGTACATGCTGCAGACCAGAAACGGCAAGAGGACGGCTCAGGCTGCACTGAAGATCGCCTGCGATCTGGTGGATGCAGGCATGAGGACAGAGGAAGAGGCAGTGGCGATGATAGATCCGAGGAATCTGGATTCACTGCTCCATCCCACCTTCGACCAGAGCGCCATCGTGCGCGCAAGGCTCATCGGCAAGGCGCTGGGCGCAGCTCCCGGAGCAGCCAGCGGCAAGATCGTCTTCACTGCGGCTGATGCTGAGGACTGGGCTGCAAGAGGAGAGAAGGTGGTGCTGGTACGTCTCGAGACCTCACCCGAGGACATCACGGGAATGAAGGTGGCTCAGGGTATCCTCACAGTCAGGGGCGGAATGACTTCACACGCAGCCGTGGTGGCAAGAGGCATGGGCGCATGCTGTGTATCGGGCTGCGGAGACATCATCATGGATGAGGCCAACAAGAAGTTCACTCTGGCCGGCAAGGAGTACCACGAGGGCGATACGATCTCCTTCGACGGTACCACAGGTAATATCTACGACGGAGCGGTACCTACGGTGGATGCCCAGATAGCCGGAGAGTTCGGCAGGATCATGGGATGGGCAGACAAGTACAGGACACTGAAGGTGCGTACGAATGCCGATACACCTACGGACGCGAAGAAAGCAAGAGAGCTGGGGGCAGAGGGAATAGGTCTCTGCCGTACGGAGCATATGTTCTTCGATGAGGACAGGATAGAGGCCTTCAGAGAGATGATCGTATCCGATACTCTGGAGGAGAGAGAAGAAGCACTGAAGAAGATAGAGCCTCTGCAGCAGGGAGACTTCGAGCAGCTCTTTGAGGCTATGGAGGGCAACCCCGTCACCATCAGGTTCCTGGATCCGCCTCTGCATGAGTTCGTGCCCAGGACAGATGCCGACATAGAGAAGCTCGCCAAGGCAAAGGGCAAGACGGTGGAGCAGATCAAGACGAAGATAGACAGCCTGACAGAGTTCAATCCCATGATGGGACACAGAGGGATCAGACTGGATGTCACATATCCCGAGATAGCAAAGATGCAGACCGTGGCTGTGATAAGGGCAGCGGTGAACGTGGCGAAGAAGCATCCCGACTGGGAGATCGTGCCCGAGATCATGATACCCCTCGTAGGAGATGTGAAGGAGCTGAAGTACGTAAAGGATATCGTGGTGGCCTCTGCCGATGAGGAGCTGAAGGCTCTCAAGTCGGATCTTCGATATGAGGTGGGAACCATGATAGAGATACCGAGAGCTGCTCTTACAGCCGACAAGATCGCCGAGGATGCGGAGTTCTTCTGCTTCGGTACAAATGACCTGACACAGATGACATACGGATTCTCCAGAGACGATGCAGGCAAGTTCCTGCAGGCGTACTATGAGAGGAAGATCTTCGAGAACGATCCTTTCGCAAAGCTGGATCAGGACGGTGTGGGAGAGCTGATGGATATGGCCATAAAGAAGGGCAAGAGCGTGAGAGCGGATCTGCACTGCGGTATCTGCGGAGAGCACGGCGGAGATCCTTCTTCCATCGAGTTCTGCCACAAGATAGGACTGGACTATGTATCATGCTCGCCTTTCCGCGTGCCTATAGCACGTCTGGCAGCGGCTCAGGCAGCCATCGCCCAGAAACACTAATTGAAAATGCGCTATTTCTGGGAACATTTGAGTTTCCAAATTTTACATACAGAAAGCTGCAAAGCTCTACTATGGAGAGCACCGCAGATTTCGGTTCCCGGAAAAGCATGAATTTAAGCTATTTCTAGTATAGAGAGTCTGAAAAGGCTCTCTATATTTTTTTGTATAAGAGAATATGGATGCCTGCTATCAACTAGTATGATTGAATCTGCAGACTGTATTCGGAAGACGCGTTCAAGGAGTTTTTTAACTGAAATTCTTTGGACGCTTTTTTTCGTCTTTACCGCCGGGGCTTGAAAGTGGATAAAAAAACTAGAAAATGAAGAATTTTCTTGAGAAAATCACGAATTCGTGATAAAATAACATTGGTGTTTTTTGAATATAAAGGAGCTGTTATGGCTGTAAAATACGATAAGTTATTCGAAGAACTGAAGAAGCGCAATATGAAAGAGATCGAGCTTACAAGGCAGGCCGGATTCAGCGGAAATATCATGACAAGGATCCGCAGAAATGAATATGTCAGCCTGGAGAGCATCGAGAAGATCTGCAACGTGCTTGATACTAAAGTAGATGATATTGTGACATTCACGAAATAAACCGGAGGCTGATATGGGAGATATCAATAAAGAACAGAATGCGCTTTTTAGCGTTATATATAAGATTGCGACAGACCTTGTCCATGCGGGGCATGTTTCGGAGTGGGACTTTAAGTCTTATGTTCTTGGAACCATGTTTTACCGCTATATTTCTGAAAATATTACATCATATATAAACGAAGGCGAACACGCCGCAGGCAATAAGGATTTCGACTATGCCAAACTGTCTGATGACGAAGCCGAGACCGCGCGAGATGGGCTTATCCAGGAGAAGGGGTTCTTTATCCTTCCTTCGGAGCTTTTCTGCAACGTCCGCGCTAATGCGGCTGATAATGATAATCTCAACGAGACCATTGAACGTGTATTCCGTCATATTGAGGAATCCGCCAAGGGTAGCGACTCTGAAGATTGCTTCTCGGGCTTATTTGATGATTTCGATGTGAACAGTAAATCCATCGGCGAAACGGTAGCTAAGCGCAATAAGGTGCTTGTTTCCCTGCTTGATGGTGTGGAGAGAATGCCACTATACAGCCAGGAAACCATCAATGCGGATCTTTTCGGCGATGCTTATGAATATCTCATGGGTATGTATGCGGCCAATGCCGGAAAGAAGGGCGGTCAGTATTTTACTCCGGCAGATGTTTCAGAACTGCTTACAAGGCTTGGGACAATAGGCAAAAAGGATATTAATAAAGCATATGATCCTGCGTGCGGGTCCGGTTCCCTTCTTCTGAAGGCAGCCAAGATCCTTGGCAAGGAGCATGTGCGTCAGGGATTCTTTGGACAGGAGATAGATCTTACGACATACAACCTTTGCCGTATCAATATGTTTCTTCATAACGTGGAATTCGATAAATTCAGTATTGTCCGTGAGGACACCCTTATATCCCCTCAGCACTGGGATGATGAACCTTTTGACCTTATTGTATCAAATCCGCCTTTCTCGGTGCCCTGGGAAGGGGACAAGAATCCTCTTTTGATCAATGATCCACGTTTTGCTCCCGCAGGTGTACTGGCACCGGCTTCAAAGGGGGACATGGCCTTTATCATGCATAGCCTGTCATGGCTTTCTTCTGATGGAGCTGCAGCTATTGTCTGCTTCCCGGGAATCATGTACAGAGGCGGTGCGGAGCAGAAGATCCGTGCATATCTGATTGATAACAACTATGTTGATGCTGTTATCCAGTTACCTTCCAACCTGTTCCTGAACGTTACCATATCCGTTGATATCATGGTGCTTCGTAAGAACAAGAAGGATAACAGGGTATTATTTGTTGACGCTTCCAATGAATTTGTCAAAGTTACCAAGAACAATCGCCTTTCTGACGACAATATCGCTCGAATAGTGGGGGCAGTAGCAAATCATAGTGAAGAACAATATTTCTCACGTATGGTCAGCTATGATGAAGTTGTCGAAAACGCCTATAATCTCTCTGTTTCAACTTATGTTGAGGCTGAGGATACCAGGGAGAAAGTCGATATCGTTAAGCTGAATGTCGAGATCAAAGAAATCGTGGCCCGTGAGCAGGTCCTTCGCGATGAAATCGACAAGATCATCGCAGATATCGAAGGAGGGCAGGAAGCATGAGTAATATTGTAAAGGTTGACAAATCGTATATTGAATGGATTGAAAGTGTTTCCAAAAGATTTCGCCAAAGCCAGATAAAAGCAGCTGTTAAGGCTAATAATGAAATGATCCGGTTTTATTGGAATCTTGGGAAGGATATGGACCTTAAGAAGAGCGAATACGATTGGGGCTCACACTTTTATTCCCGTATAAGTGAGGATCTGAAAACAGAACTGCCGGGAGTCAAGTCTTTTTCTCCAAGGAACCTTCTGTATATGCACCAGTTCTTCAGGCTTTTTCCGGATGCCGGAATTACGCATCAAGTTGTTGCACAATTGGAATCCTCGGAAAATACGCAACAACCTGTTGCGCAATTGAATGAAAAGGAATTGATTTTCCTTATTCCGTGGGGACATATTACCCAGATTATAGACAAATGCCGGGATGACAACAGGAAAGCCTTATTTTATGTAAAGAAAACGCTTGAAAATAACTGGTCCAGGGCGGTTCTGTTGAATTTTCTTGATACGGATTTATATGAAAGACAGGGCAAGGCTGTCACGAACTTCAGCCTGACTCTTCCGGAGGATCAGAGTGATCTGGCTCAGCAGATGACTAAGGATCCATATTGCTTTGATTTCCTTACATTACAACAGAAATATAATGAAAAAGAATTAAAAGATGCCCTTATGAACAAGGCTGAGAAGTTCCTGATGGAACTTGGAACCGGCTTTGCTCTTATGGGGCGTGAGGTGCGTCTTGAGGTCGGTGATACGGAGAAATACCTGGATATGCTCTTTTATAATACGAGGCGCCATTGTTATGTAGTTGTCGAGGTAAAGGCCGTTGATTTTGATTCTTCCTTCGCCGGTCAGCTTGGCACCTATGTTGTTGCAGTTAATCATCAGATCAAGACGGAGCTTGATAATCCGACGATTGGTCTGCTGATCTGTAAGGGTATGGATAAGGTTGAGGCACAGTATGCGCTTGAATCTACCAGCCAGCCTCTCGGTATTTCGAGTTATGAATTGTCAAAGCTTGTGCCGGATGACTTTAAGGGCAGTATGCCGACTATCGAAGAAATTGAAGCGGAACTTTCTGATACTATAGTTGACTCCGAGAATAAGGGAGGGCAGGATGCATGAGTAAAGAATCCAACAAAAAGGCTGGAGTAGTATATATTCTTACTAATCCGAGTTTTCCGGAATACGTGAAAATTGGATATGCTGATGATATTAATAAACGCCTTAAAGAACTGAATCGCAGCGAATGTATCCCTTTTGCTTTTAGAACCTATGCGGTTTATGAGGTAAATGAAAGACTTGGTGATATTGCAATCCATAATATGATTGACAGTATTAATCCTAATCTCAGAGCAATAGAGACTTTTGATGGAAAGAAAAGAAAAAAAGAATTCTATGCCATGACCGCAGATGATGCTTATGCTATTTTGAAAACTATTGCTGATATTAGTGGCACTTCCGATAGATTACATAAACTTACACCTGAAGGTCATGAAATTGAGGATGAAAAGATCGCGGCAGAGGTTGAAGATAGTATTGTTTACACGGAAGAAGCATTCTTATCCAAGGCAGATTCCGAAATAATAGAACTATATCAGAGATTAAGAAAAGAGCTAACTTCGTTAAAAGGAGTTTCTGTTGAAGCAAAAAAACTCTATATCGCTTTTAAGGCTCCAAAGAATTTCGCAGATGTAGAAGTTCAGAAACATGCCTTGAAAATATTTGTAAATATGCGCAAGGGAACACTGAAGGATCCGGACAACATGGCTGATGATGTATCCAACCTTGGACATTGGGGAAACGGAGATTATCGCATATATCTTAAACCGGATTCGGATTTTGAGTATGTTATGGGGCTGATTAGCCAGGCCTATAAAAGAAATGGGGATAATTAATGAGTAAGCTTGATGAATTAATATCAGAATTATGTCCGGATGGAGTGGAATATAAGAGTTTAGGTGAAATTGCTGTAGACATATATCGTGGTTCTGGTATAACGCGGGATCAAGTTACGGAGACTGGTACACCATGTGTTCGTTATGGAGAAATATATACTACATACGGGGTGTGGTTTGATACCTGCGTTTCGCATACAGATGAAACAATGATTAGTAGTCCGAAAACTTTTGAATATGGAGATATACTTTTTGCTATTACAGGAGAGAGCGTTGAAGATATAGCCAAATCTTGCGCATACGTTGGGCATGAAAAATGCTTAGCAGGCGGAGATATTGTTGTTCTTAAACACGAACAGGATCCTAAGTATCTTTCTTATGCTCTTATGACAAAGAATGCACAAATTCAAAAAAGTAAGGGCAAGGTAAAAAGTAAAGTAGTACATTCAAGTGTACCAGCGATAAAGGAAATAGTAGTCCCTGTACCTCCGCTGGAGGTACAACGCGAAATTGTCCGCGTGCTGGACAATTTCACGTTCCTTTCAGCGGAGCTTTCAGCGGAGCTTTCAGCTCGCAGAAAGCAGTATGAATATTATCGGAATGAATTGTTATCATTTGATACAAATATATCAAGGATTCCACTGGAAGATGTTGCTGAAAGCATTTCATCTGGAAAGAATAAAGAACGCTTGGAAGATGGTGTTTATCCGGTATATGGGTCAACTGGTATTATTTCAAAAACAAATGCTGTAGCGTACAATTGGCAGCAGATTCTTATTGCTCGTGTAGGAGCAAATGCTGGATATGTTCATATTGCTGATGGGGAGTATGATGTTTCTGATAATACATTGATAGTAGATGTCAAGAAAGAACATTCATTGAAGTATGTTTATTATATTCTTCAGAATATGAATTTGAATCAATATGCAAAAGGTGGCGGTCAACCTTTGATTACGGCAGGCGATTTGAAAAAGATGTTTGTTGCAATGCCTAAACGTGTTGTCCAAGATAGAATTGTAGAAGTTCTGGATAATTTTGATGCGATATGTTCGGACCTTAATATTGGACTTCCGGCAGAGATTGAGGCACGCCAAAAACAATATGAATATTACCGCGATGCGCTATTGACCTTCGCAGAGTCAGGAAAGATAATCTCTAGACAGACAGACAGACAGACAGACAGACAGACAGACAGACAGACAGACAGACAGACAGACAGACAGAGCATAATTAGGCTTGTTCAGTATGTTTTCGGATATGCCCCTGTTACACTCGAGGATATATCTGATAATTGTGATTCGATGAGAAAACCGGTTACTAAAGGCGATAGAAAAGCTGGTACATACCCGTATTATGGCGCATCTGGCATAGTTGATTATGTTGAAGACTATATTTTTGATGGTGATTACTTGTTGATTTCAGAAGATGGGGCCAATCTTGTTGCAAGAGTTACTCCGATAGCATTTGCAATTTCCGGCAAGAACTGGGTGAACAATCATGCCCATGTTTTGAAGTTTCGGAATGCTTATGAACAAAGATATGTCGAGATATATCTTAATAGCATAGATCTTAGCAAGTATATCAGTGGAGCGGCACAACCTAAACTTAATCAGAAGAGCCTTAATACTATTGAAATACCATTGCCGGGATCAGATGAGACAAGGCGCATAGTAGATGTGTTGGATAGATTTAACAGATTGTGTAATGACATCTCTGAGGGGCTTCCTGCTGAAATAGAGTCCCGCCAGAAGCAGTACGAATACTACAGAGATAAACTTCTTTCATTCAAGGAAAAATAATTACGGGAGGTTACTTGTATGCCATATTTCAATATTGTCGCAGAGACGAATGAAAATACAGTAGTAACTGAATATAAGCCTGCTAAAGTCCGCTCCGAGGGTTATCAGAGCGAGGCTGCCCTTGAAAAAGAGTTTATTCGTATGCTCACCGAACAGGGCTATGAATATTTGAAGATCCATGCAGAGGCGGATCTTATACAGAATCTCCGTTTGCAGCTTGAAAAGCTTAACAACTATTATTTTACGGATAATGAGTGGAAGCGATTCTTCTCTGATTGTATCGCCAATGCAAATGAGGGCATCACGGAGAAGACCCGAAAGATCCAGGAAGATTATGTACAGGTTTTAAAGCGTGATACCGGCGAAAGCAAGAATATTAAGCTGATCGATAAGAATAATGTCCATAACAATTCTGTCCAGGTCATCAACCAGTATGTGATCGGTACGGAAGAAGGTGCAGCACATGATAACCGTTACGATGTCACGATCCTTGTAAACGGCTTACCTCTTGTTCACGTAGAATTAAAGCGCAGAGGTGTTGCTATCCGAGAGGCCTTTAATCAGATCAACCGCTATCAGAGAGACAGTTTCTGGGCAGGCTCAAGGCTTTATGAGTATGTTCAGATCTTTGTGATCTCCAACGGAACCAACACCAAATATTACTCCAATAGCACGAGATTTAACCATATCAAGGATGCCAAGGCTGCGGCTTCATCCAAGAAGGAGAAGACCAGCAATTCCTTTGAATTCACATCCTTCTGGGCTGACGGTAATAACCGTGTGATCCCGGATATTATAGATTTCACAAGGACATTCTTTTCTAAACATACTATCCTGAATATCCTCACGAAATACTGCGTGTTCACGGCGGAGAACATGCTTATGGTAATGCGCCCGTATCAGATTGTTGCAACGGAGCGTATCATCAACAGGATCGAGATCGCCAACAATTACAAGAAATACGGAACGGTTGCCGGAGGAGGATACATCTGGCATACAACAGGGTCCGGCAAAACCCTTACATCCTTCAAAACAGCAAGGATCGCATCCACATTGCCGTACATTGACAAGGTCCTTTTTGTGGTAGACAGAAAAGACCTGGACTATCAGACCATGAGAGAATATGACCGTTTCGAAAAGGGAGCGGCCAATAGCAATACTTCGACTGCTATTCTCAAAAAACAGCTTGAAAACGATAATTGCAGGATCATCATCACTACTATTCAGAAATTGGCAACATTTATAAAGACAAATCCCGGACATGAAGCATTTACCAGGCATGTGGTCATAATCTTTGATGAATGTCACAGATCACAGTTTGGAGATATGCATGCCGCCATCGTAAAAAACTTCAAGAAATATCATCTTTTCGGATTTACCGGAACACCGATATTTGCCGTGAATGCCGGTGCGGTCCGCAATCCGCAGTTCTTTACTACGGCGCAGACTTTCGGCGATCAGCTTCACACATATACTATTGTTGATGCGATCAATGATAAAAATGTGCTTCCGTTTAAGGTTGACTACATTAAAACCATGGACAAGGAAGAGGATATCACGGATGAGCAGGTATGGGATATCGACCGAGAGAAGACCTATATGGCACCGGAGCGTATTTCCCTTGTGACAAAATATATCCTCGATCACTTCGACCAGAAGACATACAGAGGAAACAAGACCTACGTATTCAATAAACTTACCAATATTTCCGAAGTTGCCAAAGCTGAACGCGGTAAGATCGAAGAGATCAAGAAAAAGCAGCGGCTTTCGGGCTTTAACGCTATTTTCGCTGTTTCTTCTGTAGATATGGCTAAACTCTACTATGAAGAGTTTAAGAAGCAGATGAAGGCAGATCCTTCCAAAACCTTGAAAATAGCGACTATCTACAGCTATGGTGCCAACGAGGAAGAGGCCGACGGCATCCTTGATGAGGAGAATCCGGAGGATACTTCAGCACTGGATACGAACTCCAGAGATTTCCTTGAAAAGGCCATAAAAGATTATAACGAGACATTTCATACAAATTACGATACTTCGAGCGATAAGTTCCAGAATTACTACAAAGATGTATCTCTTCGAATGAAGAATAAGGAACTGGATCTTCTTATCGTTGTAAATATGTTTCTCACCGGTTTTGATGCGACCACGCTGAATACTTTGTGGGTGGACAAGAACCTGAAGATGCATGGGTTGATCCAGGCATTTTCAAGAACAAACCGTATCCTTAACTCAATCAAGACGTTCGGTAACATCGTATGTTTCAGAAATCTTCAGAAGCGCGTGGACAGTGCGATATCGCTCTTTGGTGACAAGGATGCATCCGGTATTGTGCTGATGCAAAGCTTTAAGGATTACTATTACGGATATATTGATGCCGAGGGCAAGGCTAAACCCGGATATAAGGATCTAGTGGATGAGCTGAAGCTTAAGTATCCGCTTGAAGAGCCTCAGATCATTGGCGAACAGAATCAGAAGGAGTTTATTTCGCTGTTTGGAGCAATCTTGCGGATGAGAAACATTCTGAGCTCTTTTGATGAGTTCGACAGTGTGGAACTATTTTCGGAGCGTGATCTGCAGGATTATCTCGGCAGATACCAGGATCTGCGTGATGAGTGGAAGGCAAGACAGGAAAAGGGCGAAAAAGCTGATATTCTTGATGATGTTGTTTTCGAGATCGAACTTATCAAGCAGATTGAGATCAATATCGATTACATCCTGCTTCTTGTGAAGAAATATCATGATTCTCACTGTGAAGACAAAGAAGTGCTTATTACGATCAAGAAGGCCGTTGATGCATCGCCGGAACTTCGCAGCAAGAAGGCTTTGATCGAAACCTTCATGGCCGGTATTAACGATATCGATGATGTCATGGATGCATGGCATGAGTTTGTTGCCCGTCAGAAGGAAGAGGAGCTTAAGAAGATCATCGAGGAAGAGCACCTTAAAGAGAAAGAAACAAGGCAGTTTATTGATTATTCCTTCAGGGTTGGCGGTATGAAGACTACCGGAACGGACATTGATGTTCTGATGCCGCCGATGACACGTTTCGGATCCGGAAACCGTGCCGAGAAGAAGAAAAATCTTATCGACAGGCTGCTGGCTTATTTTGAAAGATTCTTTGGAATCGGTGTGATAACAGAGGATGATGATCCGCAATAACGAAAGAGACTATAAAAATGAATCTGTGTGGAAATTATAATACTGAGTCTCATGCGCAGATGAGACTTTGTTATAAAATCTATATATGAGACCTAAAACAAAACAGCAAAAAATATAAGTGCCTGTCCATATGTATGGATAGGCCTTTTGCTACAATTAGAATCATAAAAGGGGGAGTGCACGAAAAAGTATACATTGACATCTATGGATACTATGCTAAAATTATTTTTAATAAAACATATTTTAACAAAATCAGTTTTAGTAAAGGGAATTATTAGCGGGAGAAATAACTATGTTTATAGGAAGAGAACATGAAATGAGTGTGCTGGAGGAAACATATAATCAGCCAGGTTTCCAAATGACTGTTATTTATGGCCGCAGACGTATAGGTAAATCTACCCTTATCACAGAATTTATTAAGGATAAGAGAGCGTCATATTATATAGCAGCAAAATCCAGCTTAGAAGATAATGTTAAAAAGTGGAGTGCACAATTCATTTCTGATATCGTACCAGAGATGGAAGGTGTAGAGTTTTCGGATTTGGAAGGCTTCTTTAAGTTTGTAGGTAATAGTTGTAAGGATGAAAAAACTGTAATCGCTTTGGATGAAATACCATATATTGCCGAAGTAGACGAGTCTTTTCTATCAAGATTTCAAGGTGCGATTGATTCAATTCTTAGTAAGAAAAATATATATCTTATTATTAGTGGCTCTGCAATTAGTTTTATGGAGAAAAAGATCTTGAGTGAAAAGAGCCCACTGTTTGGCAGACGTGATAATCAAATTTTTTTAAAACCATTCGATTATCTAGATTCTGCTAAATTCGTGCCTAACTACAATAATGAGGAAAAGGCTGTTGTATTTGGTGTAACTGGAGGAGTCGCAAAATACTTAACACTTTTTGATGACTCTGTTTCGTTAGATGAAAATTTAATTAATAATTTTTTTAAACCATCCGGTTACCTCTATGAAGAACCATGTAATTTGCTTATGCAAGAGTTTCGAACGGTTAACACATACAATACAGTGATTGAGGCGTGCTCAGGTGGAGCAAACAAAGTAAATGAAATTGCTGACAAAGTACATGAGTCGACCGCTGCGGTTTCATATACTATAAAGAATCTTACTACAGTTGGAGTTTTGGCAAAAGTTTCCGCCATAACAGATGAAAAGAACAAAAAGAAGGTTAACTATGAAATCGTTGATGGCATGTATCGGTTTTGGTATAAATTCATACCTAAGGGGCGTGCGGCCATCGAGATGAACCGCGGAGAAGTTTACTATAATACGTACGTGAAGAACAATTTGCATGATTTCATGGGTGAGATTTTTGAAGATATGTGTAGATATTACGTTCTTTCACACGGGCTAGATGGAAAGCTGAAATGCATGACTACAAATGTAGGAAAATGGTGGGGGATGGGACATGATCGTATCCCAACGGATATTGATGTTGTTGGAATTGATGAAATTGGAAAGAAGGCAATTCTTGGAGAGTGCAAGTTCAAAAATGAACAGATAGATAAGCCAGTTTATGAAGACCTGATGAACAGAAAGGGGCTCATTGATAGAAAATACGAGGAAGTTCAGTATATGTATTTTTCTTTGTCAGGCTTTTCTAAGTGGGTTGTTGAGAACGCTGATTCTGAGAAGGTATCATTGCTAACATTAGATGATTTGTATAGCTGAATGCGAAAATCCCAATAGGTTATAGAGCTCTTTTGTTTGACCTCTCTACCTGTGAGGTAGTACGATATAGGCTATGAATATAGAAACGATCTACAGGGAATATCACGACAAGGTCCTTTATTATATAAAGGGCAAGGTAAACAATCCAGAGGACGCAGAGGATCTCTGTGCGGACGTATTCCTGAAGATACAGAAGAAGATAGATGAATATGATGAGACCAAGGCAGCACCTTCGACCTGGGTGTATACCATAGCGCGCAATGCCGTCATAGACCACTACCGTGTGACAAGGGTGACGGAAGAGCTGCCCGAGGAGATAGTGGCTGACGGGGAGATCGACAGTGATCTGCTTCAGAGGGAGACTCTGACGGAGCTGGCTGACGCGCTGAAGAAGCTGTCTGATGAGGAGAGGACCGTCATAGTGCTGCACTATTATGAGGGGCTGAGCCTGACAGACATTGAGCAGCGTACGGGACTGTCTTACGGGCAGGTCAAGCTCAGACACAACAGCGCGCTGAAGGCAATGAAGAAATTCTTTGACGGCAGGGAGAAGCCCGGAAGAGCCGGCTTTCACCTGGTCTGAAACATAAATCTGAAGGATCATTCATAAAACAAAACTCAACAGGAGGGTCTTAAATTGAAGTATTTTGGTACGGACGGATTCAGAGGCAGGGCCAATGAGACGCTGCGGCTGGAGCATGCGGTAAAGATAGGTGAATTTCTGGGGAGGTACTTCGCCAAGACCACGAAGGTACCGAAGATAGTCATCGGAAAGGACACTCGCATTTCGAGCTACATGCTGGAGTACGGTCTGGCCGCGGGCATTGCTTCTGCCGGCGGGGATGCTTATCTGATGCACGTTACCACCACTCCCAGTGTATCCTATGTCACCAAGAACAACGGATTCAACTGCGGAGTGATGATCACTGCGAGCCACAATCCCTATCATGACAACGGGATAAAGATCATCAATAATAACGGCGACAAGATGGGAGATGAGTTCCTGCAGGATATCGAGAGATATATCGACGGAGAGCTGGAGCTGAGCCGGGCGGGCGAGCCCGGAAGATGCGTGGATTATCTCACGGGGCGCAACAGCTATATCAGCTATCTGTCCACCATACCGGGCAATTCCTTCTGCGGATATAAGATCGGTCTGGACTGTGCCAACGGAGCTTCTTTTGCCATAGCCAGGAATGTCTTCAGCATACTGGGAGCGGATGTATTCATCATGAGCAACCAGCCTGACGGCAGGAACATAAACGTGGACTGCGGATCCACCCACCCGGAGGCACTTCAGAGATACGTGGTGGAGAACAGGCTCGATATCGGATTTGCTTTCGACGGAGATGCAGACAGATGCCTGATGGTGGATGAGAAGGGTAATCTCATCGACGGAGACGGCATCATGTATATCATAGGGACCTATCTGAAGGAGCACGGAAGGCTCAACAAGAACACGGTGGTGGCTACCGTCATGTCCAATATTGGACTGCATCGTGCCCTGACCAATCACGGAATAAAGATCGTGACTACGGATGTAGGAGACAAGTATGTGGCGCAGGAGATGTTCTCCAACGGATACTGCATAGGAGGCGAGCAGTCGGGGCATATCATACTCAGCGAGCATGCCTGCACGGGAGACGGCATACTGACGGCCATCACTCTTGCGGATATCCTGGTGGAGACCAAGAACATCGCCTCCGCCCTGACGGCAGGACTGGATATCTTCCCCCAGAAGCTGAAGAACATCAAGGTGGCCGACAAGAACAGGATAATGGGCGACGAAAAGGTCAAAGAATACATAGAGAAGACCAATGAGCAGTTCGACGGAAACGGAAGACTGCTGCTGCGTGCAAGCGGCACCGAGCCTCTTATCCGTATCATGGTAGAGGCCCAGGATGAGGCGGCATGCGATGAATGCATCGCTAAGACGGAAAAGATGCTCTCGGAGCTGATGTGAACGGGTGATCGACGGCTCAAGTGAGCAGAAAATACACGGATACGGAGCGGACGAAGAGTGGAGAACAGACCAAGAGCCAGGGAGAAAAACGTAACTGAAGGAGGCAAGGGAGTACATCTGGGCGGTGCGACCGGGATGGGCTCTGTGGGCAGCGGATCTGCCATGGGGAGCGGAGGCTCTTCAGGCGGCGGACGGAGCGGCGGACAGGGAAACGGACAGGGAAAGCTCCCTCTCATAGCCGTGATCATCATGCTCCTCCTGGGAGGAGGAGGCTTCGGAGTATCCTCCATGATGGGCGGAGGTGACGGAGCGGCACAGAGTGCCTATGAGCAGACGGCACAGGATACGGCAGGAACGGCGGGAAGCACGGTACAGGAAACCGGATCTGCGGGGACTGCGGGAACTGCTGGGACTGCGGGATCTGCCGGGGCATCTCTGCTTCAGAGTCTCTTCGGAGGCAACAACATAGGATCCACCTCTGCCGGATGGAGCGGAGAAGAGAATACCGGAAAGCTGGACACCTCGGTAGCTGCCGAGGCCCGTGAGAAGTATACGAAGATACGGGGAAACGGTGATGATACCGTGACGATCATGGTGTATATGTGCGGTACCGATCTGGAGTCCAAAAACGGTATGGCGACCAATGATCTGAACGAGATGGCGAAGGCTACGCTCTCCGACAAGGTGAACATCATCGTATATACCGGAGGCTGCAAGGGTTGGAAGAATAAAGTCATAAGCAGCAGGACAAACCAGATATACCGGGTGGAGAACGGCGGGATCAGGTGTCTCGAAAAGGATCTGGGAAGTAAGGCCATGACAGATCCGAAAACCCTCACCGGATTCATCGATTATTGCAGCAGGAATTATCCGGCAGACCGGAACATGCTGATATTCTGGGATCACGGCGGCGGTTCGATCTCGGGATACGGATATGATGAGAAGTTTGCCTCGAGCGGGTCCATGTCCCTTGCGGGGATCAATGAGGCTCTGAAGGATGCCGGGATCAAATATGACTTCATAGGCTTCGACGCCTGTCTTATGGCCACGGTGGAGACGGACCTGATGGCAGCGGAGTATGCGGACTACCTGATAGCCTCGGAGGAGACCGAGCCGGGAGTGGGCTGGTATTATACGAACTGGCTCACGGCTCTTTCGAAGGATACATCGATGCCTACGATAGAGATCGGCCGGAATATAGTGGATGATTTCGTGGATGTGTGTGCGAGGAACTGCTACGGTCAGAAGACGACTCTGTCCGTGGTGGATCTGGCAGAGCTGTCGCAGACTGTGGGGGATGAGTTCAAGGCTTTCTCACAGGGGACCACGGAGCTGATAAAGAAGGGTGAATACAAGGCTGTATCCAACGCCAGGAGCAATGTGAGGGAGTTCGCACCCTCATCCAGGATAGATCAGATAGATCTGGTGAGCTTCGCAAGGGGGCTGGGAACTGAAGAGGGGAACGCTCTCTCGGACACGCTGCTGTCGGCAGTGAAATACAACCGGACCTCTTCGAATATGACGGATGCCTACGGCATTTCGATCTATTTCCCCTACCGCAAGACTTCCTCGGTAAAGAAGGCCATGAACACCTACAAGCAGATAGGGCTGGATGAGGAATATACGGACTGTATACGTGAGTTTGCGAGCCTGGAGCTTTCAGGTCAGGCTGCTACCGGAGGGACCGCATACGGAGGAAGCTCCTACGGTGGTACGGTATCGCCTCTGACAGTGCTGCTGGGAGGATCCGGTGCTACGGGAGGATCGGGTGCTGCTGGGGGCTCGGCACAGGGCGGTGTCTCCATGGAGGGTATGGGACAGATCGTGGATCTGATCACGGCACTCTCCGGAGCGGGAGCAGCCGGAGATATCTTCAGCGGGCGCAGTCTCTCGGACGAGGATACGGCTCAGTACATAGCTGACAACAGGCTTGATCCGGGCCTGCTCACATGGCAGACGAAGGAAGACGGGACAAAGTATATATCCCTGCCGGAGGATCAGTGGAGTCTGGTGCACAGCGTGGATCTGAACATGTACTACGACACCGGAGAGGGGTATGTGGACCTGGGACTGGATAATCTTTACATCCTGGGAGATGAAGGGGAGCTGATGCCGGATGTGGACGGCACCTGGCTTTCGATCAATGACCAGCCCGTGGCATATTATCACACTGACACGGTGGATGACGGCACGAGCTATACGATCACGGGATATGTCCCGGCTATGCTGAACGGTGAGCGGGTAAAGCTCATGCTCATCTTCGATAATGACAACCCTTACGGCTTCATCGCAGGTGCCGACCCGGACTATGATCCGGAGGAGACCGAGACCGTGGCGAGGGGACTCACGGAGCTGAAAGACGGAGATGAGATCCGCTTCCTCTGTGACTATTACGGATATGACGGAGAGCTTCAGGACAGTCACTATCTGGGTGAGCCCATGAAGGTGGATACATCGGACATCAGGATAAGCAATACCGATGTGAAGGGGAAGTATATGGCACTTTATAAATTCACGGATATTTACAACCAGAGCTACTGGACAGACATTGTGGAGTAGCAGGTCAAAGAAAAATGTGATAAGGAAAGGAAAAGAGGATGGGAGACGTACTTAATTTCAAATGCCCCTGCTGTGGAGCGGCACTTTCATTCAGCGGAAAGACCGGGGAGATGACCTGCGAATACTGCGGAGCGGGATTTACCATGGAGCAGGCTCAGGCGGCACAGGAAGCGGAAAAGGAAGATGCGGCAAGCTCGGATATGACATGGACCACCACCGAGCAGCTGATGATCACGGATGAGAACGGCAAGATGACAGGCTACAAGTGTCCGTCCTGCAAGGCTGAGATGGTGGCCGATGAGAATACGGCAGCCACGGAGTGCCCTTATTGCGGTAACCAGGCTATCATCCCTCAGGCTTTCGAGGGAATGTACAAGCCGGATCTTGTGGTTCCTTTCGCCATAGACAAGGAGACGGCCAAGGGCAAGCTGAACGAATTCACAAAGGGAAAGAAGCTGCTGCCGAAGAGCTTCACTGAGGGCAACCGTATAGAGGATATCACCGGCATGTATGTACCTTTCTGGCTCTACAGCTGCCATGCAGAGGGCGAAGTGAAATACAGCGGTGTCAAGAAAAAGACCTGGTCTGATAGCAACTTCGAGTATGTGAAGAAGGATCATTATGATATCCAGAGGAGCGGAGAGATGGACTTCGCCAGGATCCCCGTGGATGCGGCGACTCAGATGGATGATGACACGATGGAGTCTCTGGAGCCTTATGATCTCTCAAAGGGAGTGGAATACAATGCCGCATACTTCAGCGGCTATCTGGCAAACCGCTATGACGTGGAGGAGAAGGACGCACAGCCCAGAGCCAACGAGAGGGTGACAGCCTCCTTCAAGGAGAAGCTCAGGAATACAGTGAACGGATATGAGGATGTATCGGAGAAGTCAGAGTCCATCCGTCTGACCAATGCCAAGGCAGAGTATGCCATGCTTCCCGTATGGATGATGACTACGAGATACAACAATGAGACCTATACCTTTGGTATCAACGGCCAGACAGGCAAGATGGTGGGAGCGCTCCCGGTAGATAAGGGTCTGTGGAGGAAATATCTGCTCCTGGGCTCTCTGGTGGGCTTCATCCTGATGCAGCTGGTGCTGGCTCTGGTCGGAGGATTCTCCGGTATGGGAGAAGTGATAGCTCTGATACTGGCTTTTGTCATCGGTTTCATATATGTCTCTATACTGAAGGGTGCAATGAACACCATTGCGGCGCAGAGCGGGGCGATGAGCTACCTGAAGGATAATACGGTGAGTATGGGGGCTCACGTGGACAGATTCCTGTATACCAAAACAGACAAGCGGGAGAAGAGTAAAAGCTGATATCTGCAGGGACTTGCATAAAGAGGATTGATTTAGTATAATTTCAGCGTTGTGCGGATGGATGAAGCCTCCGTACAGCGCGATATAGGGGAATGATGCAATGGCTAGCCTGGCGGTCTCCAAAACCGCTCATGGGGGTTCGAATCCCTCTTCCCCTGTGCACATGAAAAAGGATGCCTGTAAGGTATCCTTTTTTGTGTGCATAAAGGGATTCGAACCGCTGCGACGGCGAAGCCGGTAAGAATGATCCAGTGGATCATTCTTAAGCAGCGCGGCCTGAAAGGCGGCGGAGCCGCCGGCGGGAATCCCTCTTCCCCTGTGCACATGAAAAAGGATGCCTGTAAGGCATCCTTTTTTGTGTGCATAAAGGGATTCGAACCGCTGCGACGGCGAAGCCGGTAAGAATGATCCAGTGGATCATTCTTAAGCAGCGCGGCCTGAAAGGCGGCGGAGCCGCCGGCGGGAATCCCTCTTCCC